>Ga0207698_10000004_pt1 | contig 313614 bp, 302 predicted proteins | sample KBSCornC22_FD_184298 | JGI IMG/M metagenome (GOLD analysis project Ga0207698, IMG submission 184298) | Corn rhizosphere microbial communities from Kellogg Biological Station, Michigan, USA - KBS Corn C2-2 (SPAdes) (version 2) | ecosystem: Host-associated > Plants > Roots > Rhizosphere > Soil ... | reverse complement strand
ATGGACTTAGCTGTTCCTTTTGGTCGTTATGCAGCCAAAAAGAACAGCTATCTCTCCCGCGCGGCTCGCCGTCTGCCTGTGCGGGTCGGGGAGGACGACCGGACCCCTATACAGGGGTGCTTGGTCCCTCATTTGTGGGCCCCGGGCACGCCTGACAGCTTCTATAGAGTGCGGGCGATGAGTCCGTTGATTCCGATGGTGGTCGAGCAGACCTCGCGCGGCGAGCGTGCTTTCGACATCTACTCGCGCCTGTTGGGCGAGCGGATCATCTTCCTCGGGACGCCGGTCAACGACGACATCGCCAACCTGATCGTCGCCCAGATGCTGCACCTGGAGTCCGAGGACCCCGATAAGGACATCAGCCTCTACATCAACTCGCCGGGCGGCTCGGTTTATGCGGGCCTGGCGATCTACGACACGATGCAGTTCATAAAACCCGACGTGCAGACGATCTGCGTCGGCATCGCGATGAGCATGGGGGCGTTGCTGCTGAGCGGCGGTGCCACCGGCAAGCGGATGGCGTTGCCGAACTCGAAGATCCTCATCCACCAGGTCTCCGCCGGCTTCCAGGGCCAGGCGACCGACATCGAGATCCACGCCAAAGAGATCATCGAAGTCCGTCGCCGCCTCGACGAGATCATCGCCCAGCACACCGGTCAATCGTTCGACAAAGTCACCGAAGACACCGAACGCGACTACTTCATGAGCGCGGAGGAGGCGAAGGAGTACAACATCGTCGACCGCGTGATCGAGCACCACTGAAGCGCCTCTTCGCTTTAGTCGTTGTTCTCTCGGTTTTCTTCACCGCACCCGCGGTAGCTCAGATCTCAAGCCGCGATGGCGGCGTCTCTTACTTCGGCCATGTCTTCCCGGTCCAGGGGCGGCACGGCGTACGGGGCGCCGTCGGCACCTACCACGCCCCACGCAGCGGCGGCCGCATCCACGAAGGCTTCGACATCACCGCCGCCTGCGGCACGCCCCTGGTCGCCGTCCGCAACGGCCGGGTCCTGCAGCAGGGCTACGACCCGGTCCTCTACGGCAACTACCTGCTGATCCACGGTGAAGGCGAGACCCGCAGCTACTTCTACGCCCACATGCCGCGGCCGGCCCGCGTTAACAAGGGCGAGCGGGTGTGGGAGGGGGAGCGGGTCGGCGCCGTCGGCGAAACCGGCAACGCCCGCGGCCTCGGCTGCCACCTCCACTTCGAGATCCACGTCCACGGGGTAGCGGTCAACCCCGAACCCGACCTGCACCGCTGGGACCGCTACAGCTGACGTTCGAACCAGAGGTCTGCTTTCGGGTTGTCGTTGTAGGCCGGGACCTCGCGATAGCCGGCCGAGCGGTAGAGGCCGACGGCGGGGGTTAGGTAGTCGGAGGTGTCGAGGCGGACCGCTCGGCAACCGTGTTCGAGGGCGATCTCGTCGAGTCGGGCGAGGATCTGCCGCCCGAGGCCGGTGCCGCGGAAGGCGGGCGTCACGTACATGCTCTTCACCTCCGCGATCTCCGTGTCCAGATAGCGGACGCCGCCGAGGCCGGCCGGCTCGCCATCCGCCCGCGCCAGCAGCAGCACCCCGCTCGGCGGCACAAGGTCCGGCGGCGGCCCCTTCGCAATCTCCTCCTCGAGGTCGATCCCGGCGTCCTCGCGGTCATAGACCAGCGGCCCGTCGGCCTCGCGGACGAAGTCCGCGTACAGCCGCCGCACCTCCGGATCGTCACGGCCGATCGGGACCAGCTCGACCTCAGGCATCAACCCGCAGTTCGTAGCTGAACCACTCCGAGCGCTTGGCGCCGGTGGAGTCGTAGAGGCGCTGGGCGGTGTGGTTATCGGGGGCGGTCGACCACTCGACGAAGGGGACGCCGCGCTCGCGGGCGACTTCGGCAGTCGCCTCGATCAGGGCCCGGCCGACGCCCTCGCCGCGGGCCTCCTCACTGACATAGAGATCGTTCATCAGCACACTCTCGACCGCCTCCAGGGAGCTGAAGTGCCAGTAGAGGCAGGCGTAGCCGAGCAACCGTCCCTCGCGGCGGGCGCCAATCAGCAGCCCGTCCTCGCTGGGGGCGAGGAAACGCCGAAAGAAGGCGCGGTTGCGGGCCTCGTCGATGTCGGCGACCTCGTAGAAGCGCTGGTAGGCGGCGATCAGCGGCAGCAGCTCGTCGAACTCCCCGTCGGTGATCGGTGCGATCTGCAGCTCGGCGGCCACCCGCCCACGGTAGCGAGACGCAAGCCTGCGCTCATGTGCAGGGACGCTCACGCCGATGCCGTAAAGACCCTCACGGACCGGCACCAGTCCCCGTCTAAGCTTTGGGACGCCGCCGGAGGTAAGAGAACATCCCGTTAGGAGGGGATCCCGCTGGCACGTCCTTCAGACTCGAACGAGCAGCTCCTCTGCAGCTTCTGCGGCAAGTCGCAGCGTCAGGTGAAAAAGCTGATCGCCGGCCCCGGCGTCTACATCTGCGACGAGTGCATCGACCTCTGCAACGAGATCATCGACGAGGAGCTGACGGCGCCGCCCGCCTTCGAACTGGAGAACCTGCCGAAGCCGCAGGAGATCTACGACGTCCTGCAGGAGTACGTGGTCGGCCAGGAGGAGGCCAAGCGCTCCCTCTCCGTCGCCGTCTACAACCACTACAAGCGGGTCCAGATCGCCCAGTCCGACGAGACCGACGTCGAGCTGCAGAAGTCGAACATCATGATGCTCGGCCCGACCGGCTGCGGCAAGACGCTGCTGGCACAGACGCTGGCCCGGATCCTCAACGTCCCCTTCGCGATCGCCGACGCGACCGCGCTGACCGAGGCCGGCTACGTCGGCGAGGACGTCGAGAACATCCTCTTGAAGCTGATCCAAGCCGCCGACTTCGACGTCAAAAAGGCCGAAACCGGGATCATCTACATCGACGAGATCGACAAGATCGCGCGCAAAGCCGACAACCCGTCGATCACCCGCGACGTCTCCGGCGAAGGCGTCCAGCAGGCGCTGCTGAAGATCCTCGAGGGGACCACCGCATCGGTGCCGCCGCAGGGCGGGCGCAAGCATCCCCACCAGGAGTTCCTGACGATCGACACCACCAACATCCTCTTCGTCTGCGGCGGTTCCTTCGCCGAGCTCGACAAGGTGATCGAGCGCCGGGTGGGAGATCGCGGCATCGGCTTCGGCGCCGAAATCTCCTCGCGCCAGAAGAAGGACGCCGGCGAATGGTTTGAGCAGGTGCTGCCCGAGGACCTGGTCGAGTATGGCCTGATCCCCGAGTTCATCGGCCGCCTGCCGGTGATCACGGCGATCCACCAGCTCAGCCGCGACGACCTGACGACGATCCTGACCGAGCCCAAGCACGCGCTGACCCGCCAGTTTCAGCGCTTCTTCGAGTTCGATGACATCGAGCTGGTCTTCTCCGAGGACAGCCTTGAGGCGATCGCAGACAAAGCCCTGGAGCGCGAGACCGGGGCCCGGGGCCTGCGCTCGATCCTCGAGGAGACGCTGCTCGACGTCCAGTTCGAGCTGCCCTCGCGTCGCGACGTCACCAAGTGCGTTGTCACCAAGGAGACGATTAGCGAGGGCCGCCGCCCGACTCTCGTCACCGAGGCGGTCCAGCAGGACATCGGCCCGGCCGACGAAGGCCTCTCCGAAGAAACGGCTTAGGGCTTCCGACTTTTGCCCCACCCCAGTGGGGGCAAACTCGGAAGCGGCTATCTAGACTCGCCGCGTGGACGCGGCGCAGCGACAGAGGCTGGAGGAGACGACCCGCTACGACTCGGGTGAGGTCGAGGCGCGGATCTTCCGCGAGTGGATCGAGGGGGGGTATTTCCACCCGGCTGCCGAGGGAACGCCGGAGGAGAATTTCTCGGTCGCGATCCCGCCGCCGAACGTGACCGGCGCACTCCACATGGGGCATGCGCTGAACGGCTCGATGCAGGACGCGCTGGTGCGGATGAACCGGATGCGGGGGAAGAACGCGCTCTGGATTCTCGGCACCGACCACGCCGGCATCGCCACCCAGGCGGTGGTCGAGAAAGACTTGAAGAGAGAAGGGAAGACGCGCCACGATCTCGGGCGGGAGGCCTTCGTCCAGCGGGTCTGGGAGTGGAAAGCCGAGTATGGCTCGCGGATCGTCGAGCAGTACAAGCGGCTCGGCGCCTCCTGCGACTACGAGCGCGAGCGTTTCACCCTCGACGAGGGCTACGTGAAGGCGGTCTACCGGGTCTTCAAGCAGCTCTTCGACAAGGGCTACATCTACCGCGATAACTACATGGTCAACTGGGACCCGGGCTCGCACTCGGCGATCTCCGACCTCGAGGTCGAGAACCGCGAGGTCGAGGACGTCCTCTACTCGATCGACTACCCCGTTGAGGACTCCGACCGGGTGCTGACCGTCGCCACGGTGCGGCCGGAGACGATGCTCGCCGACACCGCCGTCGCCGTGAACCCCGACGACGAGCGTTACGCCGATCTCGTCGGCCAGCACCTGGTGCTGCCGCTGGTCGGGCGCCGGATCCCGGTGATCGCCGACGATCACGTCGACGTCGAGTTCGGGACCGGGGCCCTGAAGATCACCCCCGGCCACGACCCCAACGACTTCGAGATCGGCCGCAGGCACAAGCTCGAGGAGATCGGCGTGATCGGCCCCGACGGGCGGATGACCGAGGAGGCCGGCCGCTTCTCCGGGCTGAGCGCGGCCGAGGCGCAGAAGGCGGTGGTCGAGGCGCTGCGCGAGGAGGGACGCCTGCGCGCCGAGGAGCCCTACGTCCATTCGGTCCCGTTCAGTCACCGCTCCGGCGAGCGGATCGAGCCGCTGATCTCGCTGCAGTGGTTCTGTCGCATGGACGAGCTTGCGCGGCCGGCGATCGAAGTCGTCGAACGCGACGAGGTTCACATCACGCCGCCGCAGTGGAAGCGCGTCTACCTCGACTGGATGCGGGAGATCCGCCCCTGGTGTATCTCCCGCCAGCTCTGGTGGGGGCATCGGATCCCCGTCTGGTACTGCGACGAGTGTGGCGAGACGATCGTCGCCGAAGCCGAGCCGCAGCGCTGCCCTAGCTGCAACGGCGAGCTGCGCCAGGAGGAGGACGTGCTCGACACCTGGTTCAGCTCGGCGATCTGGCCCTTCGCCACCCTCGGCTGGCCCGACGACACCCCCGAGCTGCGGGCCTTCTACCCAACCAGCTTCCTGACCACGGCGCGGGAGATCCTCTTCCTCTGGGTGGCGCGGATGATCATGACCGGGCTCGAGTTCCCGGGCGCGATCCCCTTCCGCGACGTCTACGTCCATTCGGTGATTCAGGCCCGCGACGGGCGGCGGATGTCGAAGAGCCTCGGCACCGGGATCGACCCGCTGGAGGAAATCGACGTCCACGGCGCCGACGCCCTGCGTTTCGGCCTGCTGGCGATGTCCTCGACCCAAGACGTCCGTTTCTCCGACGCCAAGGTCCAGCAGGGCCGCGACCTCGCCAACAAGCTCTGGAACGCGAGTCGGCTGATCCTCCTGAACGCCGCCGAGGTGGAGCCGGCGCCGCGGCCAACCTGCGTCGAGGACCGCTGGATCCTCTCCCGGCTGGAGCGGACTGTCGCCTCGGTGACCGAGAAGCTCGAGACCTACGATTTCGCCCACGCCGTCCAGGAGGCCTATTCGTTCTTCTGGCGCGACCTCTGCGACTGGTACCTGGAGATCGTCAAGCCGCGGCTCTACGACGGCGAGACCGAGGTCTCGGCGACGCTGCTCTACGCGCTGGAACGGGTGCTGGCGCTGCTGCACCCGACGATGCCGTTCGTCACCGAGGAGATCTGGAGCTTCCATCCGGCCCGACAGGGTCATCTCGTCGTCCACAGTTTCCCGACCGCGGACGAGTCGCTCTATGACGACGCCGCCGAGGAGGACGTCGAGAGCGGGATCCGGCTGACCCAGCGCCTGCGCGCCTGGCGCGACCTCGCCGGGGTTCCGGTAGGGGCGACGCTGCCGGCCGTGGTCAACGGGGTCGAACCGCCCGATTTCGTCGCCCGCCTCTCGCGCTTCGAGTTCGACGGTGTGGGAGCGGAGCCGGTTGCCTCGGTCGGCCCGGTGCGCGTCCTCGAGTCCGATCAGCTCGACGCCGAGGCGGTCGCAGCGCGGCTCGATAAGCGGCGCGAGGAACTGCAGGCCGAGGTCGAGCGCGGAGAGCGCAAACTCGGCAACGAGAAGTTCGTCGCCAAGGCGCCGGCCGAGGTGGTCGAGGAGGAGCGGGGCAAGCTGGAGCGCTACCGCAACGAACTCGCCGAGCTGAGCTAGGCGGCGCCAACGCGCCGCCGACTCATCTTGGACCCGGAGACCTACCTGAACTCCCTCGAGCCGGTCGGCTGGCGACTCGGGCTCGAACGGATGCGCAAGCTGAGCACGGCGCTGGGGATGCCGCAGCATCGCTTCGCCTCGATCCACGTCGTCGGGACCAACGGCAAGTCCTCGGTGACGCGGATGACCGCGGCGCTGCTGGAGGCCCACGGAGTCGGCGCCGGCGCTTGCGTCTCGCCCCACACCGACCGCTGGTCGCAGCGCACGCTCGTCCATGGCGAGGAGGTGGCGGTGGACGTCTGGGCGGGGGCGGTCGAGCAGGTGGCGCGAGCGGCGGAGGGAGTGAACCGAACTCTGGAGGAGGGGGAGGCGGTGACCCAGTTTGAGGCGGCGACGGCGGCGAGCTTCGTCGCCCTCGCCAATGCCCGGGTCCGGGCGGGGGTGATCGAGGCCGGGCTCGGTGGCCGCCTCGACGCAACCAACACGATCCCGTCCAAGGTCACCGTCCTCACCTCAATCGGCCTCGACCACACCGAGTGGCTGGGCGAGACCGAGGTCGAGATCGCCGCGGAGAAGCTCGCGGTCTTGCGCGACCAGACGACGCTGGTGCTGGGCGAGGTCTCCGACGAGGTGCGGGCGCTGGCGGAAGCGACGGCGCGGGAGCGCAACGCGCGCTTGGTCCTGGCGCCGTCGGAGCCGCAGTTCGAGGTCCACCTGCGGGCACCGGGTGAGTTCCAGCGCCGCAATTTCGCGATCGCCTGCGCGGCGGCGGAGGCCTTCCTCGGCGGCTTCGATCCTGAGCTGGCGAAAGAGGTTGCAGCCAGCGTTACAGTGCCCGGCCGGCTCGAGCAGATCGCCGGGCCGCCGGCGGTGTTCGTCGACGCCGCCCACAACCCGGCCGGCGCGGCGGCGTTAGCCCGCTCCCTTCCGCTCATCGCAGAGGGCCGGCGCGTCGTCGCCTGCCTGGCCGTCCTCGCCGACAAGGACGCGGAGGCGATGATCGCGGCGCTGGCGCCGGCCCTGGAGAGAGTGGTCTGTACCGAGCTGCCCGCGAGGGCGCTGGAAGGTCACGGCCGCCCCGGCGCCCGTTCTCGTGCCGCCACCGAGCTCGCCGTCATCTGCGAAGCCGCCGGCCTGTCCGCCGAGGCCGAGCCGAACTTCGAAAGCGCACTGCAGCGCGGGATCGCCCTTGCCGCCGAGGCACCCGAAGGCCTGGTCCTCATCGCCGGCTCTCACTATGCAATCGCCCCCGCCCGAGCGGTCCTCGCCGCCTGACTGTGCGAGGATTTCCGCATGGATCGTCCTCGCAGTGCCGGTTCCGAACTTCTCTCGATGATGGGGCTCGTCGCCGCCGTGGTGGCGATCGTGATCCTCTTCTTCTTCGGGGTTGGCTACTTGTTCGGAAGGCTCTTCCTGTAGGAACAGGGTTAACGTCGGCGGCGGCGAAGTAGACTGCCGCTCCCTCAGCGGCGCCCCCACACCATGTCTCTAGCGATCTTCGGCATCACCAACGACGGCCTCAATCTGGTCGCCACCCTCTTTCTTCTCTTGCTGGTCGTGCTCTGGCTGGCGCTGATCGTCTACACCTATCTCGACGCCCGCCGGCGCATCTCCGACCCCTTCCTGGTCGCCTGCGCCACCGTCGCCTCCTTCTTCCCCTTCGTCGGCACCGCGGTCTACGCGATCGTGCGGCCGCCGGAGTACCTCGAGGACGCGCACGAGCGCGAGCTCGAGATCAAGGCCGCCGAGCTGCGGGTGCGCCAGCTGCGAGAGCAGAGCTGCCCCAACTGCGAGTACCCGGTCGAGAAGAACTACCTGCGCTGCCCCAATTGCCAGCGCCGCCTCAAGGACCCTTGCCCGACCTGCGGCAAGCCAGTTGACCCGCGCTGGGGCCTCTGCCCCTACTGCGAGACCAACCTCCGAGGCGGCAGCGAGGAGCGGCCGCGTCGCAAACGTCGTGACCCCGAGGAGCGCCAGGCGCCGCCGAGACGCGAGGCCGCGCCGCGCCGCAGGAAAGCTGCGCCGGAAGCGGACGAAGGGGCCGATTCAACCCAAGAGCAAAGGAGCCCCACCCGTGAGCCGGACCCTGATCCTCGTCAAGCCTGACGCCTTCGAACGCGCCCTCACCGGCGAGGTGATCGCCCGCTTCGAGCGCAAGGGGCTGCGGATCGCCGCTCTCAAGTCGATGCAGGCGACCGAGGAGATCGCCAATCAGCACTACGCCGAGCACAGCGAGAAGCCGTTCTTCGGCGAGCTCGTCTCCTTCATCACCGGCGGCACTCTGGTCGCGATGGTGCTCGAGGGTGAGGAAGCGGTGAAGGCAGCCCGGCAGCTGATCGGCGCCACCAACCCCGTCGAGGCCGCCCCCGGCTCGATCCGCGGCGACTTCGCGCTTGAGGTCACCTTCAACATGGTCCACGGCTCCGATTCAGACGAGTCGGCTGAGCGTGAGATCGGGATCTGGTTCCCCGAGCTCTGAAGGTAGTCCTCGCATCTGGGTCTCCGCAAAGGCGGGAGATCCTGCAGAAGCTGGGGGTCGAGTTCGAGGTTGTGGTGCCTGGAGTGGAGGAGCTCACCGCTGGGGAGCCCGAAAACCTAGTTCGCTTGAACGCTTTGGCGAAGGCCAGGGCGTTAGGCGAGGCGGACATACCTGCGCGCGGGGTCGTGCTCGGCATGTCCGCCTCGAACCCGGAGCGCTTGGTTATTGCCTGTGACACGGACGTCGTTCTAGACGGCGAGGTGTTGGGGAAGCCCGCCTCTGCTTCGGAGGCACGCGAATACCTCGACCGCATGTCCGGGCGCGCTCATACGGTGATGAGCGGGCTGGTGGTTGTGGTTGATGGCGAGGAGCGGGTGGGGGTGGAGCAGACGACGGTTGTCTTCAAGCAGCTGTCTGATGCCGAAAAAGAGCGCTATGTGAAGTTCGGAGAGTGGGAAGGACGCTCGGGCGGTTATGCGATTCAGACGCTTGGATCGAGCCTGGTGGAGCGCCTTGAGGGGAGTGTTTCGAACGTGGTCGGGCTTCCCGTGGGGCTCCTGGCTGAGCTGGCGCCGCAGCTGTTCGAGCGGGGCTGAGCAAACTCACAGAACGCTAAGACGCGTTTGCCATCATCGGCCCTGTAAATGGGCCTTTTCGGCAAGATCGGTTTGGGCGGCAGGGACATGGCCGTCGACCTCGGGACCGCCAACACGCTGGTGTACGTGCGCGGGCGGGGGATCGTGCTTTCCGAGCCGTCCGTGGTGGCGATCGACTCGGTCTCCGGGCAGGTGCACGCGGTGGGTGTGGAAGCGAAGCGGATGCTGGGGCGCACGCCGGGGACGATCACCGCGATCCGACCGCTCAAGGACGGGGTGATCGCCGACTTCGAGGTCACCGAGCAGATGCTCCGGCACTTCATCACCTCGGTCCACTCCAACCGCTTCGCCCATCCCCGCGTCGTCGTCTGTGTGCCTTCCGGGGTCACCGGGGTCGAGAAGCGGGCGGTCGAGGAGGCTTGCCTCTCCGCCGGCGCCCGCCAGGCCTACCTGATCGAGGAGCCGATGGCGGCCGCGATCGGCGCTGGGCTGCCGGTCGCCGAGCCGACCGGCTCGATGATCGTCGACGTCGGCGGCGGCACCACCGAGGTCGCCGTCATCTCGCTCGGCGGGATCGTCGTCTCGCAGTCGATCCGGGTCGGCGGCGACGAGCTTGACGATGCGATCGTCGCCCACTGCAAAGCCAGGTACAAACTGGCGATCGGTACCCAGACCGCGGAGGACGTGAAGCTCGAGGCCGGCTCGGCCTCGCCGCTGCCGGAAGAGGTGCGGACTGAGATTCGCGGCCGCGACCTCATCTCCGGGCTGCCGAAAACGGTTGAACTGACGTCCGAGGAGGTCCGCGGCGCCCTCGAAGAGCCGGTCAGCCACATCGTTGCCGCGGTCAAAGAGACGCTCGACCGCACCCCCCCGGAGCTGGCGGGTGACATCATGGATCGCGGCATCACCCTCGCCGGCGGTGGCGCGCTGTTGCAAGGACTGGAGCAGCGCCTGCGCGACGAGTGCCAGATGCCATGCCAACTGGCAGAGTCGCCGTTGACGTGCGTGGCGGTCGGTTCCGGCATCTCCCTCGAGGAGGTCGAGACGCTCCACCGCGCCGATAAGAACAACGGAGCGCGCCCCCGGCGCTAGCTGGCGCTCCCCTATGCAGATCCCAAGCTAAGACACGTGTACCGAAAGCAAGTACGCCGCCGTCGCGCGGTGCTGGCGCTGCTGATCGTCGGCTCCTTTGCCCTGCTCAGCGTCACCTACGGGCAGGGCTCCGACGGCGTCCAGCGCGGCATTGCGACGATCTTCAGCCCGATCCAGTCGGTCGCCGACCGGGCGCTGAAGCCCGCCCGCGATCTCGTTAACTGGTTCGACGAGACCTTCGACGCCAAGGGCGAGAACGCCCGCCTGCACGAGGAGCTGGAAGTGGCGCGCAAGCAGGCGGTCGGCTCGCAGGCGGCGATCGCCGAAAACGCCCAGCTGCGCCAGCTGGTCAAGCTCGACCGCAGCGGCGCCATCCCCTCGGGCTACACGCCGGTGACCGGTCGCGTGATCGGCCGCTCGCCGACCGTCTGGTTCGCCGACGTCACCGTCGACGTCGGCTCCGGCGACGGGGTGGAGGTCGAAGACCCGGTCGTCAACGGCGACGGCCTCGTCGGCCGGGTGACCGCGGTGACCGGCGGCAGCGCCCGCGTCACCCTGATCGCCGACCACTCCAGCGCCGTCGCGGCGAAGGTGGTCCCGAGCGGGGTACAGGGCGTGCTGAAGCCGTCGGTCGGCGATCCCGGCGACCTGATCCTCGACTTCCTCGACAGCGAAAAACCGGTCGGCAAGAACCAGTCGGTGGTCACCTCCGGCTGGCGCGGGCAGGGGATCGAATCGAGCTACCCGCCGAACCTGCCGATCGGCGAGGTCTCCGAAGCTCCGCTGGTCGAGCAGGAGGCCCAGCAGCAGGTGCACGTGCGGCCCTTCGCCGACCTCCGCGAACTCGACCTCGTCCAGGTTTTGACCGGAGGCTCGCGCGGGTGATTCTGACGCCGAACATCCTCGCCCGCATCGTCGCGATCGTGATCGCTGGGGTGATCCTCCAGCTCACCTTCTTCAGCCAGGTGGCGCTCTTCCACGTCAGCCCCGACGTCTTGCCCTCGCTGGTGGTCGTGCTCGGCCTTTTCGGCGGTACCCTGACCGGCGCTGTCTGCGGCTTCTCGGCCGGCTTCCTGCTCGATTGCCTGCTGATCGTGCCGCTGGGCGGCGGCTCGCTGGTCCTACTGGCGACCGGCTACCTCGCCGGACTCTTCCGCGAGCGCTTCGAGATCCACAGCGTCCTGGTGCCGCCGCTGCTCTGCATGGCGCTGACCTTCTTCGCCGAGCTCGGCTTCGGCGCCGTCGAGCTGATGCTGGGGATCGATGCCCCGGTCAGCACCCTCGTTATCCGCGACATCCTCCTGAAGAGCATCTTCGCTTTCTTCCTTGGCTGGGGCATCCACGCCCTGCTGCGGCGGCTGCTGCGGCCGGCGCTGGTGGAGGAGCCCGCCGCGCAGCTGCGCCGCCGTCGCCGGCGGCCACGGGTGATGAGGCCGAGCCGTGGCAGGCGACCGCGGGTCATGGGAGCATAGGACGGTGTACCTGCGCAACGACGATCGTCCGCAGGGCAGCCGGCTCTCGCTGCGGGTCGCCGTTCTCGGTGGCGTTGCAGTCGCCCTCTTCGGCGTCCTCTTCTTCCGCCTCTGGAACCTGCAGGTCCTCGACGGCGGCAAGTACCTGGCCGAGGCCAAGAACAACCGCACCCGCGAGTTCAAAGTGATCGCGCCGCGCGGCGACATCCTCGACCGCGAAGGCAACGTGATCGTCGACAACCGCACCAGCCTGGCACTGCAGCTCAACACCACCAAACTGCCCGAAGACCAGGTCGAAGAACGCGAAGAGTTGGAACGGCTGGGGGAGCTCGCGCACATGTCCCTGCCGAAGGTGCGCAAGGCGATCAAGGAAGGCGAAGAAGTCGCCGCCGGGGCGCCGGTGACGCTGCGCCAGGACGTCGGCTTCTACCTGATCGCTTACATCGAAGAACACCAGCGAGAATTCCCCGGGGTGGCGGTGCAGCGGGTCTTCGTCCGCCACTACCCCGACGGCACCTTCGCCGCGCACGTGGTCGGCAGCGTCGGCGAGATCAACGAAGAAGAGCTGGAAGAACCCGAGTACAAAGGTCTCGAACCCGGCGACGAGATTGGCAAGGGCGGAGTCGAGTACACCTACGACAAGTTCCTCCGCGGCCAGCCGGGGCTGGAGAAAATCCAGGTCAACGCGCTTGGGCAGCCGACCCCGGGGGGACAGCTGGTCTCGAAGGCGCCGACCCCCGGCGAGAACGTGAAGCTGACGATCGACCCCGAAGTCCAGGCGGCGGGCGAAAGCGCCCTTGCCTCACAGGGGCTGCCGGGCGGCTTCATCACCATGGACGTCCACAACGGGCAGATCCTCGGACTGGGCTCGTTTCCGACCTTTGAACCGGCCGACCTGACGCCGCCGATGAGCCAGGCCGAGGTCAACGCGCTCTACCGCAGCGAACTGGCGCCGCTGGCCAACCGCACGACCGAAGGGCTCTACCCGACGGGCTCGACCTTCAAGATCATCACCGCCCTGGCCGCGCTGGAAAACCACGTGATCACGCCGAACACGGTGATCAACGACCCCGGCCAACTCTGTCTCGGCGAAGAATGCTTCCAGAACGCCGAAGGCGCGGCCTACGGGCCGCTCTCGCTGGTTCCGGCGCTCGAAGTATCCGACGACGTTTTCTTCTACACGCTCGGGCTCGACATGTGGAAGACCAACGACCTCCAGAACTGGGCGCACAAGCTCGGGATCGGCCGCGCCAGCGGGATCGACATCCCGGTCAACACCGACGGCCTCCTGCCGACCAAAAAATGGCGCGACGATCTCTTCGCCGAAGGCGAAACTGAACGGCCCTGGTCCTCCGGCGACAACATCCAGCTCGCCACCGGCCAGGGGGACCTGCAGAGCAACCCGCTGCAGATGGCGATCGCCTACGCCGCCCTCGGCAACGATGGCACGATCGTCACCCCGCACCTGGCGATGGAAGTCGAGGACGCGGCCGGTCGGGTGCTGGAGGAATTCGATCCGAAGCCGCAGCGCAAAATCAAGATGAACGCCGGGACCCGCAGCGTGATCATGGAAGGGCTGCACCAGGCGGCGCAGGGCCCGGGCGGAACCTCCGAGCCGATCTTCGGCAGCTTTCCGATCCCGGTCGCCGGCAAGACCGGAACCGCGGAACGGCCAGGCCACGCCGATCAGTCCTGGTACTGCGTCCTTGCCCCCTATCCGGACCCCAAAATCGTCACTTGTGTGACTATTGAGGAAGGCGGCTTCGGTGCTCAAGCAGCCGCCCCCGCCGCCCACACGATCCTCGAAGCCTATTTTCACGACCGGATCGCGGCCGAAAGCCGCGCTGAAGGTGAAGGGGAAGAAGGCGGCGAAGCCGAAATCGAATGACGATGTACGCCACCAGAACCAGACAGGCCCGGCCCGAGCCGTTCGCGGTCCACGTCGGCATCGGCGAGCGCCTCGGCCTCGCCCACATGGATTGGCCGCTGACGATCGCCGCCGTCGCCCTCGTCGTCTTCAGCTGCTTCACGCTCGGGCAGGCGACCCAGAACGACGTTCCGGGCAGCCCCCACTACTACCTCGACCGCCAGGCGATCTACGGCGTGCTCGGGGTGATCGGCATGCTGCTGCTGACCCGGATCGACTACTCGCGCTTCCGCGAGCTGCGGGTCGGCATCTACACCTTTCTCTGCGCCAGCGTCTCGCTGGTCTTCGTCTTCGGCTTCGCCGCTCGCGGCTCGCGGCGCTCCTTCGAACTTCCTTTCTTCTCTTTCCAGCCATCGGAGCTCGGCAAGCTCCTACTCGTGCTTGCGCTTGCCGGGTTCGTAATCGATGGCGCCAGGCGGGGCTCGCCGGTCCAACGGACCGTGCGCTACCTCTGCCTCGGCCTGGCACCGGCTGCACTTGTTTTCCTACAACCCGACCTCGGCACCTCGATGGTGTTTGTGGTCGCCACCCTTGCCGTCATGTACTTCGGAGGCGTCCCCTGGACGCACTTCGCGGTCATCGGCGGCGCCCTCGTCGCGCTGATTGCACTGGTCCTCGTCGCCGCACCGGCGGTGGGGCACCCAGTTCTCCATGGCTACCAGGAGGAACGGCTGACGTCGTTCCTCCATCCCCATGAGAACGAAGCCGGCGCGGGCTATCAACAGAACCAATCAGTTACCGCCGTCGGCTCCGGTCAGACGACCGGCCGCGGCGACAAAGCCACCCAAACGCGGCTCGACTTCGTTCCCGAGCGGCACACTGACTTCATCTTCGCGGTGATCGGTGAGCGCTACGGATTCATGGGCGCCGCGTTCGTCCTATCCCTTTACGCCCTGCTCTTCTGGCGGGCGCTGCGGATAACGACGCTCTCGAAGAACTCCTACGGAACCCTGGTCGCGGGCGGCATCGCCGTCTCGCTGCTGTTCCAGGCCTTCGTCAACGTGGGGATGAACCTCGGGATCATGCCGATCACCGGGATTCCCCTGCCGTTGATGAGCTATGGAGGGTCCTCCGTGCTCGCTACCTTCTTGGCGGTCGGCGTTCTTCAGAGCATCAATGTCCAAGCGCATCTCAGCCAGAGAGGCAGGTTCGCCTGGTGACTCGCAGAATGAGGCCCAGCACCGCGTACCTATCTGAACTGAGCTGAATCACAAATGAAAAAAACGATTTTGGTCTCCGCCGAGCGCGGCGAGACCCGTGTTGCCGTCCTCGAGGCAAAGCAGAAAGGCGGCAAAAGCAACGTCGCCGAGCTCTACATCGAGCGGCGGGGCCGGCGATCGATCGTCGGCAACATCTACAAGGGCAAGGTCGACAACGTCCTGCCCGGGATGGAGGCCGCCTTCGTCGACATCGGCCTCGAGCGCAACGGCTTCCTCCACGTCGACGAGATCCTCACCCCCGATGGTGAGCAGGCCCCGCGCCGCGGGCGCGGCGGCGGCCGCCGCATCAACGAGCTGATAAAGCCGGGCCAGGAGATCCTGGTTCAGGTCGTCAAGGACCCGCTGAAGACGAAGGGCGCACGGCTCTCGATGAACGTCTCGATCGCCGGCCGCTACCTGGTCTTTGCCCCCAGCGGCAGCGGCGTCGGCGTTTCCCGCCGGCTCGGCGACAAAGAGCGCGACCGGCTGCGGAAGATGGTCGACCGCACCTACAAGGGCAAGGGCGGGCTGATCGTCCGTACCGCCGCCCACGGTGCCAAAAAAGCCGACTTCGTGCGGGAGATCAAGTACCTGCAGAAACTGAACGAGGTGCTCGAGCGGCGCTCGGAGGGCACCAAGGCGCCCTTGCTGGTCTTCCAAGAGGCGGATCTCTCGATCCGGGTCCTCCGCGACGTCTTCCTCAGCGAGTTCGAGAAGGCGATCATCGATTCGCCGAAGCAGTTCGAGCGGGTGACCAACTTCTTCCAGCGCACTGCACCGGAGCTGGTTGACGGAGTCGAACTGTACGAGGGCAAAAAGCCGCTGCTGGAGAAATGGAAGGTCGACGAGGAGATCGAGTCGACCCTGAACCGGCGGGTCGACCTGCCCTCCGGCGGCTACCTGATCATTGACTACGCCGAGGCGCTGACGGTGATCGACGTCAACAGTGGCTCCTTCACCGGTCGCGGCAAAGGCGGCCTCGAGGAGACGATCACCAAAGTCAATACCGAGGCCGCCGAGGAGGCGGTGCGGCAGCTGCGGTTGCGCGACATCGGCGGGATCATCGTCATCGACTTCATCGACATGGCCCGGGCCAGCAACCGCGACAAGGTCCTGAAGACGATGCGCAAAGCGCTCGACGCTGACAAGTCGAAGAGCTACGTCGTCGAGGTCTCGCCGCTCGGCCTGGTTGAGATGACCCGGCAGAACGTCACCGACGGGGTGCGAGAGATCCTTACGGAGCCCTGCCCGACCTGCGAGGGGGAGGGAGTCGTCCTCTCGGCCGAGACCGTCGCCCTCGAGGGCCTGCGGAAGATGCGCGACATCGTCGCCGAGAACCCCGACAGCGAGGCCTTCCTGATCCGTGTCAACCCCAAGGTCGCCCACGAGCTGACCGACGAGGACAGCGGCTTGGCCGAGCTCGAGGAGGAGACCGGCAAGCGGTTCCATTTCGAGGGCGGGGAGGCGCTGCCGATCGACACCTTCCGGGTGGTCGAGCAGGGCGGGCGCGCTGAGATCGAGGAGCGGGCGCTGCCGTTCAAGGTCGGCGAGGAGGTGCTGGTCGATATTGACGAGCCCCACATGTACAACGCCGACGACGCGGTCGCTCGGATCGACTCCTACATCGTCAGCGTCACCGGCGGCGGCCCCTTCGTCGGCGAGCGCAAGATGGTCCGGATCGACGAGGTCGAGCGCTCGGCGGCGATTGCCTCGCTACTTGGAGGTGGAGGGGAGTCTCCCAACGGCTCTTCGGGAGGCGAGAAAAACGGCTCCCAGCTAGACTCCGATGCTCCTTCGCGCAAACGTAGCCGTGGCCGCAGGGGCGGTCGAGGGCGTTCGCGCGCCAAGCAAGGCAGCGAGAAAGACTGATGAGCACCTACGCGATAGTCGAAACCGGCGGTAAGCAGTACAAAGTCGAGGAAGGCACGTCCCTGCTCGTCGATCGGCTCGACGCCAAAGAGGGCGACAAAGTCGCCCTGCGCCCGGTGCTCTTCCGCGGCGACGACGTCCTCACCGGGGCGAAAAACCTCGGCAAAGTCAAAGTCGAAGCGAAAGTCGCCGAGCACCTGCGCGGCCCGAAGATCAAAGTCTTCAAATACAAGGCGAAGAAGGGCTACCGCCGCCGCGCCGGTCACCGCTCCGAGCTGACCCGGCTCGAGGTCACGACGCTCAAAGGGGGCAAAAGCTAATGGCGCATAAGAAAGGCCTCGGCTCCAGCCGCAACGGCCGCGAATCCAACCCCAACATGCTCGGGGTCAAGGTCTTCGCCGGCCAAAAAGTGACCGGCGGCGAGATCATCGTCCGCCAACGCGGCACCCGCTTCTGGCCCGGCGACGGCACCGGCATCGGCCGCGACCACACGATCTTCGCCACCCGCGAAGGTGTCGTCGCGTTCAAGCCGTCCCGCAAGGGCCGCACGATCAGCGTCCTGCAGGACTAAGGCTGCAACCAGCGCTCGCTGAGTTTTCCTCCCCCTGGGGAGGAAGATTCAGCGAAGGCTGATGTACGACAAGGCGAAAATCTGGGTCGAGGGCGGCGGCGGCGGTAACGGGTCGATCTCGTTTCGGCGGGAGGCGCATGTGCCTCGGGGTGGGCCCGATGGTGGCGATGGGGGGCATGGCGGCGATGTCGTGCTGGTCTGCGATCCCTCGAAGCGCGACCTTGGGGCGCTGAAGGGGAGCAAGCACTTCCGGGCGCAGCGGGGGCGGCACGGGGAAGGCTCGAACAGGCAGGGGGCGCGGGGAGAGGACTTAGAGATTCCGGTGCCGCCGGGGACGCAGGCGTCGGCGGTCGACGGCAGCCGTATTGACTTGGTGGCGCCGGGGCAGCGGGCGGTGGTCGCGCACGGCGGCCGCGGCGGGCACGGGAACCGGCGCTTCACGACCTCGACCCGGCAGGCGCCGCGGTTCGCGGAGAACGGCAGCGCCGGCGAGGCCGACTGGATCGAGCTGCAGCTGAAACTGCTGGCGGACGTGGGGCTGGTCGGGCTGCCGAACGCGGGCAAGTCCTCGCTGCTGGGCCGGCTGACGCGGGCGGCGCCGAAGGTCGCCGACTACCCGTTCACGACTCTTTCGCCGGCGCTCGGGACGATCGAGGGCGAGGACCGGCAGGCGGTCGTCGCTGACATCCCCGGCCTGATCGAGGGCGCGGCGGCGGGCGCCGGGCTCGGCCATGAGTTCCTCGCTCATGTCGAGCGCTGCTCGATGCTCGTCCACCTTGTCGACTTGGCGCCGCTGGAAGGCGACCCGATCGTCAGCTACGAGACGGTGCGCGCCGAGCTGGCGGCGCACGGAGCGGGCCTGGAGCGCTTGCCCGAGCTGGTGGTCTTGAGCAAGCGCGACCTGCTGCCGACTGAGCAGGTCGAGGAAGCCCTGCGCGAGTGGGAGGACCGGGTTGGCGATGAGACGCTAGGGGTGATGTCGGTTTCCTCGGCGACCGGCGAGGGTCTCGACGAGCTGCGTCGCCGGATCCTCTCCGAGCTGCCCGACGTCGCGCCGGCGGCTGCCTCGGCTGCGCCCGAGCCCGACCAGGAGTTCGAGGCCGAGCACCGTGTCTACCGCCCCGCCGGCGAGGGCGGCTACTGGGTCGAGCGTGAGGAGGACGGCGGCTTCCGCGTCCTCGGCCGCGGCGTCGAGGTTCTGTTCGAACGCCACGACACCAAAAACGAGGAAGCACTCGCCTACCTCGAGCAGCGGCTAAAGGAGATCGGCGTTATCGCTGCCCTCGACCGCGCCGGCTTCGAGCCCGGTGACGAGATTCGCATAGGCGAGCACGAGTTCGAGTTGTATCCCTGACTGAGTGCGCCCCACCTTTGTCTCGCTATGCGGAACAAATGTGGGGAGCGCTTCTAACTGAGGCTTGAAAGGCCTGCGGCCACCGCGAAGCCGAGGACGGTGACGAGGCCGGCGCCGCGACCGGCGTCGCTGCGGGCGTCGGGGATCATCGAGTCGATCAGCATCACCAGCAGGGCCCCGGCAGCGAAGCCGTCGATCGCGGCCTTCGCGTTGCCCGAGACCGCATCGGCCACCAGGTAGCCGACCACGGTGGAGATCGCGCAGATCGCTGCGACCAGCATCCAAAGGCGCAGGATCGCCTCGCGAGAGCGCCCGGCCTGGCGCATGTCGCTGGCCGAGCCGAGCGACTCCGGCAGGTTGGAGACGAAGATCGCGACCAGCAGCGAGACGCCGACCCCGGCGCCGGCGGCGATGTTGATCCCGAGGACGAGCTGCTCGGGAATGCCGTCGAGGAAGGCACCGAGTGCGAGCGCGGTGCCGCTGCCCGAACCCGCCTGGCGACCCTGGCGACCGCGCCCCGTAGCGCTGCGGCGGGCGATCAGGCCGTCGAGGAAGTAGTAGGTCAGCGCGCCGACACCGAGCCCGATCCCGGTGACGCCGGCGCCGCCGACCTCGATCCCCTCGGCGGCGAGCTCGAAGCTGACCGCGCTGATCAGCGCGCCGGCGCCGAAGGAGAGCACGTAGCCGACCTGACGGTCCGGCCAGCGGCGGCCGAAGCTGAGCAGGGCACCGATGACGAGCGAGCTTGCCGCCAGCGCTCCCCAACCGATCGCTTCGCCCATCTGGGCTACTTTCCCCCTCGTGACCGTCGTAATCAAGCTCGGGTCCTCGATTGTCGCCGCCGACAACGGCGAGCTGCGCACCGACGTGCTCGATTCGGTCTGCTCTCAAGTGAGCGAGTTGGAGCGCGGGGGAGAGCGGGTGGTGATGGTCACCTCTGGCGCGATCGCGCGGGGGATGCGGCTGATGGAGCTGTCGCAGCGCCCGAAAGCTATGGACGAGCTGCAGGCCGCTTCGGCCGTCGGCCAGGGCGACCTTTTCCGCGCCTACGAGAGCCGCTTGGCGAAGGGCGGGACGCGGGCGGCCCAAGTCCTGCTCACCGCCGCCGACATCGCTGCTCGCACCAACTACCTGAACGCGCGGCAGACGCTGCGGCGGCTGATCGCCTGGGGCGTGGTCCCGGTGGTGAACGAGAACGACACCACCGCCACCGACGAGATCAGCTTCGGCGACAACGACTTCCTCGCGGCCCAGGTGGCGGTGCTGCTCGACGCACGGCTGCTGGTGTTGCTGACCAACGTCAACGGACTGCTCACCGGCGACCCGCGCAGCGAGCCCGACGCCGAGCTGATTGGCGAGGTCAACGACTTCTCGCAGCTCGAGGGTCTGGAGATCGGCGATCGCACCTCCGTCTTCGGCTCCGGCGGCATGCGCAGCAAGGTCGCCGCGGCAGAGATGGCGAGCGAGGCCGGGATCCCGGCGGTGATCTGCAATGGGACGAAGGAAGGGACGCTGCTATCGGCTTCGGCGGGCGAGGCCTGCGGCACCCGCTTCGCGCCCGGAAAAGGGAGAACCTCGAGCTTCAAGCTCTGGCTCAAGTACGCGAAGCCGGCGCGGGGGCGGCTGATCGTCGACGCGGGCGCGGCCCGGGTTCTGCGCGAGCGCGGCTCTAGCCTCTTGCCGGTCGGCATTGCCGCCGTCGAGGGAAGCTTCGAAGCCGGCGACGCGATCGATGTCGCCAGCGACGGCGAGACGATCGGCAAAGGCATCAGCGACTACTCGGCGAGCGAGCTGCAGCGGGTGATCGGGATGAAGAGCGAGCAGGTCCGCGAGCTGCTGCCGCACGCCGCCGATGAGGTCGTGCACCGCGATCGCTTCGTGCTGCTCTAGACCCCCCGGTACCCTTTGCCGATGGCAGTGACCGAGACCACCGTCGCCGAGAACTGCGCCGCCGCCAAGCGGGCCGCGCGCTCGCTGGCGTCTGCTTCGACCGAGGCGAAGAACGCCGCCCTGGAGGCGACCGCGCGCCTGCTCGAGGAGCGGGCGGAGACGATCCTCGAGGCTAACGCCGGTGACCTCGCCGATGAGCGTGCCGTGGGGCTGACCGAAGCTCTGCGTGACCGGCTGCGGCTGACGCCGGAGCGGGTGGCGGCGATGGCCGCGGGCGTGCGGGTCGTACGCGACCTTGACGATCCGGTCGGCGAGGAGCTGGAACGGAAAACGCTTAAAAGCGGTCTCGACCTGCACAAGGTGCGGGTGCCGCTCGGGGTCGTCGCCGTCGTCTATGAGGCGCGGCCCAATGTGACGATCGATTGCGCGGCGCTGACGATCAAGAGCGGCAACGCGATCGTCCTGCGTGGTAGCTCCTACGCGGAACGCTCGAACGCGGCGCTGGCCGCGGTCGTCCGCGAGGCGCTGGGGGAGGCGGGGCTGCCCGAGGACGCGGTGCTCTCACTCGGTGGCGGCGGCCACGAGGAGCTGGCCGAGCTGGCGACTCAGGAGGGCCTCGTCGACCTGCTGATCCCGCGTGGCGGCGAAGGCTTGAAGGCGGCGATCAAGGCGGTGGCGACGGTGCCGGTGATGTACGCGGCGGCGGGCAACTGCCACGTCTACGTCCACACCGAGGCCGATCCCGAGATGGCGCGGCGGATCGCCGTCAACGCCAAGGTCCAGCGGCCCGGTGTCTGCAACGCGGCCGAGACCCTGCTGATCGACGCCGCCGTCGCCGAGCGCGTGGCGCCGGCGATCCTCTCCGACCTCGCGGCCGCCGGCGTCGAGCTGGTCGGCGACGAGCGGATTCGAGCTGCCGCCGGCGAGGTCGAGGTCGGTCCCGCAGGCGATGATGACTGGGACAGCGAGTATCTCGGCCTGAAGATGGCGGTCGCCGTCGTCGACTCGCTCGAGGACGCGATCGAGCACGTCAACCGCCACGGGACCAGGCACTCGGAGGCGATCGTCACCGCCGACGAGGCGGCTGCCGAGGAGTTCGTCGCCGGCGTCGATGCCGCCGCCGTCTACGTCAACGCCTCCACCCGCTTTACCGACGGCTTCGAGTACGGGATGGGCGCCGAGATCGGTAACTCGACCCAGAAGCTGCACGCCCGCGGGCCGATCGGGATGCGCGAGCTGACGACCTTCAAGTACGTCGCCCACGGCAACGGCCAGGTGCGTGAGTAGTCCTGACGGCGCGATCGGAGTGCTGGGGTCCGCGTTCAACCCTCCGCACCTCGGCCATCTCGCGCTTGCCCAGGAGGCGGCTTGGCAGCTCGGCCTGGCGGAGGTCATCCTCGTCCCGACCGGCCAGGCGCCGCATAAGCGGATCGCTGACGATCCCGGCAAGGAGGCGCGGATGGAGATGACCCGGCTCGCTGCCGCCGACGACGAGCGCTTCTCGGTCTCCGGGCTGGAGGTCGAGCGCGAGGGGCCGTCCTACACGTATGAGACCTTGGAGGCACTTGCAGAGGAACGGGGCAACAGGGCGCTGGTGTTCGTGATGGGTGCGGACGCTGCCGTGGGCCTCGAGAGCTGGCGCAACCCGGAGCGGGTGGTTGAGCTGGCGAGCCTGGCGGTGGCGCGGCGGGCCGGGGTCTCCGACGCCGACGTCGCCGAGTCGATGCGCAGCCTCGGCTGCGAGGGACGGGCGACGATGCTGGAGATGCCGCAGTTCGGAGTCTCCTCCTCGGCGGTGCGCGAGCGGGCTAAGCAGAGACGGCCGCTGCGGTATCTCGTCCCGGACGCGGTTGCAGATTTCATCGCTGAGAGGGGGATCTACAGGTGAACGAGGCGCAGTCGGAGGGCCTGGCGCGGCAGCTCGCCGCGATCGCGGATTCGAAAAAAGCTGAAGAGCTGGTCGTCCTCGACATGCGTGGCCTGGTTGCCTACACGGACTTCCTGGCCATCTGCACTGCCCGCAGCGAGCGCCAGGCAAAGGCGATCGTCGACGAGGTGCGGTTGCGGGTAAAGCGCGAGACCGGGCTGCTGCCGGGCGGGGTCGACGGCGGCGGCGACGCCGGCTGGACGATCCTCGACTACCTCGACTGCGTCCTCCATGTCTTCACGCCGGAAGCGCGGCAGCGCTACGCCCTCGAGGACCTATGGCACGAGGCGCCGCGGCTCGAGCTCGATCTCGACGCTCCGGAAGCGCCCGAGGCCGCCACCGCATAACCGCCGAGGCATCGGCCACCAACACGAATGACGTCCGACCGGGCGCTTAGGTTGCCCGTCCATGGGTTTCAAGAGGGGGTTCCTGGGGTACCGCCGCGCCGAAGTCGAGGACGCGATCTCGTTGCGGGACGCCCGGATCCTCGGGCTCGAGTTGAACGCCGACGCGCAGCGCGCGGCCCTCACTGAGCTCGAGACGGAGACCACCTCGCTGACCGGAATGGTCCTCGAGCGCGAGCGCGAGATCCGTTGCCTGAATGAACGGTTACGCGAGGCCAATGAGTGTCACGACCGCAGCATCGCCTCGCTCGACGCCATTACCTCGCGGCTGGAGGAAGTCGAAGCGCAAGCGCGCGGCCAGGCGACCCGGATCCGGATGAAAGCCCTGCGCGAGGCGGTCGAGGTGAGCAAGAAGGTGAAGGAGCTGACCGAGATCGAACCCGCCCTGCAGGCCGAGGCGACCGCTGAACAGGACCCTCCCGCCGAGGAGGGCCTCTACGAGGGCCAGGTCAAGCTCGAGATCGGCCCGCTCGGCGACTTCTCGCAGCTGGTCGGGTTCGAGGATGCCGTCGGCCAGCTCGGTGCCTCCGAGATCAAAGTCGACCGCTTCTCCGAGGGCCGCGCCACCTTCTCGATGCAGCTCAATGAACCAACCGACTTGCTGAGCGAACTAGAAGAGCTCTCCAATCTCGACTTCAAGGTCCGCCACACCGCCCCGGACAACCTGATCCTCGACGTAGACGAGGAGCAGGGCCCGGAACAGCGCGCCGCCTGACGCTAAACTCCGCCCACGCAAGGGGCTGTAGCTCAGCTGGAAGAGCGCCTCGCTGGCAGCGAGGAGGTCAGGGGTTCGAGCCCCCTCAGCTCCATCTCTCGATTCGCTAGGCTCCCAGAGCGATGCCGACTAGCTTCACTCACGCCTGCCCACCATCTCTGCGGCTCGAGCTGCAGGCTGCGCAGGCTGCTTCGGTCCGGCTCTAGCCGCCTTCTCACCGCGTTTCGACTCGCCCTTCTCGCCCAGGCGTGGACCCTGTGCTCGCCTGCAAGACGGCGAAATCTGGGATACCGAAATACGCATAGCGCGGTATTACCGGGGCGACTTGACTTCAACTCTATGGACCTGGCGGGAGCAGGCCAATTTTCTCCGCTAGATGCCGCGCCGCGAAGATCCCCAGGTCGGCCTCGGGAAGGCCATTCGCACCCTCCGTAATCAGGCTCAGCTGAGCCAGGAAGCGCTGGGCGAAAAAGCGGAAATCCACCCGACCTGGATCTCCCACATCGAGTCCGGTCGAATCAACCCGACTTGGGGCAACGTCCGCCGGATCGCCAAGGGCCTCGGCGTGAAACTGGCCCGGCTCGCCGAGCTGTCGGAAAAGCTCGAGCGCGAGTACAAAGACAACTAACTCAAACCGTCGTCCGGACCTGCCGATGCTCTAGGCGATGAGCACGGCAAACCAGCACGTGTTCTCGCACGGGATGCGGGACACGCGGGAGACCCTCGACGCCTGGAGCCGGCACCCGTGGCAGGTGCTGGGTGCCTGGCTCGCCCTAAGCCTCAGCATCGCGCTGGCGCTACTGGCGGCGGTATGGGTGGTCTCGGGGCTGCTGACGCCGGACCTGACGCCGATCCACCTTCCCGGCTTCACCGAACCCTCCGAGCCCGGCGACATGCTGCCGATCCTCTACCGCAACTCGCTGGTCCTGGCGCTGCACGGCACCGCCTGCATTGCCGGCTTTATCGCTGGCGCCTCGATGCCGATTGCGGCCGCCGAACGCACCGGCATCTCGCGCTGGATCCACGTTAAGGCCGGCGAGCTGGCGATCCTCTTCGTCTGCGCGGTCACCCTTTTCTCGCTCTGCACCCAGGCGCTCTACCTCGGCTTCCAGGGCTCGACGATCGCCTACCAGCTGCAGATCTCCCGCCTCGACCTGATCCTCAGCGTCCTCCCGCATGCGATCCCCGAGTTGACCGCGCTTTTCCTGCCGCTCGCCGCCTGGCTGATCGCCAGCCGCCGCGGCGAGTGGAACCAGCTCCTTGCCGCCACCCTGGTGACGGTGCTGCTGGCGATCCCGACCCTGATCCTCGCCGCGTCGATCGAGGTCTACGTCTGGCCCCACATCCTCCAGAGCCTGGCGCCGGTCGAACACCCGGTCACCTTCTAACGCCAGGCACAACCGGTACGCGTCTCCTGCGTAAGATCGCCGCTCATGGCGGGCTACGACCCCAAGGCGATCGAGCGCAAGTGGCAGCAGGTCTGGGCCGAGGAGAAGACCTGGGAGGTCGCGAACCCGGGGCAGCCTGGCTTCGACGATGCGAAGCCGAAGTCCTACGTGCTGGAGATGCTGCCCTACCCCTCCGGTGAGCCTCACGTCGGACACCTCAAGTGCTACGCGGTCGGCGATGCGATCGCCCACTTCCGCCGCCGCCACGGTTTCGAGGTGATCCACCCGATGGGCTACGACTCCTTCGGCCTGCCGGCTGAGAACAATGCGATCAAAACCGGCGAGCCGCCGCGGGTCGCGACCGAGCGCTCGATCGAGTCCTTCCGCCGCCAATTCCGCGAGTGGGGTATCTCGATCGATTGGAGCCGCGAACTCGCAACCCACACGCCCGAGTACTACCGCTGGACCCAGTGGATCTTCCTGCAGCTGTTCGAGAAGGGCCTCGCCTACCGGGAAGAGGCAGAGGTCAACTGGTGCCCGAAAGATGCGACCGTGCTGGCCAACGAGCAGGTCGTCGACGGCCGCTGCGAGCGCTGCGGCACGGAGGTCATCCAGAAAGACCTCGAGCAGTGGTTCTTCCGCATCACCGACTACGCCGACCGCCTGCTCTCGGACTTCGAGGCGCTCGAGTCCTGGCCCGAGCACGTGATCACGATGCAGCGCAACTGGATCGGCCGCTCGGAGGGCGCCCAGGTCGTCTTCCGCTGCGAGGAGGTCGACCTCGACTTCCCGGTCTTCACCACCCGTCCCGACACCCTCTTCGGCGCCACCTTCTTCGTCCTCGCCCCCGAGCACCCCGAGCTGGAGCGGCTCGTCGCCGGCACCCCGGCCGAGCAGGAGGTGCGCGAGTACGTCAGCCGGGTCGGCCGCGAGTCAGCTGAGGAACGCGGGGCGGAGGACCGCGAGAAGACCGGCGTGCCGCTCGGGCGCAGCGTCGTCAACCCGGTGAACGGCGAGCAGATCCCGATGTACGTCGCCGACTACGTGCTGATGGAGTACGGGACCGGCGCGATCATGGCGGTGCCCGGCCACGACAGCCGCGACTACGAATTTGCCCTGAAGTTCGACTTGCCGATCAAGCGCGTAATCGAGGGCGAGGACCCGGAGACCGCCCGCGACGACGAGGGGCTGCCCTTCGCCGGCGACGGCCGGATGACCAACTCCGGGCGCTTCGACGGCAAGCACAACCGCGAGGCCTACGACGAGATCGTCGCCTGGCTCGAGTCGGAGGGACGCGGTGAGCCGGCGGTCAACTACCGCCTGCGCGACTGGCTGGTCTCGCGCCAGCGCTACTGGGGCGCCCCGATTCCCGTCGTCTACTGCAACGAGTGCGGGATCGTCCCGGTGCCCGCCGAGCAGCTGCCGGTCGAGCTGCCGGAGATCGAGGACTACGCGCCCCAGGGCAAGAGCCCGCTGGCCGCGGCTGAGGACTGGGTGGGGACCGAGTGCCCGCGCTGCGGCGCCGCCGCCCGCCGCGAGACCGACACGATGGACACCTTCGTCGACTCCTCCTGGTACTTCCTCCGCTACCTCGACGCCCAGAACAAGGACGCTGCATGGGAGCGGGGTGCCGTCGATCACTGGATGCCGGTCGACCAGTACATCGGCGGTGTCGAGCACGCGATCCTCCACCTGATGTACGCGCGCTTCTTCACCAAGGCGCTGGCTGACCTCGGCCACCTCGGCGTGCAGGAGCCGTTCGCCAATCTCTTCACCCAGGGGATGATCACTCGCGACGGGGCGAAGATGTCGAAGTCGAAGGGCAACACGGTCAGCCCCGGCGACTATGTCCAGCGCTACGGCGCCGACACCGCCCGCACCTACGTTTGCTTCATGGGTCCGCCGGAGCGCGGCGGCGACTGGACCGACGAGGGCGTCGAGGGCGTCAACCGCTTCCTCTCGCGCCTCTGCCGACTCTGCGAGGAGGTAGGGGAGCGGACCGAGGCGGCGGCACCCGATCCCGGCGCCGGGGGAGAGGCGCGTGAGCTGCTGGCAAAGGCGCACTGGGCGATCGACAAGGCGACCCGGGACTTCAACCGCGGCTTCCAGTTCAACACCGTGATCTCAGCGGTGATGGAGCTGGTCAACGAGGCCTACCGGCTCAAGGACGGGCTCTACGGGTCGCTGGAGGGCGACGCCGCGGTTCGGTTCGCCGCCGCCACGGCGGGCTCGCTGATCTTCCCCTTCGCGCCGCACCTCGGCAGCGAGATCTTCGAGCGGCTGACGGGGGAGCGGGTCTGGGAGCAGCCGTGGCCGCAGGCCGACCCGGCGCTGTTGGCAAGTGACACGGTGACCCTGGTGGTCCAGGTCAACGGCAAGCTCCGCGACCGGATTGAGGCGCCGGCGGAGGCACCGAAGGACGAGCTGCTGCGTCTGGCGCGGGAGAGCGAGAAGGTCGCCCGCCATCTCGATGGTCAGCAAATAGTCAAGGAAATTGTAGTTCCTGGCAAGCTGGTCAACCTGGTGGTGCGATAGCGCCCTCCGCAGGGGTGCCAAGGTCTGCTAGAAAGCCGCCGAATGCTCGTCCGACGACTCGATGAAGCCGCAGTGGAGGAATGGCACCGCCTGCGCGCTCACGTCCTCATGGACGCGGGCGAATTGGGCTCGCGCAACCTCTCCGTTACCTGGGTGACGGTGCCGGGCGGGGCAAAGCAGACGCTGCATTCCTCAGGCGAGGCCGAGCAGGCCTATGTCGTCGTTCGCGGTCGCGGCACGATGTCGGTTGCCGGCGACACCCAGGAGGTTGGCGAGGGCGACCTGATCCTGGTCCCGCCCGCGACCGAGCACTCGATCGGCAACGAGGGCGACGCCGAGCTCGCCTGCGTTTCGATTCAGTCGCCGCCGGTCGCCGCCGCCGAGCTCTACAGCGACCAGCTCGCCGAGGTGGCGGGTTACGACGACGATGACGACTATTAGTCGTCGCTAGTCACAGCTTCGCGCGGAACTCGTTCCTGAAGATTTGAATTGTGCGCGCCATGCGTGCGCCCGGGTCGCCGATGATCGCGGCCGATGCCGGAGCTGAGCCGTAATCAGGTTGTCGTCTACGCCGCAATCGCGGTGGCGCTGCTGCTGGTCGGGGCGCGGGCGATCCGGGGGGAGGGGAGTACCGACCCCTCCTTCGCAGCAGCTGAGGTGCACGGATCGTCCTCTTCCTCCGGCGGCGGTTTCTCGGTCGGAGGCGAAAGCGGCGACCTCGTCGTCGATGTGACCGGGGCGGTGCGGCGGCCGGGGGTCTATCGAATGCCGGCGGGCAGCCGCGTCAACGACGCGGTCACCCGCGCCGGCGGCCCGACCGGGAAGGCGGAGCTGGAAGCGGTGAATCTGGCAGCTCGACTCGCCGACGGCCAGCAGGTGGTGGTGCCCGAACGTGCTGCCGCCGGGACCGCTACTTCGGCCGGTGCCGCCGCCGAAGATGGTCCGATCAGCCTCGGCACCGCGACCGTCGAGCAACTGGAAGAAATCGACGGGATCGGCCCGGTGACCGCCGGCGACATCGTTGCCTTTCGCGACGAACACGGTGGCCTCTCCTCGGTCGATCAGCTCGACCAGGTCCCGGGTATCGGCCCGGCGACGATGGAGGCGCTGCGGGGGCGGCTGCAGCCGTAAACCGTGCGCTCGCCGCGGCCGTCCCTGCCGATCCTTTTCGGGATTGCCCTCCTCGTTGCCCTGGCCCTGGCGCGCAGCGGCGAGATCCGGGAGACGGCGGCAGAGGGCCTGGGTCAGGGGATGCCGTCCCGCGAGGCCGAGCTAGCCCGCGGCTTCGTCCTCGGCGAGGACGAGCGGATCGACGAGGCGACGAAGGAAGACTTCCGCCGCTCGGGCCTCAGTCACCTGCTCGCCGTCTCAGGCGAGAACGTCACCCTGCTGGCGCTCCTGGCAATGCCGGTCCTCGGCTTGCTCGGCATCCCTCTGCGCGAGCGGCTGTTCTGGGTGCTGGGGCTGATCGCCGTCTATGTGCCGGTAGCGGGAGCGGGACCTTCGCTCCAGCGGGCGGGTGTGATGGGGGCGATCGGTGTCCTGGCGGTGCTCGGCGGGCGCCGCGCCTCGCGCCTCTACGCCCTGGCGCTGGCGGCGGTGGTGACCCTCGCAATCGATCCCTCCGTAGCCGGCGACATCGGCTGGCAGCTCAGCTTCGCCGCAGTGCTAGGCATCCTGCTCCTTGCCACTCCCCTGTGGCGGGCGATCGCCGCTCGGCTCGGCGAAGGGCCCTGGCGGCGCGCACTGGCAGAGGGTCTAGCCGTGACGATCGCGGCGACGTTGGCGACGGCCCCGCTGATCGCCTTCCACTTCGAAACCCTCTCAACGACGACGCTGGTCGCCAACGTGCTGGCGATGCCGGCGGTGGCGCCGGCGATGTGGCTTGGTATGTGCAGCGCGGCGCTGGCGCAGGTCCCAGGGCTCCCTCTGGAGCCGCTGAACTGGCTCAACGCGTTGCTGCTGGCCTACGTCGCCCAGGTCGCCTCGTGGTGCGCGGCTCCGGACTGGGCCGAGCTGCAGGTGCGATTGAGCGGAATGGGCCTCGCCCTGAGCTATCTCGGCATGGGGGCACTTGGCCTGCTGGGCCTATACCTGGCGCGCATCCGCCTTCTGAGCTCGGCGCTGCGGGGGCTGGCGCTGGCGGCGGCCGTCGGCGCCGCCCTCCTGCTCGGCTGGCCGCAGGGCAAGAGCCCGGCCGCTCCGATCGCCGGCCTCCGCGTAGAGGTTCTCGACGTCGGGCAGGGGGATGCGATCCTCTTCCAGCCGGCCGCGGCACCCGCGATTCTCGTCGACGGCGGCCCGCCGGGAGACGGGCTAGCGGGCAAGCTCGAAGACGCCGGGGTGGACGAGCTCGGCGCTGCGGTCATCACTCACGACCAGTCCGATCACGCCGCGGGGATCGAGGAACTGCTTGGCCGCTTCCCGGTCGGGAGCCTGGTCTACGGGCGGCTCGGCCGCGGCACCCGGGTAGAGGCGGAAGCCGCGGGTGTGGAGCCCGAACGTGTCGCCGCGGGCCGGGAGCTGCGCTCGGGTCGTCTGCGGTTACAGGTGCTCTGGCCGCCACCGGAGCTCTTGGCGGCCCCGGCCGGTGAAGACCCGAACCAGCTGGCGCTGGTGATGGAGGCTCGCTGGCGCAACTTCACGATGCTCCTCACCGCTGATGCGGAGGCCGAAACGGTTCCCCTCGACCCGGGACCGATCGACGTGCTCAAGGTCGCCCACCACGGCAGTGAAGACGCGGGCCTCGGTGGCCTGCTGGACCGCATCCACCCGCAGCTCGCGGTGATCTCGGTCGGCGCCGGCAATCCGTACGGGCACCCGACCCCCAGCACGCTTTCGACGCTTGCCGCCCACCAGGTGCCGATCCTGCGGACCGACGAGGACGGCGCGGTCATCATCGATGTCAGCGGAGGCTCTTTCCGCATGGACGGATGACCGAATCGATAGTCGAGGAAGTCGATCCAATCGCTTTTCGGCGCAGCCGAGGTGCCGATGGATGAAGCGGTGCACTCCATCTTCCACAGCAAGCTGCTCTCCGCGCTACGGCTGCCGAGCTTCGCTGGCAAGGGCTTGCCGGAACGGATGCGCAGCACCAGCTTCGCCCTGCTCGGCCTGACCGCGGCAGCGGGTCTCGCCCTGGTCGCGATCTTCGCCCAGCCGGGCTTCAGCATCCTCTCGCCGGCGCCGCTGCCCGACCGGCCGTCGGCCGGCCAGTCCGTCGCGAAGGCCAAGAAGCTGCCGTTCGTCCACCGTCCGATCGCGGTGCTCGCGGCAGAGCCAGTGCACCCGCGGCAGGCAAATGACTCTTCGCCGCCCGACTCGCCTTCTTCCACTCCGTCCGGCGCGACGGGGAGCGGTGGCGGAGACGCGGTACCCCCCGCCGCAGTCGATGTCCCGGCTCCAGCGAGCGCACCCGCAGCCTCGGATGGGAACACCGGCGGCGGGAAGGGAGGTGGAGGCGGGGACGGCTCTGGCTCGACTCCCGCCTCTGTTCCCGATCAGGCTCCCGCTTCTCCTTCGGCTCCCGCGGCCTCGCCAGCGCCGAAGCCGACCGCTCCGGCTCCAGAAGCGACTGCCTCCACGCCGCAGTCCGAACCCGCGTCGGCGCCGGGCAACTCCAGCTCCGCGGCCGCGGCCGAACATGCGAGCGAACGGGGGATCGAAGCTTCCGCCGGCCCCTCGTCGCCCGCGGGCAGCGGCGCGACGACCGCGTCGGTCACCCCTGAAGCCGGCTCGCCCGGCAACGGCAACGGGCTCGCCAAAGGCCACGACAAGTAGCACCGCGGGCGAACCGCGGCGGGTTCTAGACTCGCCGCATGCCCGCCGAGATGCAGCCGCTGTACCTGATCGCCGGCACCGACGGCGCCAAAATCGACGCCACCCGCGCGCGGCTGCGGGCCCGTGCTGAACGAGAGAGCGGGTCGGCGGCGCTAGAGGTCTTCGAGCCGGGCGAGGGCAAGGGCATGCCCGACCAAGAGGCGCTGCTGGCGGCGATCCCGGCGATGTCGCTGATGGGGACGCGGCGCTACCTGCTCGCCGACGGGATCGAGCGCTGGCGTGACAAGCAGCTCGAGCCGGTGCTGGCGGCGCTGAAGGAACTGCCGCCGGACCTGACGCTGGTCCTGATCTGCCGCGATAAGGCCGCGGCGAAGCTGACGAAAGCGGTTAAAGCCGCCGCCGGGGAGATTCACGAGTTCGAGGCGCCGAAAGCTCGGGATATGCCGCGGGTGCTAGTTGGCGAAGCGCAGCGGCTCGGCTTCCGGCTCGATCCAGCGGCGGCGCGGATGCTGGTCGAGCGTATGGGGGCCAACCCGCTGCGGCTGCGCAACGAGCTTGAGCGCCTGGCGCTGTGGGCCGGGCAAGGGGGAGAGGTGTCCGCCGCCGACCTCGAGGAGATGGTTGCCGACACCTCCGAGATGGCGGTCTGGTCGCTCTCGGACGCACTGATCGAAGGTGATGCCGCCGCAGCCCTGCGGATCGGCGAGCGGCTGATCGGCCAGGGCGAGAACGTCACTGGCTTGATCTACGGCCTCGCCTCGCGCCTGCGCAGTGCCTGTGCGGCGGCCGCCCAGTTGGAGGAGGGGATCCCGCCCAAACAGGTTGAGTCATCGCTGAAAATGCACCCCTACGCCGCCAAGCAACTGGTGCGCCGCCTCCAGGGCACCGACCTCGAGAGCCTGCGGGCGGCAACCGAGACCCTCGCCGACCTCGAGCTCTGGTGCCGCGGGGGAGCCGACTATGGCGACGAGCTCGCGCTCACCATCGCTTTGAGAAAAGCTGCTGCGGGAGCCGCTTAGGCGGCTTTGGCGCCAGCCGCGATACGAGCGGCTTTCGACTTCTTGCGGGCGCCGGTGTTCTTGTGGAGGGCGCCCTTCTGCACGGCCTTGTCAACCTTCGAGACCAGCTCGCGCTGCTCGGTCGCGATCGCCTCGGCGTCGCCGCCCTCGACCGCGGCTTCGAGCCGGCGGAAATGGGTCTTGACCGTGCTGGTCAGCAGCCGGTTCTCGGTGCGCTCGCGCTCGCTGCGCAGTATCCGCTTCTTCTGTGAGGCTATGTTGGCCATGTTCAAAGGCCCTAGCAGGCGTTTGCCAGCTCCGGGCGGCCGCCGACTATAGCGACTGAAGCAAAGCTTGGAGACGCCCAGGGCACCTGACACCCCCGATCCCGACGAGCGGGCAATCAACGCGGACGAGTCCGCGTTGGCCTCCGACGTCGGCGTCCGCGAGGCCGAGGGCTTCGAACCTGGAGAGGAATTCGGCGCCGATCCGGCTCCCGGAAAACAGGCGGGGCGGATCGCCCGGTCGACCGCGTTCTTCTCAATCGCCACCGCCGCCTCGCGCGTTGCCGGCCTCGCCCGCGAAGTCGTCGCCGCCGGCTACTACGGGATCAGCGGGCCGATGTCGGCTTTCACGATCGCCTTCCAGGTCCCGAACCTGATCCGTGCCCTTTTCGCTGACGCGGCGCTGCAGCCGGCCTTCGTCCCCGTCTTCACCGAACTGATCGGCAAGAAGGCCTACAAAGAGGCTTTCCGCCTCGCCTCGACGATGTTGCTTCTGGTGACGATGATCCTCGGCGCGATCACCGCCCTCTTCGTTCTCCTGGCGCCGGTGATCATGCCCGTCTTCGCGCCCGGCTTCGAAGGCGAGATCCTCGACCTCACCGTCAGCCTTTCGCAGGTCCTCTTCCCGATCCTGGTCCTGCTCGGGATCAGCGGCATCGTCGTCGGCATCCTCAACAGCTACGACCGCTTTGGCGCCTTCGCGATCTCGCCGCTGTTCTGGAACCTGACGATCATCCTCGTTCTCGTGGTCCTCGAGCCGATGTTCCACGGCCAGGACCGGATCTACGCCTACGCGATCGCGATCTTGGTCGGGACCCTGGTTCAGCTGCTGATCCCGGCCTGGGACCTGCGTCACACCCCCTACCGCTTCAGCTTCAGCTTTGACTGGCGTCACCCGGGGGTCCGGCGGGTGCTGCTGCTGATGCTGCCGGTGACGATCAGCCTCGGCCTGATCAACTTCAACCTGCTGATCAACAGCTTCTTCGGCAGCCTCGTCTCCGACCAGGCGCCGGCGGCGATCGATAAAGCCTTCCGCATCTACCAGCTGCCGCAGGGGATCTTCTCGGTGGCGATCGCCACGGTGCTCTTCCCGACCCTGGCCCGCTTCGCCAACGCCGGCGAAATCGAGAACCTGCGGGCGACGATGGCGAACGGGATGCGCCAGATCCTCTTCGTCCTCGTCCCGGCGGCGGCCGCCATCCTCGCCCTCTCGGACCCGATGATCCGGCTGATCTACCAGCGCGGCGAGTTCGACCCAGCCGAGACGGCGGTAGTGGCGACGGCGCTCTTCTGGTTCGCCTTCTCCCTGCCGACCAACGGCCTCTACCTGCTGCAGACCCGGACCTTCTTCAGCCTGCAGAAGCCGTGGCAGGCGACGGCGCTAGCGACGATCGACCTGGTTATCTCGGCGCTCGCGGCACTGGCGCTGTACAAGCCCTTCGGCGTCGGCGGCATTGTCGCCGGTACGGGGATCGGCACCACGGCGGCGGTGATCGCCCAGGCCGTGATCCTCCGACGCCGCTTCGGCGGGCTGGAGCTGCGGCGACTGCTCTCAACCGGCCTGCGGATCACGATCGCCGCCGTAGCCCTCGCGGGCGTCAGCTGGCTCGTCTGGGACGTCCTCGACGAGGCGCTGGGACGTGGACTCCTCGGGCAGATCGTCTCGCTCGGGGTGGGGCTAGGCGTCGGCGGGCTCGTTTATGTCGCGGTGGCAAAGCTGCTCCGGGTCGAGGAGCTCGAGCAGATGACCCGGCTCCTGCGGCGGCGGTAGGGGGCGGATGCTTGGGGTTGGGCCTTACTTGTGGGGGGTCGTGGAGATCCTGCTGCTGGGGGGATTTGCCTGGCTGGGTGGGACGGCGCTGCGACGGTGGCTGCTGCCGCAATTCGAGGGCGCCCCGGCCAACCTCGCCACCGCAGTCATCGCGCTAGCGCTCTTGATCTGGCCGGCCGAGATCTTCGGCAGCTTCGGGGTCTTCGAGGCGGTGCCGTACCTGCTGCTTGTCGCAGTGATGGGAGTGGGTCTTTGGAAGTTTGCGCCACGCTCGCAGGAGAGAGGGAAAGCGCCCCTTACTCAGCAGGTAGAGGGGCGCTTTCCCTCTCTCCTGCGTGACCGGCGCGACTGGATGACCCTGATCGCGTTGCTGATCGCTGCGGTGGCTGTAATCCACTTCGCAGCGGGGGTGAAGACGCGGCTTTCGACCGGCATGACCGGGTTCGACAGCACCTGGTACCACGGGCCGTTCGCGGCCGGGTTCTTCCAGAGCGGCGATACGTGGGACCTGCACTTCATCGCTCCGCAATTCCTGGCGTGGTTCTATCCCGCGAACGGCGAAATCTTCCACGTGATCGGGATGCTGGCGTTCGACCGCGACGTGCTGTCGCCGCTGTTGAACCTCGGGTGGTTCGTGGGGTGCCTGGTGGCTTGCTGGTGCATCGGGCGGCCGTACCGGGTGGCGCCGTGGTCGCTGGTGCTTGGGGCAATCGCGTTGAGCGTGCCGGCCTTGGCGGATCAGGCGGGGGAGGCGAGAAACGACATCGTCGGGGTGTTCTTCTTGCTGGCGGGGGTGGCTATCGCGCTGAATGCCTGGGGCGGGGAGACGGACGTCGCCGAGGATGTTCCGGCGGGAGAGCGGGTGCAGGCGGAAAAGATGCTGGGTGGAGAGGGGGGAGCTGCCGGCGTCGGCGCCTACCTCGTCGTTGGCTTGGCAGCGGGGCTGGCGGCAGGGACGAAGCTCAACTTCCTGCTGCCGGCGGCCGTGCTGATCGTCGGCCTGGGGTTCGCCGGACGCACTTGTCCCCGGTATGCGGGGAGAAGTGCGTTCGCTTGGCGTGGGGTCGGCGCTGCGCTGCTCGCTGCTCTGGCCGGTGGCGGCTACTGGTACCTCCGCAACCTCGTCCACAGCGGCAACCCGCTGCCGTGGATCCACCACCTCGGCCCGATCGATCTTCCAGCCCCCGAGCAGGCGCTGGGCGGCCGAGAAGCCAACTCTGTCCTCGGCTACCTGACGAACGGCGAAGTGTGGTCCGACTGGTTTCTCCCTGGCCTCCATGGAGGTCTCTGGTTCCTCTGGCCGATCCTGCTCCTGGGGGCCTTGGGTGGGCTGGTTCTTTGTCTGGTTCGCGGCAGTTCCATCCAGCGAACCGTCGCGCTCGTGGGGCTTGCCTCGGCGCTTGCGTGGCTCGTCGCGCCAACGTCCGCCTCCGGCCCCGATGGCATGCCGCGCGGCTTCGAATCGGGCCTCCGCTACCTCGCCCCGGCCCTCGTCCTCGGCCTCGCCCTGCTCCCAACGACCCTCTCACGGCCGCTCCAAAGGGTGCTCCCTTCTTTAGCGTCGGACAGCGGGGCTAAAGAAGGGAGCACCCTCGGGATCCGGCTGGGTTGGGTGGTCGGTGCGCTTGTTGTATTGGCGGTCGCGGTGGGATACCCGGTCCAGCGGCACTACCTCGTCGACCGCTATGAGGACCCAACCTTCACCGCCCCGGGCCTCAACGCCGCCTTCGCCTGGTCTCGTGACATCAGCGACGCCCGGATCGCCACCACCAGCACCCGCCAATACCCCCTCTACGGGACGGACCTCAGTAACCACGTCCAATACCTAGGCATCAAGCGTCCCCACGGCGGCTTCGAAGCCCCCACCACCTGCCGCCAGTACCTCCAGCTCTTGGACGAAGGGGACTACGACGACGTCGTCGCGACCAAGGACCGTCTGGAACCCAGCAAACCCCCGTACCCGCCCCTCGCCAAGTGGCTAGACCGCACTGGAGCCCAAGTCGTCTTGCGACAACCCCCAACGGTCGTGTTCGCGCTGCCCAAGGCGCTAGGTCCATCAGCGTGTAGATGACGGCTCCTCTCCGGCGGGTGGCGCGGTAGGGGGGACCATCTCCTGGTAGTTCAGGAGATGGTGGGTCCCCTGCCGTGACAGGACCCGCCGGCCGACCACTCCCGTCCCTCATACTCCACCCGCGCCAATGGACCACATCCGCAACTTCAGCATCATCGCCCACATCGACCACGGCAAGTCGACCCTGGCCGACCGCATCCTCGAGCTCACCGGGGCCGTCGACCCGAAGAAAATGCAGGCGCAGCTGCTCGACTCGATGGACCTCGAGCGGGAGCGGGGGATCACGATCAAGGCGCAGGCGGTGCGGGTGGAGTACACCGCCGAGAACGGCGAGGCCTACCACCTGCACCTGATCGACACCCCCGGCCACGTCGACTTCTCCTATGAGGTCTCGCGCAGTCTCGCCGCCTGCGAGGGCGCCCTGCTGGTCGTCGATGCCGCTCAGGGTGTCGAGGCCCAGACCGTGGCTAACACCTACCTGGCGATCGAGAACGGGCTCGAGCTGATCCCGGTGATCAACAAGGTGGATCTGCCCGGCGCCGAGCCCGAGCGGGTCGCCCAGGAGATCGCCGACCTGCTCGGCGGCGACCCCGAGGAAGCACTCTGGATCTCGGCCAAGACCGGCAAAGGCGTGCCCGAGGTGCTGGAGGCGATCGTCGAGCGGATCCCAGCGCCCGAGGGCCAGCCGGAGGCGCCGCCACGCGCCCTCATCTTCGACTCGGAGTTCGATCCCTACCGCGGCGTGATCGCCTACGTGCGGATGGTCGATGGCGCTTTCCGCAAGGGCGAGCAGATCCTGGCGATGCAGAACGGCACCACCGCCCAGATCGACGACATCGGCTTCTTCCGGCCGGCGATGACCGCTGTCAACGGGATGGACGCCGGCGACGTCGGCTACCTGATCACCGGGATCAAGGACGTGACCAAGCTGCGGGTCGGCGACACCCTGACCTCGCAGGGCAATCCGGCGTCCGGGCCGCTCGAGGGCTACCGCGAGGTCCGGCCGATGGTCTTCTGCGGTCTCTTCCCGATCGACACCGACCGCTACGAAGACCTCCGCGACGCCCTCGAGAAGCTCTCGCTGAACGACGCCGCGCTGTCCTGGGAGCCGGAGACCTCCGAGGCGCTCGGCTTCGGCTTCCGCTGCGGCTTCCTCGGCCTGCTCCACATGGAGATCGTGCGCGAGCGGCTGGAGCGCGAGTACGACCTCGATCTACTGGCGACGACGCCAAACGTGCGCTACCTCGTGAACAAAACGAGTGGGGAGACCGTGGAGGTCCACAGCCCGACGGACCTGCCCGATCCCGGCACGATCGAGACGATCGAAGAGCCCTACATCCGGGCGACGCTGATCTGCCCGAAAGAGCAGGTCGGCGCGGTGATGGAGCTCTGCCAGCAGCGCCGCGGCACCCACGTCGACATGCACTTCCTCAGCCCCGAGCGGGTGCAGATCCGCTACGACCTGCCGCTTGCCGAAATCGTCCTCGACTTCTTCGACCTACTGAAGAGCTCCACGCGCGGCTATGCCTCGCTTGATTACGAGCCGATCGGCAACCGCGTCTCCGATCTGGTCAAAGTCGACATCCTTCTCGCCGGCGACAAGGTCGACGCGCTCTCGATCATCGTCTTCAAGGACTTCGCCTATGACCAGGGCAAGCGCCTCGTCGGCCGCCTGCGTAAGACGATCCCGCGCCAGCTCTTCGACGTCCCGGTGCAGGCGGCGGTCGGCTCCAACATCCTCGCCCGCGAGACCGTCAAGGCCCTGCGCAAGGACGTCACCGCGAAGCTCTACGGCGGCGACGTCACCCGCAAGAACAAGCTGCTGAAGAAGCAGAAAGCGGGCAAGAAACGGATGAAGGCGGTGGGCCGGGTGGAAGTGCCGCAGGAGGCCTTCCTCGCCGTGCTTGAGATCGACGAGTAGCGCGCTGGCCAGGCGGCCAGTTAGAGTGCCGCGCCATGGCACTAAAGACTGACGCGGTAGGCAAGGAATGGCCCGCCAGCAGCTACCAGGTGGGGCGGGAGAAGATCAGGGAGTACGCGAACGCGCTGGGGATCGACAACCCCGTGCACCTCGACGTCGAGGCGGCGCGGGCGGCCGGCTTCCGCGACGTGGTGGCGCCGCCGATGTTCGCGGTCGTCTACAGCAGCCCGGCCGTCGGCCCGGCGATGTTCGACCCCGACGTGGCGATGAACTTCGCGGCAATGGTCCACGGCGGCCAGGAGTTCGAGTGGGGCGAGCCCGCCTGCTCCGGCGACGAGATCACGACGACGGCAAAGTGCCTCTCGATCGAGGAGAAAGACGGCAAAGGCTTCTACGTGTTCGAGACGAACGCGGTCAACCAGGACGGCGCCCAGGTTGCGCGCGGCACCTGGACGCTGATCGTGAGGGGGGTTTGAGATGGCTGACTTGAACGTGGGTGACGCGATCCCAGAGCTGCGGGTGACGCCGGACAAGTACCTGCCGCACCGCTACGCCGGTGCCTCGGGCGACTTCAACCCGATCCATATCGACGAAGAGTTCGCGAAAATGGTTGGCCTCCCGCGGACGATCCTGCACGGCCTCTACGGGATGGGCCTGACTGCCAAAGCCAACGCGGCGCTGGCCGACGGCGACCCGCGGGCGCTGAAGCGGCTCAAGGTTCAGTTCCGCGGCATGGGCTTTCCCGAGCAGGAGATTGTCGTCTCCGGGACGGTCAAGTCGGTCGAGGGAGATCGGGTCGTGGTCGACACGGTTGCCCGTCAGGGCGACACCGAACTGATCAAGAACGCGGAGGCCGAACTTCGGCTTTAGGGCGTGGGGGCCGGGGGTGCCGCGGTTTCTAAGATGTGCAGATGCTGAGCCAGCGGCAAGAGCTGATTCTTCGGTTGGTGGTGGAGAGCTACCTGCAGACGGGGCGTCCTGTTCCGTCAAAGGAGGTGGCTGAACGGTCGGAGGTTGAGTGGGGACCTTCGACGGTGCGGGCTGAGTTGGCGGCTCTGGAGGCCGCTGGGTATTTGACGCATCCGCATACCTCGGCGGGGCGGGTGCCTACTGATTCGGGGTACCGGCTCTATGTCGACTCGATGGTGGCTTCGGGGGTGATGCCGGCTGTGCCGGGTGTGGAGCTGGAGCTTTCGCGGTTGCGGCGGGAGGTTGATGTGGCGATGCGGGAGACGACCGTGGCGCTGGCCGAAGTCACCGATCTGGTGGCGATGGCGACGGCGCCGGAGCCGAGCTTGACGGCGACGATCCACCGGGTCGAGGTGCTGCAGCTGCAGCCGAACAAGGTCGTCGTGATCGGGATCGCCTCGACCGGCGACGTCACTCGCCGCGTCTTCGAGTTCGGCCACGCGGTAGACCGCGGGCTGGTCGAGTGGGCGTCCAGCTATCTCAACGAGTCGCTATCGGGGCTCGGCGTCGGCGCCCGGATGATCGAGACGAAGCTCGCCGACCCTGGCCTCACCGGCGCAGAGGCCGAGTTCATTGCCACTCTTGGCATCGCCTTCACCGACTTCGTCGGCGAGGGGGGCGGCGATCTCTACCTCGAGGGCACCTCGCGCCTGCTTTCCGACGCCCACCTGCCGGACCTGCCGCGGGCGGACGAACTGATGACTGCGCTGGAGCGCCGCGCCGGGGTCCTGCAGATGTTGCGCTCCTCGCTCGACCGGCGCTCGGTCTTCTTCTGGATCGGGGCTGAGAACCCGCAGCCGGAGCTGCGCTCGGTCAGCGTCATCGGCGCCAACTACGGGCTCGCCCATCGCAATCTCGGTGCGGTCGGCGTCGTCGGGCCATTGCGTATGGACTATGCGACCGCGATCGCTTCGGTCCGCCTCGCCGCCCGCGAGCTCTCCCGTTACTTCGAGACGGTTTACGGCAACTAAGCACCCATGCCCCGCGATTACTACGAGGTCCTCGGGGTCGCCCGGGACGCCGACGAGACCGAGATCAAGAAAGCCTTCCGCCGCCTGGCGCGGGAGCTGCACCCCGACGTCAACCAGGACTCCGACGCCGAGGATCGCTTCAAAGAGGCAGCCGAGGCCTACGAGGTCCTCTCCGACGCCGAGCGCCGCCAGACTTACGACGCCTACGGGCACGAGGGACTGCGGTCGGGCGGCTTCGACCCCGGTGCCGGATTCGGCTCGATCGACGACATCTTCCAGGCCTTCTTCGGCGGTGGCGGATTCGGCTTTGGCGGCGGCGGCCGGCGTGCCGCAGCCGGCGGTGATGTCGGGATCGAAGTCGAGGTCGAGCTGGCCGAGGTAGCGACCGGCACCCGGCGCGAGGTCACCTATGACGTCGTCGCTCCCTGCGAGCACTGCCACGGCAACGGCGCCGAGCCGGGAACCCCGATTTCCACCTGCGAGCGCTGCGGCGGCAGTGGTGAGCTGCGAGCGGTGACCCGGACCCCGTTCGGGCAGATGGTCCGCAGCACGCCTTGCGATGTCTGCGGGGGCGCCGGCAAAGTCCCGCAGACGCCGTGCGAGGTCTGCGGCGGCAGTGGCCGCACCCGCCAGAGCCGCACCAGCGCGATCGAAATCCCCGCCGGGATTGAAGAGGGACAGCGAATGCGGATCGCTGGCGCCGGCCACTCGGGTGAGCCCGGGGCGCCGGCGGGCGACCTCTACGTCGAGGTCGCGGTTGCCGAGGATGAGCGCTTCGAACGCGAGGGCACCGACTTGATCAGCACCGTCTCGATCTCGGCCACGGAAGCGATGCTGGGGGCGACGGTGACGGTGCCGACGCTGGACGGCGAGGAGGAGATCGAGGTCGCTGCCGGTACCCAGCCCGGCCATCAGTACGTGCTCAAGGGTCTCGGCCTGCCGCGCCTCAGCGGCCGGCGCCGCGGCAATCAGCGGGTGGTTCTCGAGGTGATCATTCCGACCAATCTCGGCGACGAGCAGCGCGAGCTGGTCGAGCGCCTCGACGAGACGCTCGAGGAGGAGAACCTGGAACCGGCCCAGGGCGGCGGCCTCTTCGGCCGCGTGCGCCGCGCCTTCGGTTGAGGATGATTCGGTTGGGGATGTCGGGTTGATCCGCCTCGCTGTCCGCTGTGCCCCCGAGCAGGCGGAGCTGGTCCTCGCCGAGCTGACGGTCCTCGCTCCGAACGGGGTCGAGGAGGAGCGCGGGCCCGGCTACGTCGAGTTCGCGATCTACGGCGGCGAGGGGGAGTTGCCGGAGCTGGGGGATCTCGATGCGGCGGTGGAAGGCGGCCGGATCGAAGTCAGCTCTACGGAGATTCCCGACGACTGGGCTGACCGCTGGCGCGACTTCCACAAGCCGCTGCTGGTCGCCGACCGACTCTGGCTGCGGCCTTCCTGGGAGCCGCCGCGGGAGGGGGCGATCGACGTCGTGATCGATCCGGGGCACGCCTTCGGCACCGGCGCCCATCCGACCACGCGCCTCTGCCTCGATCTCCTCTGCGAGCTCGAGCCGGGCGGTGAGTTGGTTGATCTCGGGACCGGCTCCGGGGTGCTGGCGATCGCCGCGGCGAAGCTGGGGTGGGGGCCGGTCCGGGGCTACGACCACGAGGAGGCGGCGATCGACGCGGCTGCCGCTAACGCCGCCGCGAACCGGGTCGAGATCGAGCTGGAGCGGATGAACCTGCGCGAACAGCTGCCGACTCTGGCGCCGACCGTCATCGCCAATATGACCGCCCCTGTCCTGACCGCCGTAGCCGCCCTGATCGAGGAACCGCCGCCGACGCTGGTCTGCTCGGGCCTGTTGCTATCCGAGCTCGACCCGACGGCAGCCACCTTCGGAGAGCTCGGCCTACGGGAGGTTGAGCGGCGGTTCGAGGGCGATTGGGCCGCGTTGTTGCTCCGTCGGGCCTGAGGAATATGTTTTCCGCCATGCCACTCGCTTCGCTGGTCAGCGGCGACTACAAGTTCGCTCTCTTCCTACACGTTCTCGCCGTTGTGCTCGCCTTCGGGCCCACCTTCGGCTACGGGATCCTCTTCTCCGTGCTGCCCAACTATCCGCGCGCCACTCCGGCGCTGCTAGCGGGGATTCAGAAAATCGACCGCTACCTCGTGACCCCGGGCATGATTGTTGTCCTCCTGGCCGGGATCTACCTGATCGTCGCCAGCGACGATGCCTGGGACGGCAGCGAGGCGTTCATCACCGTCGGCTTCATCGCGATCATCGCCCTCTTTGGGCTCCAGCACGGGTTCTTCCGGCCTCAGACGGCCAAGGCCAAAGAGCTGGCGGAACGCGATCTGCAATCTGGGGACGCGCTCAGCCCGGAGTTCGATGCGGTGGCACAACGGCTCGGCACCGTCGGTCCGATCGCCGGCTTGATTGTCGTCGTGACGATCTTCTTCATGACGTATAAGCCGTTCCTGTGATCTGCGCTTGACGGACCGCGGTCCCGCCGCCGAACTTGATCCGACGCTGCCGATCGGGGTCTTCGATTCCGGCGTCGGTGGCCTCACCGTGCTTCACGAGTGCCTGGTCTCGCTGCCGCAGGAGGACTTCCTCTACCTCGGCGACACGGCCATGTTCCCCTACGGGGACAGGGAACCGGACGAGCTGCGCAAGCGCATCCGCCGCATCGCCGGCCTGCTGCTCGACCGCGGCGCGAAGCTGCTGGTTATCGCCTGCAACACCGCAACTTCGATCGGCGAGGAGGTGACGCGGGAAGTGGCCGCCGAGCGGGGGGTGGAGGTGGTGCCGGTGGTTGAGCCGCAGGCCGAGATCGCCTCAGCGATCACCGCCAACGCGCGGGTGGGGGTGCTGGCGACGCCGAACACGGTCGAGAGCGGTGCCTACCGCCGCGCCCTCGAAGCGGCTGGGCGCGGCCTCGACGTGATCGAGGTGGCGGCACCGGACCTTGCCTCCTTCATCCAGGACGGCGCCCTCTTCGACGAGGACACGATGACGATGGCCCGCTCCTACTGCGGGCCGCTGAAAGCCGCCGGCATCGACACCCTGATTCTCGGCTGTACGCACTACCCCCTGGTGGCGCCGATGCTCCAGCGCATCCTCGGTCGCGACGTCCGCCTGGTCAGCGGCGGACACGCCGTCGCCGCCGCCGTGCAGCGGACGCTCGAGCGCGTTGGCCTCGCCCGCGACTCCAGTGGCGAGGGCAGCTACGACTTCCTCTGCACCGGCGACTGCGAGGCCTTTCACGCGATCGGCACTCGCTTCCTGCAGATGCCGCTCGGCGAGGTCGAGCGGGTCGAGATCTAGCCGACGTCACTGTTTCGTCACTGAGTCGACGACGAATTTTTGAGATTTGCGCGCCATCCGCGCGCCCGCGCGCCTCAAACTCCTCGCATGCCCATTTTGACGCCGAGCAATACCGTATATACTCATCCTGTGGCCAAGGTAATGATCTCCATCCCCGACAAGCTCTTGGAGCGACTCGACGCCCGCGCAAAGGCGACCCGCGAGAGCCGTAGCGGGTTCCTGCAGCGAATTGCAGAGCGGGAGTTGGAACTGGCCGAACGCCACGATCGCGAAGAGATCGAGCGGCTGCTGGACGAGATCCAGCTGCTCGACTTCGGCGGCGTCAGCGCTGCCCAGCTCATTCGCGAAGACCGGGAATCCCACTAGCCGTGTGGCTTGTAGATGCCAGCGTCTGGGTGAGCCTGGTGGAGCGTGAGAGTGCCTACCGAGAGGGGGCCGTTGCCCTGATCCGCGAGCAGGCGCCGAGCCTGAGCGTCCTCGACCTCACTCTGTACGAGGTCGCCAATGCGATCGGCGTCAAGCAGGGCGACGCCAAAGAGGCAAATCGGGTAAATCGCCTGCTCCTCAGATGTTGCGGCAATCGGGTTCTCCCGGTCAAAGCGGAACTCGTCGAGGCTGCTCTGCAGATCGCCGCCGATCACGGCCTCACCGCCTACGACGCGGCCTATGTGGCGGCAGCTCGCCACCACGGCTTGACCCTAGTCAGTGCTGACATCCGCGACCTTGTCTCCAAGGGGCTTGCCGTGACTCCGGACGCCGCCGATTACCCTTAGGACGATGAGCGTTCTAGAACAGGTGCAGGGCGACGTGAAGACGGCGATGAAAGCGCGTGATCGTGAGCGGGCGGGGGCGTTGCGGCTGATCGTCGACGTCCTCCAGCAGGACGCGAAGCTGGGCAAGGGCGACGAGGTCGCGGTGCTGCAGCGCGAGCGCAAGAAACGGGTCGAGGCGGCGGAGGCCTACGAGGGCGCCGGCCGCGCCGAGCAGGCCGCATCCGAGCGCTTCGAGGCCGAGCTGATCGAGGGATACCTGCCTCAGCAGCTCTCCGACGAGGAGCTGGCGGAGCTGGTGCAGGGGGCGATTGAGGAGACCGGTGCCAGCGAGCAGCGGCAGATGGGCCAGGTGATGTCAGCGCTGATGCCGAAGGTCGGCGGCCGCGCGGACGGCAAGCGGGTGAGCGCCGCGGTGCGGCAGAAGCTGGGTTCCTGAGCTTTGGCTCGTAGACAGCTGACCCTCGACAACACTGTCGCGGCCGAGCTGGCCGGCTCCGAGGACGGCGTCCTGAAGGCGTTGCGGGGGCGGCTCGACGCCGAGCTGCACCTGCGCGGCAACGTGCTGACGCTCGAGGGAGAGCCCGACGACGTCGCTGCCGCGGCGACTGTGGTCGATGAGATGGTGGAGCTAATCGAGCAGGGGATCGAAGTCGCGCCGGGGACGATCGAAGCGGTGACCGGGGCTCTCGACGCCGAAGAGAGCCCGGCGGAGATCCTCGAGGACGTGGTCTGGCGCCACCGCAACACGAAAGTGGCGCCGAAGACGCTGAACCAGAAGCGCTACGTCGACTCGATCCGCCGCCACACGATCACCTTTGGGATCGGCCCCGCCGGCACCGGCAAGACCTTCCTCGCGGTGGCGATGGCCGCTGCGGCGCTGACCGAACGCAAGGTGCAGCGGATCATCCTCACCCGGCCTGCGGTCGAGGCTGGAGAGCGGCTCGGCTTCCTGCCTGGCGACATCCAGGCCAAGGTCGACCCCTACCTGCGCCCGCTCTTCGACGCGCTCTTCGACATGCTCGACCCCGACCGCGTCAACGGCTACTTCGAGCGCAATGTGATCGAGGTGGCGCCGCTGGCATTCATGCGCGGTCGGACCCTCAACGACTCCTTCGTCATCCTCGACGAGGCCCAGAACACCAGCCCCGAGCAGATGAAGATGTTCCTCACCAGGCTCGGGTTCAACTCGCGGATGGTGGTCACGGGCGACGTTACCCAGATCGACCTGCCGACCGACCAGCGCTCGGGCCTGATCGCCGTCAGCGACATCCTCAGCGACGTCAAAGACATCTCCTTCGTCCGCTTCGGCGGCGAGGACGTCGTCCGCCACAAATTGGTCCAGCGGATCGTCGCCGCTTACGACGCGCACGGCTCCCGGGAGCAGGGCGCGCGCGCCGAACACGGGCCGACCCCGCGTTCGTGAGCCTCGACCTGACCGACGTTCCCCCCGACCTCCGCGACGCCGTCACCGCCGCGCTGGCGGCGGCTGGAGTCGGCGAGGGGCACCTCGGGGTTGAGATCGTCGGGGAGGCGCGGATCCGCGAGCTCAACCGCGAGCACCGGGGCAAGAATGCGCCGACCGATGTTCTCGCCTTCCCGATCGACGAACTCGACCCGGTTCCGGGTCCGCGGGAGCTCGGCGACGTCGCGATCTGCCCCGAGCACTGCTCCGACGTGACCGAAGCGGCGGTCCACGGCGTCCTCCACCTCTGCGGCTACGACCACGAGACCGACGACGGCGAGATGCTGGCTCTGCAGGCGCAGGTCCTGGCAGGGATGCGATGAGCCGCGCCGGATTCGTCGGGCTCGCCGGGCGGCCGAATGTCGGCAAGTCGACCCTCGTCAACGCGATCGTCGGCTCCCACGTCGTCATCGTCTCCAGCCGGCCGCAGACCACGCGACGGGCGATCCGCGGTGTCGCTACCGACCTCGAGGCCGGGCGCCAACTTGTTCTTGTTGACCTACCTGGGGTCCAGCGCCCGCGCGACGTCCTCACCGAGCGGATGCAGGGCCGGGTCGAGCGCGAGCTGGCCGACTCTGACGTTGTCCTCTTCGTGATCAACGGCGAGGAGGGGGTCGGCCCCGGCGACCGCTTCATCGTCCGGGCGCTGCTCGGTGCCGGCGGTCGCCTGCCGGTGATCTGCGCCGTCAACAAGGCCGACCGATTGGGACCGAACGAGTTGGTACCGGTGCTCGCCGCGGCGGCGGAGCTGGAGGGGGTCGACGAGGTCTTCCCGATCAGCGCCAAGACCGGCGAGGGAGTAGGGCCGCTGCTCGAACGCCTCGGCGAGCTGATGCCCGAGGGCCCTTACATGTATCCGCCGGAGGACCGCAGCGACCAGTCGAGCGAGCTGCTGCTGGCCGAGCTGATCCGCGAGCAGGTGCTGAACCGGACCCGGCAGGAGATTCCGCACTCGGTCGAGGTCTCGGTGCTGGAGGTCGAGCCGCGCGAGGACGGGCTGGTCTCCGTGCAGGCTGAGGTCTGGGCCGAGACCGAGTCCCAGAAGCGGATTCTGGTCGGCAAGGGAGGGGCGAAGATCGGCGAGATCGGCGCCGGGGCACGCCGCTCGCTCGAAGCCGAGCTTGGTGCCAAGGTATTCCTCGATCTCCAGGTCCGGGTGCGCCGGCATTGGCGTCGCGACGAGGACCTGCTCGACCGGCTCGGGATCGAGTAACCGGGTTCCCCGGCAGGCGACGTTTACGATTCAGCCGATGTTTCCCGAAATCGAATTCGACCAGCAGGGCCTGGTGCCGTGCGTTGTCCAGGATTTCGCCAGCGGCGAGGTGCTGATGCTCGCTTACATGAGCGCGCGTTCGCTGGAGATGACGCTGGAGCAGGGCGACCTCCACTTCCACAGCCGCTCCCGCGACGAGCTTTGGAAAAAGGGGGAAACCTCGGGGAACTTCATGCACCTGCGCCAGCTCCGCTACGACTGCGACGGCGACGCGCTGGTGGCGCTGGTCGATCCGGCTGGCCCCGCCTGTCACACGGGCGAGCGCAGTTGCTTCTACCGCGAGGTGCTCGGCTCGGCCTCGCCGCGCAAGGACGCGCCGCCGGCCGAGGGCGAGCCGTACCCGGTCACCTACGAAGCGCTGCCGGCGCTGGAGCGGACGATCCGCCACCGCGCCCTGCAGCGGCCAGAGGGCAGTTACACCGTGACCCTGCTCGACGACCGCGAGCTGGTCGGCGAGAAGGTCGAGGAGGAGGCCGAGGAGGTGGTCCGCGCCGCCCGGGAAGAGAGCGAGGAGCGGGTCGCCGAAGAGGCCGCCGACGTCCTCTACCACCTCAGCGTGTTGCTGGCCTCGCGCGGGGTCTCGCAGGCGAAGGTGATGGAGGTGCTGAATGCGCGTAGCGGCTGACTCGGAGATCCGCCTCGAGCCAAGCCTGGAGGAGGCGCGTGAGCTAGCCCGCGAGGGCAACGTGGTGCCGGTGCGGGCACGGTTGATCGACGATTGCGAGACCCCGGTCTCGGCCTTCCTCAAGCTGCGAGCCGGGGAGCCCGAGGGAGCCCCGTGCTTCCTGCTCGAGTCCGCCGAGCAGGGGCAGGTCGGGCGCTACTCGTTTGTCGGCCTGAGGCCGCGGGCGGTGCTGCGCTGGAGCGAGGGCGCGCTATCCGAATGGAGCGGGGACGAGCTGAGTCCCGGTGCGGCCCCGAGCCGCGTCGAGGCGGCGCCAGATCCCTATGCCGCGGTCGCCGAGCGCCTGCGCGAGTACCGGCCGGCGCCGGTCGAGGGCCTGCCGCCGTTCGCCGGTGGCGCGGTCGGCTTCTTCGCCTACGACCTCGTGCGCACCGTCGAGCCGCTGGGTGAGCCGAATCCCGACCCGCTGGGCCTGCCGGACATGGCGCTGATGGTGACCGACGCGATGCTGGTCTTCGATCACCTTCGCCACGAGCTGACGATCCTCGCCTGCGCCTTCGTCGAAGAAGAGGGAGATCTGGATGCCGCCTATGGAGCGGCGGCGGCGACAATTGCCGAGATGCGCGAGCGCCTGCGGACTGCCGTGCCCGTGCCCGAGCACACCTCGATCGTCGAGCCCCCCGAGTTCGTCTCCAACATGAAGCAGGAGGAGTTCGAAGCGATCGTCGCCCGGATCATCGAGTACGTCCACGCCGGCGACGCCTTCCAGGTTGTCCCCTCGCAGCGCTTCTCGGCACCAGCCCCGGTCGAGGCATTTTCGGTCTACCGCGGGCTGCGCGCGGTCAACCCCTCGCCCTACATGTACTTCCTCGAGTTCGGTGACTTCCAGATCGCCGGCGCCTCGCCCGAGCCGCTGGTCACGGTCGAAGGCCGCCAGGTATCGAGCCGGCCGATCGCCGGTACCTCGCCGCGCGGCCGCAGCGAGGAGGAGGACCGTCGCCTCGCCGAGCGCCTGATCAACGACCCGAAGGAGCGGGCCGAGCACGTGATGCTGGTCGACCTCGGCCGCAACGACCTCGGCCGGGTCTCCGAGTACGGCAGCGTCAAGGTCGACGAGCTGATGGTCGTCGAGACCTACTCCCACGTCCTCCACATCGTCAGCCAGGTTTCGGGGAGGCTGAAAGAGGGCGTCTCGGCGATGGACGTGATGCGCGCTTGCCTGCCGGTCGGCACTCTCTCCGGCGCCCCGAAGGTGCGGGCGATGGAGATCATCGACGAGCTGGAGCCGGTCAAGCGCGGCGGCTACGGTGGTGCCGTCGGCTACCTCTCCTGGGATGGTGATCTCGACACCGCGATTCACATTCGCACGGTGGTCTGCAAGGACGGTCAGCTGCACGTGCAGGCCGGCGGCGGCACCGTCGCCGACGCCAAGCCCGGCTACGAGTACAACGAGTCGGTGAACAAGGCCCGCGCGGTCTTCCGTGCGGTTGAGGTTGCCTGCGAACAGCCAGATTGGGCGTGACGCGTGCGCGTGCTTGTAATCGACAACTACGACTCCTTCACCTACAACCTTGTCCAGTACCTCGGGGAGCTGGGGGCGGAGGTTGAAGTCGTCCGCAACGACAAAGCCACGGTCAAGGAATTGCTGGCGCGCCAGCCCGACCGGCTGGTCGTCTCGCCCGGCCCGTGCACGCCCGCCGAGGCCGGGATTTCCGGCGAGGCGATCAAGGCGTTCGGCGAAGCCGGCACGCCGGTGCTTGGCGTCTGCCTTGGTCACCAGGCGATGGTCGAGGCCTTCGGCGGCCGCGTCGTCCAGGGCGAGCCGGTCCACGGCAAGGAGGGCGAGGTTGAGCACGACGGCAAGACGATCTACGCGGGGCTGCCGAGCCCGCTGGTCGCCGGCCGCTACCACTCGCTGATCGCCGACGCGGAGCTGCCGGACGAGCTGGAGCTGACCGCGAGTCTCGGGGACGTCGTGATGGGCGCACGCCACCGCGAGCTGCCAATCGAGGGGGTCCAGTTCCATCCCGAGTCGGTCCTCACTCCTCAGGGCAAACACCTACTGGCGAATTTCATCGGTGATGAACGAGGCGGTCCGGATGCCTAACGACATCGTCAGCCGGGCGATCGATGCGGTCTGCGCTGGCGACCACCTGACCGCCGACCACGCCTCGGCTGTCCTCAGCGAGATCATGGAGGGGCGGGCCGATCCGATCCAGACGGGGGCCTTCCTGATCGCGCTGCGGGCGAAGGGAGAGACGGTGCCGGAGCTGGTCGGCCTGGCACGGACGATGCGCGGCCTCGCGGCGCCGGTGTCGACGGAGCGTCATGACCTCGTCGACACCTGCGGCACCGGTGGCGGTCCCTCGACCTTCAACATCTCGACCACGGCCGCCTTTGTCGCCGCCGGGGCCGGCTGCGCGATCGCCAAGCACGGCAACCGCTCCAACACCAGCAAGTGCGGCTCCGCCGACCTCCTGGAGGCGCTCGGGGTCAACGTCGAGATTGAGCCGGAGCAGGTCGGGCGCTGCATCGACGAGGTTGGCTTCGGGTTCATGTTCGCGCCCAAGCACCATGCGGCGATGGCCCACGTGGTCCCGGCCCGCAAAGCGCTCGGGGTGCGGACGATTTTTAACTTCCTCGGCCCTTTGACCAATCCCGCCGGCGCCAACCGGCAGCTGCTCGGGGTCGCCGACCGCCACTACCAGGAGACGATCGCCGAGGCCCTGGTCACCCTCGGCAGCGTTCGTGCCCTCGTCGTCTCCGCCGAGGACGGTCTCGACGAGCTCTCGCTCTCGGCGCGGACCCGGGTGATCGAGGTTGCCAATGGCCGCACCGCCGAGTGGTACGTCGAGCCCGGCCAGTTCGGACTTGCTCCGGTCGACCTCGCCAGCGTTGCCGGCGGAACCTCGGAGGAGAACGCCGAGGTCAGCCGGGCGGTGCTTGCCGGCGGCCCCGGCCCCGCCCGCGACCTCGTCCTGCTCAACGCCGCCGCGGCGATCTACGTTGGCGGGCTCGCTGGCGACCTCGAGCAGGGCATCGCTAAAGCCACCGAGGCGATTGATTCCGGCACGGCAGCCGACGTGCTGGAGCGGCTGAAAGCGGCAGCCGCAGCCCCCGCCGTTTGAGACGCTCGGAAGAGGATTGGGGCACGCCTGGATGACGCACGCAGCACTTCGCATCTCGGCGTCCTCGGGTTTGCCTTTGGCACCGCCAAAGGCTGCACCCTGCGTCCTTGATCTGCTCGGCTGCGCGCGCCCCCAGTCGCACCCCAATCCTCTTCCGAGCGTCTAGGCTTATCCAGCTCAAGTGGGAATGATGGATCAGCTCATCGCAGGGGCCCGGGAGGGGGTCGAGGCGCGTCGCGCCGAACTCTCTCAGGCCGACCTTGAAGCGCGGCTCTCCGGCCGTCGCGAAGACCGCCCCTTCAACGAGGCGCTGACGCGACCAGGGCTGTCGCTGATCGCCGAGTTCAAGCGGCGTTCGCCTAGCGCCGGCGCCCTCGCCCCGGAGTCGATCGACCTCGCAGTCCAGGTTGCTGCCTACGAGCGCGGGGGGGCGGCGGCGCTCTCCGTCCTCACCGACGAGCGCCACTTCGGCGGCTCACTGGCCGATCTTCGGGCCGCCCGCGCCGCCTGTGACCTGCCGATCATCCGCAAGGACTTCATCGTCGATCCCTACCAGCTCTACGAGGCGGCGGTGAACGGGGCCGACGCGGTGCTGCTGATCGTCGCTGCCCTCAGCGACGGGGACCTGCGCGCCCTCTACCAGGAGGCCCGCTCGATCGACCTCGATGTCCTGGTCGAGGTGCACGACGGCGGGGAGCTCGAGCGCGCGCTGGAGGCCGGCGCCGAGGTGATCGGGATCAACAACCGCAATCTCGACGACATGAGCGTCGACATCGGCACCACCTATGAGCTGATGCCGGACGTCCCGGCCGGCAAGACTGTGGTCGCCGAGAGCGGCATTTCCGGCCGCGAGGAGCTCGCCGAGCTCGATCGGGTCGGGGTCGACGCTGTCCTCATCGGCGGCGCTCTGATGACCTCTTCGGACCCCGAGGCGAAGGTGCGCGAGTTGACCGGGAGCGACGAAAGCACCCGCGAACACCTGGTCTGACGCACCCCGGCGAGTCGGCCTGTCATCTTTAGAAAACTTTTGAAGAGCATTTAGGGGACGGTCACGGCCCCGCGCGATCCTCATTCCCATGCCTGAGCAACCTTCTTCCTCCAAACTCCGCAGCCCGTTCTTCTCCGCCCTCCTTGGCGGTCTTGTCGTCGCTGTCGTCGGTCTAATCGCCATCGCCGCCGGCGTGGTCGACTCCGGCGGCGGCACGACGACGACCGTTGCTACCCCGCTTACCGCTCCCGTGGACGCCAAGTCCGAAGACGGCTCCAGCAACGTCGTCAACCAGATCTACAAGGCCGACGGCGAGGGTGTCGTCTTCATCGAATCCCAGCTCGAAGCAACCGAAAGTGAATTCCTCAATCCCTTCGGCGAACCCGAATCCGAAGGCGGCGGCACCGCCACCGGATCCGGCTTCGTCATTGATGGCGAAGGACACATCCTCACCAACAACCACGTGATCGAAGGCGCTGAAAAGGTGACGGTCAAACTCGGCAAGTCCGAAAAGACCCACCCGGCCGAAGTCGTCGGCACGGACCCCGGCACCGACATCGCCCTGCTGAAGGTCGACGCGCCGGCGAAGGAACTGCACCCGCTGACCCTCGGCCACTCTTCAGAAACCGAAGTCGGCGACCCGGTAGTCGCGATCGGCAACCCCTTCGGCCTCGACCGCACCGTCACCAGCGGCATCGTCTCGGCCCTGCAGCGGCAGATCCAGGCCCCGAACGGTTTCTCGATCAACCACGTGATCCAGACCGACGCGGCGATCAACCCCGGTAACTCGGGCGGTCCGCTGATCGACGCCGAAGGGGAGGTGATCGGGATCAACTCCCAGATCGCCACCGGCGGTGGCGGCAACGGCAACGTCGGCATTGGCTTCGCGATCCCGATCGACACGATCCGCTCGGAGATCGAGCAGCTGAAGACCAAGGGCGAAGTCGAACACGCCTTCCTCGGCATCAGCGGCGGCACGATCACCCCCGAACTGGCCAAGGCGCTGAACCTGCCGGTCGAAGAAGGGGTCCTAGTCCAGCAGGTCGTCAAGGACGGCCCGGCTGACAAGGCGGGCCTGGAAGCCGGCAGCACGACCGCCACGATCAACGGCGAAGAAGTCCGCCTTGGCGGCGACATCATTACCGAAGCCAATGGCGAGAAGGTGAAGAGCATGGAAGAGCTGGTCGAACAGATCCAGGACTCCAAGCCCGGCGACAAGCTCGAACTGACTTACCTCCGCGGCGGCGACAAGAAGACCGCCGACGTCACCCTCGGGACGCAGCCGGACAGCAGCGAATAGTTGTTCGGTGCGTCCGGCTTTGGACGGCCCTGACCCCCTCCTCTCAACGTGCTCGGGTGGGGGGTCAGGGGCCGTCCGAGATTGCTTCTGCCCGAGAAGTACAAGCCGTTCGGAGGGGGTCAGAGCCGTCTTCACGTACGCTGGGGTGATGCGGGTCAAGTTCTGCGGGATCACGAATATGGACGATGCGGCGGAGGCCGTGCGGCTTGGTGCTTGGGCTGTCGGGTTGATTCATTTCCACGGCAGCCCGCGGGACGTAGACCGCGCCGAGGCGGCCGAGATTGCAGCTGCTTTTCGACGCAAGTGCGAGGTGGTAGGGGTGTTCGTCAACCCGACTCTCGAGGAGGTTGTGCGGGCAGTGGAGGATGAGGGGTTGACGATGGTGCAGTTAAACGGGGCCGAGGGGGCTTCTTTCTGCTCGGAGGTGAAGCGGCGGACGGGGGTGAAGGTTGCGAAGGCGGTTCATGTCGCCAGCGCTGCGGATATTCATGCCGCTGAGGCTTTCAGGACTGATTTTCACCTCTTCGATCGCCGCGCCAAAGGCGCTTGGGGTGGCACCGGGCAGAGCTTCGACTGGGAGCTGCTGCGGGGGCATCGCTCGGAAGTCCCGGCGATTCTCGCCGGTGGACTGCGGCCGGAGAATGTCGCCGCCGCGGTCGAAATTACCCATCCTTATGCGGTCGACGTCGCCAGCGGCGTGGAGCTGGAGCCCGGGCGCAAGGACCATGCGGCGATGGCGGCCTTCTTCGAGGCGGCCAACGGCGTGGGCGCTAAGGCATGAGCACGATCGAGCAGCGGTTCGGCCCCTACGGGGGGCGTTACGTGCCGGAGACCCTGATCCCGGCGCTCGACGAGCTGACCGCGGCCTGGGCTGAGGCGCGCGAGGACGAGGCGTTCACGGCCCGGCTGGAGCAGCTCCGGCGCGATTTCATTGGCCGTCCGACCCCGCTCTACCTGGCCGAACGGCTATCCGAGCGGGTCGGGTCGCGGGTCTACTTGAAGCGCGAGGACCTCGCCCACACCGGCTCGCACAAGATCAACAACGCCCTCGGGCAGACGCTGTTGGCGGCGCGGATGGGCAAGCCACGGGTGATCGCCGAGACCGGCGCCGGCCAGCATGGGGTGGCAACGGCGACCGCCTGCGCCTTGCTGGGGCTCGAATGCGTCGTCTACATGGGCACCGAGGACATTCGTCGCCAGGCGCCGAACGTTGAGCGGATGCGACTGCTTGGGGCGGAGGTGGCGCCGGTCGAGGCCGGCGCGCGGACCTTGAAGGAGGCGGTCAGCGCGGCCATCCGCGACTGGGTAGCCAACGTCGCCACCACCCACTACGTGATCGGCTCCGCCGTCGGCCCGGCTCCCTACCCGGCGTTGGTGCGCGACCTGCAGCGGGTGATCGGCGAAGAGGCGCGCGAGCAGGCCTTGGCGGCCGAGGGTGGTCTCCCCGCACGGGTGATCGCCTGCGTCGGCGGCGGCTCCAACTCGATCGGGATCTTCACGCCCTTCGTCGAGGATGCCGAGGTCGCTCTAGTCGGGGTCGAGGCGGCGGGGGAGGGGTTAGAAAGCCAACGCCACGGCGCCTCCCTGCAGGCCGGGACCACTGGCGTCCTCCATGGCTCGCTTTCGTCGATCATCGCTGATGAGGAGGGGCAGATCCTCGAGGCCCACTCGATCTCAGCCGGGCTCGACTACCCCGGTGTCGGCCCCGAGCACGCCTACCTGCGCGACAGCGGCCGCGCCACCTACGTCGGGGTCACCGACGAGCAAGCGCTTGCCGCGTTTGCCGAGCTCTCGCGGCTGGAGGGGATCATCCCGGCGCTTGAGTCCTCGCACGCGATCGCCTGGCTACTGGAGAACCCGGGCAGCGACGGCTTTGACGTCCTCTGTCTTTCCGGTCGCGGGGACAAGGACATGGCCGAGGCAACCGCCCGCCTGAAACCGCCGACCGACATTCTGCCGTGAGTGGAGAGGAGCGGATCGCAGCGGCCTTCAAAGCGGCCGCCGACGAGGGGAGGGCGGCGCTGATGCCCTACATGATGGCCGGCTATCCCGATCGCGATACGGGTCTGGCGGTTGCCGAGGCCTACGCCGACGCCGGTGCCGATCTGGTCGAGCTCGGGGTCCCCTTCTCCGATCCGCTCGCCGACGGTCCGGCAATCCACGCCGCTGCGACGAAGGCGCTGGAAGCGGGGGCGACCCTGGCGACTGCGCTCGAGGTCTGTCGCGCGATCGCCGACCGGGTTCCGGTCGTCTTTATGGCCTACGCGAACATGGTTCTCGCCCACGGCGGTGCCGTCGAGTTCGCCCGCATGGCGCGCGCCGCGGGGGCGGCCGGCGTGATCGTGCCGGACCTGCCGCTCGACGAGGCGGGGGAGGTGCGGGAGGCGTTCGCCGATGAGGGGCTGGCCCTGGTGCCACTACTGGCGCCGACGACGCCAGCCGACCGCCGCCGCCAGATCTGCGAGGCGGCCCGCGGCTTCGTTTACGTCGTCTCCACCGTGGGGACCACCGGCGAGCGGTCCGAGGTGCCGCCGGCGCTGGCCGAGCTGGTCGAGGCGACGAAGGCCGAGGCAAGGACGCCGGTCGCTGTCGGCTTCGGGATCGGCAACCCGGCGCAGGCCGCCGTCGTCGGCCGGATTGCCGACGGGGTGATCATCGGTAGCCGCCTGGTCCGTGCCGCCGGTGAGGGCGGCTCACCCGAGGGCGCCGCCGACGCGGTCGGCTCCTTTCTCGCCGAGACCCGGGAAGGGCTCGCGGCCGCCCGTTCCACCGGCACGATCCAATAGGATGCCCCGCGATATGAGCATGGTCGTAACCCTCTTCCTCGCGATCACCGCAATGGTGATCGGCTACGCCGCCTTCGGCCAAGGCGGCGGCGTTGCCGGAATGATCTTCTTCGGCGTTCTGCTGATCGGCGCCGCGGTGCGGATGGCGCAGCGCGCCGCCTGACGCCTCTCGACGCCTACCTCAGAGCACGCACTTGGTCACGCCGTAAACCTCGGCGGCCCGGTCTCCGGCCTGAAACGGGTTGCTGCCCGCTTCCAGCGCGACGGTCGGGTCTGCTTCCGTTGCCTGCAGCGCCGCTTCGTATTTCTGAACGATCAGGTCTGCCGCGGCCTCGTCGCCCTTCGGCGGGGTCAGTTCATCCAGCTGTTCGATGATTTCGTCGTAGACAGGGACCACCGCGAGGATCACCAGTTTTCCAGCTGCCTCTTTCGTCACTGGTTGCGGGTTGTCCTGGGGGAGGGTCTTCAACGCCGCGCGAACGTTCGCATCTTTCTTTCTGAGTTCGGTTAAACAAATCTGGTCGGCCTGCTGGATGAACTCCTTCTTCGTCAACGGGCCCGAGCTCACGTTTTCCGAGGCGGTCGTTTCGGTCGCGGACGCGTTCTCAGAGCTGCTGCTGTCGCCACCTCCGCAACCGCTGAACAGGGTCAGTGCAACAGCGAGGCTCGCTGCGGCGACTATCCAAAAACCTCTCCCCTTCATGCTCGCCCTCTCGTTCCCGTTGGTGTACGACGGCGAGTGTAATCAGAAAATCTTTTTAAAATCAACGAATGTCCAGCTGTCACGAAGCGACAGCTGGCACCCGGTTTTAGGCGCGGATAGCGACTACCTGAAGGTATTCCGGTTCGATCACCAGCGCCCGGTCTCCGGCGGTGTTCACTTCCGCCAGCATCGTCCGCAGGTCTTCCGTCAGTTCCTCTTCGCCCTCGGCCCCGACTTTCTCGTAGGCGCTCTTGATCGGCCCGAAGTAGCTGCGGAAGAAGTCGATGTAGTGGTCGGCGGAGAAGAACGCCTGCCGAGACTTAAGTCGTTCGGACCGGAGGTCGGAGACGCCGTCGCCGAAGAGGCTGCGGACGTGGTCCTCGGTCCCCCAAAGGACAGGCGGCATCACGCCCGGCGGCGGACCCCCGGTGTGCTTCATCACCGTTAGGAAGAGCTTCTCCAAGCCACCGTCGGGGCACCAGCTGGCGACGCCGATACGGCCGCCTGGCTTGGTGACGCGGAGCAGCTCGGAGGCGGCCTTCTCCTGATCGGGCGCGAACATCACGCCGTAGATCGACATCGTTACGTCGAACTCGGCGTCGCCGAAGGGAATGTCCTGCGCGTCACCCTCGACGAACTCGATCTCCAGCCGCTCCGCCGCTGCTCGTTCGCGGCCCCGCGCCAGCAGCTCGGGAACGAAGTCGACGCCGGTGACGTTGCCCCAGGCGCGGCGGGCTGCGGCAAGGGCGCCATTGCCGCTGCCGGTAGCGACGTCGAGCACCCGGTTCCCGGGGAAGATCCCGATCGCTTCGGCGAGGTCCTCGGCGTTGCGGTAGACGACATTGGCGACCATCGAAAAGTCGCCTTTGGACCAGGTCTGCTGCTGCGCTTGCGTTGCTGCTTGAAAGTCGGGCGTCTCATTCATGCCCGCCAGCCTCTCACGTGAAGAAGAGCTTGGCTATCTCCAGCATTCCGAGGTCGACCTGCTTGACCTTGACCGCCTCCTCCAGCGGCACCGAGGTCATCTCGGTGCCGTGGATCGCCGCCATGCGGCCGAATTCGCCGGCTTTGACCATCTCGTAAGCGTGGGCCCCGTAGAGGGTGGCGAGGATGCGGTCGGTTGAGGTCGGGGTGCCGCCGCGCTGCACGTGCCCGAGGACGGTGACCCGGGTCTCGTAACCGGTCAAGCGCTCGAGCTCATGCGCCAGCGCCGCGCCGATGCCGCCGAGGCGGGGGTAGCCATATTCGTCTGAGTCCTTGATCGGCTGGATCAGCTGTTCTTCGCCGCTGGCGAAGGCCAGCTTCGCGCCCTCGGCGACGACGATAATCGAGAAGTCCTTGCCGCGATCGTGGCGGCGGGTGACGTCGCGGCAGATCTCCTCCACCGTCGTCGTCTGCTCGGGGATGACGATGCAGTCGGCGCCGCCGGCGATCCCGGCGTAGGCGGCAATCCAGCCGGTGTTCCGTCCCATCACCTCGACGACCATGATCCGGTCGTGCGACTGGGCGGTCGTGTGGAGGCGGTCGATCGCGTCGGTGACGATCTGCACGGCAGTGTCGAAGCCGAAGGTGAAGTCGGTGCCGCCGACGTCGTTGTCGATCGTCTTCGGGACACCGACCAGCGGCAGGCCGTGGTCGGCGTGCAGCTGGCGGGTGATCTCCATCGTGTGCTCGCCGCCGATCGCGACGACGGCGTCAAAGCGCTGCTGTTCGAAGGCGGCGGCAACCCTGTCCACCGCGTCTTCGCGGATCGGCTCGAAGCTTGAGGTGCTGAGGATCGTCCCGCCCTGGTGGAGGATCCCGGTCACCTGGGACATGCCGAGCGGCAGGTAGTCGTTCTCGGCGAGGCCGCGATAGCCGCGGCGGACCCCGATTGCTTCGTCGCCCTGCTGCATCGCCGAGCGGGCGATCGCGCGGATCACCGCGTTGAGGCCGGGGCAGTCGCCCCCTGCAGTCAGCATCCCGATGCGCATCGCAGCCCGAGTTTAGGATCGCCTCCCGTGCGCCGCCTCCAAGCTCTCCTTCTCGGTCTCTGCGCGCTGCTCTTCGCCGCGGGCTGCGGCGAAGGCGGCGCGGCGAGCGGGGCCACCGTCTCCGTCTACATGGCGGCGTCCCTCTGCGGGCAGGCGAGCGGTGGTCGCGCCGGTGATCTTGAGGTTCGCCTCGTCTGCTTGGCGCCGGTGGAGAAGGGAGGGAAGGTCGATCTTGCCGCGGCCGGCGCCAATGCCCGGCGGGCGACCGAGGACTCCACCGCGGTCGCCTACGTCGAAGCTCCCGGCCGGGCGGCCAACTTCGGCCAATCGATCGTCGAATCGGCGAACCTCGCCTGGATCGAGACCGACTCCGGCTCGGCGGCTATGCGCCGCATCCTCAACGCCCTTGAAGGGGACAGCTCGTCCCCGCGCCAGGCGGTTCTAGACGAGGTCGGCTAGCGCCTCGTCTAACTGCGGGTGCTGGAAGCGGTAGCCGAGCTCCTGCGTGCGTTTGGGGAGCACGCGCTGGCCGCCGCGGAGGACGTGCCCGAACTTGCTGCCGAATTTGAGGTCGAGGACGAAGCCCGGCACCGGCGCGATCGCTGGCCGGTTGACCGCCCGTCCGAGCGCCTTCGAGAATTCCTTGTTGGTCACCGGTTCGGGCGCGGTGGCGTTGACCGTGCCGCTTACCTGCTCGTTGTCCAGCGCCCAGAGCAGGATCCCGACCTCGTCATCCAGGTGGATCCAGGAGAAGTACATCTTGCCGCCGGCGAGCGGGCCGCCGACCCCGAGCTTGAACGGGGTCAGCATTTCCTTCAGCAGCCCGCTTTCGGCGTCGAGGACCAGCCCGGTGCGGACCACGACGATGCGGACGCCGGCGTTGTCGAGCTCGTGCGCGGCCTGCTCCCAGGCCTGCGGCACCTCGGAGATGAAGCCGCTGCCAGGCGCCGAGGTCTCGTCGAGCTCCTCGTCGCCGCGGTCGCCGTAGTAGCCGATCGCCGACTGGCTGACCAGCACCTTCGGCCGCTTCGCTTCCTCCAGCGCCTCGATCCCCTGGACGAGGTTGTGGGTTGCCTGGCGGCGGCTCTCCATGATCCGCTGTTTGGACTCCTCGTTCCAGCGCTGGTCGACCTTCTCGCCGATCAGGTTGACGACGCCATCGACCCCGTCGAAGGCGGCGGGATCGGGCCGTTCCAGCGTCGGCTCCCACTTGTGCCAGGTGACACGGGGGTTGGAGGAGCGGGCGCGGCCGGGGTCGCGGGTGAGGCCGACGACGTCGTCACCGCGGCTGAAGAGGGCGTCACACAGAGCCGTGCCGATCGTGCCGCTGGCTCCGGTGACGAGGACCCGCATCCGCTAGCTCTCCACCGCCGTGAAGGTCCCGGTCTCCTCGTTGAGGCGGGCAATGCCGTCGCGCTTGGCCTCTTCGACCACCGCCTCGGCGACTTTCGGCGCCACTTCGCGGTTGAAGACGCTCGGGATGATGTAGTCCTCCGCCAGATCCTCCTCGGAGACCGCCATCGCGATCCCTTTGGCGGCGGCGAGCTTCATCTCCTCGGTGATGCTGGGGGCGCCGGCATCGAGGGCGCCGCGGAAGATGCCGGGGAAGGCAAGAACGTTGTTGATTTGGTTCGGGAAGTCCGAGCGCCCGGTGGCCATGATCCGCACGTAGGGCGCGGCCTCCTCGGGCATCACCTCGGGCGTCGGGTTGGCCATCGCGAAGACGATCGCATCGTCATTCATCTTGCCGAGGGACTCGGGCTGGATGATTCCGGGGCCGGAGAGGCCGACGAAGATGTCCATGTCCTCGATTACGTCGTCGGGTTGGCCCTGGATCAAGTCCGGATTCGTGGTCTCGGCGTACCAGCGCTTGGCCTCATTCATCTCGCCGGATTCGTAGTCGGCGCGCTTGGTCGAGACCGCGCCTTTGCGATCGCAGCCGACGATCTGGGTGATCCCGGAGGCGAGCATCATCTTCGTCACCGCTACCCCGGCGGCGCCGAGCCCTACCACCAGCACCCGCAGCTGCTCAATCGGTTTTCCGGTGATCTTGAGAGCGTTGAAGAGGGCGGCCATCGTCACCACCGCGGTGCCGTGCTGGTCGTCGTGGAAGACGGGGATGTCGATCGACTCCTTGAGCCGGTCCTCGATCTCGAAGCAGCGCGGGGCGGAGATGTCCTCGAGGTTGATGCCGCCGAAGGTCGGGGCCATCAACTCGACCGCGCGGACGATCTCGTCGGCGTCCTGGGTGTCGAGGCAGATCGGGAAGGCGTCGACGCCGGCGAACTCTTTGAACAGCATGCACTTGCCCTCCATCACCGGCATCGCCGCCTCGGGGCCGATGTTGCCGAGCCCGAGGACGGCGCTGCCGTCGGAGACGACCGCGACCGTGTTCTTCTTGATCGTGTACTCGAAGGCTTTGCTGCGGTCGGCGTGGATGTCCATGCAGACGCGGGCGACGCCAGGCGTGTAAGCCATCGAGAGGTCGTCCCGCGTTTTCACCGGGTACTTGTTGCGCATGTCGATCTTGCCGCCCCGATGCATCTGCATCGTGCGATCGACGTAGTCGAGGACCCGGGCGCCCCGCGTCGACCCGATCGCCCGCAGGATCTTCTCCCAGTGATCGCGGTCGGCAGCGTCGATCGTGAACTCCCGCACCCGTTTCCCCTCCGGCCCAGCGCCAGGCACCAGATCCACCCCCTGTAGCTGCCCACCCGCCTCGGCGATCGCCGCCGTCAACCGCCCCAGCGGCTCCTGGCGGGCATCGAGCTCGACGCGAATCGTGACGCTGTACTGGGCGCTGACAGCCATGGGCGGCTATCGAATCAGATTGGCGGCGTCGGCTCGTCGCCGCTCCGCCGGAGTCGCGCTGGGGGACCAACAGCAGCGGGGTAGGGGGGAGAGTCACCGAGACCTGTCGCCTTAGTGGACATATGGACCACAAAAGCGACACACCCGACTCGCGCGTCGATCTCAATCAGCTGGACCGGGTCGTCGCCGTTCTCAGGGAGGCGCTGTCGTAGAGTCGCGGGCCGTGTCTGCCGATGCCCCGCAGCTGTTCCTGATCGACGGCAACAGCCTTGCCTACCGCGCCTTCTTCGCTCTGCCCGAGTCGATCGGGACTAGCGACGGGCGGCCAACGAACGCGATTTACGGGCTCGCTTCGATGTTGGTGAAGATCATCGATGAGCACCATCCGCAAGGGGTGGTGGTCGCTTGGGATGCGGGCTGGAGCGGGCGCGAGAAAACGTATGACCTTTACAAGGCGCAGCGGAAACCGCGACCCGACCTGCTGAGGGAGCAGTGGCCGCACCTGATGCCGCTAGTCGAGGCCTTCGGCTACACCAACGTCAGGATCGATGGCTACGAGGCCGACGACGTGATCGCCTCGCTGGTCAAGCAGGCGCGCGAGCAGGGGATCGAGGTGATGGTCGTGACCGGCGACCGCGACGCCTACCAGCTGGTTGACGAGGGGGTGCGGGTGATGAGCACCTCGCGCGGGATCACCGAGACGAAGATCTACGACCGTGCCGCGGTGGAAGAGCGCTACGGGGTGCCGCCGGAGTCGATCACCGACTTGATGGGGCTGCGCGGCGACACCTCCGACAACATCCCCGGCGTCCCCGGGATCGGCGAGAAAACCGCGACCCAGCTGCTGCAGCAGTTCGGCTCGCTGGACGGGGTCTTGGAGAACGTCGACCAGGTCTCGGGCAAAAAACGCAAGGAAAACCTGACGAACCACGCCGAGGACGCCCGTCTCTCCAAGCAGTTGGCGACGCTGCAATACGACATCGAGACCGGAGTTGACCTCGGCGCGGCGATGGCCAGCGAACCCGACCGCGGAGCCCTGCGCGAGTTCATGCGCGAGTTCGAGCTGCGGGCGGTGATGGAGCGGTTGGAAGAAGCGCTGCCGGAGGGTGACGCGGTGCCGGGGCGCAAGGTCCAGACCGAGCTTGAGGTCGAGGCGGAGGAGGCGATGCCGGGAGACCTGGGGGAGGGGCCGGTGGCGGTGGGGATCGCCGGCGACCGCTGGGCGGCCGCCGAAGCCGACCGCCTCCTCGCCGGCTCCTCCAGCCTCGACGAGCTGGCGGTCGCGCTCGACGGGAAACCGTTCGCCGCGCACGACGCCAAGTCGATCGGCGGCGGCCGCCATGGCCTGCTGGCGGCGGCCGCGCGGGAGGGAGTCGAGCCGAAGCTCGACCACGACACGATGATCGCCGCCTACCTGCTGGAGCCGCAGCGGCGCACCTACGACCTCGTCGAGCTGGCCGCCGACGCCGGCATCGGCCTCGCCGAGGGCGCCGCCGCCGAGAAACTCGAGGAGGACGACGGCCAGATGGCGTTGGGGGAGGAGCTTGAGCCCGGCCTCGATCCACCCGAGGAAGCGCGCCTGGTCGCCGCGCTCGCCGCCGTGCAGTCGCCGCGGATCGAGGAGCTGGGACTGGAGCAGCTGCTGCGCGAGGTCGAGCTGCCGCTGGTCGGGGTTCTGGCGGCGATGGAGCGCGAGGGGCTGAAGCTCGATGCCAAGCGCCTGGCCGAGGTCGGCGCCGGCTTCGGCGAGCGCATCGACACCCTGGAAAGAGAGATCTATGAGCTGGCCGAGGAGGAGTTCACGATCGGCTCGCCCCAGCAGGTCGGCCGCATCCTCTTCGAGAAGCTCGGCCTGACCCGCAAGCGCCGCGGCAAAACCGGCTTCTCGACCGACGCCCGCGTCCTCGCCCAAATCCGCGACGAGCACGAGATCGTCGAGAAGATCGAGTCCTGGCGCGAGCTGACCAAGCTGAAGAACACTTACCTCGACTCACTGCCGGAGCTGATCGACCCCAAGACCGGCCGCGTCCACACCACCTTCAACCAGGCCTCGACGACGACCGGCCGCCTCTCCAGCACCAATCCCAACCTGCAGAACATCCCTATCCGCACCGACCTCGGCCGCCCGGTCCGCGCCTGCTTTGTCGCCGAGGAGGGCGCGCAACTGCTCTCCGCCGACTACAGCCAGGTCGAGCTCCGTGTCCTCGCCCACGTGGCTGACGAGACGGTCCTAAAAGACGTCTTCCGCGAGGGCGAAGACGTTCACGCCGCCACCGCTGCGGAGGTCTTCGAGATCGGGCGCGATGAGGTCGACGTCGGCCAGCGTTCGAAGGCGAAGATGGTCAACTTCGGGATCGTCTACGGGTTGACCGGGTTCGGCCTCGCCGACCGCCTCAACATCCCCCGCAAGGAGGGCGAGGAATTCGTCGCCCGGTACCTCGAGCGCTTCCCGGCGGTCCGCGCCTTTCGCGAGCAGGTGATCGAGCGCGCCCAGGAGGAGGGTTTTGTGACCACGCTGATGGGCCGGCGGCGGTCAATCCCCGAGCTGCGCTCCGGCAACCCCAACACCCGCCGCCTCGGCGAGCGGCTCGCGGTCAACACGGTGATCCAGGGCACCGCCGCCGACATCATCAAGGTGGCGATGGTGCGCTGCCAGCGAGCACTGGGAGAGAAGGGATGGGAGACCCGGTTGGTCTTGCAGATCCACGACGAGCTCCTCTTTGAGGGCCCGCCCGCCGAGATGGAAGCGGCGACCGAGCTGGTGGAGCGCGAGATGTGCGCCGCCTACCCGCTCGATCCGCCGCTGGAGGTCGACGTCGGCGTCGGCTCTGACTGGCTCAACGCCAAGTAGTCGCCGACGCCGACCCAACAGGGCCGAAGGCCTGCGTCAGGCGTCTTTGCCCGACAGCTCGACCTCCTTGAAGGTCGCCTGGCCGTTAGCGACCTTCAGCTCCGCCTCCTGGACGACCGCGCCGGGGACGAGGTCGGCGGTGGTGCAGTTACCGCCTCCGTCCTGATCGTCCCCACTGCCGGGACCGGAGTTGACGCTGCCCGGACCGGAGTTGTCGCCTCCGTTGTCATCGCCGACCTCTTCGCCGCCGTGATCGTCACCGGGCTCTTCCTCGCCCTGGCCACCGTTGTCATCACCTGGCTCGATCTCGCCTTCGCCGCCGTTGTCGTCTCCGGGCTCGACCTCACCGGAGCCGCTGCCCTCACTGCTGGTAGAGGCGCTTGAGTGGTCCTCGCACTCGATCTCGGTTTCTTGGTTGACGAGGCCGGAGATGGTTTCGCCACCAAAGAGGTTGATCACGAGTTTGCCGGTTTCGGTATCGAACGAGGTGATCGTGCCGGCGTTGTCCTCGCCGTCGATGACGCCGTCGTCGTTGGAGTCGGCGTCGCGCGGGTTGTCGCCGGCGAGGAACTCGGCCCGGTTGCGGAGGCTGTCGCCGTCCTGATTCTTGTGAGCCTGATTCACCTTCAGCGAGAGGTGGTGCTTCTTCTCCCACTTATCGGGAAGGTGATCATGGTTGCGGTCCTTAGCGGCTGCCAAGCCCGGCATGGCCAGGAGCGCGAGCGCACCCAGCGCCAGCGCGAACCAGGTCATTCCGAGGCGAGCTCGCGGTCCTTTATTGCGGGTCATGCCTTTCCTCCTGAGTTCGAAGTTCAACAACTGGTTGCGGCTACAACCCAAGGCCGCCGCCAAGATCACGCGGCTATGGACTTCCGTCTGAGCCGCTGGTCAGATCGCTGTCGCTGAGGTCTCCGCTGCCGCTGCCACTGCTGCTGCCGTCGCCGCCCGAGCTGCTGCTGCCTGAGCCCGAGCCGCCGCCGCTGCTGTCGTCGCTTAGAACCGCTTCGGTAGTGGTGACCGGGTCGCTCTCGATCTCGCCGCTGCCGGGCCCCGAGCTACCGCTGTCGCCACCGCTCGTGAGCCCGTCGTCGCTGCCGGAACCGCCGGAGCTGCCGCCGTCATCACCCGAGCCGCTGCCGGAGTGGGAGCCGCCGTCATCACTGCCGCTTTGGCCCCCGTGGCGGTCGCCGGAGCCCGAGATGCCGGTCGAGCCCGAGTTGGAGCTGGGCCCTGAACCACCCGAGCCGCTGCTGGAGTGCTTCGAGCCGCTGGTGAGGGGCTCGTCGCCGGAGCTGTTGGAACCGTTGCGATCGCCGTCGGCGAGGGATTCGACGCTGCCGTCGTGCCCGCGTCCGTCCCCGCCATGGTCGTCGCCTGAAGACCGACTGTCCCTGCTCTTTCGGCCGTCGGTGGATGCAGAACCAGTTTCCGCCGGAGTTTTGTCCACGGTCCCCGGATGCCTATCGCCTACCAGGGGCGCCGCGACTGCGGCTTCGGGGCCGGGACCGTGGCCGCGCTGGTGCTCGACCGCGACCCCTGCGCCGACCGCTCCCGCGATCAGCACGGTCGCCATCCCAGCTTTCAGAGCGCCGCCGCCGAGTGCGGCCGCGCCGCCGGCCGCGCCTACTTCGCTGCCGTGGTCAGCCAGCGCCCGCAGTACCGGCAGCGGCAGCAGCAGGCCGAAGCCCTCGCGCAGCGCCGCCCGCGCCCGGAAGATCGCTTGCCTCGCGGCGCCGCCGCTGACGCCGAGCGCCGCCGCGATCTCCTCGTGGCTGAGGCCCTCGAGCTCGCGCATCACCAGCGCCGCCCGCTGCGTCTCGGGCAGCGCCTGTAGCCGCTCCATCAGCTCACGCAGCTCCTCCCGCGACTCGACTTCGGCGGCGGCACTGCGGGCGCCTGGGAGCGCCTCGGAGAGCTCCGCCGCGACCGGATCACGGTCGCGTAAGTCGTTCAGCGCCGTGTTGCGGACGATCCGGTAGAGCCAGGGGCGCAGTTCGATCTCCGTCTCTGACCCCCGTAGCGCCAGGAGCGCCTTCGAGAAGGCGTCCTGGGTGACGTCCTCAGAGCGGCCACCGACGATCGCCGCCGCGAAACGGTCGAGAGGGCGGCGGTAGCGGCGCACGATCTCCTCGAAGGCGGCGTCGTAGCCGTCGCGGACGAGGTCGACGAGCCGGCGGTCTGGCTGCGCCCGCAAGACGGGCCCCATGAAGATGCGGGCGGCGAACTGCTCAGCAGGCGGTGGGGTCATGGCTGGTTCTCCCTGGATCGGCCGGGTAGGCCTATGGCGTTACTGATATGAGAGCGCGAAGGTTCAATCGCGCCTCAACCCCTCAACACATGTCCAGCCCGAAGATCACGCGCCCCCCGAGAGACCCCCGTGGATAGGGGCGCCACCGTTCTGCTCACTGCCGTGGCGGGCGGGCTGATCGCCGCCCAGGCGCCGATCAACGCTGGGCTCGGCAAGTCGACCGGCAGCATGCCCGCGGCCCTGGTCTCATTTTCGATCGGCACGATCGCACTAGCCGCGGTGGTCGTCCTCAGCGGTAAGGCCGGTGGCCTCTCGAACACCTTCGACGTCAGCTGGTACTACCTGCTCGGCGGCTTCCTGGGAGCCCTTTACGTCCTCAACGCGCTGATCGCGGTGACGGTGATCGGCGCCGGCGGCGTCGCCGCGGCGACGATCTTCGGCCAGTTGACGGCCTCGATCGTGATCGACCGATTAGGCCTCTTTGGCCTCGACCAGGTCCCGCTCTCGCCCGCGCGCATCCTCGGTGTCGTCCTGCTGATGGCCGGCACCGTTCTGGTTGTTCGCTGAGGGGTCGGCCCACTTCGTCCCCGCGTAATCCGGCGGCGCGATCGCCAGGTAATGGTTGAACGACCAGTTGACGAAGCGCCTGCTCCCCATCAGCTTGATCGCCGGTCCGAGGATTCGCGGCGGCACCCGCGGGATCAGCTTCTGCACCCGCAGCATCCACTTGAACTTCCACTCGTGCGAGTCGTGGAAGGAGGCGTAGGTCGTTTCGGCCTCGGTCCGGCTCTGGCGCCCCTCGTAGACGCCGCGCAGCTCGCGGCCGAGGGCGATCCCGAAGTAGAGCGCCGTCCTGATCCCCTCCGCGCTCAGCGGCAGGCAGTGGCCGGCCGAGTCGCCGACGAAGAAGACGCCGCCTTCGGTGGCACTGCGGAGCTTGTGGGGGATCCAGTTCCCCTGGTACTCGTTCGGCTCCTTGCCGAGGTCCCGGGTCAGCTCGACGGTCGTGTCCTTGACGTGGAAGCGCGGGTCGAAGGAGCCGATCCCGATCCGCAGCTCGTCGCGGGCGGGAAACGACCAGCCGTAGCCGGCGGGAACGTATTTGCGGTCAATCCAGATCGCCAGGTCCTCGGACTCGCCGCCGGGATGGACCTCGAGCCCGCGCGAGAGCGGCGCGTCGGGCGGCTGGTAACCGTCGCCGGTGGCCAACATCCGCCGCCAGCCGAGGGCGTCGACGACGAGCGGGGCGGAGACGACGCCGCGGTCGGTCTCGACGCTGATCGCGCCCGGGCGTGTCGCTCTCCTCTCGCTATCCGAGAGCAAGTCGACACGCCCGTTGACCTTGGCGGTCTCGAAGGTGGCGTCGCAGTCGCGCCAGAGCAGCTGGCAGAGCTCGCGGTAGTCGAAGGTCGAGAAGGTCCAGGGGAGCCGGTAGCGGGCGTCGCCGTGGGGGGTGTACATGACCAGCGTGTCGAAGCGCTGGCGCTCCGCCGCCATCAGCCCCAGGCGCTCCAGCCACTGGGTCGGGATGCCACAGGCGGAGGTCTGACGCTCGCCGATCTCGTAGCGATCGATCATCAGGACATCGGCGCCTGAGCCCGCAAGCTCGCGTGCAACCGCCAGCCCGGCAAAGCTGGCACCGCAGATGAGGACGTCGTGCTCGCCGCTCAGCGGCGTGCGTTCGTCGCCGCGCTTGGTGGCTCGGACCGGCATCGAGCCGGATTCTGCCATCATTGCCGCCCGTGTCCGCGACCGAGACCCTGACCCCTGCGCCCAGCGCCACTCCCGTAGAGGGATCTGGCGGCCTCCTCCTCAACATCGACGGCAAGATCGTCCCGAATTACGCGGCGACGATGGTGTCCTTCGAGGAGGGCGACGTCGTCAAAGGCAAAGTCGTCCGGATCGACAAAGACGAGGTGCTCGTCGACATCGGCTACAAGGCCGAGGGCGTCATCCCGTCGGGCGAGCTTTCGATCCGCAAGTCGGTCGACCCGCACGAAGAGGTCGAGCTCGGCGAGGAGATCGACGCTCTCGTCCTCACCAAGGAGGACTCCGAGGGCCGGCTGATCCTCTCCAAGAAGCGCGCCCGCTTCGAGAAAGCCTGGCGCCGCATCGAGGTCGCCGCCGACTCGGGCGAACCGGTCGAAGGCAGTGTGATCGAGGTCGTCAAGGGCGGCCTCATCCTCGACCTCGGGGTGCGCGGCTTCCTGCCCGCCTCGCTGGTCGACATCCGCCGTGTCCACAATCTTGAGGAGTTCACGGGGCAGACGCTCGAATGCAAAGTCATCGAGCTGAACCGCAGCCGCAACAACGTGGTGCTCTCGCGGCGCGCCGTGCTCGAGGAGGAGCGCAAAGAGGTCCGCGAGCAGATTCTCGGCCGCCTGGAGCCGGGCCAGGTCGTCGAGGGCAAGATCTCCAACATCGTCGATTTCGGCGCCTTTGTCGATCTCGATGGGATCGACGGCCTGATCCACATTTCCGAGCTTTCCTGGAGCCACGTCAACCACCCCTCCGAAGTCGTCTCGATCGGCGACGACGTGCGGATCAAAGTCCTCGACATCGACCGCGACCGCCAGCGCATCTCCCTCGGTCTCAAGCAGACCCAGGAGGATCCGTGGCAGCGCGTCATCAGCACCCACCGCTCCGGCGACGTGCTCGAGGGCACGGTGACCAAGGTCGTCGCCTTCGGCGCCTTCGTCGAAATCCTGCCGGGGGTTGAGGGCCTGGTCCACATCTCCGAGCTCGCCGACCACCACGTCGAGAACCCGAGCGAAGTCGTCGAGCCGGGCTCGAAGCTGAACGTGAAGATCCTCGAGATCGACGAAGAGCGCCGCCGTCTTTCGCTCAGCATCAAGCGGGTCGAGGGACAGAACATGGCGATGGCCGGTCTCGGCGAGCAAATCGCCCAGGCCGAAGGTGGTCAGGGTGAGGAGGCCGAGGTTCAGGCTGATCCGCCCACCGGCTCGATGGCAGACGCGTTTGCGGCCGCCGCGGCCCCCGCCGAAGAGGCGCCGGTCGCCGAAGAGGCTCCCGCCGCCGAGGAGCAGCAGTCCGAAGAGGCTGAGGCTCCCTCCGAAGAGGCCCCCGGCGAGCTGCCGCAGGAGGTCGAGGCTTCCGGCGACGCCGAGCCTGCTCCCGTCGCCGAGGAGAACGGGACCTCCGAGCCCGACGTGCCCGAGGGGCAGGAGGGCGAATCGGCGCAGGAGCGGCCCGACTCTCCGGACGACCTCGATGAGGCCGCCGGCGAAGACACCCAGACGGGCGACTCCGAGCAAGGCTGAGCGGCGCCGGTGGCGCCGCTGAAGATCGGCCTCACCGGCGGCATCGCAGCCGGGAAGTCCGAGGCGTTGAAGGCGTTCGAGCGCCTCGGCGCGGCGACGCTGTCCAGCGACGCGGTCGTCCACGAACTGCTCGAAAGCGAGGAGCTGCGCAAGCGGCTGGCCGAGCGTTGGGGGCCGGAGGTGGTCGCCGATGGCGGCGTCAACCGGGCGAAGATCGGCGAGATCGTCTTTGCCGATCCCGGCGAGCTGAGCTGGCTCGAGCAGCAGATTCACCCGCTGGTTCAGGCGCGAACTGGCGAATGGCTGTTCTCGCTACCAGAGGACACCGAGGTCGCCGTGGTCGAGGTGCCGCTGCTGTTCGAGGTTGGCGGCGAGCGCCCGTTCGACACCACCGTCTCGATCCTCACCAGCGACGAGGTTCGCCGTGAACGCGCCGCCGCCCGCGGCCACGCCCTGGTCGACGAGCGCGAGGCGCGGCAGCTGACCCAGGGGGAGAAGGCCGAGCGCGCCGAGCATGTGGTCGAGAACGACGGCTCGGTAGAGGATCTCGAGCGGGCGCTGTCCGCACTGCTCGAAAAGCTGCGCCGATGAGACGCAAGGTCCGCGCCCGCCGCCGCCGCGCCGCCTGGGCGGGGATCGCGGTGCTGGCCGGGTTGCTTCTTGCCTTCCTGGTCGCCGACGGCGCCTTCGACGATGCGATCAGGGAGCTGACGCTGCCGCTGCGCCACGAGGACGTGATTCGCCAGCAGGCCCGGGAAAAGGACGTCGACGCCGCCCTGATCGCCGCCGTGATCTACTCCGAGTCGAAGTTCAGCGACCAAACGTCGAGCGCGGGGGCCCGGGGGCTGATGCAGATCACGCCGGAAGCGGCCGAATTCATCGAGAGGCAGAGCGGGGGCACGACCTTCAAGCTCTCGGACCTGTCCGACCCCGAACTGAACATCCGCTACGGGACCTTCCTCCTACACGAACTGCTCGAACGCTACGACGGCGATGAGGCCGCGGCGCTGGCCGCTTACAACGCCGGGCCCGGCAACGCCGACAAGTGGGGCGGGGCGGATCTGACGGTGGCGGAGATCCCGTTCCCGGAAACGCGCGCCTACGTCGAAGAGGTGCTGGAGAAACGGGACGAGTACCGCCGCAAATACGCGAAGGAGCTCGGCTATTAGCGCCGCGCCGAGACCGCGCGTTGCCGCTCTTGCCCTCGCGGTCGGGGTTGTGCTCGCCGACTCTTCAATCGTTGTCCTAGCGCTGCCCGATATCTACCGGGAACTGAACACGAGCGTCTCCGGGGTCACCTGGGTCCTCGTCTCCTTCAACCTGGTGATGGCCTTGGCCGCGGTGCCGGCGGCCCTGGTTGCCCGCCGGGTCGGCCCCGGCCGCGCCGCCGCAGTGGGGCTGGCGATCTTCGCCGGCGCCGGTCTTGCCTGCGGCCTCGCCGACAGCCTCTCGACCCTGATCGCTGCCCGTTGCGTCCAGGCGATCGGCGGCGCGGCAGCGGTGACCGCGGCGCTGGAGCTGCTGCCGGCGACGGTCGGCTCCGAGCAGCGTGCCACCACCGTCTGGGCCGCCGCCGGGGCGACGGGCGCCGCGCTAGGTCCGGCGCTGGGCGGCATCCTCACCGAGCTCGTCTCCTGGCAGTCGATCTTCCTCCTCCAGGTCCCGGTGGCGCTGGCGGCGGCGGTGCCGATCCTCTCGGTGGCCAAACACGAGGCGGCGACCGGGATTGTCTCGACCGAGCTGCGCCGCACCGGCCGGCCGCACCTCTGGGCGAACCTGGCGCTGGCGATGGTCTCGGCGGCGATCGCGGCGGCGCTATTCCTCCTCGTCCTGCTGTTGATCGAAGGCTGGCGCCTCAGCCCGATCGAAGCCGCATTGGTTGTCTCGGTGATGCCGCTGGCGGCTGTGGTTGGCGGCAAGCTTGCGGACTTCGTCCCCGACGCCCGCGCCCGCGCGGCCGCCGGCGCGATCCTCGTCTCCGGCGGCCTCGCCGGCCTCGCCTTCCTGCCGAAGGCGACGATCATTCTCACCCTGCCGCCGCAGATCCTGGTCGGGCTCGGCCTGGCGTTGGTCCTCTCGGCCCTGACGGAGACTGCGCTCAGCGGTCGGGCGCCGCAGGCGATCCACGGCGGTTGGACGATCTCGGCCCGCCACGCCGGCGTCGTGATCGGGCTGCTGGCGCTGACGCCGATCTTCACCGCCGAAATCGACCAGCAGCGCCATGATGCGATCAACGCCGGCACCGCGGTGATCCTCGACTCGCCGATCAACCCGTTGCTGAAGCTCGACCTCGCCGAACGGGTTAGCGAGCGGCTGGAAGAAGAGCGGGGGAAGGTGCCGACGATCGGCCCTGCTTTCGAACCGCTTCCCGACGATCCCGGCGAGCGCTCTGAAGTCCAGCAGCTGCAGAGCGAACTGCAGGACCAGCTCGATCGCGGCGCCACCCACGCCTTCAGCACCTCGTTCATCCTCGCGGCGCTGCTGGGCCTGATCGCGCTGTTCCCGATCGCCCTCTCGAAAGAGGTGGAGCTGTGAGCGCGGGTGGGCGCAGCCGCGGGTTCCTGCTGATCGCCGGTGCGGTGGTCGCCTCTCTCGTTCTAGTCGGGGCCTACCTCGCCGCCGGCGGCTCCTCGTATGAGCCGGAGAAGGTGCAGGACCCCTGCCAGCCGCGCCCCTGGAGCAACCCGCAGGGCCTCTCCGAAATCGCCAACCAATTCACCGTCTCTGCCCTCGACGGCGCCGCCTGCAAGCTCGGGGTTTCGCGCGAGGCGCTGGCACGGGCGCTAGCGACGCCGGAGGCTCGCGAGCGGTTCAAAGAGAAATACGGAATCAACGACGCGAAGCTGGCGAAGGCGGTCCGGGCCGGCCTGGTGCGGGCGGTCGACGACGCCGAAGAAGCCGGGGCGCTGAGCCCGATCCTGGCTGTCCCCCTGCGCGAGGCCGTACAGCGGGTCCCGCTCAAGCAGGCAATCGAATTCATCAACGACGCCGAATCGTTTCTCGGCAACGCCGAAAGCTTCCTCGGGCCGGCTCAGAACCTGCTCGAAGAATTCCTCCCCTAGGAGGCCGCCTCGATCTTGTAGTCGCGCGCTTTCGGGTCCCAGGTGATCCCCAGGCAGAGTGCTTCCGGCGTGGTGCCGAGGGCGGTGGCCAGCTTCACCAGGGTGCCGAGGCGCGGTTCGCGGCCGCCGCGCTCGAGCAGGGAGACCTCGGTGCGGTGGATCTCGCACATCTCGGCCAGGGCTTCCTGCGAGATCCCGGCGTTCTCCCGGGCCAGGCGGAGGTTGGCGGCAAAGCGGTCGCGTTTGTCCATCCCCTGCACTCTATTCGCAGCAGGGGAGCTGGTGGGGCCTTGCGGGTGACCGTTAGCGCCGAGTCGCCTGCCAGACCCAGAGCATCGCCAGCGGCTGCAGCGGTAGCCGCGCCCACAGCGTCCAGCGGGGGAACTTCCGCATGTCGAGGCCGCGGATCTGCTCGGGGTTGACTGCCATGTGGATGTTGGCCGGGAAGACCGCGAGCAGCAGCGCCAGCAGCCACCAGCGGCCGAGCCGGCGGGAGGCGGGGTGGAGGACCAGGGCTGCCCCGGCGATCTCGGCATAGCCGCTGATCGCCACCGCCTCCTTCTTCCGGGCCTCGATCGCCGGCGGCACGATCGCTTCGAAGAAGCGCGGGCGGAGGAAGTGCATCGTCCCCGTGAAGGTGAAGAGGGCGGCGACGCCGAGTCGGGAGAGCTTCATCAAAAGCGGAGCATATGCGCCAGCTATGTTCTGCCTGTGCCGGATTTCAAGCTGAACCCCGCCTACTCACCGACGGCGGACCAACCGAAAGCGATCGCGGGGCTGGCTGAGGGGCTGCGCGAGGGCGACCGCTTCCAGACCCTGCTCGGCGCCACCGGCACCGGCAAGACCTTCACGATGGCGGCGACGATCGCCGAGGTGCAGCGGCCGAGCCTGGTGATCGCTCACAACAAGACGCTGGCCGCGCAGCTCTGCAACGAGTTTCGCGAGTTTTTTCCCGAGAACTCGGTCGAGTACTTCGTCTCCTACTACGACTACTACCAGCCCGAGGCTTACGTCCCGGCCCAGGATCTCTACATCGAGAAGGACTCCTCGATCAACGACGAGATCGACCGGCTCCGCCACGCCGCCACCGCGGCGCTGTTCGCCCGCCGCGACGTGATCATCGTCGCCTCGGTCTCCTGCATCTACGGGATCGGCTCGCCTCAGGTCTACAACGAAAAAATGCAGTTGTTCAAGGTTGGGGCGTCGATCGACCGCGACGACGTCCTCCGCAAGCTGGTGAAGATGCAGTACCAGCGCAACGACCAGGTGCTGGGGCGCGGCGCCTTCCGGGTCCGCGGCGAGGTTCTGGAGATCATGCCCTCCTATGCCGAGTCGGCCTACCGGATCCAGCTGTTCGGCGACGAGATCGAGGGGATTCAGCATTTCGACCCGCTGACCGGCGAGGTGCTAGACGTGATCGACCACGTCTCGGTCTGGCCGGCCTCGCACTACGTGACCAAAGACGAGACCGTCGATCGCGCCGTCGACGAGATCCGCGCCGAACTAGAAGCGCGGACCACGGAGCTCGAAGCCGAAGGCAAGCAGCTCGAGGCCCACCGGCTGCGGCAGCGGACGATGTACGACCTCGAGATGATCAAGGAGCTCGGCTTCACCTCCGGGATCGAGAACTACTCGCGAATCCTCGACGGCCGCCCGGCCGGGAGCCCGCCGCACACCCTGATCGATTACTTCCCCGAGGACTTCGTCGTCTTCGTTGATGAGAGTCACCAGACGATCCCGCAGATCGGTGGCATGTACGAGGGCGACCAGTCCCGCAAGCGGTCGCTGGTCGATTACGGCTTCCGGCTGCCCTCGGCGATGGACAACCGGCCGCTCAAGTTCGACGAGTTCATGGCCCGGGTGAACCAGCTGGTGATGGTCTCGGCGACGCCGGGGCCGTTCGAGAAGGCCGAAGCGACCCGTACGGTCGAGCAGATCGTCCGCCCGACCGGGATCGTCGACCCCGAGATCGAGCTGCGGGCGACGAAGAACCAGATCGACGACCTGATGAACGAGGTCAAACGGGTCGCCGAGAACAAAGAGCGGACTCTGGTCACCACTCTGACCAAGAAGATGGCCGAGGACCTCACCGCCTACCTGCTCGAGTACGGGGTCAAGGTGCGCTACCTGCACTCGGAGGTCGACACCCTCGAACGGATCCAGATCATCCGCGACCTGCGGCTGGGGGAGTACGACGTCCTCGTCGGGGTCAACCTGCTGCGCGAGGGGCTCGACCTGCCCGAGGTCTCGCTGGTCGCGATCCTCGATGCCGATAAGGAGGGCTTCCTGCGCGGCGAGACCAGCCTCGTGCAGACGATCGGCCGGGCGGCGCGGAACGTCAACGGGCGGGTGGTGATGTACGCCGACAAGGAGACCGAAGCGATGCGGGCAGCGATGCGCGAGACCGACCGCCGCCGCGCGATCCAGCTCGCTTACAACAAGGAGCACGGGATCACGCCGGAGACGGTCCGCAAAGGGATCTCCGAGATGGCCGAGTTCTTGGCAATGGAGGACCGGGCGCCGCGCAAGCGCCGGCGCAAGCGGGCCGAGGAATTTGCCTCGCCGGAGGAGCTGGAGAAGACGATCGTGGCCCTCGAGGAGGAGATGCTGGCCGCCGCCGACGACCTCCGCTTTGAGGAGGCCGGCAGGATCCGCGACGAGCTCCGTGAGCTACGGCGCGATTTGGATGGAATGACCGCCGGGGCGTAATTCGCTGAACTTGTCACCCGTGACGATCTCTAAGCTCAAATTGTGTCTGTCCAAGCCAACGAAGACACCTTCGACCAGCTAGTACTTCAGCGTTCCCACGTAGTCCCGGTTGTGGTCGATTTCTGGGCCGACTGGTGCGGGCCGTGCAAAGCGTTGAGCCCGGCCCTGGAGGCGGCGGAGGCGTCAAGGCAGGGGAAGGTCGAGCTGGTCAAGGTCGACGTCGACGCCAACCAGCAGCTGTCGGCCCTCTTCAGGGTCCAGGGAATCCCCGCAGTCAAGGCCTTCCGCGATGGCACGGTGATTGACGAGTTCACCGGGGCGCTGCCACCGCGACAGGTCGAGGCCTTCTTCGACAAGCTCGTGCCCTCCCGGGCCGATGAGCTAGCGGCGGCAGGCGACGAGCTCTCGCTGCGGGAGGCTTCCGAACTCGATCCCGGCCGAGCCGATATCGCCGTCGCTCTCGCCAAGACCCGCTTGGCGCGCGGAGCCGAGGACGAGGCGCTGGAAGCCGTTGCCGACCACGAGGGCGATTTCGGCGCCGCCGGCATCGCCGCCCGCGTTCGCCTGATGAACGCTGGCATCGCCAGCGACGCCTTCGCCGCCCTCGACCGCGGCGAGCGCGACGCGGCGCTAGAGCGCCTGATCGACACCCTGGGCGCGCTCCCGCACAACGGCGATGGCCCCAGCGGTGACGGCGGCGCCCGCGACGACCTGGACGCCGAGGAGACCCGCGACCTCCTCCGCCGCGCGATCGTCGGCATCCTCGACGAGGCCGACCCCGCCGATCCCACATCCCGCAGCTACCGCCGCAAACTGGCGGCTGTCCTCTAGGGAACATCTGTTCGCCTGGCTAGAATCGGTGTGAGTGGCTGCCTCTGAGCGAATCGTTATCTCCGGCGCCCGGGAGCACAACCTCAAGGACGTTGATCTTGAGCTGCCCCGCGACGCGCTGATCGTCATCACCGGCCTTTCCGGGTCCGGGAAGTCGAGCCTTGCCTTCGACACGATCTACGCCGAGGGGCAGCGGCGTTACGTGGAGTCGCTGTCGGCTTATGCGCGGCAGTTCCTTGGGCTGATGGAGAAGCCGGATGTGGACTCGATCGAGGGTCTCTCGCCGGCGATCTCGATCGACCAGAAGACGACTTCGCGCAACCCGCGCTCGACCGTGGGGACCGTCACCGAGATCTACGACTACCTGCGGCTGCTGTGGGCGCGAATCGGGACGCCGCACTGTCCCGAGTGCGGTGAGGAGATCACTGGCCAGACCCAGGAGCAGATCGTCGACCGGCTGATGACTCTGGAAGACGGGACCAAGTTCATGGTGATGGCACCGGTGGTTCGTGGCCGCAAAGGCGAGTACGGGAAATTGCTCGACCAGATGCGGCTCGAGGGCTACTCGCGGGCCAAGATCGACGGTGAGCTGCTGCGGCTCGACGAGAAGATCGAGCTGGACAAGAAGTACAAACACGACGTCTCGATCGTCGTCGACCGCCTGGTGATGAAGACCGACCTGCGGCGCCGCCTCTCGGAGTCGGTTGAAGCGGCGGCCGGGCTCGCCGCCGGCCTGGTCGAAGTCGAGATCATTGAGGGCAAAGGCGCGGCCGGGACGAAGGGCGGCGAGCATCCCGGCGGGGTGATGCTCTTCTCCGAGCAGTTCGCCTGTCTCAACTGCGGCACCTCGATCCCGGAGCTGGAGCCGCGGATCTTCTCCTTCAACTCGCCGCATGGCGCCTGCGATCGCTGCCACGGGCTCGGCTTCCAGCGGGTGATCGACCCTGAGCTGGTCGTTCCCGACCCGACCCTCTCCCTGGCCGAGGGCGCCCTGCAGCCCTGGAACCGCGGCATCAGCGCTTACTGGAAGCGGCTGGTCGCCTCGGTCGCCGAGGCCTATGACGTCGACCCCGACAAGCCGTGGGCGAAGCTGACCGACGAGGAGCGGGCGATCTTCCTCTACGGGACCGGCGACGAACGCCACCACGTCTCCTACACCAACCGCTTCGGCCGCCGGCGCTCCTACAAGGTCCGCTTCGAGGGGATCGTCAACAACCTGCAGCGGCGCTATGAAGAGACCGACTCGGAGTCCAACCGCGAGCGGATCGAGGGCTACATGGCTGAGCAGCCCTGCCCGGCCTGCCGCGGCGCCCGCCTGCGGCCGGAGAGCCTTGCGGTCAAGGTCGGCGGTCTCAGCATCGCCGAGTACACCGGCCTCTCGGCCCGCGCCGCCTCGCAGTGGATCTGCGATCTGGAGATGACCGAGACCGAGCGGGCGATCGCGCGGCTGATCGTGCGGGAGATCACCGAGCGCCTCTCCTTTCTCGAGAACGTCGGCATCGGCTACCTCTCGCTGGACCGTTCGGCCCGCACCCTTTCCGGCGGCGAGGCCCAGCGGATCCGGCTGGCGACCCAGATCGGTTCCCACCTGGTCGGGGTCATGTACGTGCTCGACGAGCCTTCGATCGGCCTCCACCAGCGTGACAACGAGAAGCTGATCGCGACCCTCGACCGTCTCCGCGACCTCGGCAATACGGTGATCGTGGTCGAGCACGACGAGGGGACGATGATGGCCGCCGACCACCTCGTCGACCTCGGGCCCGGCGCCGGCGAACACGGCGGCCACGTGATCGCCGCCGGCACCCCGAAACAGGTCTCCAAGAACCCGAGCTCATTGACCGGGCAGTACCTCTCCGGCAAGAAACAGATCGAGGTGCCGGAGGAGCGGCGCAAGCCGACCGGCGAGCTAACTGTCCGCGGCGCCCGCGAACACAACCTCAAGGACGTCGACGTCGAGTTCCCGCTCGGGGTCTTCTGCTGCGTCACCGGCGTCTCCGGCTCGGGCAAGTCGACCCTGGTCAACGAGACCCTGCACCACGCGGTCGCCAACCGCCTGCACCAGGCGAAATTGCGTCCGGGCTCGCACGACGGCATCGACGGCCTCAGCCAGATCGACAAGATCATCAACATCGACCAGTCGCCGATCGGTCGCACGCCGCGCTCGAACCCGGCCACCTACACCGGCGTCTTCGATCACATCCGGAGTCTCTTCACCCAGACCCAGGAGGCGCGGGCGCGCGGCTACAAGCCGGGCCGCTTCTCCTTCAACGTCAAGGGCGGTCGCTGCGAGGTCTGCAAGGGCGACGGCCAGATCAAGATCGAGATGCACTTCCTGCCCGACGTCTACGTCCCCTGCGAGCAGTGCCACGGCAAGCGCTACAACCGCGAGACGCTCGAGGTCCGGTTCAAAGGCAAGAACATCGCCGACGTGCTCGAGATGTCGGTGGCCGAGGGAGTCGAGTTCTTCGAGAACGTGCCGAAGATTGCCCGCCGCCTGCGCACCCTCAACGACGTCGGCCTCGGCTACATCCGGCTCGGGCAGCCGGCGACGACCCTCTCCGGCGGCGAGGCGCAGCGGGTCAAGCTGGCGACCGAGCTCTCCAAAGTCGCCACCGGCGACACCCTCTACATCCTCGACGAGCCGACCACTGGGCTCCACTTCGCCGACGTCCAGCGACTGCTCGACGTCCTCGGCCGCCTCGTCGATGCCGGCAACACCGTCGTCGTCATCGAGCACAACCTCGACGTGATCAAGACCGCCGATTGGCTCGTTGATCTCGGCCCCGAGGGGGGCGAAGGCGGCGGCGAGATCGTCGCCACCGGCACCCCCGAGCAGGTTGCCGCGGTGGCCGGTTCGTACACCGGCAGCTTCCTCCGCGACCTCGTCGTTCCTGCGAAGACGAAACGGCGTGCCGCAAAACGTGAGTTGTCCGCAGCGGCCTAAGCCACCCCCTTTCGCAGAAATCCCTGGTTTCCAGGCATAGAAGCGCTTAAGGTGGGTAGTGCATCTCGCGGGAGCGGGGGCAACCAACAGAGGAGGGAACCGATGTCAGCATTGAGTTCACGGGTTTGGTTCGCGGTGGCGGGCCTTGCCGTCATCGCCCTGGTCGCCGTTGGTTGCGGCGGCGGCGGGGACAGCACCAGCAGTGGTGGCGGTGGAGGTGGCGGTGGTGGTGGCGGCACGATCGCCCTCCTGCTCCCGGAAAACGAAACGCCGCGCTACGAAACCAACGACAAACCGGGGATCGAAAAAGCGGTCTCGGAAAAATGTCCGGAATGTGAAGTGATCTACTTCAACGCTGGCGGAGATGCTGAAAAGCAGCAGTCCCAGGGCGAAGCGGCCCTGACCAAAGGCGCCGAAGTGATGATCCTCGACCCGATGGACTCCAAATCGGCCGCCTCGATTGCCGAAAAAGCCAACGCGCAGGGCGTGCCGGTCCTCTCCTATGACCGCTTGATCGAAAACGCCGAAGTCGCTGCCTATGTCTCTTTCGATAACGAACGGGTCGGCGAATTGCAGGCCGAATCGCTGTCGAAAAAATTGAAAGAAGACGGCCACGCCGAAGGCCCGATCATCAAGATCAACGGCGACCCGGCGGACCCGAACGCGGCGCTGTTCAAGAAAGGCTCGAACAAAGGCTTTGAAGAAGCCGGCGTCAAGGTCGCAAAGGAATACGACACCCCCGGCTGGACCGCGGAAAATGCCCAGCGCGAGGCTCAGCAGGCCATCACCTCGCTCGGGAATGACGGGTTCTGGGGCATCTACGCCGCCAATGACGACACCGGCGGCGGCGCGATCGCAGCGATGAAAGGCGCCGGGATCAACCCCGAAGAACGGCCCGTCACGGGTCAGGACGCGACGGTCGCTGGTCTCCAGCGGATCCTCGCCGGCCAGCAGTTCATGACGGTTTACAAGGCGATTCCGCCGCAGACGGAAATCAGCGCCGAAATCGCGATCGCCCTGCTGGAAGGCGAAGAAGTGCCGCAGGACAAAGTCACCGAAGAAGTCAACAACGGCAAAACCGACGTCCCGTCGGTACTGCTGGAACCGATTGCGGTCACCAAAGAGAACATGAAAGACACCGTGATCAAAGACAAATTCGTCAGCCCCTCCGAACTCTGCACCGGCCCCTACGCGGCCGACTGCAAAGAAGCGGGAATCAGCGGCTGAGATGGCCACGAACGGCACTCCACTCCTCGAGCTGGAGGGCATAAGTAAGCGATTCGGCCCGGTCCAGGCATTGGACCGGGTCGACTTCACCGTCAGCGCCGGCGAGGTCGTGGGCCTCGTCGGCGACAACGGCGCCGGCAAGTCGACGCTGGTCAAGGCGATCGCCGGCATCAACCCGCCCGACGAGGGCACGATCCGCTTCGAGGGGCGGGAGGTGCGGATCCACAGACCGCAGGACGCGACCGACCTCGGGATCGCGACCGTCTACCAGGACCTGGCGCTCTGCGACAACCTCGACGTCGTCAACAACCTCTTCCTCGGCCGCGAGGAGATCGCCCCGGGGCCGGGGACGGTTTCTCGGCAGCTCGACGAGGTGAAGATGGAGCACGAGACGGCCGACCTGCTCTCGAACCTGGCGGTGACTATCCCCAGCCTGCGCTCGGAGGTTGGCACCCTCTCCGGCGGGCAGCGCCAGCAGGTCGCAGTCGCCCGCTCGCTGCTGGGCGAGCCGAAAGTGGTGATGCTCGACGAGCCGACCGCGGCGCTCGGCGTGCCGCAGACCAGACAGGTCCTGGAGCTGATCCGGAAACTGCGCGAGCGCAACCTCGGCGTCGTCGTGATCAGCCACAACCTGGTCGACGTCTTCGCGATCTGCGACCGCGTCTTCGTCCTGCGGCTGGGCAAGGCAGCCGGGGAGTTCAAGGCCGAGGAGGCGACCGAGGAGCACGTCGTCGCGGCGATCACCGGCGTCGGCGACGGCCGCGAGAAGAACCAGCAGGAGCCGGATGAAACCGAGCGCAAGCCGGAGGAGGAGGGGGCATGAGCGCAGCCGAGTCGACCGTCGCCGACGGCGGCCAGGACGGGCAGGGCTCGACCAGGGGTCAGGCGATCCGCCGTCTGGTCCAGGGGGATCTCTCTTCGGTCCGAGTGGTGCTCGGCCTGGTCGTGATCGCGATCATCTTCCAGGTCCAAGAAGACCGCTTCCTCTCGGCCCAGAACCTGACCAACCTGATGCTGCAGATCACCACGATCGGGTTGATCTCAGTCGGAATCGTCTACGTGCTGCTGCTGGGCGAGATCGACCTCTCGGTCGGCGCCGTCAGCGGCCTCTCAGCGGCGGTGATGGCAGTCTTGAGCGTCAACCACGGCTGGAACGCCTACTTGGCGATCGCCGCCGCGGTCGCAGTCGGCGCCGCGATCGGCTTCCTCCAGGGCTCCCTGTTCAGCCGCTTCGTCGTTCCCTCCTTCGTCGTCACCCTGGCGGGCCTCTTGGCCTGGGAAGGGGCGCTGCTGCAGGTACTGGGGAAGACCGGCTCGCTGAACATCAACGACCCCAAGATCACCGGTCTCGCCAACACCTTCTACTCGGACACGGTCGGCTGGATCTTCGCCGCGGCGATCATCGCCGCTTACGGAGCAGTGCTTGCGATGGGCTACCGAAAACGCGTCGCCGCCGGCCTCGGCGACGGCGGACCGCTGCCGCTGATCATCCGCTTCGTCTTCCTGTCGGCGATCGTGATCGCCGCCGTCGCGATCCTCAACTCCGACCGCGGCGTGCCGCTGGCGGTGATGATCCTGCTGGGCTTCGTCGTCGGCATGGAGTACGTGGCCAAGCGCACCACCTTCGGCCGCCACGTCTTCGCCGTCGGCGGCAACGCCGAGGCGGCCCGCCGCGCCGGCATCCGCGTCAACGCGGTCCGGGTCGCGGTCTTCACGATCTCCGGCTCGATGGCGGCGATCGGCGGCGTGATGGCGGCCTCGCGCCTGTTCGCGGTCAACCAGAACTCCGGCGGCAACGAACTCCTGCTGCTGGCGATCGCCGGCCCGGTGATCGCCGGAACCAGCCTCTTCGGCGGTCGCGGCTCAGTCTGGACCGCCCTCCTCGGAGCCCTGGTGATCGGCTCGATCTCCAACGGCATGGACTTGCTCTCGCTGTCCTCGGCAGTGAAACTGATGGTCACCGGCGGCGTCCTGCTGCTGGCCGTCCTGGTCGACGCCGTGGCCCGGCAGCAGCGCCAGACTTCCGGTCGCGTTTAGGGAAGACCGCTCAGCGAGAGACCAATAACGAGGCGCCGATCGCGCCACCAAGGTCGCCTAGCGAAGCCACTCGGACCGCCGGCGGGCGTTCGTCGACGAAGAGATGCTTGCCCATCTCCTCAAGCAACGGCTCCTGCAGACGCTCGCCGAAGCGAATCCCGAGGCCGCCACCGAGGATCACCGCTTCGACGTCGAGCAGGTTGATCGCCGAGGCGATGCCGGTGCCGAGGGCCTCGATCGCCCGCTCGATCAGGTCTTCGGCGAGCTGGTCCTCGTGGTCGAGCGCGCGCTCCCAGATGCCGCTGGTCAGCCGCGGTTTGTCGTGCTTCTCCATCAGCTTGAAGAGGTCGGTCTTCTCGCCGTCCTCGTGCCGCTTGCGCGCCTCGGCTTCCATCGCCGAGCGGCCGGCATAGGCCTCGAGGCAGCCCCTGCGGCCGCAGGGGCACTTGGCGCCGCCGTGCTTGACGACGACGTGGCCGATCTCACCGGCGGCGCCTCGGCCTAGCCAGGGCTTGCCGTCGAGAATCAGGCCGCCGCCGACGCCGGTCCCCCAGAAGACGCCGATCAGGCTCGCGAACTCCTTGCCGGAGCCGAGGTGGAACTCGGCTTCAGTGGCGACCTGGACGTCGTTGCCGATCTTGACCTCAGTTCCGAGGGTGCCCTTGAGGTTCTCTGCCAGGGGAAAGCTGCCCTCCCAGCCGGGGAGGTTGCGCGCCGCCGAGACGGTTCCGGTCTTCTCGTCTGCGTCGCCGGGGGAGCCGACCCCGACTCCGGCCAGCTCGCTCGTCTCGACGCCCGCGTCGGCGGCCGCCTCGCGCAGCGCCGCCGCCATCGCCGCGGCGACGTCCTCCGGTCCGCCTTCGGTCGGGGTCGGGTGGCGAGCTTCGCCCGTCACCTCGCCGCCGGTGTCGACGATCGCCGCCTGGATCTTCGTTCCGCCGAGATCGATGCCGCCGCGCAGATCCGCCATGCCTGCGAGTCTACGGCCGATGGACGGCTGGAAGCTGTGGTGGGCGAAGCGGCGCTGGTACGAACGCAACCGGCGGCTGCTGCGGCGCTGGCGGATCAACCGGCACGCCGCCCGCGGCGGCTTCTTCATCCGCCATCCGGTCGAGGGAGAGGTGCTGGAGGCACTCGACGAGGGGCGGCTGCGGATCGGTGCCGGCACGCTGCTGGAGCCGGGCTGCTGGTTGACCCTGGCGCCGAAGGCGCGGATCGAGATCGGCGAGGGCTGCTTCCTCAACCGGGGAGTGATGATCGCCGCCTACGAGAGCGTCACGATCGGCGACCACACGATGCTCGCCAACGGCTGCTTCGTCGGCGACGGCGAGCACCGCTACGACGACCCGACCAAGCCGATCACCTGGCAGGGCTTCACCTCGAAAGGCCCGGTCAGGATCGGAGCCAACTGCTGGTTCGGGGTCAACTGCGTGGTAACCAGCGGGCTTAGCGTCGGCGACCGCTGCGTGATCGGCGCCAACTCGGTCGTCAACCGCGACGTCGAGGCGGCGACGATCGCCGCCGGGGCGCCGGCGAAGCCGATCCGCAAGATCGAGTTCGCCGGCGACGGCTCGGGCGAGCCGGCTTAGGCGTTCCCGGCCGCCTCGCTGAGGGGCGGGGTGAAGCCCGGCGTGAAGATCCGCGCCAGCACGATGCTGAGCTCGTAGAGGAGAACCAGCGGCACCGTCTCGATGATCATCGAGACGGGATCGACCCCCGGCAGGCAGGCGGCCGCGACCGCGCAGGCCAGGTAGGCGTAGCGGCGATTGCTCTTCAGCTGATCGACCGAGACGATGCCGAGCCGGGTCACCGCGAGGATCCCGACCGGAACCTGGAAGACGACGCCGCAGGCGAGCAGGGTGGTGGCGAAGAAGCTGTAGTACTCCTTGGCGCGGACCTGGATGTTGAACTGGGTGTCGTTGAAGTTGAGCAGGAAGCTGGTCGCGGCGGGCAGGACGACGAAGTAGGCGAACGCCACCCCGGCGAGGAAGAGCACTGGGATCAGCAGGAGCAGGGGCAGGACCGTCCGCTGCTGCCCCTTGCTGAACGCGGGGAGGATGAAGGCGTAGGCCTGGAAGAGCACCACCGGCAGCGCCAGGATCAGCGCCCCGTAGGTGGCGATGGTCAGCGTCGTCGTGAAAGGCTCGGTGACGCCGAAGGTGATCAGCCGCTCGTGGCCGGAGGGCAGCGGCCCGTTTGCCAGTTGGAGCAGCAGGTCGCTCTGCCAGAAGCAGAGGGCAAAAGCGACGCCGAGGGCTGCCAGCGAGACGACGATTCGCTCCCGCAGCTCGCCGAGGTGGCCGACCAGGTCGATCTTGTCCTCGTGAGCGATTGGCTTTAGGCGGCGCATCTCAGCTGGCTCAGGCGTGCGTGTCCGCGGTTTTGGTCTCGGCCGACTCGACCTCTGGGGCCGGGTGCTCACCGCTGATCGTGCCGCGGAACTCGCTGATGCCGCGGCCCAGGGACTTGCCGAGCTCAGGGAGCTTTTTCGGTCCGAAGACGATTAAGGCGACGAGCAGGACGAGGAAGATCTCGATTGGTCCGATGTTGGGCATGGGGGCCTCCGTGGAGTGGTGGGTTGGGCGGGGCCGAGGCGAAGGGGGAAAAGTGGGCGGGCGGCGCCTCGGCCGAAGCGCCGCCCGCCCACGTTGGGGTGGCTACTGGAGGAAGCCGGTCTTTTCGACGGCCTTGAGGACTTCAGCCGCCGTCATCGGTTTGTCGAAGGCGCCGTTCGGAGCCATGCTGGCCGCCGTCGGCTTCAGCAACAGGCCGGCAACGGAAGCGTGCCGCGCCTCGACCGAGTGGATCGAGAGCGCCGCGGCCACGTAGGCTGCGTTGCTTATGTTCAGCGCCTGTCCCGCGTAGGCGGCGACGCCGGTGTTCTCCAGCGCCACCGAGGTCTTGAGGAAGGCCGCGTGGTCGGCGGTGGTGTTGCCGAAGTCGACCTTCGGCGCCTTTACAGCTTTGCTGCCGAGGGCCTTCTTGAGGAAGGCGACGTGGGCGTTCTCGTCGGCGGTGGTCCGCTTCAGGAAGGCCTGCTCCTGCGCGCCCTTGAGGAAGGTCTTCTTCTTGTTATTGGCGGTCGCCTCGTTGTAGAAGGCGGCCTCGAGGTACTCGAGGGTGAGGGCGTAGTTGAGGATGCCGATGTCGCCCTTGCCGAAGCTCGCCGGCGGCCGACCCTTGCCCGCGGCCATCGCCGCTGCCGGGGTGAGGGCGCTGAGCAGGGCGCCGCCGCCGATCAGGCCGCCTCCTGCCAGGCCGGCCTTCTTCAAGAAGCCCGCCCGGGTATCTCCGGTGCTTTCCAGCGTCTCGACGGCATCGTGCGCCGCCTCCTGCACAACTGCCTCGATCTTTGATGAAGCCATCGGTCGTCCTTCCGCGCTAGTGGTCTTTCACGCTCCTGCGCAGGGGAGCAACGTGCGGATCACCGCAAAGGGATGTTTTTCTGTCGCCGATGTCACAGAAGTGCGACGAAGTGCGCCATAATTTGGTGCTGAGTGGCCGTGACCCCCAGGGCATGGACCTATGAACTCCAATCTCCTCGCCGATAACCCTCGTTCCACCGTGGCCGCCCCCGTCCTGCGCACGAAGGCCGAGCTCCGCGCTGCCGTTGCGGAGGCGAAGCGTGAGGGCCGGACGGTTGGGTTCGTGCCGACGATGGGCTACCTGCACGAGGGGCACCTCTCGCTGATCCGCGCGGCCCGCGCCGAGTGCGACCTGGTGGTGATGAGCCTGTTCGTCAACCCGACCCAGTTCGGGGCCGGCGAGGACCTCGATCGCTACCCGCGCGACGAGGAGCGCGATCTGCAGTTGGCCTCTGAGGCCGGCGCCGACCTCGTCTTCGCCCCAGAGGTCGAGGAGGTCTACCCCGATGGTCATAAAGGCATAGCCACCTATGTCGAAGTGACCGGTCAGCTGACCGGGGTCCTCGATGGCGACCCGTCCCGCCGCGGCCCCGAGCACTTCCGCGGCGTCACCACCGTCGTCGCCAAGCTCTTCAACCTCGTCGACCCCGACGTCGCCTACTTCGGCCAGAAGGACGCCCAGCAGGCGGTGGTAATTCGCCGGATGGTCCGCGACCTCGACTTCCCGGTCCGGATCGAGGTGCTGCCGACGGTCCGCGAGCCCGACGGCCTGGCGATGAGCTCGCGCAACGCCTACCTCGGCGAGGAGGACCGGCAGCGCGCCACCGCGCTCAACCGCGCCCTCCAAGCCGCCGAGCGGGGAGCCCGCGAGGGCGGGATCGGGGTCGGCCTCGAGGCCGCGCGCCGCGAGCTCGCCTTGGCGGGGATCGAGCCCGAGTACCTGGAGGCCCGCGACGCGGAGACGCTCGAGCGCGTCGACGCGCTCGAGGAGCGGCCGATCCTCGTCCTCGTCGCCGCTCAGGTCGGCCCGGCCCGCCTGATCGACAACGTCTTAATTCACCCAACGAACGTCAAATAACGGTCGCGAGACCCGCCCCGGAAAAAGGAGAAACAGTGCAGAGGCAGATGCTGAAGTCGAAGATCCACCGGGCCACGGTGACCGATTGCGACGTCGACTACATCGGCTCGATCACGATCGACACCGAGCTGATGGCCGGCGCCGACATGATCACCAACGAGCAGGTCCACGTCTGGGACGTCGACAACGGCTCCCGCTTCGTCACCTACGTGATCGACGGCGAGCCAGGCTCGGGGACGATGCAGGTGAACGGCGCCGCCGCCCACCTGGTCGAGCCCGGCCACAAGATCATCGTCGCCTCGTTTGGCGCCTACGACGAGGCCGACCTCGAGCGCTACTCCCCGGTCGTCGTCCACGTCGACGACGACAACAAGGCAATTGCTGTCGACAGCCACCCGGAGGTGCTGCTCAAATGAGCTCTGGAGCCCGATCCCACACCGCACCCGAGACCGCTGGCAAGGAGCAGCGGCGGCCGGTCAGCCTGCCGCGCCTGGGCGAGATGAAGGCGAACGGCGAACCGATCGTCATGGTTACCGCCTACGACTACCCCTCGGCGACCGTCGCCGAGGCGGCCGAAGTCGACGTCGTCCTGGTCGGCGACTCCGCCGCCAACGTCGTCCTCGGCTACCCGGACACGAAGCTGGTCTCGATGGAGGAGATGATCGTTCTCGGCAAGGCCGTGCGCCGCGGCCTGAAGACGCCGCTGATGGTCGGCGATATGCCGATGGGCAGCTACGAGGCCTCCAACGAGGAAGCGATCCGCAACGCCCAGCGCCTGGTCAAGGAGACCGGCTGCCAGGTGGTCAAGCTGGAGGCCGGCGGCGTCATCGTCGAGCGCGCCCGGGCGATCGTCCAGTCGGGCATCCCGGTGATGGGCCATGTCGGCCTCACCCCGCAGACCGCCACCGCGATCGGCGGCTACAAAGCCCAGGGCAAGAGCGCCAAGAGCGCGATCAAACTGCTCGAGGACTGCCTCGCTCTGCAGTCGGTCGGCTGCTTCGCGATCGTGATCGAGGCGGTGCCCTCGGCGATCACCGACGAGATCGCCAAAAAGCTCGAGGTACCGACGATCGGCATCGGCGCCGGCCCCGGAACCTCAGGCCAGGTCCTCGTCTTCCATGACCTACTCGGAATCACCACCGGCCACATGGCGAAATTCGTCAAGCGCTACGCCGACGTCCACGAGACCATGGTCGCCGCCGTCGAGCAATACCGCGACGAGGTCCGCCGCCATCACTTCCCCGAGCCCGAGCACGTCTACAGCGTCGAGCCCGCCGAGCTAGACGAGTTCCGCCGCTACCTCAACGAAGAGAGCCTGGCCAGCGCCAAGGGCTGGGAGTGGGAGCCGCTGCCCTAAAGCGTCTATTGCCGCAAAGCGTTTGAAGCTCTTGCGGCGCGAGCGTCCGCCCGGCGGAAGCACGACTGGCGTGGATTGAAGGCGCTGACGCGGCAGAGGACGACGTGGAAGTGGGGGCCGGTGAGGGGGAGGCGGCCGCTGCCGAGGAGGCGGACGCCGAGGGTGCCGGTCCAGGAGGCGGGAGAGCCCTTCCCACCCTCCTTGTAGTGGGCGCGGCCGCTGAAGGGGGCGTCGAGGGCGAGGCGGGCGGTGGCGGGGTCGACGCCGCGGCGGCTGATCCTGATCCTCTTCGGCGCGGCGAACTGCATCGCCGACCGGAAGACGCGTACCCGCCCGATCCGCTCCTGCTGCGAGGCGGTGACGATCGAGAAAAGGTCCTTCGGCGGCACTGGGATCCCGCGCGGCGGTTCGAGGCTGATCGCGGTGAAGCGGGTGAGGGCGTGGCCGGCGCGCGAGCGGGCCGAGAGCAAGGTGAGGTTGAAGCCGAAGGGATCCGCGCTGGCGCTGCTGGCGACGGCGACGCGGTTGTGCTTGTGGTGCCGGTTCTTGTGGACCGGGAGCTGGCGGCAGACCTGTCGGTAGGAGCGGCGGACCTCGCCGTGCAGCCTGCCGACGGCGAGGCGCGTGTAGCCCTGCTGGCCGTCGAATTCGATCGTGCCGTGGAAGCGGCCGACCTCACGCTGGGGCTTGCGCCCGTGGCAGACAGTGCGCTCGGTGCGCGGCTTCGACCGCTTCTGGGGCGAGGCGGGGAACGGCTGCCGCTTGCCGTGGAAGCGCAGCGAGATCTTGCCGAAGCGCCCGAAGTTGGCCTTGATCTGATGGCGACTGACCTTGCCCTTAGTCGCATAGGAGGCGAGCTGCCCGCCTTTACTGACGGTAAGGGTCACTTGGTGGTGTCCGAGCGTGTCAACAGCCACCGTATAGCCGCGGGTCCCCGGCGCCGACAGCGTTAGGTGGAGGCTGCGCGGGCGGACTTCGTCGCCTGGCCGGGCCACGGCGCTCGCCGGTGCGGCCAGGAGGGAGATCGTCGCCGCGATCCCGATCGTGCAACCGGTGGCGCGTCTGACGCGCTGTAGACGCGAAGTTGCACTCATTGGTCTAGAGCGTTCGCGATCCCCCTTCTTTTTCCTTTACCTGCAAGCGGCGAACTACGATGAGCAACGGATGCCGATCTACGAGTTTGAGTGCGAGGGGTGCGGGGAGCGGTTCGAGGAGCTGGTCGCGACGGATGCCGCGGCGGTTTGTCCCGCCTGCGGATCTGAGCGGACGCGGCGGCTGCTTTCGAACGTAGCGCCGCCGGGACGCCAGCCGCGGGGGGCGAAGGTTCGCTCGAACGAATCGCAGCGGCGGGAGCGGGAGGCGGCCCGGCAGGACCGGATCTCGGAGTCGCGCAAGCGGCGGGCGCGGGGGGAGAAACCGTGAGCGCGGGGGCGGCCGAGCGGCGGGAGCAGCTGGTCGAGCTCTTCAAGGAGGTCCAGCGCTGCGAGAAATGCCCCCTGCACGAGACCCGCACCAAAGTCGTCTTCGGGGCCGGCAACGCCGACGCCGACCTGATGTTCGTCGGCGAGGCGCCGGGGGCCGAAGAGGACCGCCAGGGCCTGCCGTTCGTCGGCCGCGCCGGGCAGCTGCTGAACCAGCTGCTGGAGGAGATCGGCCTCTCCCGCGAGGAGGTCTTCATCGCCAACGTGCTCAAGAACCGCCCGCCCGGCAACCGCGACCCGCAGCCGCAAGAGATCCAGGCCTGCGAGCCGTGGCTGTGGCGTCAGGTGGCGTTGATCGAGCCGCGGGTCGTCTGCACCCTCGGCAACTTCTCCACCAAGCTCCTCAGCGGCAGCCCGACCGGGATCACCAAGGTCCGGGGCACCCCGCAGGTGCACGAGCTCGGCGGGCGCATGGTCTACCTGCTGCCGCTCTTCCATCCCGCCGCCGCCCTGCGCACGCCGGCGGTGAAGGAGACGCTGAGGGCGGACTTCGCAACGATCCCGGAGCTGCTGCAGCGGCCGCTGCCCGACCCGGCCCCCAGCGCCGAGGAAATCGCCGAAGCCGAGGAAGAAGGTGGGAGGACCCCGCCGCCACCCAGCGACCAGCTCGGGTTCTTCGGATGAGCGCGGAGACCGGGGGGGAGGTGGTCGAGTCTGCCTCGGCCGCCGAAACCGAAGCGCTCGGCGCTCGCATCGCCGAGCGCCTGCAGCCCGGCGACGTCGTCCTCCTCTCCGGCGACCTCGGCTCCGGCAAGACGACTCTGATCCGCGGCGCCTGCCGCGCCCTCGGCATCACGTCGCCGGTCACCTCGCCCACCTTCACGATCGGCCAGCGCTACGGAGGCGGCCGGGTGCCCGTCTCCCACCTCGACCTCTACCGACTCGAGAGCCTCGAGGACGAGGACCCGGCGCTACTCGACGACTACCTGCGCCCCGACGCCGTCGCCTTCGTCGAGTGGCCGGGAGCGGGGGAGGGCTGGCTCGGCCGCCCGGCCCTGAAGGTGTGGCTCGCGCACGTAAACGAGGAGAGCCGCCGAATAGAAGTCCAGTGGGCGAGCGCACCCCGTCCCTCTTGACCGTGTTCGGGTAGGGGCGTGTCCAACTTGTAGCATCGACGCTCGGAATTTCGACGCAGAAAGGCAGGACATGAAGGGACTGAAGACGCTGATGGCGCTGGCGCTGGTGACCGGGCTGCTGGCCGTGGTGGTGCCCGCCGGCGCGAGCGCGGCCGCCTACAAACACTACGTCGGCTGCGGGGTCTCCAAGAACGCCAAGCCCGCCCACTCCTGCCCGAAAAAGGCGAAGAAGGGGGCCTTTTTCAAAAGCCTGAACGGCGAAGTCGCCTACACCGTTTGCGTCAAGTTCCCGAGCGGGAAAAACCTCTGCGCCCAGGCTCAGGAGGCCGAACAGGGGACGCTCTACGTCAACAAGATCACCTCGACGATCGTCGGCCGTCACGTCGTCAGCTGGTACGTGAAAGGCCAGAAAGTCGGGTCCTGGGCGTTCAAGGTCACGGGGTAGCGCGCCGCTGATCGTCGTCGGCTTCGACACCGCGACGGTCGACACCGTCGCCTGCGCCTGGCGCGACGGCGAGGTCCTGCACGAGTCGCAGCTGGGGCTGTCCCCGCAAGGGAGGCCCCGGCATGCGACCGGGCTGCTGGAGGAGGTCGAGCGGGCGGCCGCTGCGGCCGGCGGCTGGGACCGAGTCGACTTGCTCGCGGTGGGGCTCGGCCCCGGCACCTTCACCGGGATCCGGGTCGGGATCGCGACCGCCCGCGGGCTGTCCGTCAGCCTCGGCCTGCCGGCGAGGGGCGTTTGCACCCTCGACGCGCTCGGGCGCGGGATTCAGGAGGCCGGTTCTTCTGTGCCTTCTGGCGACAGAGCGACCGAAAGGAACAGCTTGGCTGTGCTCGACGGCTGGCGGGGGGAGGTCTTCGCCGCGCTCTACGGCCCCGACGGGGAGCGGCTCTGGGAGCCCGCCGTCCTCCGGCCCGAGGAGCTGGCCGAGCGAGTGGCTGCACTGGAGGAGACTCCCTCGGTGGCCGGTTCCGGGGCGGTACGATTCCGCAAAGAGCTGACTCGCGACGGTGTCCGCATCCCGGACGATTCCGACCCCGTCCACCGAGTCGCGGCGCGGCACCTGTGTGCTCTCGCGGCGGCTTCGGCGGGCGAGGAGGGCGAACAGCTCGCCCCGATCTACCTCAGACCCCCCGACGCGGAGCGGTGGCGTGAGCGAGACGCTTCACAAAGAGCCAAATGAGCTGACCCAGGAGGTCGAGGTCCGCAGGCTCGCCTACAGCGACCTGCCAGCCGTGATCTCAATCGAGCGGCGCTCGTTCCCGACTCCATGGTCGCTGGCCATGTTCGTGCTCGAGCTCTCAAAGCCCTCGGGGATCTGCCTTGCTGCCTGCGGCGGCGGCGAGCTGCTCGGCTACGTGGTCTGCTCGCGCTATGACCAGGTCTGGCACTTGATGAACATCGCCGTCGCCCCCGAGCGTCGCGGCAGCGGCGTCGCCGGGCGGCTGATGAAGCGGCTGATCGCCGAGGCGCAGGGGGACCTGCCCTTCACGCTCGAGGTTCGGGTCTCCAACCACCGAGCTATTGGGATGTACGAACGCTTTGGCTTCCGCTCCGCCGGGGTGCGTCCGCGCTACTACCACGACAACGGCGAGGACGCCCTGATCATGTGGTTGGACTAGGGCGGGCTGTTCAATGACGAGCGACGGCCTACTGCTGGCGATCGAGACCTCCTGCGACGACACCTGCGCCGCCGTCCTCGACGGCCGCCGCATCCTCAGCAACGTGATCTCCTCGCAGGCGAAAGCCCACGAGGGCTTCGGCGGCGTCGTCCCCGAGGTTGCGGCACGCCATCACCTCGAGCTGGTCGAGCCGGTGGTCGAGGCGGCGCTGGCCGAGGCGGGGGTGACGCTGGATGAGATCGAGGCGGTTGCCGCGACCGTGGGTCCCGGGCTGATCGGGGCGCTGCTGGTCGGGATCAGCGCCGCCAAGGGGATCGCCGCGGCCCGGCGGCTGCCGTTCATCCCGGTCGATCACCTGCAAGGGCACGTCGCCGCCAACTTCCTCGAGCCCGAGCCGCTGGAGCCACCCTTCCTCTGCCTGATCGCCAGCGGCGGCCACACGATGCTCTGCGGGGTCCGCGACCACGAGGGCTACGAGCTGCTCGGGCAGACCCTCGACGATGCGGCCGGCGAGGCCTTCGACAAGTCGGCCCGGCTGCTCGGGCTCGGCTACCCGGGCGGGCCGCTGATCCAGAAGGAGGCCGAGGGGGGAGACCCAGAGGCGTTCGAGATGCCCGTGGCGATGGCGCGCGGGCCGGGCCTCGACTTCAGCTTCAGCGGCCTCAAGACCGCGGTCCTCTATCGATGTCGGGAACTCGGACCCGTGGGTGTGGAGGAGCGCAAGGCCGACGTCGCCGCCTCCTTCCAGGCGGCCGTGGTTGAGCAGCTGCGGACGAAGCTGAAGCGGGCGCTGAAGGGCGGCGAGTGGGGGGCGGTCGCGCTCGGCGGCGGCGTCGCCGCCAACGGCCCCCTGCGCGAAGCTGTGGCGGCTCTCTGCGAGGAGATGGGACTACGCCTGAAGCTGGTGCCAATCGCCCTTTGCACCGACAACGCAGCGATGATCGCGGCGGCGGCGCGCTACGTCGAGCCGATCCCCTACCCCGACTACCTCGGCTACGACGCCTTCGCCTCGGGCGAAAAGACCGCTGCCGTCGCTCACTAACCGTGGTCGACGTCGTCGTCTACTCCCGTCCGGGCTGCCACCTCTGCGAGGAAGCGATGACCCAGGTCGTCTCCTTTCACGAGCAGGGCTACCGCTTCAACCTCCACGAGATCGACATCGAGAGCAACGACCTGCTGCTGCGCCGCTACCTCGAGCGGATTCCGGTGGTCGAGATCGACGGGCTCGAGGTCTCTGAGCTCGTTCTCGACGCCGCCGCGGTTAAAGCCAGGCTCGATACTGTGGGGGCATGGTCGAGTTGATCGAGGAGTTCGACGCCGCTGGCGCCTTTCCAGTCGAAGGCGAGCGGCTTTCGCTGGGCGTCGCGGCGCGCCTCTCGCGCTACCTGCAGGTGCTGACGCAGGCCCGGAAGATGGGCCGGGAGACGATTTCCTCGCAGGAGCTCTCCGAGTACACCCACATCAACCCGACCCAGATCCGCCGCGATCTCTCCGGCTTCGGCAAGTTCGGCAAGCGCGGGGTCGGCTACAACGTCGACTCGCTGGTCTCGGAGATCCGCAAGATCCTCCGCACCTCCGGCCAGCACAACATCGCCCTGTTCGGCGCCGGGAACCTGGGGCAGGCGATCGCGACCTCCTCGATCTTCGCCGACCATGGTTTTCAGGTGGTGGCGGTCTTTGACAGCGACCCGGGCGTCGTCGGCAAACCGATCGGCGACCTGCAGGTGCGCGATATCGGCGACCTGCCGGACGTGGTCGCCGAGGAGGAGATCGTCGTCGGGGTGCTGGCGGTGCCCGCCGATGCCGCCCAGGACGTCGCCGACCGACTGGTCAAAGCCGGCGTCAAGATCATCTTCAACTACTCCGAGCAGCTGCTGCAGGTGCCGCCCGAGGTGACCGTCCACACCTCCAGCCCCGCGGTCGACCTGCTCTACGCGCTCTACTTCTACCTCGCCTAGCGCTCGACCTTGGCTCTGGACCTCGATCTCGCCCGCGAGAAGTTCGAGTCCTCGCAGGACTTCACGATCGGCCTCGAGGAGGAGTTCGCGATCGTCAACCCGCAGACGCTGGAGCTGGAGCACCGCTTCGAGGACGTGATCGCGGCCTGCCAGGACGACGAGGTGCTGGCGGAGGCGGCGGCGGGGGAGCTGATCGCCTCCGAGGTTGAGATCCGCTCGGGGCGGTCGGAGACGTTTGCCCAGGCGGTTGAGCGCCAGCGCGAGCGGCGGGCCCGGCTCTTCGACCTCGTCGGCGGGATGGGCCTGGGCCTGGCGGCGATGGGGACGCACCCGTGGGCCAACTACCTCGACCAGCGGATCATCGACACCCCGCACTACAACCGGCTGCGCAACGAACTCGGCTGGGTCGCGCAGCGCAACAACACCTGGAGCCTGCACCTGCACATGGGGGTCCAGGGTGCCGATCGGGCGATCGCCGTCTGCGACCGGCTGCGCGAGCTGCTGCCGCTGCTGCTGGCGGTATCGGCGAACTCGCCCTTCCTCGACCGTCACGACAGCGGCCTGCACAGTGTCCGCACCGAGATCTTCACCCGCACCTTCCCGCGCTGTGGGGTGCCTTCGCCGTTTCGCGACTGGGCCACGTACGCCGGCTTCGTCGACACGCTCGAGCGGCTCGGCTCGGTGGTCGAGTCGACGCAGCTGTGGTGGAGCGTGCGGCCGCACCACAGCTTCGGCACCGTCGAGGTGCGGATCTGCGACGCGCAGACGCGGGGGGACGAGGCATTCGCGCTTTCGGCGCTGATCGCCGCTTGCATCGCCCAGGCCGCGCTCGATTTCGACGAGCACGGCTACGACGGCAAGGGCGCGCCGCTCGCCGATCGCGAGATCGAGGAGAACCTCTGGCGGGCGATCCGCTACGGCGCCGGCGGCCGGATGATCGACTTCCGCCGCGGCGAGGAGGTGCCGACCCGGGCCCTGCTCGAACAGGTGCTGGTCTGGACCGAGCCGGCGCGGGCGCAGCTGGGTCTCGATCCGGCTCTGCCGGAGCGAAACGGGGCGCAGCGGGCGCGCGAGGCGCTTGACAGTGGCGTCTCGATCGAGGACATCTACCGCGACGCGGTGGCGGAGACGCGTCGCACCTACGCGGGCGCAGCGCGAGCCGGCGGCCACTGGCAGTCGGCGTAACCGAGTGCCAAACGGCGGGTAATCGAGGTCCAGAGCGGGCCTCGGCGCGTTGTCGCCGCCTTCGTCTATAGACTCCCGCGCCGCCAAAACCACCGGAGGATTAAGAACTTGACCGACTTTCTGACCGAATACGGCGTGGTTGTCGCGCTCGTCTGCGCAGGCGCCGCCGTTCTCTACGGACTTCTCGTCACCCAGCGCCTGCTGGCGAAGCCCGCGGGCAACGACCGCATGCGTGAAATCTCAGGCGCCGTCCAGGAGGGGGCCCAGGCCTACCTCAGCCGCCAGTACACGATCATCGCCGCCCTGGCGATTCCGATCGCCGTCCTGCTGCTGGTCCTCCAGGACTACAAGACCGCGATCGGGTTCCTGATCGGGGCGACCCTTTCCGGCGCCACCGGCTTCATCGGGATGAACGTCTCGGTGAGGGCCAACACGCGTGTCGCCGAGGCCGCCCGCGGCGGCGTTTCGCCGGCGCTCGACGTCGCCTTCAAAGGCGGCTCGGTCACCGGCCTGCTCGTGGTCGGCCTGGCGCTTTTCGGCGTCGCCGGCTACTACGGGATCCTGGTCCTTACTGGCTCCAGCGACAAGGAGGCCGTCGACGCGCTGATCGGCCTCGGCTTCGGTGGCTCGCTGATCTCGGTCTTCGCGCGTCTCGGCGGCGGCATCTTCACCAAGGCCGCCGACGTCGGCGCCGATCTGGTCGGCAAGGTCGAGGCGGGGATCCCCGAGGACGATCCCCGCAACCCGGCAGTGATCGCCGACAACGTCGGTGACAACGTCGGCGACTGCGCCGGCATGGCCGCCGACCTCTTCGAGACCTACGCGGTCACGACCGTCGCGGTGATGCTGCTCGGCGTCCTCACCTTCACCGGGTCCGGGGGCGACTACCTCAGCAACGTGGCGATCTACCCGCTGGTGCTCGGCGGCGTCGCGATCATCGCCTCGATCATCGGCGCGCTCTGCGTCCGCTCCAAATCCGGCAACGTCGAGGGCGCCCTCTACACCGGCCTGGCGATCTCCGGGATCCTCTCGATCGCGGCGTTCTACCCGGTCACCGACTGGCTGATGTCCGACCCGGTCAAGTACGGGCTCGAGGTGGGCGCCAAGAACATCTCCGTCGGCGACCTCTGGCTCTGCGCCGTGATCGGTATCGCCGTCACCGCGCTGCTGTTCGTGATCACCGAATTTTATACGGCGACCCGTTTCCGGCCGGTGAAGTCGATCGCCCAGGCGTCGGAGACCGGGCACGCGACGAACATCATCGCCGGGCTCGCCCAGGGCTACCAGGCGACCGCCGCTCCGGCGCTGGTCATCGCCCTGGCGATCCTCGGCGCCAACGAGCTCGCCGGCATCTACGGCATCGGCATCGCCGTCGTCGCCCAGCTCTCGCTCTGCGGCCTGATCGTCGCCCTGGATGCTTTCGGGCCGATCACCGACAACGCCGGCGGCATCGCCGAGATGGCGGAGCTGCCCGAAGAGGTCCGCAACGTCACCGACCCGCTCGACGCGGTCGGCAACACGACCAAGGCGGTCACCAAGGGTTACGCGATCGGCTCCGCCGCTCTGGCGGCGCTGGTGCTGTTCGCCGCCTTCCGCAGCGAATTGGCCGACGAAGCACCGGCCGGGTTCGATCTCAACAGCCTCTTCAGCCTAACCAGCCCGGACGTTCTGATCGGGCTGATCATCGGCGGGATGATGGTCTACCTGTTCTCAGCCCTTGCGATCGAGGCCGTCGGCCGCGCCGGTGGCCAGGTCGTCGAGCAGGTCCGCAAACAGTTCAAAGACCACCCCGGGATCATGGAGGGGACCGAAAAACCCGAGTACGGGGAAACGGTCAGCATCGTCACCCTGGCGGCGCAGAAAGAGATGATCCTGCCGGCGCTAATTCCGATCGTCGTGCCGGTGATCGTCGGCCTGCTCAGCGTCGACGCGCTCGGTGGCCTGCTGATCGGCGTCATCGTCGTCGGTCTTTTCATGGCGATCTCGATGACCGCCGGCGGCGGCGCCTGGGACAACGCCAAGAAGCTGATCGAGGACGGCGCCCATGGCGGCAAAGGTTCCGAGGCCCACGCCGCCTCGGTGACCGGCGACACCGTCGGCGATCCCTACAAGGACACGGCCGGCCCGGCGATCAACCCGATGATCAAGGTCGCGAACATCGTTGCCATCCTGATCATCCCGATCGTCAAGTTCTGATTCGGATTGCGGGAGAGGGGCTAGTGCCTCTCTCCCGCGAAGTACCCTTTCCGGGGTGCGGAGGCTGACCTACCCCGTGCGGCGTTGGCCGCGGCTTGCAAAACTCGTGCTCGTCGGGGCAGGGCTGGCGGCTGTGCTCACGCTGCTCATCGCGGCGGCCAATGTCTTCGTGCTCCTCGACGGCGAGGATTCGACTTCTTCGATCGCCGAGGTGCCGCAGACGGAAGTCGCGATCGTGCCGGGGGCGTTGGTTCAGCCGAACGGGAAGATGAGCGGGATGCTCGGCGATCGGGTGGAGCAGGCGGTGCGGCTTTGGCGGGCGGGGAAGGTAGAGAAGATCCTTGTCTCCGGCGACCATGGGAGCTGGAAATACGACGAGCCGGACACGATGCGGATGGCGCTGGTCAGCCGCGGGGTGCCGCCGCGGGACGTCTTCGAGGACCACGCGGGCTTCGACACCTGGCAGACGATGGTGCGGGCGCGGAGCATCTTCGGCGTCCGCGATGCGGTCGTCATCACCCAGGGCTTCCATATGCCGCGGGCGCTATTCCTCGCCGATCACGCCGGCATCGATGCCACCGGGCTCACCTCCGACCTCCACGTCTACGGCTACCAGCTCCACAAGAGCGAGGTTCGCGAGGTGCTCTCGCGGGTGAAGGCCGTCGGCGACGTCACCCTCAACACCCCCGCGATGGCTGGCCCGAAGATCCCGATCGCGACCGCCGACGGTCGCGAAAGCTGGGGTCCGGCGCCGCCGCCCGGCACCCCGCCCGCCGGGGCGCCGCGCCATTGAGAGTTTGGGCTCGGTGACCGCTAGGCTGCGGCCGATGAGGCGGGGAATCCGAGCCGCGGTTGCGGCAGTGCTGTTGGGCGCCGCAGTGTTCGCGCCCGCGCGGGCGATGGCGGCACCTCCGGCTAACGACGACTTCGCGAACCGCACCGAACTCGTAGGAGCGCTGCCGATCACCGAATCTGGCGCGAATCAAGGGGCGACCAGGGAGTGGCAGTACGAGGAAGTGGGTCCGTTCGCAGCGGGTCACTCGGTCTGGTTCAAATGGGTTGCCGACGTAGACGGTTGGGTCACGGTGGGCGCCTGCACGGCGTCGTTCCAGACGGTGCTCGGGATCTTCACCGGTTCCGACGTCGAACACCTCACCCGGGTCACGAAAGGAAACGCGAGCGAAATGCCCGGGTGCTCCTCTACCGGGCGCAAGTTCACCTTCAAAGCGGCGAGCGGGACCGAGTACGAGATCGGGGTGGACGGCAACGGATTCTTCGTACCGTCGCTGCCTGAAGAACCGCCGGCGCCGCCACCGGTGACGGAAGGGGAATTCACTCTGCGGATCGAAGAAACGCCGGCGCCGGCCAACGACGACTTCGCGGCGGCGACGCCGATCCCCGGCGCAACCGACGAAGAACCGGACGGCACCCGCCGCTACTTCGCCCAGATCGACGGCTACAACTGGAAGGCGACGACGGAGGCGGGGGAGCCGTCCTTCGGCCCGGGCGCCGGCGCTTCAGTCTGGTACTCGTGGATGCCGCCGGAGACGGCGGATTATCGCCTCTCCGGAGCTTGCTGCGGCAGCAGCATCCCCTTTGCGCTCTTCAGCGGCGATTCGCTCGGCGCGCTCACCCAGGTACCGCTCGGCGAATCCGGCGAAATCCACGCGGTCGGCGGAACCCAGTACTGGATTGCCGCCTACGGAAAACAAGATTCCGAAACCAGCGAACCCGCCATGGGCAGCTTCCACATGTTGTTCACGGCCTTTTTAGCTCCCGGCCCGCTGTCTTTCCCTCCCTCGGCTCCGTCTTCGCCCACGCAATCCTCGCCGCCGCCGGCCGACACCGTTGCCCCGGACACGAAGATCGAGAAGACCAGCTTGCGGGCGGCAACCCGCAGCGCCAGGTTCTGGTTTTCGGCCTCCGAGCCCGCGCAGGGCTTCCTCTGTCAGCTCGACAAGAAGGACTTCAAGCCGTGCAGTTCGCCGCGGGCCTACAAGCACCTGAAGCCTGGGCGGCATGCGTTCCGGGTCAAAGCCGTCGATGTTGCCGGCAACATCGACGGTTCTGCTGCTGCGGCGTCCTTCAGGGTCCCACGGCCTCAAAAGCGGCGCTGAGCGCTAGGGTCGCGCTCGCCGTGACCGAGGACTGGATCAACGTCGTCGACGCCGAGCGCGAGGGGGAAGCGCGGCTCGAGCAGGGGCCGCGGGACTACTTCGCGGGCGGCGCCGGGGACGAGCTGACGCTGCGGGAGAACGTGACGGCATGGGGGCATTGGCGGTTGCGGCCGCGGGTGCTCAATGACGTGCGGGAGGTTTCTACTCGCACCGAGGTGCTGAGGAAGGCGGTGGAGCTGCCGGTGCTTGTGGCGCCTGTGGCCTATCAGCGGATGGCGCACCCGGATGGGGAGCGGGGGATGGCTGCCGGCGCCGCCGCGGCGGGAACCGTGATGTGCCTCTCGACGCTCTCGACGACGCGGCCTGCTGAGGTCGCCGCTGCGGCTCCGGATGGCCGTCACTGGTTCCAGCTCTACGCCTTCAAGGACTCGGGGGTGACCCGGGCGCTGATGGAAGAGGCGATCGACGCCGGCTTCGAGGCGGTGGTCGTCACCGCCGATGCGCCGCCGGGCGGGAACCGCGAGCGCGATCGCCGCAACGGCTTCACGCTGCCGAAGGAGCTCGGGACGCCGAGCTTGAGCGCCGCCGTCGGCGGAGATAAGGCGCTGACGATCGAGGAGACCTTCGCGCTGATGAACCACGCCCTCACCTGGGCCGACGTCGAGGACCTCGCCTCCGAGTGCAGCGTCCCCGTCCTCGTCAAGGGCGTTCTTACTGCCGAGGACGCCGAGCTGGCGCTCGAGCACGGCGCCGCCGGTGTCGTCGTCTCCAACCACGGCGGCCGCCAGCTCGACCGCTCCCTCGCCACCGCCGAGGCCCTGCCGGAGATCGCCGAATCGCTGGAAGGACGCGCCACGCTCCTCGTCGATGGCGGCATCCGCCGCGGCATCGACGTCGCCACCGCCCTTGCCCTTGGAGCCGACGCGGTCCTGGTCGGTCGCCCCGCCCTCTGGGGCCTCGCCGCGGGTGGCGCTGAGGGGGTCGCGCGGGTGCTCGAGCTGCTTCGCCAAGAGCTCGAGCTCACCCTCGGGCTGCTCGGCTGCACGGCTCCGTCACAACTGACACGAGCCCACGCACGGAGAGCGTCCGCCGCGTCCGTATATTCGGTCTAAGTGACCGCTAAACGCACCGTCTAGATGGCCCAGCGAATCCCAAGAGACGAGTCGCTGAGCCGCGTCCATGGGGTGGGGGCCCTGTTTTCGGCCGCCTACGGCAACGTCGGCTCCTCGATCTACTACGCCCTCGGCGTCACCGCCGCTTTCGCCCTCGGCCTCACCCCGATCGCCTTCGTTGTCTCGGGCCTGATCTTCGCCGCCACCGCCGCCACCTACGCCGAGGCGACGGTGATGTACCCGGAGGCCGGCGGCTCCTCCAGCTTCGCCCGCCACGCCTTCAACGAGCTGGTCAGCTTCGTCGCCGCCTGGGGGCAGATGCTGAACTACACGATCACGGTCGCGATCTCGGCCTTCTTCGTGCCTCATTACCTGGCCGTCTTCTGGCCCTGGCTCGGCGACAGCCCCGGCGACATCATCGGCGGCGCCGTCCTCATCGTCGCCCTCGCCCTGATCAACATCCGCGGCACCGAGGAGTCGGCGAAACTGAACCTGATCCTCGCGGTTGCCGACCTCGCGACCCAGGTCGTCCTCGTCGGCATCGGCCTCGTCCTCGTCCTCAGCCCGCAGATCCTGGTCGACAACGTCCACCTCGGCGTCGCCCCGACTTGGAGCGACTTCGCCCTCGGGATCGCGGTTGGGATGATCGCCTACACCGGGATCGAGACGATCTCCAACATGGCCGAGGAGGCCAAAGACGCCGCCCGCACGATTCCCCGCAGCGTCGGCCTCGTCGTCATCGCCGTGCTCGGCCTCTACCTGCTGATCCCGATCGTCGCCCTCTCGGCGATGCCGGTGGTCCAGGACTCAGCCGGCCACTACGCGACCGCGCTCGGCAGCAAGTTCGCCGACGACCCGATCCTCGGGATCGTCGAGAACCTTGGCCTCTCGCACACCCCGACCGAAGTTCTGCGCTACTACGTCGGCGTCCTCGCGGCGGTGATCCTGCTGATCGCGACGAACGCGGGGCTGATCGGCGTTTCCCGTCTTACCTACTCGATGGGGCAGCACCGCCAGCTGCCCGAGGGACTGCGGCAGGTTCATCCGAAGTACCGCACCCCCTACATCGCGATCCTGATCTTCGCCGCGATCGCGATCGTCACCCTGCTGCCGGGACAGACCGATTTCCTGGCGACGATGTACTCGTTCGGGGCGATGCTCTCGTTCACGATCGCCCACGTCGCGGTAATCCAGCTGCGGCGCATCGAGCCCGACCGCGAGCGGGTCTGGAAGCCGCCGCTGAACCTCCGCGCCTTCGGCTTCGAGCTGCCGCTGAGCGCCGTCCTCGGTGGCCTCGGCACTTTCGCGGCCTGGCTTGTTGTCATGGCGCTGAACCCGCGGACGCTGTTCGTCGGCCTCGGCTGGATGGCGCTGGGGATCGCCGTCTACGTCCTCTACCGCCGCAACCAAAAGCTGCCACTGACCCAGACCGTGAAGGTGGTGCTGCCGGAGCCGCTCGGAGTCGAAGAGGTCGAGTACCGGAGCGTCCTGGTCGCCTTCGAGGACGACGAAGAATTCTCGCCGGAGATGGTCGCCACTGCGATCAAGCTCGCTGGCAAGAAGCGCCGCGGCATCCACGTCCACTCGATGATGACCGTGCCGACCAACCTGCCGCTGAACGCCGAGATCCCCGAGCGCGAAGGCGAAGCGCAGCAGCGGATCGAGGAGGCGAAGCTGATCGGCGGCCAGCGGGTGACCGGGCACGTGGCGCGGGTGCGGCCGGGGCAGGCGGGCTACTCGGTCTCCGAGGAGGCGGCGGAGATCAAAGCGGAGGCGATCGTCGTCGGCCTCCGGTACCGCAACGGCGTGCCGCTCTACGACAAGACCCTGCAGACGATCCTCGGCGAGCGCCCCTGCCGGGTGATCGTCGTCTCCGACCCGAGCGAAAAGCCTGCCGCGATCCCCGGCGCCGCCCTCGCCGAGGCGACGCCATGAGTAGCGAGCGGATCTACCACGGTGCCGTCCGCGCCTTCTCGTTTGCCTTCATCGCAATCGGCCTCGTGGTTTTGGTCATGACGTTGGCAAACGGCGGCGGGCCCGCCTCGCTCGGGTTCCTGCTCGGGCTCGCCTTCGTCGGCATCGGCATCGGCCGCCTCTGGGCGGGAGCGAGGATGAGCGGTGGCGACGAATAGCGGCGACGGCCGCCCGCGGCGGCCGGAGGAGCCGCGGGCCGAGCCGATCGTCAAGCGGGGCCTCGGCGTCCCCTGGCTGTTCGCGGCCGCCTACTCGGCGGTCGGCTTCTCGATCTACTTCGCCCTCGGCGTCGTCGCCGACCGCGGCCTCGGCCTGACGCCGCTGATCTTCCTCGCCGCCGGCCTCCTCTTCGGCCTCACCACGCTCACCTACGTCGAGGGCGGGGCGATGTTCCGCGAGCGCGGCGGCTCCTCGACGTTCGCTCGCCACGCCTTCAACGAGCTTGTCGCCTTCATCGCCGGCTGGGCGATCCTGATCGATTATCTGATCGTGATCGCCCTGGCGGCGATCTCGGTCCCCCACTACCTGGAGCCGATCTCCGGCAATTTCGCCGATCCGGGCTGGGAGATCGGGATCGCGACCGCGGTGATCATCGCCGTTTGCGTCCTCAACATCCTCAACGTCACCGGGCGCGAGCGCCAGGCCTCGCTGGTCTTCCTCGCCCTCGCCGACCTCGGCCTGCAGCTGGCGGTGATCGTGGTCGGGGCGCTGGTGGTGATGCATCCCGACCGGCTGACCGAACACATCCACCTCTTCACCGAGCCGACCTTCAAGGACATCGTCTACGCAGCGGTGGTGGCGATGCTCGCCTACGCCGGGATCGAGGCCGCCTCGGACCTGGCCCCGGACATCGATGTCAGTCGCGACGACCTCCGGCGGGTCGCCAGCATCGGCGCGATCGGGGTGCCGCTGGTCTACGCGCTGATGGCCGCGGTGGCCCTGATGGCGGTGCCGGTAGTCGGCGGCCCCGGCGGCCCGCACACCGCGCTCGGCGGTGAGTTTGTCGAGGAGCCGGTGCTCGGCGTCGTCTCCCAGTACCACCCGGTCTGGGTCGCCGACTCGATGCGCTGGCTGGTGATGGTGATCGCCACCCCGGTGCTGGTCTGGGCCGCCAGCACCTCGATGCTCGGCGTCTCCCGCCACATCTACACGCTGGCGATCAACCGCCAGATCCCCAGCTGGCTCGGCAAACTCGACCGCCGCAACGCGACCCCGTACGTCGCGATCGTCTTGAGCGGGATCATCGCGATCGGGCTCGTCGTCCCGACCAACGTCAAGCTGCTGGCCAGCATCTACGCCTTCGGGGCGACCCTGGCGATCACGATTGCCCACCTCTCGATCATTCGCATGCGGGTAAAGGACCCCGACCGGCGGCGGCCGTTCCGGATCCCCTTCGGCTTCCACTGGGGGGTGGCGACGGTGCCGCTGCCGGCGGTCGTGGCCGCTCTGCTCAGTGGCCTCGCCTTCCTCAGCGTCCTCGCCTACCACTCAACCGCCCGCTGGGTCGGCCTCGGCTGGATGATCTTCGGGCTCACCTTCTATGTCGTCTACCGCAAGGTCTTCGAGGGGACGACGCTGACCAAGCGGGTCTCGGTGACCGAGCGGGCGCTGACCAAGCAGGTGCCGGAGATCGAATTCAGCAACATCCTCGTCCCCGTCTTCGGGACCAAGTTCGACGACGACATCGTCGCCACCGCCGGCCGGCTTGCTGCCGCGGAGGCGGACAGTAAGAGCGACGCCGGCACCTCCCGCATGGACGTCGTCTACGTGATCGAGGTGCCGCTGACCTTGCCGCTCGACGCGAAGCTGCCGAAGGAGCGCGAGGAGAAGGCGCGGCGGGCACTGGAGCGGGCGCGGGAGGTGGGGGAGGAGTACGAGGACGTCGAGGTCAGCACCGACGTGATCCGCGCCCGCAAGGTCGGCGCCGGCATCCTCGAGGCGGCGCGGCGCGGCAATGCCGAAGCGATCGTGATCGGCGGTGAGGCGCCGACGAAGATCCGCGGCGGCGGCGTCCTCGGCGGCATCGGTGCCGCCAAGCCGGCCGAGATCGGGGCGGCGACCGAGTACGTGCTGAAGAAAGCCCCCTGCCGAGTGCTTCTCACGGCTCCGCCGGAACCGCGCTAGCCCCGGCAATCCCTAGTATCCGGCCCATGCTCGTTCTGATCGTCGGTTGCGGCCGCGTCGGCTCCTCGGTGGCCCGGGCGATGCTGCGCGAGGGCCACACCGTCTCCTGCCTCGATGAGGACCCCGAGTCCCACACCCGGCTCGAGGTCGGGCTGGAGAAAAGCTGGGAGGACCTCGGCGGCCAGTTCACGGTCGGTGCCGGGCTCGAGACCGAGGCCCTGGAGGCCGCCGGTATCGCCGAGGCAGACGTCTTCATCGCCTCGACCGACGGCGACAACACCAACATCGTCATCGCCCAGATCGCCCAGCGCCGCTACGAGGTGCCGACGGTGATCGCGCGCGTCCTCGACCCGCTGCGGGCCGAGTGGTACCAGCGCCAGGGCCTGCACACGGTTTGTCCGACCCGGGTCGCGATCGACATGCTGGAGAGCGCGGTACGCGATTCCGCGGGTCGCGGCGAAGCATCCGACGACACCGCCGCGACGGTCTAAGAGGAGCCGGAGACAGCCATGTACATCATCATCGTCGGCGCGGGCAAGGTGGGGTGGAACCTGGCCCGGGAGCTGCTCGACAAGGAGCACGAGGTGACGCTGATCGAGAGCGACCGCCGCCGCTACCTGACCGTCGAGCAGGAGCTCGAGCACGCCGTTACCTACGGCGACGCCTCCGAGCTCTGGGTGCTCGAGCGGGCCGGGATCCAGCGAGCCGACATGGTGATCGCGGTGACCGGCGACGACGAGGACAACATGCTGATCTGCCAGGTCGCGAAGGAGAAGTACCTGGTCGACCAGATCATCGCCCGGGTCAACAACCCGCGCAACCGCCGCCACTTCGACCTGCTCGGGATCAAGCCCTCGGTCTCGGCGACCGACCTGATCCTGCGCCTACTCGAGCACGAGGTGCCCGAGTATGGCCTGGTCCACCTGCTCGACCTGCAAGAGGAGCAGCTGGAGATCATCGAGATGCTGCTGGGTAAGGACTCGGGGGTGACCGGGCGTCGGGTCGGCGACCTGCAGATGCCCGAAGGCAGCCTGCTGATCTCGGTCCTGCGCGCGGGCAAAGGCTTCGTCCCCACGGCCGACACGGTGCTGGAGGAAGGCGACGAGATCCTCGCCGTCCTCGATCCGGGCAAGGAGGACGACCTGAAAGTCCTCTTCGGGCCCGAAGGCAACGGTTCTAACGGCGACGGGTAAGACCGTCGGGGACGCCGACGCTAACGGGTAATGGCTGATCGCGAGGTCGATTTCCTGCTGATCGGCGGCGGTATGGCCTCCGCCCACTGCGCCGCCGAGCTGCGCCGCCGCGGCTCCGACGGCTCGATCCTGCTGGTCGGGCGCGAGCCCGAACCGCCCTATGAACGGCCGCCGATGTCGAAGGAGTACCTGCGCGGCGACGCCGAGCGGGCCGAGGCCTACGTCAACGAGCCCTCCTGGTACGAGGAGAACGGCGTCGAGCTGCTGACCGGGCGCAACGTCCTCGGCCTCGATACCGAGGCGCGGACGGCGAAAGTGCAGGGCGGAGAAGAGGTCGCCTTCGGCAAGGCGCTGCTCGGGACGGGGGCGATGGTCAACATCCTCCGGGTCGAGGGGGCCGAGAACGAGGGCATCCACTACCTGCGCGCCTTCGGCAACGCCGACGCGATCCGCGCCGATGCCGAGGCGGCCGAGCACGTGGTCCTGATCGGCGGCAGCTACATCGGCTGTGAGGTCGCTGCCTCGCTGACTTCGCGGGGGACGAAGTGCACGATCATCGCGATGGAGGAGGTGGCGCTCTCGCGGACCTTCGGCGAGCGGGCCGGTCGCTGGTTCCAGGGGCAGCTGGAAGAGCGTGGGGTGAGCTTCCATGGCGGCGAGACCTTGAGTGCCTTCGAGGGCGACGGGCGAGTGCGGGCGGTCGTCACCGAGAGCGGGCTCGCGGTCGAGTGCGACACGGTCGTCGTCGGCGCCGGCGTTCGGCCCGACGCGATGCTGGCGCAGCGGGCCGGGATCGAGGTCGGCGACGGCGGGATCGTCTGCGACTCGAAGCTGCAGACCTCGGTCGAGGGCATCTACGCCGCCGGCGACTGCTGCTCGTACGAGAGCGTCATCCACGGCCGCCGCATCCACGTTGAGCACTGGGACGTGGCAATGCAGCAGGGGATGAAGGCGGGGGCGAACATGCTCGGCGCCGACGAGGACTACGACGTCGTCCCCTACTTCTTCAGCGACCTCGCCGACTGGGCGAGCCTCGAGTACGTCGGGCCGGCCTACGAGTGGGACCGGGAGGAGTGGCGCGGCAGCCCCGAGGAGGGCGAGTTCTCGGTCTGGTACCTGCAGGGCGACCGGGTCGCTGGCTGCCTCAGCGTCGGTCGCTCCGAAGAACTCGCCGAAGCCCGCCAGAAGATCGCCGACGGCACTCCCTTCTCCTAGTAGGAGACACTCGCTCTGCCTGGTCCCTTATCCTGAAGGGACGCCGTTGCGGCCTGGTGTAATGGCAGCACGCCTCGCTCTGGACGAGGAAGTCGGGGTTCGAGCCCCTGGGCCGCAGCTTTCGCTGAACCCCTGCAAAGGCGTCCAATCGCCCTGCTAGCTTCGCCCCCGTGAGGAGACCCGGCCACAAGACCATCCTGCTCCTGCTCGCCGTCTTGGCGGTGCTGCTGGTCGCGGGCTGCGGCGGTGGTGGTGGCGATGAAACCACCGACGAAACCGCGGCGACGACCGAAGAACCGCAGAAGCTCTCGAAAGCCGAGCTGATCGAACAGGGCGACGACATCTGCGCCGAGACCAATGCCGCGGTCGGGGCGCTGAGCTCGGAAATCGAAGCAAGCTCGATCCCCGAGACGGCCGAAAAAACCTCCAACCTCTACATCGGGATGGTCGAAGGCCTGCAGGAACTGGGCACGCCCGAAGGCGCCGAAAGCAGCTTCACCAGCTTCATGGAAGCGGCCGAAGAGTTCGCCAAAGTCGAGGGCGAAGTGAAGCTGGCGATCGAACGCGAAGACTCCGAAGCGCTCGGCGAAGCGTCATCCGCTGCTGCCCCCGCCCTCGAAGAATTTGAGACCCAGGCCGAAACGTACGGCTTCGAAGAGTGCAGCGAAGGCCCCCAGGCCAGCCTCAGCGGCTCCGGCTCGAGCGGCGCCGAAGGCGGCGAAGAATTCGAAGGTGCCGAAGAAGAAGCAGGCGGCGTCGAACCCGAAGCCGAATACGAAGAACCCGAATACGAAGAAGAAGCCCCGCCCGTCGAAGAAGCCCCCGAAACCGGAGGCGCCGGCGGCGGAGCAGAAGTAGCCCCTGAAGGCGGCGGCGAATCCGGCGGCCCCGCATACGAATCCGGCGGCGTCGGCCCCGGCTGAAGGGAGCTGGTCCTGTAGGGAGGGGTGGGGGTCCCTCTCGAGACCTGGGTTGCTGGCCTCTAAGTAAGCCGCCTCTCGCTGAGTGATCTGTGCCAGCAACAGGACGCCGGCCCCGAGAGGGACCCCCACCCCTCCGAGCAACACGTCCTGGCAGATGCCGCACCTCGGAGACCCTGAGATCGACAGCTAGCTGTTCCTCTTGGTCGCCAGCGGTCTGAAAGGAACAGCTACCTCGATCTCCCGCGTCTGCCTGAGCGTGTTGCTGGGGTCCGTCCTGAAGCGTGTAGATCAGGCAGCTGAGGACTCGGCCCAGGCGCCGTAGAGCTTGCTGTAAGGGCCGTCGGCGTTGATTAGGTCGTCGTGGGTGCCTTGCTCCGCTATTTGGCCGTCTTCGAGGACGACGATCTTGCCGGCTCTGCGGATGGTGGAGAGGCGGTGGGCGATGACGATGGCGGTGCGGCCGTGGAGGAGGCGCTCGAGGCCGCGCTCGATCGTTTTCTCGGTGCGGACGTCGACGTTGGAGGTGGCCTCGTCGAGGATGAGGATGCGGGGCTCGGCGAGGAGGGCGCGGGCGAAGGCGACGAGCTGGCGCTGGCCTGCGGAGAGCTGGATGCCGCGCTCGCCCACTTCGGTGTCGAGGCCGTCGGGGAGTTTGTGGACGAAATCGGTGGCGCCGACGGCGGCGATCGCCGCTTCGATCTCCTCCTCGGAGGCCTCCGGCCGGCCAAAGGCGACGTTTTCGCGGACGCTGCCGCTGAAGAGGAAGCCCTCCTGGGGGACGATCCCGAGCTGGCGCCGCAGCGCCCGCTGCTGGACGCCGCGGAGGTCGTGGCCGTCGACCCGCACCGTGCCCTGCTGCGGGTCGTAGAAACGGGCGACCAGCTTGGCGAAGGTCGACTTGCCCGCGCCGGTGGCGCCGACCAGGGCCAGCGTCTGCCCCGGCGGCACGTGCAGATCGACGTCGCGCAGGGCCCAGAGGTCGTCGCCGGGGGCGGCGCCCTCCTCGGCGGCGGTCTGCTCGGCGTAGGAGAACCAGACGCCCTCGAGCTCGATCTCGCCGCGCAGCGTCCCCGGGTCGATCGCGCCAGGGGCGTCGACCATGTCGGGAGCCGTGTCCAGCAGGTCGAAGATCTTGTCGAGCGCCGCCATACCCTGCTGGTAGGTCGTGTAGAGCTGAGAGAGTTCCTGGATCGGTTCGAAGAAGCGGGTCAGGTAGCCGACGAAGGCAACGACGACGCCGACTTCGATCGCCCCGTTGATCGCCTGGCTGCCGCCGTAGAGCAGGATCACCGCCGTCCCCACCGCCGCCAGCATTTCGACCGCCGGGAAGTAGGAGGCGTTGAGGTAGACGGTCTTCATGTTGACGTCGCGGTTCTCTTCGTTCAGCGCCGTCATCTGGGTCTGGTGGCGTCGCTCCTGGCCGAAGCTGCGGACGACCCGGACGCCGCTGAGGGTCTCCTGCAGGTAGGCGGTGACCGCGGCGATCCGCTCGCGGGTGGCGCGGTAGGTCCCGGCGGAGACGATCCGGAAGACGACGCTCGCCACCGCCAGCAGCGGAAAGGTGATGAAGGTGATCAGCGCCAGTTTGACGTCGAGGAAGAGCAGGATCACGACGACCCCGACCAGGGTCAGGGTGCTGGAGAAGATCGTCACGAAGCCGTTGGTCACCAGCTGGTTCAGCGCTTCGACGTCGTTGGTCATCCGCGAGATCAGCACGCCGGGGCTGCGGCGGGTGAAGAAGCCGATCGACATCGACTGCAGGTGGGTGAAGATCCGCTCGCGCAGGTCCTGAAGCGCCCGGGTCCCGATCCAGCCGACCAGGTAGCTCTCCCAGAAGGTGGCGACCGCGTAGAGCACGGTGGCGAAGACGAAAGCGCCGACGATCCAGTCAAGCGCGGCGACGTCGCCGGCGCGGATGCCGCTGTCGATCGCCTTGCCCAGCAGGTAGGGAGGAGCGAGCGCGGCCGCGGTCTCCAGCAGCAGCGCGACGAACATCAGGATCAGGCGCCGGCGGTAGGGCCGCAGCAGCCTGAGCATCCAGCGCACCTTGCGCCCGCGCTGATCCTCGCCGCGGATCAGCCGCCAGAGATCGGCGAAGAGCCGTCCGACGTTGCCGAGGTTCACAGCCGCGCCACCTCCTCGCGCTCCTCGAGGTCACGCTGGAGGAAGACCGAGTCGGCGAGCCCGTGCTCGGCGATCTCGCGGTAGAAGCCGCAGCCGGCCATCAGCTCGTCGTGGGTGCCGCGGTCGACGATCGTGCCGCCGTCCATCACCACGATCTCGTCGGCGAGGGAGACGGTGGAAAGGCGGTGGGCGATGATGAAGGTCGTCCGCCCGGCCATCGCCTCGCGCAGCCCCGCTTTGATCGCGCTCTCGGTGGTGGCGTCGACCGAGGAGGTGGCGTCGTCGAGGATGAGGATGCGCGGGTCGGCGAGCAGGGCACGGGCGATCGCCACCCGCTGGCGCTGGCCGCCGGAGAGGGTGAGCCCGCGCTCGCCGACTCGGGTTTCGTAACCGTCGGGCAGCTCGCGGATGAAGGCGTCGGCCTGGGCACGCCGCGCCGCCGCTTCGATCTCCTCCATCGTCGCCTCCTGGCGCGCGTAGGCGATGTTCTCGGCGACCGAGGCGGTGAAGAGGAAGCTGTCGTCAGCGACGAAGGCGATCTGCGAGCGCAGCGAGTCGAGATCGACCCCGCGCACGTCCGCTCCGTCGACCAGCACCGTTCCCTCGCTCGGGTCGTAGAGCCGCGCGATCAGCCCGACCAGGCTCGTCTTACCCGCGCCCGAAGGCCCGACCAACGCGACCGTCTTCCCGGCCTCGACCGCCAGGTCGACGTCGGTCAAGGACGGCGAGCCGCCGTTGTAGCGCAGCGTCACTCCGCGCAAGTCCACCGCGCCGCCCCCAGCCGGCAGCGCCGGCGCCCCCGGCGGGCTCTGGATCGCCGGTTCGCGGTCGAGGATTTCAAACATCCGGTTGCCCGAGGCGACCGCGCGCTGAGCCATGCCCAGCGCCATCCCCAGCGAGCGCATCGGCCCCGCCAGCATCCCGACGTAGGTGTAGAAGGCGACGAAGGCACCGAGGCTGAGGCTGCCGTTGATCACCTCGCGGCCGCCGATCAGCAGCACCAGGGCAATCCCGATCTGCGGCAGCAGCCCGATCAGCGGCGAGAAGAACGCCTGCACCCGGGTCGTGTAGATGCTCTGGTCGAAGACTCTGGCGACAGCGCGCTGGAAGCGGTGCAGCTGGTGTTCCTCGCGGGCGAAAGCCTTGACGATGCGGATCCCAGAGACGTTCTCCTCGGCCTCCGCGGTCAGCTCGGCGATCCGCTGCTGGACCTCCTGCTGGGCGGGTCGCGAGATCTGGCTGTATTTCGTCGCCGTCAGGATCACGAACGGCGCCGGGACCAGCGCCACCAGCGCCAGGACCGGGTTGATCGCGAGCATCACCACCGCCGCCAGGGTGATCGTGAGGATGTTCTGGGTGATGAAGATCAGGCCGTAGCCGAGGAAGAAGCGGATCGACTGCAGGTCGACGGTCGCCCGCGACATCAGCTGCCCGGTCTGCTGGCCGTCGAAGAAGCCGAGGTCGAGCCGCTGTAGGTGAGCGTAGAACTGCTGGCGCAGGTCGAATTCGACCGCCAGAGAGACCTTGCCCGCGACCAGTCGCCGCACCACGGTGAGGCCCAGCCGCAGGATCCCGGCGCCGACGATCGCCAGCGCCAGCGGCAGCAGGTCCGGCTTGTTCCCGTCCTCGATCGCGTTGACCGCCTTGCCGATCAGCCACGGGATCAGCACCGTCATCCCCATCGCCGCCCAGGCGAAGATCAGCGAACCCCACAGCTGCAGGCGGTAGGGACGCAGGTAGCCCATCAAACGCCGATAAGTGCGCACCTACTCACTATACAAAGTGAAGTATTGAGATCGAGTCCGTGAAACCTGGCGATTTACGTCAGTTTTGACGGATTCGCGCTACTGCAAGCGCGCGGCGGCCTTGGCGCTCGGGACTTTGCCTTCTTCGCAGTCTTTCGCGTGGTGGCCGGGGGGCTGCAGGATCTGGAAGTTGGTGACGGCGTGGACCTGGGTCGTGGCGCCGCTGTTCTGGGCGAGGTTGACGACCAGGCGGTAGAAGCCGGGGGGGAGGCCGTGGTAGTAGATCTCCGGCCGCGTCGCCGGCGAGTAGCCGCCGGCGGTGCCGATCTCCTCCGCCAGCGTCCCGTTGGGGCCGGCGTACTTGGCGTAGTCGAACGATTTGCCGACCAGGCGACCTTTGCCGACCGGGCTATTGATCGCGTCCTGAAGTTTCTTCGCATCGACGCAGTCGGGAACGCGGTGGAGGCTGAAGCGGAGGTGTCCCTCGCCAAGCTGAGGTTCGCCGCCGAACTGGCGGGGCGCGAGCTCGAAGTTCTCGACCCCGACCCTAACGACCGCGGCGCGCGCAGTCTGGCGGGCGCCGTTGCGGGGGGAGATGATTTCCACCGCGGGTTCGCCCGGCACGCGGCTTTCCGCCTCGGCCGGCTCCGAGCTCTGCTTGCCACCGAAGGCCACGGCCAGAGCGACGGCGACAGCGGCTAGCGCCACGGCTGCGACGGTTGCAGTCCTTCCCCGCATCGAGGCGGGAAGACTACGCGGATCGCCGCTCAGCACGCCCGCCTCGCTACCCTCGTCCGTTCCCATGAGCCCCGCCACCCAACTCGCTTATCGGATCGGCGCGGCCGCGCGCCGTCCTGCCAGCTGGTTGCAGCTGCTCAAATTCGGCCTTGTCGGTGGGGTCGGATACCTGATCAACCTCGTTGTCTTTGCGGTGCTCGCCGGCCTCCTCGACGTCCATCACGTGATCGCCGCGATCGGGGCCTTCTGCGTCGCGGTGACCAACAACTTCGTCTTGAACCGCTACTGGACCTTCGAGCCGGGAGCGGGCCCGGCCCACTTTCAGGCCGCCCGCTTCTTCGCCGTCAGCCTCGCTTCGCTCGGCCTCAACATCGCCGTCCTCGAACTCATCGTCTCCAACCACTGGGCCGGCGAGCTTCTCGCCCAGGCGATAGCTGTGGCGGTGGCGATGCCGTTCAACTTCCTCGGAAACAAGCTCTGGACCTTCGACGAGTAGGGGCGCGGCTGGGCGCTTGGCGCCTCAGTCATCATTGAAGGTGGAATGAGCGAGAAACGCAGATACGACCCGCAGGCGATCGAGCCGGCGCGGCAGGAGGCCTGGCAGGCCCGGGGCGACTTCGACGCGCCCGAGACCCGGGAGGGGCAGGAGCACGTCTACGTCAAGCCCTCGAGCCCGTTCACCTCGGGCAATCTGCACATGGGGCACGTCCGCGACTACTCGATCGGCGATGCCTACGCGCGCTTCCGCCGCGGCCGCGGCGACAACGTCCTCTTCGGCTTTGGCTTCGACGCCTTCGGGCTGCCGGCCGAGCTGGCGGCGATCGAGCGCCAGGAGCCGCCGGCCGACTGGGTGGCCCAGTGCGGTGAGCGGATGCTCGGCCAGATGAAGCGGCTCGGCTTCTCCTTCGACTACGACCGCGTCTTCTACAGCTCCGACGAGGGCCAGTACCGCTGGTCGCAATGGCTCTTCAACACGCTCTGGACCCGCGACCTGATCTACCGCGATGACGCCACCGTCGACTGGTGCGACACCTGCCAGACGACCCTGGCCTCGATCCAGGTCGAGGACGGGCGCTGCTGGCGTTGTCACAACGAGGTGCGACTGATCCGGCGCCCGACCTGGTTCCTGCGCATCACCCCTTACCTGGAGGAGAACGACCGCAACACGCCGCGGCTGGAGGAGAGGGGGAAGTGGGACGAGCTCTCGCTCGCCACCCAGCGCTACATCCTCGGCCGCGCCGACGGCGTCGAGCTCGACCTGCAGGCGGAGGACGGCCGCTCGCTGACCGTCTTCACCCCGCACCGCAAGTTCGCCGGCCACGCCAGCTTCGTCCTGCTCTCGCCACGCCACCCGGACGTTGACTCCTGGGCGACCGACGAGGCGCGCGAGGAGCTCGAGCGGATGCGCTCGGGCGGCTGGGAGCGCAGCGCTCGCGACGCCCGCTCGGTGCCGCTGGTCGACACCGGCGCCTCAATCACCGGCCCTGGCGGCGAGCAGCTGCCGGTGGCGATCTCGCCGCTGGTCGACGCCCGCTTCGGCCCGACCGCGGCGCTGGGCATCCCGGCAATCGACGAGGCCGACCGCGACCTCGCCGAGCGGCTGGAGCGCGTCGAGGTGCCAGCGGCGCCGGGGGACGGGGAGGAGGGCCCTGCGCCCGCCCCTGTCGACGGCGCCCGCGAGGCCACCCGCTACCGGGCCAACGACTTCTCGATCTCGCGCCAGCGCTCCTGGGGGACGCCGATCCCGGTGATCCTCTGCGAGCAGTGCGGCCCGCAGCCGGTTCCCGACGAGGATCTCCCGGTCGTTCTCCCGCGTGACATCAGGCCGACCGGTGAAGGGAATCCGCTCGCCGAGCGCCCCGACTTCGTCGACGTCAAGTGCCCGAAGTGCGGCGCCGCCGCCAAGCGCGAGACCGACACCATCGACTGCCACTTCGACGCGCTCTGGCTCTGGGTTCCGGCCGCGGTCCCGCCGGAGGCCCGCAACGAGCAGATGTTCACCCACCCCGACCTGCAGAAGTGGCTGCCGTCCGAGCGGCTTGTCGCCGGCAACGACAGCGGCGGCTTCGTCTTCGACCAGCGGATCGTCACCAAGGCCCTGCGCGACATCGGCCCCTTCGCCTTCATGCAGGAGGGGGAGCCGTTCGCCGGCTGCCTCTTCCACGAGATGGTGATCGCCGATGGCCGCAAGATGAGCAAGCACCTCGGCAACGTCGTCAACCCCGACGAGCTGGTGGCGCAGCACGGCGCCGACACCGTGCGGCTTGCGGTGCTCTACGCGGCCGGGCCGGCGAAGACGCTGAACTGGAGCGAGGGGGCGATCAAATTCGCCAACCGCTTCCTCCGCAACCTCTGGAACTACACGCACGAGCGCGTCGCCGGGCTCGAGGAGCTGACCCACGACGCCGAGGCCGCGGCCGACACCGAGCACATGCGCGATCGCCTGCGCAAATGGTGCGAGAACGGGCTCTCGCGGATCACCGAGGACACCGCCGAGCTGCAGATGCACAAGTCGGTCCGCAACATCACCCGCCTTTTCGAGCGGATCCAGGACTTCGAGAAGCGGGTGCTGCAGCGGCGAGGGCAGCTCGATCGCGCTGACGCCGAGGCCCAGCTCGCCGCCCTCGTGCTGCTGGCGCGGACGCTGCTGCCGTTTGCCCCGCATACCGCCGAGGAGCTGCTCGTCGCGCTCGGAGTGGAGGACTCGGCGGAGACCCTGGAGGTCTGGCCTGAGGCCGCCGAGATACCGGTTGAGGCAGCTGCGCTTTAACAGGCGCGGGGCCTACAACAAAAGTCTGCTCCATTGTGCAAACACCCTTGACTGCTTGAAGGCGGCTGTGTTATGAATGGCCCTGCCGGGCGATCAACCGGTGAAGGAGGCGGGGCCCTCGGATTTGGGAAACCGCCTTGGGGTGGCAAAGGAGGACCAATCCTGAGCCAGGATCTAAATCGTCATGACGGATCCTGGATCTCGTCGGCACGGCTGACGTCGCCCCGCCTCCCTTCATCACTTTCAAGATCGCGTCAAGGGGGCGAGAGGCCTATTGGGGTGGCACTCGCCCCCTTCGGCATGCCTGGCACCACCAGACTCTTGGTCTGGCGACGCCAGAACCGTTACTGCTTCGGCGGTTTCTTGACGTCGAAGCGGTGGGTTTTGGTGACGTAGGAGATGCCTTCGCAGAGTTCTGCGGGCGACGTCTTTAAGGCGCCGGCCAGCTTGACGATCGTCGCCAGGCGGGGCTCACGGCCCGCGCGCTCGAGCAGCGAGACCTCGGTGCGATGCAGATCGCACAGGTATCCCAGCTCTTCCTGGGAGATGCCGGCGGCGGTGCGGATGCGGCGCAGGTTGGCGGCGAATCGCTCTTGCGGAGTCATAGTCGAGGGATGATCGGAAGTTGACGACAGAAGCTCTACAGACAATACCGCTCCGAGAGCTTGCATGCTCTGGCGGTTCCGCTACCTTGCTTGCAGGGACCCGGCACCCGGATGGCAGTTGACTACGTCTTTTTTACGCAGAAAGTGTTGAGCAGCAGCTTCCCATGTGTTATATCCCTGATTCCAATTGGACTAGCGCCGAGGGATCGGCGGCAAAGGAGGATCGATGAGTGACGCGGTAGAGCCGCATCGCACCGAGCCCTACGGGCTCCGGACCACCTCCTGTGCCACCGAACTCACCTGCCGCGAGTGCGGCTACCGGACGCCGCTGCTCGACAAAGCCTTCAAGTGTCCGGCCTGTGGCGAAGGGCTCGACGTCGACTACGACTACGAGCTGGCGAAGAAGCGAATCGCCGAGCGCCCGCTGGCGGAGCGGCCCTGGAACATCTGGCGCTTCGAGGAGCTGCTGCCGATCCTCAATCGGCGCGCCCAGGAGCGGGTCGCCCAGTTCGCTGGCAAAACGCCGCTGATCCACGCCGAGCGGCTTGGCGCCGAGCTCGGCCTCAGCAACCTCTACCTGAAGGACGACTCGACCAACCGGCCCTCGCTCTCTTACAAGGACCGGGTCGTAGGGATGGCGATCGCCCGCCTGCTCGAGCTCGGCAAGGACGAGGTCGGCTGTGTCTCCACCGGCAACGTCGGCACCGCGGTCGCGGCTCTGGCCGCGCAGGCCGGCGCCAAGCCGTACATCTTCTACCCGGGCAACATGGAGAAGGGCAAGGCGAAGGCCTGCCGGGCGATGGGTGCCCAGGTGATTCAGCTCGACGCCAACTACGACGGCGCCAATCGCGCCTGCCGCGAGCTGGCGCTGGCGACCGGGATGGAGTTCGCCAACATCACCCTGCGGCCGTTCTACGCTGAGGGGGCGAAGACGATGGGCTTCGAGGTCGTCGAGGAGCTCGACTGGAACTCGCCGGACCACTTCGTGATCCCGGCGGCCGGCGGCACCCTCTCCTCCCGTGTCCACAAGGGGTTGCTGGAGCTGGAGAAAGTCGGCCTCGCCGAGACCGCGGAGACGAAGATCAACATCGCCCAGGCGGCCGGCTGCTCACCGATCGCGACCGCGATCACCGGCGGCGGCGAGATCGTCACCCAGACTCCGGAGACGGCGGCGCACTCGCTGGCGATCGGCGCTCCCGGCGACGGCAACCTCGTCGTCGACGCGGTCCGAAGCCGCGGCGGCGCGGCGGCGGCGGTCTCCGATGAGGAAATCTGGGGCGCGATCGACCTGCTCGGCCAGACCGAGGGCATCCTCACCGAGCCGGCCGGCGGCACCACGATCGCCTCGACCGCGAAGCTCGCCCAGGAAGGGAAGATCGGCCCCGACGAGGTCGTCGTCGCGGTGATCAGCGGCAATGGCCTGAAGACGTTGCAGGAGCATCCCGACAAGTCCTGGCCGGAAATGGTCCCCTGCGAGGTCGGGGCGATGGAGGAGATGCTCAACGACTTCCGCCAGGCAGCTGCGGCCACGCTGCACTGAGCGGAAAAGGGGCGGGCGACCGGCGCGACCCCCGGCGCGCAGCCGGTCGCCGCGCCCGATTCGCCGAACTGCATCAACTTCTACTTCTGCTGGGTGTAGAAATTGATGCAGTTCGCTTAGGGTGGTCGCTGTGAGCGAGCTGCCGCAGGTCGAGGGAGTCACGCACCACTGGGTGCGGGTGCGCGGGGTCGAGCTGCATTACGCGGAAGCGGGCTCGGGCGACGAGGTTGTTCTTTGCCTGCACGGTTGGCCTCAGCACTGGTACGAGTGGCGCAACCTGATGCCGGCGCTCGCCGACCGCTACCGGGTGATCGCGCCGGACCTGCGCGGGTTCGGCTGGTCGGAGGCGCCGGCGGACGGCTACGAGAAGGAGGAGCTGGCCAACGACGTCCTCGCCCTGCTCGACGAGCTCGGGCTCGAGCGGGTGAGGCTGGTCGGCCACGACTGGGGCGGCTGGATCGGGTTCCTGCTCTGCCTGCGCGAGCCGCAGCGATTCGAGCGCTACCTCGCGCTCAACATCCTCCCGCCCTGGACGACTATGCGGGCGATGGCGCCGCACCTGTGGCGGTTCTGGTACCAGTGGCTGATCTCCTCGCCGGGGATCGGCTACCAGCTCCACCGCAGCGGCAAGTTCATCCCCAAAGTCCTGGTTGGCGGCTCGGTCCGGCGCGAGCCTTGGGACGAGGCGACGATCCACGCCTTCTCCGACACCTTCACCGAGCCAGACCGGGCGCGGGCGGCGGTGCAGATGTACCGCGTCTTCACCCTGCGCGAGGTGCCGAAGATCAGCCGCGGCCAGTACGCCAAGGCCCACCTCCAAGTGCCGACGAAGCTCCTCTTCGGCACCGGCGACGCCGCCCTCAACCACAACCTCCTCGCCAGCTTCGAGCGCCACGCCGACCAGATGACCGTTGAGAAAGTCGACGGCTGCGGCCACTTCATCGTGGACGAGATGCCGGACCTCGTCGCCGAAAGAGCCAGGGAGTTCTTCGCGGCCTGAGTTGGGGTCGTGGGTGAGGGTCGCCGGACCCTCCCCGCTGTTGTCCGCCGACCCTCACCCACGACCCCTACGAGCGAATCCGCGCCTCCTCCAAGTCGAGGTCCCGCTCGATCTGGCGCATCGTTTCGTTGCGCAGGCGGCCGGCACCGCGCAGCTGTAGCAGCTCGTCGCGCTCGATCCCGATCAGCTCGCGGCGCAGCTCGCCGTAGTCGGCGATCCGCTGTTCGCGCGCCGCCGCGCCGGGATCCTCGCCGCCGAGCACCGCCTGGCACATCCGGAAGCGGGCGCGGTAGAGGTCGCGCAGGCGCTTCAGCTGCCCCTCTGAGGCGCGCTCCTCGTCCTCCATCTCGTCGAGCCGGTCGAGCGCCGACTGCGCCGCCTCCATCCGCGCCACCGCCTCTTCATCAGACCAACGCCGCGGCTCCTCCAGTCCCAGCGCCCGGACGATGAAGGGCAGCGAGAGCCCCTGGCCGACCAGGGTGACGAGGATCAGGACGAAGGTGAGGAAGATGATCTGCGGCCGGGCGTTGACGCTGAGCGGCACTGCGAGGGCGGCGGCGAGGGAGACGGCACCGCGCATCCCGCTCCAGCCGATCGCAAAACGCTGGCCGAGGGTGTCGCCGGCGTCGCCGCGCATCGCGAAGACGAAGGCGAGGCGGACGGCGATCGAGGTGGCGGCCAGCGCCGCCGCCGGCAGCAGCAGCTCGCTGACTCCGGAGGAGGTTTCGTTGAGGGTGTCGACGATCTCCGGCAGTTGCAGGCCGAGGAGGACGAAGAGGGTGATCTCGAGGCCGTAGACGAGGACGTTCCAGAAGGCGACGGCGCTGAGGCGGACGTCGGCGTCGAGCGAGCGCGGTGACTGGTAGCCGGCGTAGATCCCGCCGACCACGGCCGCGAGGATGCCGGAGACGTGGAGCTCCTCGGCGCCGATGTAGGCGCCGTAGGCGGTGAGGACGGTGAGGACGATCGAGAGGCCGGCGTCGGTCTGGCGACGGACGACGAGGTCGGAGACGACGCCGACCGCTAGCCCGACGACGATGCCGCCGAGGGCGACACCGACGAATTCGAGGGCGGCGCCGCCGAAGCTGAAGGCGCTGCCGGTCGCCACCCCGACCGCGATCCGGTAGAGGACGAGCGCGGTGCCGTCGTTGATCATCGACTCGCCTTCGACCAGCAGTCTCACCCGCTCGGGGGCGCCGAGGCGGCGGAAGATCGAGGTCGCGGCGACAGCGTCGGTGGGGGCGAGGACGGCGCCGAGGATCGCCGCCTCCGCCCAGGTCATCTGTGGGACCAGCGCGTGGGCGACGGCGGCAACGGCGCCGGCGGCGAGGAAGACGAGGCCGATCGCCAGCAGGGCCAGCGGCCGCATCACTGCCCGCAGCTCCTGTGGCGAGGTGCGCCAGCCGGCGGCGTAGACGAGCGGCGGCAGGAAGACGAGGAAGACCGTGTCGGGCTCGAGTTCGACGCTCGGCAGCGTCGGCACGAAGGCGATCCCCAGCCCGCCGAGGACGAGGACGATCGGCGCCGGGATCTTGCCGTAGTCCGCTAGCCGCACCAGCAGGGCGGCAGCGAGGATGAGGACGAAGACCGACTCGATGTTGTTCACGGACCACATAACATCGGGTTCCGTGGACGAACTGCTCGCACCCCCGCTGGAGGAGATCGACCACGTCCGCGGCGAGCCGGGCGCGCCGCTCGAGCTGGTGATGTTCGGCGACTTCCAGTGCCCCTTCTGCCTCGGCGCCCAGAAGAGCCTGCGGCGGGTGCGCGAGCGGCTGGAGGAGCGGCTTCTCTTCGGCTTCCGCCACCTGCCGATTCTCGAGCGCCATCCGCTAGCCCCGATGGCAGCCGAGGCCAGCGAGGCGGCCGCCGCCCAGGGCATGTTCTGGGAGTACCACGACGCCCTCTACGCGGTGCAGCCGAAACTCTCCCGCGAGACGATGCTGGCGGTGGGGCGGGACCTAGGGCTCGACGCCGACCAGATCGACGCCGACCTCGACTCCGGCGCCCACCGCGAGCGCGTCGCCCGCGACATGGCCTCGGCCCAGGCCAGCGGCGCCACCGGCACGCCCACCTTTTTCGTCAACGGCAAGCGTTTCTATGGCGCCTACGACGCCTCCTCACTGGTCGAGGCGCTCCAAGCCTGAGCGGGCGCAACTTTCGGCCGCCGAGCGGTTGATAATGCAGCGACCAATCGAGGGGAGAGGGTGGATGCAGGCTGTACGCAGAGCGGTGCTTGTGGCGTTTGTCGTCTCTCTGGCGACGGTGGTACCGGCCGCTGCGCAGGCGGCGACGATCACCGGCACGGTCAGCGGCGAAGACACCCACGCCGGGATCGGCGGGGTCGAAGTCTGTCCCACCCCGCAGCCCTACACCTTCGAAGTCGCTTGCACCACCACGGATTCGAGTGGCCACTACAGCCTTAATGAACTGCCGCCGGCGCAGTACTCGATTGCCTTCTCGGGCTGGGTCGCCAATGTCCCCTACGTCAGCGAGACCTACGACAACAAGCCTGCCTATCAGTACGGCGATCTGGTCACGCTGAGCTCGGTCGACGAGGTCCGACAGCTCGACGTCGAACTCGCCCGCGGCGGCTCCATCAGCGGCAAGCTGACCGACGAGGAAACGGGTCTGCCGGTTGCCGGGATGGGCGCTTGCGCAAGACTCGAAGGCGACGGCTACGAACGCTGCGCGAAGTCCGACGGCAACGGCAACTACCAGGTCAACGGCCTGCCCAGCGGGGAATACAGCGTCTACTACGAAGGCTGGAACCAGGTCAACTACCTGCACGAGTTCTATGAGGACGCCGAAACCTGGGCGCAGGCGACGGTACTCACCGTCACCGCTCCCGGGACGACCTCTGGCATCGATGCCGAACTCGCCCGCGGCGCCCAGATCTTCGGTCACGTCAGCCAGGCCGGCACGGGCCTGCCGCTGCCGGAAGCCTTCGTCTGCGCCGAAATGGAGCCTCCGGGCGAATACCAGGAGTGCGACATGACCGACGCGGACGGCAACTACGGGTTGATCGGTCTGCCCGCCGGCACCTATCTGGTCGCCTTCGAACGCGAATACCTGCCGTTCGGCCCGGTCGCTGGGCAGTGGTGGCAGGGCGCAGAGACTGCCGAGGAAGCTACGCCGATCACGATCCTCCCTCCGGAAACCCGCACCGGCATCGACGGCGTGGTGGATCGAGCGATCTGGGGCCCGCCGGAAAAGGAACCGACTGTCCCGACGGTGACGCTGCCTCCGCCCCCGGTTGCCACCACCAGCGTCAAACCGCAACTGCGGAAGTGCCGCAAAGGCTTCCACCGCAAGTGGGTCAAAGGCAAGAAGCGCTGCGTGCGCAAGCACCCGCGCCACCACAAGCATCACCGCAGCCACCGGTAGGCAGCTAGGCTCGCGCCGGTGAAGGCGCTGGTTCAGCGGGTCAGCCAAGCGGCGGTGGACGTCGAGGGGGAGCGGGTCGCACAGATCGGGCCCGGGATGCTGATCCTGCTTGGGGTCGGCGTCGGCGACGGGCCCGACGAGGCAGACCGCCTTGCCGAGAAGGTGCGGAAGCTGCGGATCTTCGACGACGCGGAGGGGCGGATGAACGAGCCGCTGGGCGAGCGCGAGATCCTCTGTGTCAGCCAGTTCACCCTCTACGGCGATGCCCGGCGCGGCAACCGGCCGAGCTACGTCGAGGCCGCCCGGCCGGAGGTCGCCGAGCCGCTCTATGACCGCTTCTGCGAGCGGCTGGGGGCGAAGAAGGGCGTCTTCGGCGCTTGCATGGGGGTGGCGCTGATCAATGACGGGCCGGTGACGCTGATGCTCGAGGTGCTGCCGGTCGGCGACCGGTCAGGCTGACGGCCCGCTAGGCGTCGAGCAGGCCGAGCTCGCCGGCGCGGTGGCTGGCCTCGACGCGGGAGCGGCAGTCGAGCTTGCCGAGCAGGTTGCGAACGTGCATGTCGACGGTGCGCTGGCTGATGAAGAGTTCCTGGGCGATCTCCTTGTTGGTGCGGCCGATGGCGACGTGGCGGAGCACCTCCAGCTCGCGGCGGGTCAGCTGGCTGCCATCGGCCGCCGCGGCGGCGCGACTGCCAAGGCGCTGCGCGACCGACTCGCCCAGCTCGGCGACCTGCTGGGCTGCGGCGGAGGCGAGAGGGCCGGCGCCGAGCTTGCGGGCGCAGCGGTAGGCGTCGGAGAGCCGCTCCAGCGCCTCCTCGCGTTCACCTGCCGCGGCGAGGGCGACGCCGGCACGGAGTTCGACCTGCGCCCGCTCGTGCGGGATCGCCAGCGAGCGGTGCAGCTCGACCGCGCGGGCCATGTGCTCGGCGGCGGTCGTCGCTTCGTCTTCGAGCAGCGCCAGCTCGCCGAGCGCCTGCGCCAAGGCGGCAAGGGCGTCGGGGTGGCCGCCGTCGGCGGCCATGCGGCTGAGCGCCTCGGTGCAGGCGGCGAGACCGTCGCGGTCGCCGCGGCCGGCGAAGTAGGTCGCCGCCCAGCGCATCCCCCAGACCGCGTAGTGATGGTCTTCGCTGCGCTCCCAGCGGGCGAGCAGCTCGCGGCAGTAACGGCTCGCCTCGTCGTCGAGGCCCTCGGCGGCGGCGACGATCGCCAGGCCGGTGGTCGAGTCGACATACATGTTGTAGTGGCCGACCGAGGAGGAGACGGCACGTGAGGAGGTGAGCAGGCGCCGGGCCGAGCTGAGCTTCCCCTGGAAGGCATGGATCGCCCCGATCAGCCCCTCGGCGACCCAGACCGCGGTGTCGTCCTCGATCAGCTCGCGGCCGAGCTCCTCGGCGCGCGGCCACTCGCCGCGCTCGCGCAGCACGTAGACGAGGCAGGTGACGCAGGCGACCTCGGTGTCGCCGGAGCCGTCGGTGCGGCAGAGGTCGAGGGCGGTGTGGAGCGCCTCCTCGGCCTGGCGGTAGTCGGCGCCGTCGTAGAGGACGAGGCTGAGCCGCTGGTAGAGCTCGGCGGCGACCGGGGTCAGGTCTTCCTCCAGGGCCAGCGCCAGGCCGGCCCGTACGGAAGCGAGGCCGGCCTCGTAGTCGCCGCCCTTCGCCTCCGCCACGCCCTGCAGCCCGAGCAGGCGCGCTCGCAGATCGTTGCGGCCGGCGGCGGTCGCCTCGGCGACGGCAATCTCGGCCAGCTCGATCGCCTCCTGGTAGCGGGCGCTGCGCCGGTGGTGGTCGCCCATCGCCAGCCGCTCCATCGCCGCCTCGGTGGGCTGACCGGCGGCGGCGAAGGCCTCGGCGGCGAGCCGCCGGGTTGCGAAAGCGGCGTCGCGTTCGCCGAGCAGGTCCTGGACGCCGGCCAGCCGCCGTTGCGCCTGCGCGTAACCGAGGCCGTCCTCGCGCTGGTCGCAGCCGGCGGCGAGCTCGCGCCAGCCTTTCGCCGCCTCGGCCATCTCGCCTGAGAGCTCGGCGCAGCGGGCGAATCGCTCCAGCGTCTCCTGTCGGCCCTCGTCAACTTCGTCGCAAGGCCAGAGCTCAAGCGCCTCGGCGGCGGCCCGGGCCGCGTCGCGGTGGGCCTGCAGCTCCTCCGAGCGTCGCGCCGCCTCGACCAGGGCGGCGCGGGCGGCCGGCTCGTCGGCTGCCCCGCGCCAGTGGGTCGCGACCTCGAGCTGCGATCCATCGCTTTCGGCCAGTGCTTCGGCGAGGTGTCGGTGCAGCTCGCGTCGCCGCATCCAGGGGACCTCGGCGTAGAGGGCTTCCTGGGCGAGGGAGTGGCGGAAGGCCGCCCGCCCCGGCCCGCGCTCCTCCAGCAGGCCGTTCTCGATCAGCTCGGCGAGGCCGGCGCCGCTGCTCAGCTCGGCGACCGTGGCGAGGTCGAGCTGCTGGCCCGCGACAGCGGCGGCCTCGGCGGCCTCTCGCGCCTCATCAGAAAGCGTCGAGGTGGCGATGAGGACCGCTTCGCGCACGGTGTCGGGCAGGGGGACATCGTCTTCGTCGGTCAGCTCGAGCCCGTGGCGGCCGGGGCGCAGCGCCCCGCGCAACTGCAGCGCCGCGACCAGCTCCTCGACGAAGAACGGCGAGCCCTGCGTGCGGTCGTGGATCGCGCGGACGAGGGCGGGGGAGGGCGGCTCGGGGAGCAGCGCTTCCAACAATGCGGCGACGCCGTCGCGGTCGAGCGGGTCGAGCGAGATCTCCTTGAGGTTGCCGCCGCGCCGCAGCTCGTTGCGCAGCCAGCGCAGGCGATGGGCGCGGGGGAGGCCGTCGGAGCGGTAGGCGCCGATCACCAGCACCGGCATCTCCCGCACCGGGCTGGCGAGGGCGGCGAGCAGTTCGAGCGTGGTCTCGTCAGACCACTGCAGGTCGTCGAGGAGGAGCGTCAGCGGCTGCTCGGCGGCGAGGTGGGCGAGGGCGCAGCGCACCGCCTCGAAGATCGTCGCCCGCTCGGTCTCGGCGGCGGGCTCGCCGAGCTCGGGAAGCAGGAGCGCGAGGTGGGGGAGGAGCGGGCCGCACTCGCCGAGGGCCTGGGGGTCGGTGCGCAGGCGCGAGCGCACCGCGTCGACGATCGGTCCGTAGGGGACGGCGGAGCCCTCGGTTGCGGCCCCGCGCAGGACGGCCCCCGCCTCGGCGACGGCTGCTTCCGCCAGCCGACTCTTGCCGATCCCGGCCTCGCCGCAGAGCAGGACGATCCCGCCCGAGCCTTCCTCGGCGCCCTCCAGGGCAGCCGCCAGCCGGGCAAGCTCGGCTTCCCGGCCGACCAGCGGGGTGCGCGTCCCCATCACGAAGTAAGTCTAGGTCCGCTCATGCCGACGGGCCGAAAACCGGATAAGCACTCCGGTTCCCGGCCCGTCGGCGAGCGCGGCGACTCAGTTGGTGGCTGCCACCGGGTCGGGGCGGACGATCACCGTGTCGGCGATCGGGATGATCTCGTCGGCGGGGAGTCCGGCGGCCTCGGCGTGGGCGCGGATCGTCTCCGGGCTGTCGCCTTCGTAGACGCAGAAGGTGCCCAGCTCGCCGCTCTCCTCGGTCAGCACGTAGCTGCGGATCCAGCGCACACCCGAGTCCGGCTGGTCGCCGACTTCGGCCGATTTCTTGGCGGCGGCCTCCAGGTCCTCGCCGGTGCGCCACCCGTTGCGACGAAGAATTCCGTACAGCTGCATTTCAGTTACCTCCAGTTTCGGTTTCGACTTGCCCTACGACCGTACGCCCGCCGAAGTTCGTTCGCATCAGCGAAACCACCGTATTTTTGGCCCCAGGTGCCGTATCCCTGTCACCCCGTCATACGGCACCGGTTCAATAGCGGCGATGGCCCAGTTGATCTACTCCGCGATCGCCTCCCTCGACGGCTACATCGCCGACGAGCAGGGCAAGTTCGACTGGGCTGAGCCCGACGAGGAGGTCCATGCCTTCGCCAACGAGCTCGAGCGCGCCACCGGCACCCACCTCTATGGCCGCCGCATGTACGAGACGATGAAGGTCTGGGAGATCGACGAGATGCTCGAAGGCCAGCCTCAGGTGATGCGCGACTACGCCGAGATCTGGCGGGCCGCCGACAAGATCGTTTACTCCCGCTCGCTCGAGGCGGTCGAGACCTCCCGAACCCGCTTGGAGAGGGACTTCGATCCAGAAGCCGTCCGCGACCTGAAGGAGACCGCGACCCGCGACCTCAGCATCGGCGGCGCCGAGCTGGCGGGCCAGGCGCTGGATGCGGGCCTGGTCGACGAGATCCACCTCTTGCTCGTCCCGTTTGCGGTGGGCGCCGGCAAGGCCGCCCTCTCGATCGGCAGGCACATCCCGCTAGAGCTGCTCGACCAGCGACGCTTCGGCAACGGGACGGTCTATCTGCGGTATCGACTCCGCGGCCTGTAAAGATGCGGCGATGAAGGCACGGCGGCTTCCGCTCTACTGTCTCCTCCTCGTCGCTGTCCTGAGCTTTCCGGCGACGGCAGCGGCGGCAGCTCGGCCGGCCGACGTTCAGCGGGGCCTCCAGCGCCTCGTGGCGGCGAAGGGCGGCCCGCCGGGAGCGATCGCGACGATCTACCGCGACGGGCACTTGACGGTCCTGCGCGCGGGGCGGGCGGACGTCCGGCGGCCGGGGGCGCCGAAGCCGACCGAACACATGCGGATCGCCAGCGTCGCCAAGGCGTTCAACGGCGCCGTCGCGCTCCACCTGGTTGACGAAGGGCGGCTCGGGCTCGAAGACACGATCGGGCACCGACTGACCGGTATGCCCGCGGCCTGGGCGCAGGTGACTGTGCGCCAGATGCTGGGCCACACCAGCGGGCTGCCCGACTACACCCAGTCCAAAGGCTTCGCCGAACAGGCGAAAAAGAGCCCGCGCGGCTTCGTCTCGCCGCAGAAGATCATCGGCTGGGTCCGCGCCGAACCGCTCGAGTTCGCGCCCGGCTCGGACTACGAGTACTCGAACACCGACAACATCGTCGTCGGCCTGATAGTCGAAGCCGTCACCGGCCGCTCCTACGCCGACAACCTCCAGGACCTCGTCTTCGACCCGGCCGGCCTCAGTGAGACCAGCTTCCCGACCAAGCCGGCGCTGCCGAAGCCCTTCATCCACGGCTACGTGGTCGAGGCGGGGGAGCCGCCCGCGGATGTCACGACTTTCCTCAGCCCGAGCGGCGCCTGGGCCTCCGGGGCGATCGTCTCCACGCCCCGTGACCTCAACGCCTTCATCCGCGCCGACCTGGGCCTCGAGTTCTTCTCCCAGGCCCAGCAACAGCAACAGATGAACTTCGTCCCCGGCGGCGAATCCAGCCCACCCGGCCCCGGCCAAAACTCCGCCGGCCTCGCCCTCTTCCGCTACAAGACCAAGTGCGGCACCGTCTACGGCCACACCGGCAACTTCCCCGGCTACGTCCAGTTCGCCGCCGCCACCCCCGACGGCACCCGAGCAGTAACCACCTCCCTAAACATCCCCGCCCCCACCGGCAAGCTCCTGACTCAGCTGCGAAGAGTCCAAGAGACCGCAGTCTGTGCCTTGCTAAGTAAATAGATATAGAAATCTTCTGTCTGAGGAGATCTGTAGCCTCGGCACCTTGGTGCCGCGCCCCTACCAACTCGACTTCTTCGCGGACGACGAGGGCGACAAACCCTGTCTGCGGTGGATCAAGGAACTGACTCCGGCCAAGCGCCACGCGATCGGCGTTGCGATGGAGCAGATCCTCCAGAGTCAGGGGCTCGCGGTCTGCAACGAGAAAGCTTGGGGAAGACAGCTTGGTCGGGGGGTGTTTGAGTTCCGGCTGATGCGGAAGCGTCGCTATGAGGTGAAGCAGAAGGGTCGCAAGGTGGAGAAGGTCGAGCACATCAGCCTGCGGGTCTTCTGCCATGCCTACGGCGACCAGCGGATTCTGCTCCTGCATGGCTACGACAAGGGAGAGGACCCCAAGGGTCGGCGACAGCAGCGCGAGATCGAGACCGCACGGCAGCGATTGCGAAAATGGCGGTCTCAGCAACGAGCGAAGAAACAGTGAGCTTGACTAGATATGGGTTAAAGCCCATAATGGTTGCCGCACGTCAGCTTCTAGAGCATCAACGGATATGAGCGACGATTTCAAAAAACTGATCGAGGACATAGAGGCCGAGGCAAAGGCAGAAGGCTCCGGTGCCAAGCTGCGCGAGATGCGGCGCGAGTTCTCGATCGCCAGCCAGCTGATGACCCTCCGGCGTGAGAAGAAACTGACCCAGAAGCAGCTCGCCCAAGCCTCCGGAATCCCCCAGAGCGAGATCAGCCGAATCGAGACCGGCGACGCCAATCCCACCTACGCCACGCTTTCCGCGCTCGCCGAGCCCTTCGGCGTGCAGGTGGGCTTCATCGTCTCCGACGCCGCATAGGTCGAGCCGATGAGGCGGGCGGACCTCCGCTTCCTCGCGATCTACGGGGAGCGGTTATGACGAGGGCGGCTACCACGTCTACGCCCCAGACCTTTCCGGTCTTCACACCCAAGGCAAAGACATAGACGACGCGCTGGCGAACGCCAGCGAAGCGGTAGCCCTATACGTCGCGGGCTTGCGCGAAGATGGCGAACCGCTCGAAGCGGCGTAATCCGCCGCTAGATCCCCTAGACCGTCAAGCCCTCCGAGATCGGCCCTGGCGCCCTCCTCTCGCAGAGGGAGCTAGAACCCACACGGCTCTAATCCTCCAATCGAGATACGTTCGTATGATCACGAAGTTCCTGCACCGGAGGCTCAGGGACAGCTTGCCGCGCGATCTCAACCGAAGGAGTACCGATGGCGGGATCAGGCATCACTCAAATACAGGGGGTTGAGCCTTGGATGATCGACGCATTCCAGAATCTCTCGCGGGACAAAGGCGACCGCAATCTCAGCGGCCTCCTACCGACGGCCGGCGACACCGTTGACCTGGAGGGGACGGCGGCGCGCTGTCGATGTCACTTCGTTGCTAGCGACGGCAACAACAGGGTGAAGATTGACGCCCTTGCCGACAAAGTCGCGCGCCAGGCGCTTGAGTACTGCACGCCGCGCAGCAGATTGCTGGAAGCCAAAGCCGAATTCGAGATGACGGGATCCTACGAGGGGCTTGTTCGCCTGGGCAATGAAGCCCGAGAGCTGTTCACCAAGGCCGAGAGTTCCGGAGAGGCCGGAGAGATGCTGCTGTACTTGCTTTTGGAAGTAGGCCTTGGCTTGCCGCAGATCTTCTGCAAGATGCCGCTAAAGACGAACCCTCAGGTACACGTGCACGGGGTCGATGGGGTGCATGGCTCGCTGGAGCCTGATGGCCGATTGGGGCTTTACTGGTGCGAGGCAAAGCTCTACGGCAGTGCTTCCGCAGCGACCCGCGAATGCTTTTCCTCGCTCGCTCCTTACCTGCTGGATGACGGCAGCGGACCGGCCGAGCGTGACCTGCTCTTGGTCCGCGACGGCCTCGACACTGGCAATGAGGACCTCGATCGAGCACTAAAGCGGTTCTTGGACGACGACCAAACCGCTTCCCAATACCGAGTGGTCAAAGGGGCATGTTTGATCGGCTTCAGCCTTGACGACTATCCCTCGCCCTTTGCCGAGGACGGCGTCTCGCTGGTGCAAGAGGTGTTAGGGCAGATCCAAGCTTGGTTCGCAGGTGCCGGCAAACGCGTGGTTAAAGAAAAAATCGAGAGCTTTGAGATTGAGATTTTCTGCGTGCCCATGCCAGATGTCGAGCAGTTCAGAGCATCTGTGAAGGAGCACCTTCACCTGTGAGTGGCCCGATCCCCTTAGCGGAGTCGATCCTCGCATCCGAACCCTGCAATCAACTACTGGAGGCGGTGGCCATCCGCGCCGCCTTAGCCGAGTTCCCCATGATCAAGGCGACTGGCGACTATGGGGAGATCGACTGGTCGTACGCGCTTCGCACCGCCAGCGCGCTCGCGTCCGCGCAAATCGAGAAGGCACAAGACGCGGCGCTACGGATCGCGCAGACCTGCTTGGGAGCCGCAGCCGAGGCTGAGGAAGGGCATCGGCGAGCGGCAGCCCTGATCCTCGAGCGAATGGGCAATCAGCCAGCGCTGCGGCTCGCGGACGAGCGCGACTTGATCGAAGGGGGTGCGTGGGAGAAAGCCCCGATGCCGCTTGCGTTGGATGTCGTTCGCCGTCGCTTGGAACTCTCGATCCCAAGCAAGACCGGGCGCGCACTCTCGGTCAACCAGTTTCAGCGTGACTTCTGGACGGCAGCACGTGATGCCCGCTGGATCAGTGTTTCCGCACCTACCTCAGCCGGTAAGTCTTACATCGTCGCCGCCTGGTTCAAGGAGCAGATCGAAACGCAGGATAAGTTCCGCGGGGTCTATATCGTGCCGACGCGGGCCTTAATTGACGAGGTCAGTCACGACTTGGAACGAATCCTCGGGGGCACGGTGCCGGTCTTCAACATCCCATGGGATGAGGAGATTGACTCCGTCCAGCAAGAGGCCTACGTCTTTACTCAGGAGCGGATGCATTTTCTCCAACAGCGTCTGTCTGAGTTTGCGACGACCATGCTCTTCGTTGACGAGGCGCAGAAGTTCGGCGATGGCGAGCGAGGGGTGTTGCTGCAGCGGGTCGTTGCCGAGGCAGTGCGACGTGCTCCGGAGGGGCAGGTCATTTTTGCCAGCCCCCTCTCGTCTAACCCAGAGCTTCTACTAGAGGGAAGGCCAGCCGACACCGAAGGGGTGCCGGTCCGCAGTGAGGTGATTACTGTCAACCAAAACCTTCTCTGGGTCGAAGAGGACCCTCATGAGGGGAAAATTTGGAAGGTCGAGTTAGTCCGCGAGGGGGAGCCGCGGAAGCTTGGGGACGTCGAGCTTGATGCCCGCACCACCAGCGTCTCAAAGCGTCTTTCGTTGGTCGCGGTAGCCCTAGGGCGGAAACACAAAGGCAATCTCGTGTACGCCAATCGACCCTCGGATGCCGAGACGATTGCAAAGCAAATTGGCGAGGCTCGACGAGGCGAAGTGGATCTTTCCAATCACAAGGAGATCGTCAAGCTCAAGGAGCTGGTGGAGAAGGCGATCCACCGGCGTTACCGCTTGGTTGGCGCGCTAGACGCTGGGGTCGCCTTCCATTACGGGAACATGCCGCTGCTGGTACGGACGAAGATCGAGGAACTCTTTCGTGACGGGGTCCTCAGCTACCTTGTGTGCACGAGCACCCTGATGGAGGGCGTCAACCTGCCTAGCTCAAATCTCTTTGCATTGGGCCCAAAGAAGGGCCAGACCACCCAGATGGAGCCGGCTGACTTCTGGAACCTTGCAGGACGCGCGGGGCGCTGGGGCAAAGAGTTCCAAGGGAACATCATCTGTATTAACCCGCGAGATACTGAGCGCTGGCGCGAGCCGCCGCTGCGGAGGGTTCGCCGGCCGCTGAGGCGGGCCAGCGATCAAGTCCTCGCCGATCCCGCGGCGCTGCAGACTTACATTGCAGATGGTGAGGTTGATCGTGAGGGCGAGGTGGCGGAACTAGTTGAGCCGGTCTTCAGCTATCTGGCAAGTGAGGTCAGCAATGCAGTGCCACTGCACTCACTGCCGGGGACGGCACGAATTGCACCTGAGGAGCTGGCCGAGCTAGAAACGAAGATCAGTGAGGTGCTGGAGGAGGTCGAGATCCCAGTAGAGGTCTACCGCGCACACGCCGGAATCAACCCACTGGCAATGCAGGAGCTATTGGCCTATTTCCGCAAGCACGAGAAACCCGAGACCCTGCCGCTGCAACTTCCCGAGAAGAACGGCGCGGCCGAGAGCTACCTGACGGCCCTGATCAGGGCTCGGAACCATCTCAAAGCACCGTTTTCGCCGAACGGCGGGTATCTACATGCGCAGGCCATTCTTATGCGGGAATGGATGCGAGGTAAGCCGCTACCAGTCCTAATCAGCAGACGGATCGCCTACGAGAAGAAAGCGAATCCGGACAAGAATGAGGATACGTTGGTGGCGGCCGCGATCCGAAACACGATGCGCGACGTCGAGCAATTCGCGCGTTTTCAGGCCCCGAAGTACCTGACGTGCTACGCCGATATCCTCGGCTTTCACCTCGCTGAGACCAAGAGCGACGTGAAAATGCCGGAGATGGATCTCTCGATGATGCTGGAGATGGGCGTCGCTCGAACCACGGAGCTATCAATGATGACGCTAGGGCTCTCAAGAGCCACTGCCATTGCGCTGGAGAAATACGTTGTGCCCGACGAGTTGACGCGCGAGGAGTGCGCCCGGTGGCTAACCGAACAAGATCTAGACGCATTAGACATTCCGGCGCTTGTTCGCGAGGAGATCCAGAGCGTGCTTAAAGGCCTAGAAGCCGCTGAGAGCTAGATCAGCTCTGATGTTGATGCGAGGCATTCAGGCGGTGATTGGCGACCTCATAGTAGAGAGGCAACGCGGACGCTGCCGCTCTACAAAGCAGTGCCGGAGGAGGGACTCGAACCCCCGACACGCGGATTATGATTCCGCTGCTCTAACCAGCTGAGCTACTCCGGCGGGGGGGATGATGGTAGCGATGGCGCGGTCGGGTGGTGGAGCTCCTGAGACGGGTTGGGCGGCGATTCGGCCGGTGCTGGTGGCGTTCCTGTTGGTGGTCGATGGGTTTGCGGTGGTTTCGCTGGCGGTGGTGCGGCCGGAAGACTGGTGGGCGCCGTTTACGGCCTTTGGCGTGGTGCTGGTGGGGCTGGTGTGGTTCTTGAGCTGGTCGATTCGGCATCGGCACGACGACGACTGAGGGGTACCGGCGGGGAGAGCGTCGATTGCAGGGGAAACGCTGCACCATTCGCGCATCGTGAGTAGGGTGGGGCGATGCCTGCTGATCTCGACAGAGCGGTGAAGACTGTGGTCCGGCAGTGCATGGGGATCCAGCCGGGCGAGGACGTGCTGGTGGTCTGCAACCCGGTCACCGAAGAGATCGGCGCGCTGATGCGGATCGAGGCGCAGGGGGAGGGCGCCGACGCGACGCTGGCGGTGATCTCCGAGCGCGACTCCGCCGCCGCCGAGCCGCCCCGCGCTGTGGCTGCGGCGATGGCCGCCGCCGACGTGGTGTTGGCGCCGACGATCCAGTCGATCTCGCACACCGACGCCCGCAAGGTCGCGAGCGAGGCGGGCGTCCGCGTCGGCAGCCTGCCGGGTGTGACCGAGGAGATGCTCGGCCGCCTGATGACCGGCGACCTGGAGGAGATCCGGCGCCGCAGCTGGGCGCTGACCACGGCGATCAACCGCGGCTCGGAGGCGCGGATCACCTGCAACCACGGCAGCGACCTGCGGATCGGCCTGGAGGGGCGGATGGGGACCGTCGACGCCGGCGAACTCGGCAGCCGCGGCGCCTTCGGCAACCTGCCCTGCGGCGAGGGCTTCATCGCCCCGGTCATCGAGAGCACGGAGGGCGTGCTCGTCGTTGACGGCTCGATCGCCGAAGTCGGTCTGCTCGACACCCCGACCGCGCTGACGGTCCGCGAAGGCCACCTGGTCGAGGCGACCGGCCCCGACGGCAGTCGGCTGATGGAGCTGCTGACCGCCCACGGCGAGGAGGCGACCAGTGTCGCCGAGCTCGGGATCGGCACTAACGAAGAGGCCGAGCTGACCGGCAACATCCTCGAGGACGAGAAGATCCTCGGCACCTGCCACGTCGCCTTCGGCGCCTCGGCGGCGATCGGCGGCACCGTCCAGGTGCCGGTCCACCTCGACTGCGTGGTGCTCGAACCGACGATCGAAATCGACGGCGAGACCGTCGTCAGCGGCGGCGAGCTCCTCCTCTGAGGAGGTGCGGGGATGCCGACCCTCCTCGCCGTTCCCAACGTCTCCGAGGGTGCCGACCTAGGGCGGCTCGACCGCCTGCAGAGGGCCTTCGCGCGGGGCGTGCGCTTGCTTGACCGCCACACCGACGCCGACCATGGCCGCAGCGTCTTCACCCTCGCCGGCGAGCCCGGCGCGTTGACCGGGGCGCTGGCGAGGGGGGCGGAGGAGGCGATCGAGACGCTCGACATGCGCGCCTACCATGGCGCCCACCCGGCGATCGGCGCGCTCGACGTCTGCCCCGTCGTCTGGTTCGAACCCGCGGCCCGCGATGCCGCCCGCACCGAGGCGGTGGCCGTCGCCGAGCAGATCGGCGGCCTCGGCGTCCCGGTCTTCTTCTACGGCGAGCTGGCGCGGGAGCCGGGACGGGCCGAGCGCGCCTACTTCCGCAACGGCGGCCTGGCGGAGCTGTGGCTGCGAATGGAGTCCGGGGAGCTGCGGCCCGACTTCGGTCCCGACCTCCCGCACCCGACCGCCGGCGCGACCCTCGTGACGGCGCGGCCGCCGCTCGCCGCCTTCAATGTCGAGCTCGACAGCGGCGACGTCGAGATCGCCCGCTCGGTCGCCGCCGGCCTGCGCGAGTCGGGCGGGGGCCTGCGGGGGGTGCGGGCGATCGGGCTGCTCGTCTCCAGCGGCCGCGCCCAGGTCTCGACCAACGTTCACGACCCGCTGGCGGTGCCGCTCGGCGAGGTGGTCGAGCGGGTCCGCGCGCTGGCGGCGCCGCTCGGCGCCCGGCCCGTCGAGGCCGAGCTGGTCGGCCTGATCCCCCAAGCCGCGCTCCGGGGCTACCCCGCCGACGTGCCGATGCGCGGCTTCGACCCCCAGCAGCACGTGATCGAGGCGCGCCTCGCCGAGGCGACCGACTAGATTTCGAACTGCATCACTTTCTACTCCTACTGGGTGTAGAAGTTGATGCAGTTCGCTCTTATGGCTCAGACGAGGAAGAAAAGACAGCGCAAGCGCCGCGGCACCCAGGGCGGGCGGATCGACACGAAGGCGCGCCGCAGCCGGCCCCGCAGCCGCGAGGAGGCGAAAGCGCAGGCGCGGGCCAAACGCCGCCCGACCGCGAAAGAGGACCTGCCGCCGACCTGGCGCAACTCCTTCGTCCGCGGTCTCTTCGCCGCCGCCATCTTCTCGGTGCTGATGATCCTGGTCTTCAAACGGGCCGTCGGCCCGGCGCTGATCTTCGGCGCCTTCATGCTCGCCATCTACGTCCCCTCCGGCTACTACATCGACACGGTCCTCTGGCGGCGGCGCGAGCGCGCCCGCATCCGCGCCCGGAGCGAGTGATGGCACTCGACGTCGAGATGCTCACGGTGGGGCAAATTGGCGAGAACTGCTTCCTGTTCCGGCCGCAGGGCAGCGACCGGCTGCTGATCGTCGACCCCGGGGAGGAGGCGGAGCGGATCCTCGCCACGGTCGAGGCGATGGGTGGGACGGTCGAGGCGATCCTGCTCACCCACTGTCACTTCGACCACATCGGCGCGGTTGCGCCGGTGGCGCGGGCGACGGGCGCCCCGGTCTACTGCCCGGAGATCGAGGTGCCGGTGCTCGCCGACATCATGGCCTACGTCCCCTGGGCGGGCTTCGGCCCGTATGAGAGCTATGAGGCCGACGAGATCGTCCGCGGCGGCGAGACGCTCGAGCTTGCCGGGATGGAGATCGAGGTCGTCTTCACCCCGGGCCACAGCCCCGGCCACGTCACCTACGCGGTCAAAGGCGAGCCGGCGATCTTCTCCGGCGACGTCCTCTTCCAGGGCTCGGTCGGCCGCGTCGACCTCCCCGGCGGCGACGGCCCAACCCTGCTCGCCTCGATCGCCACGCTGATGGACGCCTACCCCGACGAGACGGTCGTCCATCCCGGCCACATGGGCCTGACGACGCTCGGGGCGGAGCGGGCGACCAATCCCTTCCTCGGCTCGCTGGCGCGTTAGGAGCACCATGGCGAGCAAGTTCCAGGCCCCGCGCGGGACCTTCGACATTCTCCCCGAGGCCGCCCGCGCCCGCCGCCGGCTCGAAGCCGCTGCTGCGACCGTCTTCGCCCGTGCCGGCTACGAGCCGATCGCGACGCCGGCCTTCGAGGACACCGACCTCTTCGAGCGCGGCGTCGGCAAGTCCACCGACATCGTCCGCAAGGAGATGTTCACCTTCGAGGACAAGGGCGGCCGCAGCCTCACTCTGCGGCCGGAGGGGACCGCCTCGGTCTGCCGCGCCTACCTCGAGCACGGGATGCAGAAACTGGCGCAGCCGGTGAAGCTCCACTACCTCGGCCCGTTCTTCCGCCACGAGCGCCCGCAGGCGGGCCGCTACCGCCAATTCCACCAGCTCGGGGCCGAGTGCATCGGCACCGACTCGCCGCTCGCCGACGCCGAGGTGATCATGCTCCTCTCCGACCTATTGGGTGAGCTCGGCGTACCGGGGGTGGAGCTGCGGCTCGGCAGCCTTGGCTCCTTCGAGGCCCGGCGCGCCTACCTCGAGGACCTGAAGGCCCACCTGCACGCGCACGAGGGCGAGCTGTCCCGGGACGTGCGCGAGCGGATCGACATCAACCCGCTGCGCGCCTTCGACTCCGACGACGAAGGCACGCGCGGGGTGATGGCGAGCGCGCCGACGATCGTCGAGCGGCTGGAGGGCGAGGACGCCGAGCACTTCGCCGAGGTGCGGGCGCTGCTCGACGCCTCCGGGATCGAGTACGTGATCGACCCGACCCTGGTCCGCGGCCTCGACTACTACACGCGAACGATCTTCTCCTTCGTCTGCGACCGGCTCGGGGCGCAGTCGGAGATCGGCGGCGGCGGCCGCTACGACGGCCTGATCGAGCAGCTCGGCGGCGCCTCGACGCCCGCGGTGGGCTGGGCGGCCGGGATCGAGCGGATCCTGCTGGCGCTCGACGAGGAGGTGGCGGGGGAGGGGCGCGACGCCTTCATCGCCGTCGCCGACCCCGGGCAGCGGCGGCGGGCGATGGCGCTGGCCGCCGAACTGCGCCACGCTGGGATCTCGACCGAGCTCGACCTCGCCGGCCGCAGCCTCAAGAGCCAGCTCAAACACGCGAACCGGATCGGTGCCCGCCGCGTCCTCATCCTCGAGGCTGACGGCACCGCCCAGCTGCGCGACATGGACTCGGGAGAGCAGCGGCCGGCCGATCCCGGCAACCTTGTCGAGGAGATGACGGGAGGAGAAGCGTGAGCGAGACCGCCACCGAGGCGAAGGCACCGGCCCTGCGCGCCAACGGCTACCGGGACACCTGGTGCGGCGAGGTGCTGCCGGACAAGGTCGACTCGCAGGCGCGGGTCGCCGGCTGGGTGCATCGCCGCCGCGACCACGGCGGCCTGATCTTCATCGACCTGCGCGACCGTACCGGGATCGTCCAGCTCGTCTTCAACCCCGACAGCTCCGGCGCCTCCTTCGAGCTCGCGCACAAGCTGCGGGCCGAGGACGTCTTGAGCGCCGGCGGCAGCGTCGTCAAGCGCTCCGAGGAGACCATCAACCGCGAGCTCGCCACCGGCGAGGTCGAGTTGCTGGTCACCGAGGCCGAGCTGCTCGCCAACGCGGAGACGCCGCCCTTCCAGGTCGAGGGCTTCTCCGGCGAGGTCGGCGAGGACACGCGGCTGCGCTACCGCTACCTCGACCTGCGCCGCGAGCAGATGCAGAAGGCGCTTGCGCTCCGCCACCGCGTCGTCCACGCGATGCGCGAGTTCCTCGACCAGGAGGGTTTCCTCGACGTCGAGACGCCGGTCCTCACCCGCTCGACCCCCGAGGGCGCCCGCGACTTCCTCGTCCCCAGCCGCCAGCAGCAGGGCTCCTTCTACGCGCTGCCGCAGTCGCCGCAGCTGTTCAAGCAGCTGCTGATGATGTCCGGGTTCGAGCGCTATTACCAGGTGGCCCGCTGCTTTCGCGACGAGGCGACCCGCGCCGACCGCCAGGCCGAGTTCACCCAGCTCGACATCGAGATGTCGTTCGTCGACGGCGAGGACATCATCGACGTCAACGAACGGCTGCTGGCTCATGTCTTCAAAAGCGTCGGCGGTCCGGAGATCGAGGTCCCGATGCAGCGCATGTGTTACGACGAGGCGATGGGGCGGTTCGGGACCGACCGTCCCGACTTGCGCTTCGGCCTCGAGCTGGTCGACCTCGGCGACGCCCTGCGCGAGACCGAGTTCAAGGTCTTCCGCTCGGTGCTGGAGGGCGGGGGCTCGATCCGCGGCCTCAACGCCGGTCGCCGCGAGATGCCGCGCTCGGAGCTCGACGGCCTGATCTCGCGCGCCCAGGAGCTGGGGGCCAAAGGCCTTGTCTGGGCCTTCCGCGAGGGCAACGGCTGGCGCTCTCCGACGGCGAAGTTCCTCAGCGAGGCCGAGCTCTCCGACCTCAACCAGCGCCTCGGCGCCGAGGAGGGCGACCTGCTGCTGCTGGTCGCCGACAAGCGCCCGGTCACCGACGCGGTGCTCGGGCAGATACGCCTCGATCTTGGCGAGAAGTTCGGCCTGATCGAGGAGAACGAGCACCACCTGGTCTGGATCGTCGACTGGCCGATGATGGAGTGGAACGAGGGGGAGAAACGCTGGGACGCGATGCACCACCCGTTCACCGCCCCGGCCGGGGAGTTCGATCCCGAGAACCCCGGCGCGGCGCGCGCCCAGGCCTATGACGTGGTCTGGAACGGGCAGGAGCTTGGCGGTGGCTCGATCCGTATCCACAACGCCGAGGTGCAGGAGCAGATTTTTGCCGCCCTCGGCATCGACCGCGAGACCGCCGAGGCACGCTTCGGCTTCCTGCTCGAGGCGCTGCGCTACGGCGCCCCGCCGCACGGCGGCATCGCCTACGGCGTCGATCGCATCGTCCAGCGCCTCTACGGCGCCGAGACGATCCGCGACGTCATCGCCTTCCCCAAGACCGCCTCCGGCTTCGACCTCCTCACCGGTGCCCCCGCGCCGGTCGACGACCTGCAGCTGCGCGACCTCGGCGTCACCATCCACAAACCCAAACTCGCCGGCCACTGAGATGGGCCTGCGGGACTGGATCCCCCGCAGGTGGCGGCCGGCTCCGGGGCCCGGGCAGACGCCGATCCACGTCGACGACCCCAGCTACGACAGCTGGGAGGTCGTCCGCGACTTCGCCGACGTCCGCACCGCCCGCGCCTGGCACCAGGCCCTGATCGAGGCAAACATCGAGGCGGTCCTCACCTCCGACTGGCCGATCGACCGCTTCGGCCGCGGCGACATCGCCCTCCGCGTCCCCGCCGAGCGCTGGAGCGAGGCCGAGTGGCACCTCTCCAACCTCGACGACGAGTGGGTTTGACGAGCGCCCAGCGGTGGTAAGTTTGCATCAGGCTCGAGCCCGTACGAGAGCCGTCTCACCGTTTGACCCAACACAAACGGCGCGGGAGCTGACAAGTCTCTTGGTCTCTTGGGATCCGGAGCAGGCACCCACCTTCATTTGAAGGGATCAAAGCCAGAGGCGGCAACGGCGGGTTGGGGCCTTTTTTGCTGGGCCTCCCGTCACTGAAATGCCGAAGTCCCGCCGGCGAATCGGCACGATCTGCGCGCCACACGTGCGCCCATCCGCTTCAGCATCGGCGGCATGCCGAGCGACTTGGGAATCGAGCACCTCAGAGGTGCAGGATCATCAGCTCGCGAGATGGATCGGGCGATCGCCGCGCTTGCGAAGCAGCAGCATGGCGTGGTCGCGCGGACTCAGTTACTGGACCTCGGGCTCAGTCGCCGAGCAATCGCTGGGAGGGTCGGGCGAGGTTTGCTGAGCGAAGTCTTCCTTGGCGTCTATGTCTTCGGGGCCAGGCGGATCACGCGAAAGGGTCGATGGATGGCAGCCGTGCTCGCGGCTGGGGGAGGGGCTGTGCTCAGCCACCGGTCTGCTGGGCGGCTCTGGCGCTTGATTCCACCGGCAGCCGAGGGCGTCGAAATCACCTGTCCGCCGGGTCGCGTCGTGAAGAGGTCTGGCATTGTCAGCCGCCAGTCCCTGCTTCGGGACGACGAGTGGTTAGTCCACGACGGAATCCCGGTTACCTCGCCGTTTCGAACGATCTTTGACCTCGCCGCCATCGCCGAGATGCGGGAGCTGGAGCGGGCTTTTCATGAGGCGGAAGCGCGGGAGGTGACTGATCGGGTGTCGCTCCCGATGTTGTTGGAGAGGTATCCGGGACGGCGCGGGACGCGGAAGGTGCAGGCGTTGCTGGAGGCGCGAGCGCCGCTTGCGATCACGCGGAATGACTTCGAGGAGGCGTTCTTGGCCCTCGTGGATCGCAACGGCCTCCCGCGGCCACGGATGAACGCGGACTTCGCCATTCGCGGGCGCTTCTTCGAGATCGACGCCCTGTGGGAGCGCAAGCGGGTGGCGGTGGAGCTCGACAGTCGAGAAATCCACGGGACCTACAAGAAGTTCGAGAGCGACCGGCTGCGCGACCGCATCCTGGTGGCGGAAGGGTGGAGGACGATGCGGATCACCTGGCGGCAGTTGCAGGAGGAACCTCACGAGATTGCCAGGGACCTGAGGGCGGCCATTGAACGGCCTGCGCTGTAGAGGAGCCGCAGAGCGCTTGGGCAGGGCCATCACCCACACCCACCCGGCAAGTAGGTGTGGGTGATGGCCCTGACGAGACGTTAGGAGGAGGGACAAGGGATCGCGTGATTGCGAGCTTTACCCTTCATCCCATGGAGCGTGAGCTTTTCGACCACTACTTGCGTGATGAGAGCCGGCTTGGGCCGGTCGCCGATGGCGCCTTTACGGGCGCTGCAGGTGGAGCCGCTTGCGGGGACCTCTCGCGGCTCTCCTTCCTCGTCGAGGACGGCCGCATCCACTCCGTCACTTTCGACGCGGAGGGATGCGGGGCCACTCGCGCAGCGACCGCTGCCGTCGCCGAAATGGTCGATGGCTCTCTTGTTCTAGAGGCTGCTCTGATCGATATAGACACCGTCGATCAAGCAATCGGCGGGCTCACGCCGGCGAAGCGCCACGCCGCTCAGCTCGCCACCGACGCCCTGCACCGCGCCCTCCAAGGGGTCGCTTCCTCGTCCCTCAGCATGATCCCGGGCTCAGGTCGGATGGCCACCTCACCCGGAACGGGTGGCCATCCGACCCAACCGAAGCGCGTCGCCGTCGCCATGTCCGGCGGCGTCGACAGCGCCGTCGCCGCGCTCCTCGCTCGCGAGGAAGGGGCCGAGGTCGTCGGCATCACCGTGAAGCTCTGGTCCGATCCGGAGACCGACGGGGCCAAGGCTTGCTGCTCGCCCGAGGCGGTTCTCGGCGCCCGCGGGCTTGCGCACCAGTTGGGGATGCCGCACTTCACGCTCGACCTCGAGGAGGACTTCCGGCGCCGGGTCGTCGATCGCTTCATCGGCGGCTATGCCGAGGGGCAGACGCCGAACCCCTGCATCCTCTGCAACGGCGAGGTCCGCCTTGCCGCGATGGTCGACCTGGCGGAGCGGGTGGGCGCCGAGCGGCTGCTCACCGGCCATTACGCCCGCATCGTCGACGACCCCGATGGCCCGCTGCTCGCCACCGCCGCCGACCAGGCGAAGGACCAGAGCTACATGCTTGCGGCGCTGCCGCCGCAGCTGCTCGGCCGCCTCGGCTTCCCGCTCACCGAGCTGACCAAGCCGGAAGTCCGCGAGATCGCCGCCCGCCACAACCTCTCCGTCGCCAAGAAGGCCGAGAGCCAGGACCTCTGCTTCCTCGCCGGCCAGGGCAAGCGCGGTTTCCTCCGCCGCCACGGCGGCCTGCGTGAGCGCGACGGCGCGGTGCTCGACAGCGCCGGCCGCACCATCGGTCGCCACCGCGGCCACCACGACTTCACCGTCGGCCAGCGCCGCGGTATCGGCGTCTCGGCGCCCGAGGCGCTCTACGTACTCGCCACCGACGCCGGCGCCAACACGGTCACCGTCGGCACCCGCGCCGAGCTGGAGCAGCGCAGCGTCCGCGTCCGCGACGCCGTCCTGCACCGCGACGGCAGCGCGGTCGACGCGGTCAAGCTGCGCTACCGCTCCCGAGCCCTCCCCGCCACCGTTTCGGCGGCGGGGAGTGGTCGGCATTCCTCCCTGGAAGTCGAGCTGGCCGAGCCCTTCCCTGGCGTGGCACCCGGCCAGACCGCGGTGCTGATGGCCGGCGATCGGATTGTCGGCCACGGCACCATCAGCGCCTAAGCGCTGAGCTCAGACCCCTAAGCGACAGAGCTCCCCGCGACCAGCGCATGTTCTTCCTGTCGCTGCTGGACGACGGTTTTGACGCAACGGCTGAAAGCGGTTCCCTTGTCGCCGTGGGCGACGTGCTTGCCGCTGCGGTCGTGCTTTTTGTTCAGGTCCTTGCAGGCCTGACGCGGGGTGAGATTGGGCTGGTTGGCGGCCCGCTTGTGCGCCAGGACGCAGCGGCTGAAGGCGGTGCCCTTCTCGCCTTTCACGTGTTTCTTGCTTTCGCCTTTGCACCAATAGCCGTAGGCGTGGCCTTTAGGCGCGTTCGTCGGGTGCGACGGATGTTCAGGGTGGTATTCCGGCTGGTAGGAGACCGCCCCAGCCATTGCCGGCAGCAGCGCCATCGCAAGCACAGCCAGCCCCAAAGCAAGCTTCGGATGCAGCTTCATAATCGCTCTCCTTCCAAGATGTTCGATTGGGCGATTCCTCTCTGAAACGCAGCACCCCCGCGCCATGTAAGCCCCATGTTTCGGCTTCACCGCCCCGAATCGAACAAATATTTAGGCTTCCTAACATGAGGGCGAAGGAGATCCGGGACACCTACCTGTCGTTTTTCGCCGCGCGCGACCACAAAATCGTCCCTTCGGCCTCGCTGGTGCCGAGCGTCCACGATCCCTCCGTGCTGCTGACCACGGCCGGGATGCAGCCGTTCAAGCCCTACTTCCTGGGGCGGGAACAGCCGCCGGCGCCGCGACTCGCCGACGTGCAGAAATGCTTCCGCACCACCGACATCGAAGAGGTCGGCAACACCGCCCGCCACATGACCTTCTTCGAGATGCTCGGCAACTGGAGCTTCGGCGACTACTTCAAGGCCGAGTCGATCCCCTGGGGCTGGGAGCTCTCCACGCAGGGCTTCGGGATGGACCCGGAGCGGATCTGGGTGACGGTCTTCGGCGGCGACGAGGAGCTCGGCCTCGGTCCCGACGAGGAGGCGATCGAGATCTGGCGCGCCACCGGCGTCCCGGAAGAGCGCATCGTCCGCCTCGGTCGCGAGGACAATTTTTGGCAGGCCGGCCCGACCGGCCCCTGCGGTCCCTGTTCGGAGCTCTACCTCGACCGCGGGCCCGACTTCGGTGCCGACGGGGAGCGCCCCGGTGACGACACCGACCGCTTCCTCGAGTTCTGGAACCACGTCTTCATGAGCTACGACCTCGCCGAGGACGGCACCCTGACCGAGCTGCCGATGAAGAACATCGACACCGGCATGGGCCTCGACCGGATGGCGGCAATCCTCCAGGACGTTCCCTCGGTCTTCGAGACCGACCACGTGCGGCCGCTGATCGGACTGGCCGAAGAGCTCTCCGGCCGCCGCTACGACGAGGGCGGCGCGGTCACCCGGGCGATGCGGATCGTCGCCGACCACAGCCGCGGCGCCGCCTTCCTGATCGCCGACGGCGTCGTCCCCTCCAACGAGGATCGCGGCTACATCCTGCGCCGGATCATGCGCCGGGCGATCCAGCAGGGCAACACGCTGGGCCTCGAAGCACCGTGGCTCGGGCGCTTCGCGGAGCGGGCGATCGAGCTGATGGGCGATGCCTACCCCGAGCTGGTCGCCGAGCGGGAGACGATCGAGCGCTGGGTCGGCGACGAGGAGGAGAGCTTCGGCCGCACCCTGGAGCGCGGCAGCGAGCTGCTCGAGCGCCTGGTCGCCGAGGCCGAGCGCCAGGGGACCTCCTGGATCGACGCCGCCGAGGCCTTCAAATTGCACGACACCTACGGCTTCCCCTATGACTTGACCAAGGAGTTGCTGGCCGAACGCGGTCTCTCGGTCGATGACCAGGGCTTCGAGGAGCTGATGGAGGAACAGAAGGCGCGGGCGCGGATGGCGAGCGCCACCGCCCACGGCTCCGAGAACACGCACGAGCGCGTCGCCGCCTTCGCCGCCGCGGCGCCGCCGACGCGGTTTGTCGGCTATGAGACCCTGCGCGCGACCACCGGCCTCGCCGCGGTCGAGCCGGTCAACGGCAAGGCGCTGGTGAAGCTGGAGGAGAGTCCCTTCTACGCCGAGGGCGGCGGCCAGGTCGCCGATTCGGGCGTACTGCGGGTCGCCGGTGCTGAGGCGCGGGTGGTCGACGTCTACCGGCTCGGCGAAGACCAGGCGCTGGAGGTCGAGGCAGGGACGACGATCGAACCCGGCGTTCCGGTCGAGGCCGAGGTCGACCACGAGGCCCGCTTCGCGACGATGCGCAACCACACCGCCACCCACCTCCTGCACGCGGCACTGCGCGAGCGGCTTGGCACCCATGTCCGCCAGGCCGGCTCCGCCGTCCGTCCCGACAAGCTGCGCTTTGACTTCACCCACGGCCAGGCGCTGAGCCCGGACGAGCTGCGCGACGTCGAGGACCGGGTCAACGAGTGGATCAAGGCGAGCCGGCCGGTCCGCTGGATGAACATGAACCGCGAGGAGGCCGAAAAGCTCGGCGCGATGGCCCTGTTCGGCGAGAAATACGGCGAGTGGGTGCGGGTGGTCGAGGTCGACGCCGTCTCCCGTGAGCTCTGCGGCGGCACCCACGTCGCCAACACGGCCGAGGTCGGCATCTTCAAGATCACCTCCGAGGGCTCGAGCGCCGCCAACGTGCGCCGAGTCGAGGCGATCACCGGCCCGGCGGCCATCGATTACTTCCGCGAGCGCGAGTCACAGCTGCGCGAGGCCGGCGAGGCGCTGGGCAACGCGCAGGACCCGGTCGCCGCGGCGCGACGGGCGGCGGAGCGGCTGAAAGAGGTCGGCGCCGGGGCGGAGAAAGCGCAGCGCGAGCAACTCGGCGTCGAAGCCGACGTGCTTGCCACCGAGGCCGCAGACCTTCCCGGCGGCGGGCGCCTGGTCGCGGCAACGGTCGAGAAGGACCTGCAGGCGAATCCGAAGCAGCTGCTCGATCTCGCCAACCGCGTCCAGTCGAAGGTGGGGCAACCCTCGGCCGTCGTGCTCGGCGGCGAGTTCGGCGGCAAAGCAGGCCTCGTCGCCCTCGTCTCCAAGGACGCGGTCGAGCGCGGCCTCTCCGCCGGCTCGATCATCCGCGAGATCGCCCCGATCGTCGGCGGTGGCGGCGGTGGCCGTGACGACATGGCGCAGGCCGGCGGCAAGGACCCTTCGAAGCTGGACGAGGCCCTGGCCGCCGCGCGTACCGCGGTCGAGCGGGACCTCGGCTGAGGCATGCGGGTGCTCGCTCTCGACCACGGGACCGTCCGCATTGGCTGCGCGCTCTCGGATCCGAGCGGGACCCTGGCCACGCCGCTGCCGGTGATCGAGCCGCCGGAGGCGCGCGCGGTCGCCGAGCTGGTCGACGAGCATGGGGTAGAGCAGGTCGTCGTCGGGTTGCCGATCCATCTCAGCGGCGAAGAGGGCAGCCAGGCGGGATTGGCCCGTAGCTTCGCGGGGGAACTCGAAGCGATGCTTAGCGTCCCTGTCGACACCTATGACGAGCGCCTGACCAGCCGCATGGCCGACGCCAGTCGCCGCGGCGGCGCTTCCGCCGCTCGCGACTCGCTCGCCGCGGCGCACCTGCTCGAGAGCTACCTGGAGAGCCGCGGATGAGCGACGACTGGCTCACCGAGGATCCCTTCGCCGATCCCGAGGACCCCGCCGCCCGCGAGCGCGAGCAGCGGCGTCGCGAACGCGAGGAGAAGCGACAACAGCGGGAAGAGAAGGATCGCCAGCAGGCCGAACAACGCGAAGAGAAGGAACGTCAGCGGGCCGAGAAGCAGGCGGCGAAGGAAAAGGCAATGGCTCCGCCTCCGCCCGCGCCCGCGACCCCGCCGGCCCCTAAGCAGGATGAGCCGCCTCGCGAGACGCCGGTGCCGCCCAAGCCCGCGGCCCGGCCTGAGCCCCTAGCGCCTCAGGCTCCCCCGCCTCCTGCGGAAGAACCGCCGCTCCCTCCCCGCACGCCCGAGCAGGAGTTCTGGGACGAGGAGCCCGAGCCCGAGCCGGTCGCGGCTCCGGCGGCGACCGCCTACCACGACGAGGGCGACCCGGAGATGGCGGGCGCCGCCCGCAACGGCCGTCGTGCCGGCGACGATGGGGGTTCGCGCCGCGGCGGCCCGCTGGGGGCGATCGCCCGCCACCCGTTCAGGGTCTTCGGCGTCCTCGTCGCCCTCTTCCTGCTCTGGTCTCTGAACCAGCTATTCCAACCCTTCCACGGCGAGGGCAGCGGCGAAGTCGCGGTGGCGATTCCGAAGGGCGCCGGGGTAAGCGAAATCGGCGATCTGCTGAGCAAGAGGGGCGTGATAGACGACTCGACCCTGTTCCAGATTCGCGTCCGCCTGGCCGGCGAGGCCTCCAACCTCTACTCGGGCCACTTTACGCTCGCCCACAACATGAGCTACGGCGCCGCGATCGACGCGCTTTCGACGCCGCCGGTTAAGCGCACGATTAGCGTCACCATCCCCGAGGGCTACACCCGCTCGCAGGCCGCCCAACTGGTCGAAGAAGACGGCGTCCCCGGTAGCTACACCAAGGCGACCGTGAAGTCGAAGTACCTGAACCCGGCGCAGTACGGGGGGAAGGGCGCCAAGGACCTCGAGGGCTTCCTCTTCCCCGACACCTTCGAACTGAAGCCGAACGCGCCGGTCGACGACCTCGTCCAGCTGCAGCTGCAGGACTTCAAGCGGCGGATCAAGGGCGTGAACATGAAGTACGCGAAGTCGAAGAACCTGACCACCTACGACGTCCTCATCATCGCCTCAATGGTCGAGCGCGAGGCCGGCGTCTCGAGCCAGTACGACGACGTCGCCTCGGTGATCTACAACCGCCTCCACGAAGGGATGCCGCTGGGGATCGACGCGACCATTCGCTTCGCCACCGGCAACTACACGAAGCCGCTGACCGAATCCGAACTGGCGATCGACTCGCCCTACAACAGCCGCACCAACGTCGGCCTGCCGCCGGGGCCGATCAACAGTCCCGGCCTGGAAGCGATCGAGGCGGCTGCGCACCCGTCGAAGAGCGACTACCTCTTCTACGTGACCACGCCGGGCGCCTGCGGCAAGCTCACCTTCGCCAAGACCGAAGCCGAATTCGAAGCCGCAGTAAACAAGTACAACTCCGCGCGTGAAGCGGCCGGCGGCAACTCGCCGGACACCTGCGGGGAAAACACCAGTGAATGAGACATGGCGAAGCTGGCGGTGATCGGGCACCCGGTCGCGCACTCGCGCTCTCCCTCGATGCAGAACGCGGCGCTGGGTGCGCTTGGGCTCGCGGACTGGACCTACCGGGCGATCGACGCGGCGCCGGGCGCCTTCGAGATGACGGTGCGCGAGCTGGCCTCGGTTGGCTACGCCGGCGTCAACATCACCGTCCCGCACAAGGAGGCGGCGCTGGCGCTGGCAGGCGAGGCAAGTGAAGCCTCGCAGCAGATCGGCGCCGCCAACACGCTTGTTTTCGACGGCAAGAAGATCGAGGCGCATAACACCGACGCCGACGGCCTGCTCGCCTCGCTGCCGGAGTCGCCCCGCGGCCGCCGGGTTCTCGTCCTTGGAGCCGGCGGTGCCGCCCGGGCGGCGATCTGGGCGCTGCGCTGGGAAGGCGCCGAGGTCGAGGTTTGGAACCGCACGGCCGAGAAAGCGGCGGCGCTCTGCGCCGAGCTCGGCGGCGCCGCGATCACCGATCCGCAGCAGGACGCCTACGAGCTGATCGTCAACACCAGCGCGGCGGGCCTCAAGGGCGAGGACCCTTTTGAGCACCTGCCGCTGGAGCCGGACCTCTTCGCTCCGAGCCAGACGATCGTCGACATAGTCTACGGCGATCGCCGCAGCCTGCTGCTGGAGGCGGCGGAGAAGGCGGGCGCCGCCACCGTCGACGGCCTCGAGATCCTCGTCCAGCAGGGCGCCCGCTCGCTGGAAATCTGGACTGGCCGTCAGCCCGACATCGACGTGATGCGTCGGGCGGCAGCGCGCCGATAGCCTTCCTCGCGATGACGACGTTCCGTTTCACCACCGCGGGGGAGTCGCACGGGCCTGGGCTTGTGGCGATCGTCGAGGGCATGCCGGCGGGCCTCGAGCTTGACCGCGAGGCACTCGACCGCGACATGGCGCGGCGCCAGCTCGGCCACGGGCGCGGCGGCCGGATGAAGATCGAGACCGACACGGTTGAGGTTCGCTCCGGAGTCCGCCACGGCCGCACCCTCGGCAGCCCGATCGCGCTGCTGGTCGCCAACCGCGACTACGCCAACTGGGAGGAGCGGATGAACCCCTGGCCGGTCGAGGGGTTCTCGCCCGACGAGGTCCACCTGCCGCGGCCCGGCCACGCCGACCTCGTCGGCGCCCAGAAATACGGCCACACCGACATCCGCAACATCCTCGAGCGCGCCAGCGCCCGCGAGACCGCCGCCCGGGTCGCCGCCGGGACGATCGCCCGTGCCTTCCTGGCGAAGCTCGGAGTCGTGATCCACAGCCACGTGCTGCAGATCGCCTCGGTCAAAGTCGCCGAACGCACGGACCTGAAGCCGGAGGACTTCGCCGGCATTGACGACGACCCGGTCCGCTGCCTCGATCCGGAGGCGAGTAAGGCGATGGTCGCGGAGATCAACCGCCTGCGTAAGGCGAACGAGAGCCTGGGCGGCACCTTCGAGGTGCTGACCTTCGGGCTCGTCCCGGGGATCGGCTCGCACATCTCCTGGGAAGACCGCCTCGACGGCCGTCTCGCCGGCGCCGTTGCCTCGATCCAGTCGATCAAGGGCGTCGCGATCGGCGAAGCCTGGGACGTCGCCGGTCGGCCCGGCTCGGAGGCCCACGACGAGATCTTCTGGTCGGAGAAGGACGGCTACTTCCGCGAAACCAACCACGCTGGCGGTCTCGAGGGCGGGATGACCAACGGTCAGCCGCTCTCGGTGCGGGCGGCGGTGAAGCCGATCTCGACCCTGACCAAGCCGCTGCGCTCGGTCGACACCGAGACCAAGCAGCCGGCGCAGGCGCTGCGCGAGCGGACCGATTCCTCCGTCGTGCCGGCCGCGGCCGTTGTCGCGGAGGCGATGGTGGCGCTGACCCTCGCCCGCGCCTACCGCGAGAAGTTCGGCGGCGATCACATCGACGACGTGGTCGAGGCGATCGACGCCTACAAACAGCGCATCGACTTCCGAGGTTAAGGCCGGTGCAGCCGGCGATCGTCTTCATCGGCTTCATGGGGGCGGGGAAGTCGACCGCGCTCGCCGCCGCCCGCGAGGCGGGGCTGGAGACCATCGAGATCGACGAGCTGATGGCTGCTGAGCTCGGAAAGCCGATCCGGCAGGCCTTCGAAGAGGACGGGGAGGAGGCTTTCCGCGCCAGAGAGGCCGAGGTGGTCGGCTCGCTGCTGGAGAACGCCGACGGCGGCGCGATTGCCCTCGGCGGCGGCAGCGTCCTCTCCGAGCGGATCCGCAAGGCCCTCGACCGTCACATCGTCGTCCTGCTCGAGATCGACGCACCGGAGGCCTGGCGCCGGATCGAAGGCACCGACCGCCCACTGGCGACGAGCGAAGAGGACGTCGTCCGCCTGCTTGCCGAACGCCTGCCGCTCTACGAAGAGCTGGCCGATGCGGTCGTCCCGACGGTGGACGAGGGGGTGGTCGCCCGGGCGCTGCCGGCGATCCAGGCTTTGGCGGAGAGACCGGAAGAAACGAAGCTCCTTTGGGCCGTTAGTAGATCGGGCGAGTACCCCGTCTTCGTTGGTTTCGGAGCCCTGCGGAGGCAGTGGTGGCCGCTGGAGGGTCGCCGCTTCTGCGTTACTGATCGCAATGTCGCTTTTGCCCTGCAGGACCTGATGCCTGATTCAGAGCTTCAGTTCGAGATCCGCCCGGGCGAGCTTTCCAAGAACCTCGAACAGGTCGAACAGATCATGGTGGCTTTCGCGGAAGAGGGAATGACTCGCGAGGACCATGTGGTTGCGGTTGGAGGGGGGGTGGTCGGCGACCTTGCGGGCTTCTGTGCCCATGTCTACCAACGCGGAGTGCCGGTTGTGCAGGTGCCCACGACCCTGGTCGCCCAGGTCGATTCTGCTTATGGAGGAAAGACCGGAGTCGACCTGGAAGCCGCCAAGAACTATGTCGGGGCCTACCACATGCCGGCAGCGGTCATCGCCGATACCGCGGTTCTCGAGAGTCTCCCGAGTCTGGAGTTAGCTTCCGGTTTCGTAGAGGTGTTGAAGACGGCTCTTCTTGCAGGCGGCTCACTTTGGGAGCGCGTTCGCAACATGAAGACCCTTCACCCGTTTGAGCTGAACGACCTGGTTTTTGCTTGTGCCCGTTACAAGTGCGGCGTAGTGGCAGCGGACGAGCGCGACAAGGGGTTGCGGCACGTTCTCAACTTCGGGCACACGGTCGGTCATGCCATCGAGACTGCGAGCGCGTTTGACTATCGACACGGTGAAGCCATCGGGCTCGGCTTACTGGCTGCGCTTGAGCTGTCGGATGCCAAGGACCTACGAGACGAGGTTCGCCAGATCCTCGATCTCCACGCGCTTCCCTTCAAGCTTGCCCCACACATTCAGGTTGATGAAGTGCTGGGGTTCCTTCAGCTCGACAAGAAGCGAACCGCCGCCGGCGTCGGTTTCGTCCTTCTCTCCGAGCCGGGCAAGCCCCGGACCGGTCAGCTGGTCGACCCGGCTAAGGTCCGTGCAGCCGTGGAGGAGCTCTACTGATGCCGAGCGTGAGCAACCGCGTCGCCGTCTTGCACGGGGTCAACTTCGACGTCCTCGAGCGCCGCGACGCCAGCATTTACGGCGGCATCTCGCTCTCGCAGCTGGAGGCGAAGATCTCCGACTGGGCGCACGAATTCGGCCTTGAACCGATCTTCTTCCAGACCAACTCCGAGGGCGAGTTCTGCGAATACCTACATCGCTCCGGCGACGGGCTGGCCGACGCGGCGATCGTCAATGCCGGCGCCTGGACCCACTACAGCCGCGCGATCGCCGACGCGCTGGAGCTGACCCGGCTGCCCGCGGTCGAGGTCCACCTCTCCGACGTCGAGGCGCGTGACGACTGGCGCAAGCTCTCGGTCTTCGACGGCCTCGTCGCCGCGAAGATCTCCGGCAAGGGCCCCGATGGCTACCGCGAGGCGCTGGAAGTACTGGCGACGGAGCTGGAAGTGACGCCCTAGTGGGTGGACGAGGCGACCGCCTCGAGCAGCAACTGGGCGAGCGCGAGCTCGACCGGATGCTGGTCCTCAACCTGCTCAACATCCGCTACCTGACCGGGTTCACCGGCACCAACGGCGCCTGTGTGTGTGGTCCTGGCGTACGCCTCTTCTTCACCGACTTCCGCTACACCGAGCGTGCCGAAGCCGAGGTCGAGGGATGGGAGATCCAGACGATCGCCAACGACTGGCTGGGCGGGATCGCCGAGCACCTGCAGGGCCGGGTCGGGTTCGAGGACGACCACATGTCGGTGCGCCTGCTGGAGAAACTGAAGGAGAAACTGGCCGACGGGGTGGAGGCGGTGCCCGCCGGCGGCCGGGTTGAGGAGCTGCGGCGGGTCAAGGACGCCGGGGAGCTGGCGCTGATCGAGGAGGCCGCGAAGTTGGCCGACGAGGCCCTGAGCTGGAGTGTCGAGCAGGGGCTGGCGGGCAAGACCGAGCGCGAGGTCGCCCGCGCCTTCGAAGCGCACGTCCGCGAGCTCGGCGGCGATCCCTCGTTCCCCGCGATCGTCGCCGCCGGACCCAGCGGGGCGCTGCCGCACGCCGAGCCCGGCGAGCGGGAGATCGGTCGCGGCGAGCTGGTCGTCTTCGACATGGGGGCGGCAATCGACGGCTACTGCTCCGACGGCACCCGCACCTTCGCCACCGGCGATCCGGGTGAGGAAGCGATCGAGGTCTACGAAGTCGTGCGCCGGGCGCAGCAGGCCTCCCTCGACGCGATCCGGGCCGGGATCACCGGCGAAGACGTCGACAAGGTCGCCCGCGAAGTGATCGATGCCGCCGGCCACGGCGACCGCTTCGGCCACGGCCTCGGCCATGGCGTCGGGCTCGAGCTGCACGAGGCGCCGCGGCTCTCGCTGCGCTCCGACGACGTCCTTGCGCCGGGAGAAGTGGTGACGGTCGAGCCGGGGATATACCTCCCGGGCAAGCTCGGGGTGCGGATCGAGGACCTGGTCGTGGTGACCGAGGACGGCCTCCGCAACCTCAGTTCTTTACCGAAAGAGCTGCAGATCACCGGCTGATATTCAAGGCCGGGCGCGTACCCGCCGATAGCGGCACATGAGCGCTAACGCTGAGACCCTCGTCTCGATCCACGAGGAGGCGCGCCGCGAGCGTTTGCTCGACATGGAGGATCGGGTCCAGCGTTACCGCCTTGCCTGTTTCGGGATCCTCGCTTTGGCCCTGGCGGTGGCCGGAGGAGACGAGGTCGGCTACTGGTGGATCCCGCTGCTCGGCGGCGGGCTCGCCGGGTTTGCGGTCGCCGATCGCTTCATGCGCAAAAGCAGCCACCCGGCGATCTGGATCGCCGGAGCCTGGGCGGCCCTACCGCTGATTCTCATGGCCTCTGTGCTCGTCACCGGTGGCGCCACCAGTCCGGCACTGGTGTGGTTCGCCCTGCCCGCCGTGACTCTGGGCTTCCGCTTCGAGCCGCGGGGGATGGTGATCGGAACCGCCTACGTGGTGGCGACCTTCCTGATCGCGGCGATCGCGCCTGATCCTGGCATCGCCTGGGATGAACGCCAGATGCTGATCGCGGTACTCGCCCTGATCGTCAGCACCGTGATCCTCTCCGGCGCCCTGGTCGAGTCCGACCGCACCCACCGCCATCGCTCGACCCTCGACCCCCTCACCGGCCTCTTCAACCGCAACGCGCTCGAGCAGCGGCTCTCCGAGCTCGAGGGACAGCCCTGCGATCCCGGTCAGGGCATCTCCCACGCCTTCCTTCTCTGCGACCTCGACCACTTCAAGCAGGTCAACGACCGCTTCGGCCACGCCACCGGCGACGCCGTCCTCCAGGACGTTGCCTACACAATGCGGGCGACCCTGCGAGCCGGCGACTCGATCTACCGGGTCGGCGGCGAGGAGATCCTGGTGATCCTGCCGGGCGCCGGCCATGAAGACGCCTGCGAGATCGCCGAGCGCCTCTGCATGACGGTCCGCGAGCGCCGGCCTTCCGGGGTCACCGTCTCGCTCAGCATCGGCGTCGCCGTCGCCGAACCGGAAAGGATCGACACCGAGGACCTTCTGGCCCGTGCCGATGCATCGCTCTACGCGGCTAAGGCAACCGGCCGAGACCGAATCTACGTAGACGACTGCGACCCGGTTGCGGTCTAGCGGCTGAGGTCTACGTCCGCGCTCAGCCGCGAGCCGAAGGCCGCGAGTAGCTGGACGGTCGCCTCGACGTCGCGCAGGTCGACCATCTCGACCGGCGAGTGCATGTAGCGCAGGGGGATCGAGACGACGCCGGTGGGGATGCCGGCGCGGGAGATCTGGAGGACGTCGGCATCGGTGCTGGTGCCGCGGCCGCTGGCGCTGATCGAGTAGTCGATCCCCTCCGCCTCGGCGGTCTCGACCAGGAGCTCGAAGACCTTCGGCGAGAGGGTCGATCCGCGGCCGATCGCCGGCCCGGAGCCGAAGGGGTGGCTGCCGATCTCCTTCTCGTCGACGCCGGGGGCGTCGGTCGCGTGGGTGACGTCGACGGCGATCGCGATGTCGGGTCGCAGCTGGAAAGCGGCGGTGCGAGCGCCGAAGAGCCCGATCTCCTCCTGGACCGCGGCGACGGCGGCCATCGAGCCGCCCGGCCCGTCGCCCTCGTGGCAGCGACGGAGGCTCTCCAGTGCCACATAGGCGCCGAGACGGTTGTCCATCGAGCGCGAGACGAGGCGATCGCCGGCCACCGGCATCGGCTCGGTCCGGATCACCACCGGGTCACCGACCCGCACCAGCATTTCCGCCTCCTCGCGGTCGGCGGCACCGATGTCGATGTGCATCCCTTTCAGCTCGACGACCTTCTTGCGCTGCTCGGCCTCCAGCAGGTGGATCGGCTTGCGCCCGGCGACGCCGGGGACCAGGCCGTCCTTGCCGCGGATCTCGACCCGCTGGCCGACCAGGATCTGCGGGTCCCAGCCGCCGATCGGGGCGAACCAGAGGAAGCCCTTCTCGTCGATGTGGGTGACGAGCAGGCCGATCTCGTCGATGTGCCCGACCACTGCGACCAGCGGCGAGGCCTCCCCGACTCGCGCGATTGACGACCCAATTCCGTCGACACTGATCTCGGCGAAGGAGGCGGCCTCGCGCCAAACCTCGGCGGCGGGCGCCTCGTACCCGGACGGCGCGCCGGTGCGAAGGAGCTTGTCGAGAAGGTCGGGAGTAGTCAAAAGGTTGGGGGAGTATGCCTATACGGACGGATGTTCGTCGGCAGCCGCCGCGGGTGCCACGGGTTACGCGGCGTTCGCTTCACGGCGGAGCCGGTCTCGCCCCGGCCCGTACCCGCGGTGCTCGTAGGCAATCATCGCCCAGATCAGCAGGACGGCCGCCGCCAGCGAGATCAGCGACGGCACCGCGGTGGCGACCGGGATCAGCAGGACTAGGACGATCGCTAGCCCGAGTCGCTGGCGGTTCAGGGTCTTGACGTGGCGGTAGCGGAAGCTGACTAGCCCGATCAGGTAGAGAGCCAGCCCGCCGAGCAGGGCAGAGGCGGGGACGTCGGGCAGATGCTCAGAGTGGTGGCCGATCGTCACCTTCATCCCAAAGGCGACGAGGACAATGCCGGCGACCAGGAGCAGGTGGATGTAGGAGTAGGAGTCGCGGGCAAGGGTGTTCTGCTCGCGACCTGGCGCCGCCTCGCCGAGGCGGCGGGCCGAGACCAGGGCGACGACGTCGAAATAGGTCCACCAGAGACCTGCGGCAAGGAAGACGCCGAGCACAGCGGCCGCCCCGATCCCGAGGTCGAGCGACCCAGAGGCGCCGACCCCAATCGCGACGATGCTCTCGCCGAGGGCGATGATCAGGATCAGCCCGTGGCGCTCGGCGAAGTGGCCGGGAACGAGCTTCCATCCCTCCGAGCCGAAGAAGTAGGGGCCGGCCATATCGAGGAAGATCGCCAACGCCCAGAGGGCCCCCTGCGCGAGCCCGTCGAAAAGCGAGGCGAGGGCGAGGAGGCCGACGGCGATCGCGGTGCTAACCGCCAGCCCAATCACCGAGCGCCGCAGGTCCTCGTCATCGGCGCCGGCGAGCATGAAGAGGGCGATGTGGGCGGCGCGGAAAATCCCGATAGCCAGCGCGAAGGTGAGGGCGAGGTTGCCGAAGGCCTCCTGCACGCAGAGCGAGACGATTAGCAGCGCCGCCATCGCGGCGAAGATCACTCCCCGCACCGCGCCCGCCTCGGGATCGATCACGCTGGTCAGCCAGGCGTAGCCGACCCAGGCCCACCAGAGTACGGCGAGGATCAGCAGTCCCTGCGCCAGTCCCGACCAGGTCTGGTCGTGGGACATCAGCCCCGTGCACTGGGTGATCGCGAGAACGAAGACGAGGTCGAAGAAGAGCTCCAGCGGCGTCACCCGCTCGCCTTCGCGACGCGTGGCACTCAGGCGATGATGCTGTGCGGTCGAGGCCTCCATTCTCGAATACTGTTGCGGATGTGGCAGTCGCACTTGTAACGGGAGCGTCGACGGGGATCGGGGAGGCGACGGCGATCCGGCTCGCCCGCGAGCCCGAGACCGAGCTGGTGCTGGTGGCGCGGCGTGAGGATCGCCTGCGCGAGCTGGCGGAATCGCTCCCCTGCCGCGCAACCTACGTCGCCGCCGACCTCACCGAGGACGACGTGCCCGAGCGCATCCGCCGCCACCTCGAGGCCGAGCACGGCGGCCGCCTCGACCTGCTCGTCAACAACGCCGGCGCCTCCTGGCGCGCCAGCTTCGAGGAGGGCGGCTACGCCAACGTCCGCCGCCACATGGAGCTCAACTTCGACGCCGCAGTCCGCCTCACCGAGGCGCTGCTGCCGCTGCTGCGCGGCTCGGCGCCGAGCGCGATCGTCAACGTCGCTAGCACCGCCGGCCGCGTCTCCCGCGCCCGGACCGGCTCCTACAGCGCCAGCAAGTTCGCCCTGATCGGCTGGTCGGACTCGCTGTACGCGGAGGAGCAGCCGCATGGAGTGCACGTCGGGCTGGTCCTGCCTGGCTACATCCAGACGGAGGGGTTCCCGGCCACCGAGCTGCGCGAGAAAGCGCTGACTCGCTGGATCGTCTCCAAGCCCGCGAAGGTGGCTGAGGCGATCTTCGAGTGCGGCCCAGAGCGCAAGCCCGAGCGTTACGTCCCGCGGCCCTATGCCCTCGCCGCCCACCTGCGGATCCTCTTCCCGTCCCTGACCCGCCGCGTCCTCTCCGGCGGGGCGGCGTCGAGCCTGACCACGAGCACCGGGGAAGAATGATCTCTGTCGCGGCCGTCGCCCTGGTCGTGGTGATCGTCGCGGCTGTGGTCGCCGCTCTCTCGGCCGTGCAGGTGCGGCAGGTCAACCGGCGCTTCCGGATGCTCGACGAGGTCTCGCGGATCCCGGACGAGGGCGGATCGCTCGACGAGACGCTCGCCGCGATCGCCGAGATCATCGTCCCGGAGTTCGGCGACATGTGCGCGATCGACGTGATCGAGGAGGACCGCATCCGCCGCGCCGCGGTCAAGGCGAGCGGTCCGAAAGCGGCGGCGATCGAGGCGGGGTTGAGGGCGCGCACGCCGCGGCTGCAGGAGCAGATGGCGACCGCCGCAAGCCGCGGGCGCCAGGAGCCGCGCGAGTTCGAATTCGCCAGCGACGACGATTTCCGCGAGTACGTCACCGACGAGGAGGACCTCGCCTTCGTCCGCAGCCTCAACGTCCGCTCGGGCGTCTCGGTCGAGCTGCGCGCCCGTGGCCGGCCGACCGGGGTGCTGACGATCAGCGTCGGCCCCTCCGGCCGCCGCTTCCGCGCCGGCGACATCAAGTTCGCCAACGTCCTCGCCGGGCGGGTGGCGCTGGCGCTCGACAACGCCGGCCCTCTTCTCCCGCTGGAGCGCAGCGAGCGCGAACGGGCGGAGATCGCCGAGACCCTGCAGCGCGGCCTCTTGCCACCGCCGCTGCCGCACATCCCCGGCTGGTCGGTGGCGGCGACCTACCGCCCGGCCGGAGCCGAGAACGAGATCGGCGGCGACTTCTACGACGCCTTCCGGATCGCCGGCGGCTGGATGGTGGTGATCGGCGACGTCACCGGCCGCGGCGCCCAGGCGGCGGCGGTGACCGCGCACGCCCGCTACACGCTGCGGACCGCGGCGGCCCTGACCGGCGACCCGGTCGCAGCCCTGACGACGCTGAACCGCGAGCTGCTGGCGCGGCGGGGAACGGCCCTCTGCAGCGTCGCCGCGATGGCGGTTTCCGACGATCCTGCCGAGCCCGTGCAATTGGCGGTGGCCGGGCACCTACCGCCGCTGCTAGTTGACAGTGACACGGTTGAGGAGGTAAGCGGGCCGGCACCGGTTCTCGGCGCTTTTGCCGAGGAGACCTGGACCCTGCAGGCCACGGCGATAGAGCCTGGGCAGCTGCTGGTCATTGTCACCGACGGCGTCACCGAGGCCCTCGGCAGCGAGGGCCGGTTCGGCGAGGAGCGGCTGCGGGCGCGTCTTGCCGGTTCGACGGACCCGGCCCAGGCTTCACAGCGAATCGAGGGCGCTCTGCACGAGTTCACCGGGGGCGCCCTCGAGGATGACGCCGCGATCCTCGCCGTCGCGCCGGCCACCGCCGATGTGGAGCCTGCTCCTGCGGAGGAGTGGGACCTGGTCGAACGGCTCTACGCCGCCTTCAATCGCCGCGATTACGAGGAGATCGTTGAGCTCTGCGCGGAGGAGATGGGCTTCTTCCCGACCGGCACCTCCGGGCAGACCGGCCGCACCGCTCCCTACCTCGGCCCCGCCGGGCTGCAGGAGTACCTGCAGGACGTCGAACGGGTCTGGGACGAGCTGCGGATCACACCGAAGGTCGCCGAGCGGCGCGGCGGCTCGCTGCTGGTCCGCGGCCGCGTCTACGCCCGCAGCCGTCCGCTCGGCATCCGCGACGTCCCGGTCGCCTGGATCTGGGACCTCGAAGGAGGAAGGTTCGTCCGCGGCGAGGTCTTCCCCGATCCCGAGGCCGCCATCCGCCGCCTCGCAACCGCAGGCTGAGACCACTCTTTAGGATTCGCCGCCGTGACCATTTCGACGAACCAATTCAAGAACGGCACCCATATCGAGATCGACGGGAAGATCTGGAAGATCATCGAGTTCCAGCACGTCAAGCCGGGCAAGGGCGGGGCGTTCGTGCGGACGAAGCTGCGGCGGATCGAGGACGGCTCGGTGATCGACAAAACCTTCAGGGCGGGGGAGAAGTTCCGCCCGGTCCGGACCGAATCGAAAAAGATGCAGTACCTCTACGACTCGGGCGAGCAGGCGGTATTCATGGACTCGCAGAGCTACGAGCAGATCGAAATCCCGATGGAGTCACTTGGCGACTCGATGAAGTGGGTCTTGCCGAACGCCGATGTCGATGTCCTCTTCGTCGACGAGCAGCCGAGCGACGTCCAGGTGCCGAGCGCGATCGAGCTGAAGGTCACGCAAACCGATCCCGGCCTCAGGGGCGACACCGCTTCCGGCGGCGGCAACAAGCCGGCGACGCTGGAGTCCGGCGTCGTCGTCCAGGTCCCGCTCTTCATCGAAGAGGGCGACACGGTTCGGGTCGACACCCGCAGCGGCGAGTACGTCTCCCGCGCCTGAGCAAGCGCATCGGATTCTTGGCACATCCCGCTGTGCCGAGAATCGGTTGCGGTGCCCGGCGCTGACAGAATGGACTCATGCGTAGGTCCGACCAGCGGCGCGATGCCGTCTTCGCCAACTACCAGCGGGATGTCACCGGGCGGCCGCTCGAGGAGCTGCTGGGCGAGGCGCGGCCGCTGACCCGGGAGCTGGCCGAGGGGGTCGATGGGCACCGCGAAGAGCTCGATGACATCATCGCCGCCCATGCGAAGGGATGGACGGTCGACCGGATCGCCCCGCTGGACCTGAACGTGATGCGTATCGCCCTCTACGAGATCGAATTCATGGACACCCCGGCCGAGGTCGCGATCAACGAGGCGGTGGAGATCGCCAAGGAGTACTGCGGCGCCGAGGCACCGAAGTTCGTCAACGGGATCCTCGGGGCCGTGGTTCGCGAGCGGGGGGCGGCGGCATGAACCTGCGACTGCGCGAGATCAGCGATCGCCTGCGCCAGATCACCGCTGAGCTCGAGAGCGAGGAAGTCGGGGACGAGCGCGCCGCCCAGCTGGCCTCCGAGGCCGCCGATCTCGCCGCCGAGGCGGTCGAGGAGGCCAATCGCGAGGCTCGCCAGCAGGCGTCCGCGGAGTGACCGGCGCCGAAAGGTGTTCCTTTTGGTCGCGATACGCCCATAAGGAACAACGCTCATGAGCTATCCCGAGGATCTGCGCGTTTTAGTGGACGGCGCGCTTGCGGAACTCGGTTTTTCGGCCGCCGCGGCCACCGCAGGCCTCGAGGAGGCGATGCGCTATTCGCTGCTCGCCGGCGGCAAGCGGGTGCGGCCGGTCCTTGCCCTCGCTACCGCCCGCGCCCTCGGAGCCGAGCCCGAGCGCTTCCTCCCGGTCGCCTGCGCGATCGAGTTGATCCACACCTACTCGCTGATCCACGACGACTTGCCGGCGATGGACGACGACGACCTGCGCCGCGGCCTGCCGACCTCACACGTCAAGTTCGGCGAGGACGTTGCGATCCTCGCCGGCGACGGCCTGTTTGCCGAGGCGATGCGCCTCTTCTGCGAGCAGCCGGGAGATCCGGCTCGGGTTCTGGCGGCGCTGCGCGAGCTCGCCGCGGCGACCGGGGTCGACGGGATGGTCGGCGGCCAGTACGTGGACGTGATCGGCGCCCAGATCGACGCCGAGGGCCTGCGCTCCCTGCACGCGCTGAAGACGGGGCGCTTGATCGCCGCCAGCGTCAACGTTGTCCTTTTGCTTGAGGGAGCCGCCGAACCTGAGACAATGCCTTATCGCCGTTTCGCCGACGAGCTGGGCGTGCTGTTCCAGATCGTCGACGACATCCTCGACGTGACCGAGTCAGACGAGCAGCTCGGCAAGCCTCATGGAAGCGACGAGAGACATGGCAAACTCACCTACGTCAGCCTTTTCGGCCTCGACCGGGCGCGCGAGCTCGCCGCTGAAAGCCATGCGAAAGCAACTGCGGCACTGGCCGAAGCCACCGGCGAGACCGAGGGCCTGAGGCGCGTCGCCGACTACATCTTCACGAGGAACGAATGAGCGAAAAGCCCCCCACCCAGGGCCACGAAAAAAACCAAGATCAGACGAAGGAACCGCTGCTGCCGGGCATCGACGGCCCAGCCGACCTGCACGCTCTCGACGACGGGCAGCTCCAGCAGGTGGCGCAGGAGATGCGCACCTACATCATCGACACGATCGGTGAGATCGGCGGTCACTTCGGCGCCAACCTCGGCACCTGCGAGCTTGCCGTCGCCCTCCACAGCCTGCTCGACTCGCCGCGCGACAAGGTTCTCTGGGACGTCGGCCACCAGGCCTACCCGCACAAGATCCTCACCGGTCGCCGCGACCGGTTGCCGACGATCCGCCAGTACGACGGGCTTGCTCCGTTCTGCTCGATTCCCGAGTCCGAGCACGACATCATGGGCGCCGGTCACGCTTCAACCTCAATCGGCTACGCGGTCGGGCTGAAGGAGGCGATGCGCAAGGGGATTGGACCCGACGGCAAGGTCGCGGCGGTGATCGGCGACGGCGCCCTCACCGGCGGCGTTGCCTATGAGGCGCTCCACGCTGCCGGCGGTTTGCAGACGCCAGTCGCCATCGTTCTCAACGACAACGGGATGTCGATCTCACCAAATGTCGGCGCGCTCTCCCGTTACTTCAACCGCATCCGCCTCAACCCGCGCCTCTGGCATGCCCGCGAGGGGGTCGAGGACCGGCTGACCAAGCTGCCGCTGGGCCTCGGCAAACGGATCGAGCGGCTGGGGCCGGAGATTAAGTCGGCGATCAAGGCCTACTGGGCGCCGGGGCTCTTCTTCGAGGAGCTCGACCTGGCCTATCTCGGGGTGATCGATGGACACGACGTGCATGCCCTGCGGGAAGCGCTGACCGAGGCGTTTGACGCGGACCGCCCGGTGATCGTCCACATCCATACCGTCAAGGGCAAAGGATTCACCCCCGCCGAGGAAGGCGGCCTTGTGTCGATGGAGGAGTGGCACGCGGCGAAGCCGAATTCGATCGTTGAAGGACGGCCCGCGGTCAAGGAGCCGAAACCGGTGCCGGTGACCGAAACCGACTCGCCGGAGGGGATCGAGCTGCTCGAGAAGCCGCCCGCTCCGTCCTCGCCGCCGCAGTACACGAAGGTCTTCGCCGACGCGATCGTCGCCGAGGCAGAGGCTGACGAGCGGGTAATCGGGATCACCGCGGCGATGGCGGGGGGGACCGGCCTGCAGAAGCTCTGCGACGAGCGCCCTGACCAGTACTACGACGTCGGCATCGCCGAGCAGAACGCCGTCCTGCTCGCCTCGGGTCTAGCCCTGCAGGGCGCGAAGCCGGTCTGCGCGATCTACTCGACCTTCCTCCAGCGAGCCTTCGACCAGATTGTCCACGACGTCTGCCTGCAGGACCTCGACGTCACCTTCGCGATGGACCGCGCCGGCCTCGTCGGCGACGATGGCCCGACCCACCATGGCGCCTTCGACGTCTCCTACTTCCGACCGATCCCGAATGTCGTCCTGATGGCGCCGCGAGACGAGGCGATGCTGGTCCACATGCTCCACACCGCGATCGCTCACGACGGTCCGGCGGCGCTGCGCTATCCGCGCGGCGCGGCCGAGGGTGCGGAGCTGCCGGCGAAGCCGGAGCTGCTGCCGATCGGCAAGGGGGAGGTCCTGGCCTCCGGCGACCGGGTTGCCCTGCTCGGCTACGGCTACGGCGTCACCGTCGCTCGCGAAGCTGGGGAGATCCTGAAGAAGCACGGCCTCCAGGCCACCGTTGCCGATGCCCGATTCGCCAAGCCGCTCGACGCTGAGCTGACCGAGCGGCTCGCGCGCGAGCACGAGCTGCTGGTGACGATCGAGGAGAACGCCCTGCCCGGTGGCTTCGGCTCCGCCGTCCTCGAGCACCTCGAGGACGCCTTCGCCGAGAGTCCGAGGGAGCGGGCGCGGGTGCTGCGAATTGGACTCCCTGACTCATATGTCACCCACGGCAAGCCGGCGCTGCTACGTGCCGAGGTCGGCCTGACCGGCGAGTCAGTGGCAGACAGGGTGCTCAGCTCGCTTCCAAGCGCGCAACCGGCCCTGACTTGAGGTAGTCCCTCTAATCATTTTTAGGGATTGATTCAATTGGCGCAATCGATTAGCCTGCGCCAGTCTCTCCGGTGAGAGAGAAGCCCGGCGACAAGCCAGCGCTTCTGGGGGAAACACCAAGGGGAGGAGAGGCGCGCTCTATATGTGTGGATCCGCTTGGGGAATCGGATCTCTCGCGCCCCCCGGCAAGGCCGGGGCGCGAGGCGCGCCCGGTCGTTGGAGCTAGCCGATGCACCGCTGCGGGCGCTGCAGGCCAAAGAAAAGGGCGCCCCAGCTGGGGCGCCCTTTTACTGCTGTCCGAATTACTGCTTTATCGCCGTTCGCGCACGGAGCTGGCGGAGGCGATGTAGGTGTTGCCTTCCAGGATCGCCGAGTTGGTGCCGGCTGCCGATGGCACACCGACGATCGAGTTCACGAACGGGTCGACGAGGAACGAGAAGAGTCCCCCGCAGCCGTTCGCGCCCGGAGCCGCGAACGAGTTGTCCACGAGTCGGTTGCCTTTGAGGGCAATGATGTTGCCGTCACCGCTGCCTTCACCCGGCGAGCCGGAGATCGGGGTGTTCGGAGGCGGCGGCGAGGTGGTTCCCGTGGTCAGGTTGAGCTGGATCGGGCTCGAGTTGGAGCCGATGTAACAGTTGCTGCCGAGGAACGAGTTCCCCAGCTTGACCTTCACCGGCATCGACAGGGCGGTGCCTTTCGCGGTGAGCGCGTTGAGCGGAACGAATTTGATCGACGAAGGAGGCCCGGCGAGTTCAAGCGTCGCGGTTACGCCGGTGAACCCGTTGTTGATCGTTTCGTTGAACAGTTCCTTCAGCAGCGACGGCCACCAGCTTGGAGCGACGATGCCCGTTAGGCCTCCGGGAACCGGCTGAGGGGTTTTCGAAAGCGTGACGCCGTCGGTCGGCGCCACGAAGGTCAGGTTTCCGAAGATCGATCCGTCATCGGAATCGAGACCTCCCTTGAGCACGACTGGGTTTACGATCGGCGTCGTTTTCGCGCCCACTTTGAAGCTGCCCGAGAGGGTTTCTGCATACAGGCACAAATCCACCCCGGAATTAGCCGTGGGGCAGGTCGTGAACCGGGCGTATTCCCCGGTGAGAGCGGCATTTGCCGCGGTGGCCGGAATCAGCATCGCAAGCAGCAATGCGCCGGCCAGAAAAAGCCTCTTCATGACTGGTCCTTTCTCCTGAGGATCGGCCGCGAAGCGACCTCTCCATTCCTTTTCCCTTAATGGAACGAGGCTCGCTCCAATTAGGAAATCTTTATCAGAAAAGAAAAGACCTGACAAACCGGCAAAGAAAAAGCGCCCGCCGGAGCGGGCGCTTTACCTAACTGGTTCGACTGGTGCAGCCGGCTATTCGCTGGCTTGGACAGCTCCCCGGTCGGCGACCTGGATTTTCCCTTCGAGCACCGCGGTGTTGGTGCCGGCGGGTGAGGGGAGGCCGACAATTTCGTTCACGAACGGATCGATCAGGAACGAGAACAGCCCGCCGCAGCCGTTGGCTCCCGGGGCTGCGAACGAGTTGTTGACCAGTTTGCCGCCGCTGAACGTCGCGATGCTGCCGCTTTCGTTCGAGCTGAGCGTGCCGGGGTTGCCGGTGATCGGCGTATTCGGCGGGGGCGGCGAGGTCGTGCCGGTGGTAAAGGCAAGCACGATCGGTTTCGAGTTCGAACCGACGTAACAGCTGCTGCCGAGGAACGGGTTACTGAGCTTGATCTTCGCCGGCAGCGACAGGGCCGTACCTTCCTGCAGGAGGAGGTTGAGCGGGCTGATCGTGACCCCCGTCTGGGAGGTCAGTTCAACCGTCGCGGTAACGCCGGTGAAGCCGTTGTTGATCGTTTCGTTGAACAGGTTCTGTAGGAACAAAGGCCACCAGCTTGGAGCAACAATGCCGGTAAGTCCACCGGGTACCGGCTGCGGCACCCCGGGCAGCGAGTTGCCATCAGCGGCCGGGTAGAATTTGCTGGGCGTCAGGATTTCGTCGAGCCCGCCCTGGAGCTTGACCGGGTTTTTCAGCGGGACGTTTTTTTTGCCCATCTGGAAGAAGCCGGAGCTCGATTCAGAGAACAGGCAGACAGTGACCGCTGGTTCGTACGGGCAGTTGTTGAACTGCGCGTATTCCCCCGTCGGATGGTGAGGTGCGGCCAAGGCGGAGCTGGGCACTACTAGCGCCAGCAACAGCGCCCCGGCGAGACAAAGCCTTCTCATGAACTGGTTCCTTTCCGAACTGATTTAAGCCGCGCGCAGCCCCTGGCCGCCGCGACTTGTCTCCCATTAGAGAAACCGCTTGTACCAGAGGGGGACCCATGAGCAATCCACAAAATTTGTAGAAGGGGAGCGCGGAGCGTGCCACCTGTCACTCGCCGGGTCCGACGCCGATGAGGCCGGGATACTGCAGCGATGATCGTCGATTGCGCGGCCTACGCCGATGGGGAGCGCCGCGAGGGAGACCTCTCTCTGGAGCGGGCGGGGCAGACGGCTCGCGAGGCCGGCTCCTTCGTCTGGGTGGGCGTCTTTGAGCCCGACGAGGCCGAGTTCAAAGCGGTGGCGGCCGAGTTCGGATTACATGAGCTGGCGGCCGAGGATGCAGTCCGGGCTCACCAGCGGCCGAAGCTGGAGGCCTATGGCGAGACGATCCACATGGTCGTCAAGCCGGCGCGCTACGTCGACCCGAAGGAGGTGATCGAGGTCGGCGAGCTGTCTGTCTTCGTCGCCCCCGGCTTCGTGATCACCGTCCGCCATGGGAGCGGCGATCTGGCACCGGTGCGAAAGCGGCTCGAGGCCCGGCCGGACCTGCTCCGCCAGGGCCCCGGCGCGGTCCTGTACGCGATCGTCGACCACGTCGTCGATCGCTACCTCGAGGCGGCCCAGGGCTTTGATGAGGACGTCCGCGAAGTCGAGCTGCAGGTCTTCGGCGAAGGACAGAACCCGACCGAGCGGATCTACAGGCTCGAGCGCGAGGTGCTCGAGTTCCAGGCCGCGGCCGCGCCGCTCGGAGAAGCCCTGGAAGAGCTCTGCAGCGGCAGCTTCCCCGTCATCCCGCAGACCCTCCACGAGTACTTTCGCGACGTCGAAGACCATTTGCGCCGAGTGACGACGCGGATCGAGTCCTTCCGGCAGCTCCTCGACAGCGCCCTGGAAGCGAACCTGACCCAGGTTTCGATGCAGCAGAATGAAGACATGCGCAAGATCTCCGCCTGGGTCGCGATCGCAGCCGTGCCGACGATGTTCGCGGGGATCTACGGGATGAACTTCAAGCACATGCCCGAGCTCGGCTGGAGATTCGGCTATCCCCTGGTGCTGGCGATCATCCTCTCGATCTGTCTCTACCTCTACTGGCGCTTCAAACGGGCCGGCTGGCTCTAGGTTCTTTCGTTTTCGGCCCTCACTTTTGGGTAGACCAGGAATACAGCCGTTCCCCGAAGTCGAGAGGCAGGCGATGGAGGCTCAGGCAACTTCCCTTTCGCTCAAGCTGGCCGCAGAGCCACAGAACGTACGGCAGGCACGCGACGAAGCTGCAAGCTGCGCCGAAGCGCTGGGCATGTCGGCGACCGGCGTGGAAGACCTGAAGACGATTGTCTCCGAGGCCTGCTCGAACATCGTCCGCCACGCCTACCCGGAGGACGCGACAGAGCGGCCGATGGAGGTTGAGATGAAGAAGACCGACGGGGAGCTAACGCTTACCGTGCGCGATTGCGGGACCGGGATCCGGCCACCGACCGGCGCTCGCCCGAGCAGCCTCAGGCTCGGCTTCATCCTGATGGGTTCGCTCGCCGACTTCCTGCAGTTGCGAACCGGTCGCGGCCGCGGCACCGAGTTGCTGCTGAAGGTTCCGCTGGGTTCGGCCTGAGGTTGCGCAGGACGCCGTCCGGGGGGAGACTGGCGCCGTGGCCAGGCCCCCGACCGATCTCGATCGCCCGGCGTCCGAGGGCAAGGAGGCCCGCAGCGGGGTGCCTCGGTCCAGGCACGAGGAGTGGGAGCCGGCGTCCCGGAATCCGGTCGAGATCCTCGCCCGACAGGACGAGAGCCGGGTGCCGGAGCTAGTGCCAATCCGCTACGAGCGGATGCTCGCCTCGCCGTTCGCTTTCTATCGGGGCGGCGCGGCGATCATGGCGGCGGATCTGGCGACGACCCCCACCGTCGGGCTGGAGGCGCAGCTCTGCGGCGATGCCCACCTCGCGAACTTCGGCGTGTACTCCGCACCCGATCGGCGCCTCGTCTTCGACTGCAACGACTTCGACGAGACCTGCCGCGGACCGTTCGAGTGGGATCTCAAGCGCCTAGCCGCCAGCGTCGCAATCGCCGGCAGGGAGAACGGTTTCGGAGAGTCCGAGCGACGGCGGGCGACGCGATCCGCTGCCGCCTCCTACCGGGACTCGATGCGGCGCTTCGCAGGCATGGGCAATCTCGACGTCTGGTACTCGCGCCTGGACGTTGAGCCGGTGCTTAAGGTCCTGCGCCGGCAAATCGACGATCGCCGCTATCGCCAGCTCGAGCGCAGCCTTGCCAAGGCGCGGGGCAAGAACAGCCTGCGAGCGTTAAAGAAGCTGACCTACGAAGCTGACGGCGAATTGCGAATCGCCGGCGACCCGCCTTTGATCACCCCGCTCGAGGACCTCGTCGACGGCGCCGATGTGGAAGCGCAGCTGCGGCTGGTGCTCGATGCCTACCGCGAATCGCTGACCCACGACCGCCGCCACCTCGTCAGCTCCTACAGCTACGTCCACGCCGCCCGCAAGGTGGTCGGGGTCGGCAGCGTCGGCACGCGCGCCTGGATCGTCCTGCTGCTGGGCAAGGACCGGGAGGACCCTCTCTTCCTGCAGGCAAAGGAAGCGCAGGCCTCGGTCCTCGAGCCCTTCGTCGGCATTAGTCCCTACCGCAACCACGGGCGACGGGTGGTCGAGGGACAGCGGCTGATGCAGGCCGCCAGCGATGTCTTCCTCGGCTGGGTGGCGACGCGGGGTCTCGACGATGAGCGCCGGTGCTTCTACGTGCGCCAGCTGTGGGACGGGAAGGGGTCGGCCGAGGTCGAGCGGATGTCTCCGCCCGACCTCGCCGTCTATGCCTCTCTCTGCGGAGAAGCGCTGGCTCGGGCTCACGCTCGCTCAGGAGAGCGGGCCGCCATCGCCTCGTATCTCGGCAAGGGAGATGCGTTCGACAAGGCGCTGGCGCGTTTCGCCGAGGCCTACGCCGACCAAAACGAAAGGGACTTCCAGCGGGTGAAGGAGGCCCGTTCTATTCCTCCCAGCGAGCGGTCAGCTGGTAGATGATCGCCACGTCGAGGAGGATCATCAGGAACGCCCAGAGCGGTGCGGCGGGAAACCAGACGATCTGAGCCACGGCGTTGACCGAGACGAAGAAGATCGCCGCCCAGCGCGCCGACTCGGCGGCGGCGAAGAGGCCCAGTCCGGTTGCGGCGACGATCGAGCCGAGGATCAGGTGGATCCAGCCCCACGTCGTCACGTCGGCGATGATCACTCCCTGACCGCCGACGATCACCACTTCGTTGTTGAGGATCGCGGCCAGCCCGTACAACGCATCCAGCGAGCCGACGATCAGCATCACCGCGCCTGCGAAGACCGTCCAACCGGTCGGCTGTCGACTCTCCACTCGCCGCTGATGCTCGCGTCTCTCTGCAGCGCCTGCCTCCATTAGAGGCTCCTTTCCTTTGACCCGGGGGCCATTGTCTTTCCCTTGGCTCGGCGCCTCTGCGAATCGCGCCGATTTGATGAAGAACATAAGACTGGGGTGTTCTCAAAGCAATATCCGGGCTCGATCGCCCAGTTGCTTTGTCGGTCCAGGCGATAGAAACTGCGCACCGTGATTTCTGCGATTCGCCGCGGCCTGCTCGTCCTCCTCCTCGATGCAGGGATCCTGCTGCTGCTCTCGGAGCTGCTCGACGGGTTCGTCCTCGACGGCGCCGCGGCCGCTCTCGGGGCAGCGGTGGCGATCGGCCTGCTCAACGCTCTCGTCTGGCCGGTGCTGGCCCGTCTGACTCTGCCGTTGACGGTGATGACGCTTGGAATCGCTGCACTGCTCCTGAACGGCCTCCTGGTCACGGTGGCGGTCAACCTGATTCCGGGGGCAGAGGTGAGCCACGTCTTCGACGGGGTCGTCATCACCATCGTCCTGACGGCATTCACGGCGGCGATCTACTCGCTGCTGGCGATCGACGAAGACGACGCCTGGTACCGCAACGTCGTCCGCCGCCAGGCCCGGGTCCGCAAGCAGGTGGTCGAGAGCGAGGTGCCCGGTGTCCTCTTCCTCGAGATCGACGGCCTCGCCCACGACGTGCTGTGGCGGGCGCTCCAGGATGGCAACGCGCCGACCCTCGCCCGCTGGGTGCGGGGCGGTACCCACCGTCTCCAGTGCTGGGAAACCGATTGGTCGTCGCAGACCGGCGCCTGTCAGGCGGGGCTTCTGCACGGCTCCAACGAGGACATGCCGGCCTTCCGCTGGTGGGAGAAGGAGCGGGGAGCGGCGATCGTCACCAATCACCCGCGCGACGCCGAAGAGATCGAGCGGCGCCATTCGGATGGGCGCGGGCTGCTTCACGCCGACGGCGCCAGCCGCGCCAACATCCTCTCCGGCGACGCGCCGCACTCGATGCTGACGATGAGCACGGCGCTGCGACGCCGCCGCCCGATCGGAAAGGACTACGCGGCGTACTTCGCCCGGCCTTACGCGGCGGCCCGAACCTTCGTTCTCTCGCTCGCCGAGATCGGCCGCGAGCGGCGGGCGGCCCGCAGCCAGGTGCGAGACGACGTCCGGCCGCGAATCCACCGCAGCCGCTCCTACGTCTTCGCCCGAGCCTGGGGGACGGTGGTCCAGAGGGATCTACAGGTCGCAACCGTGATCGGTGACGTTCTCTCCGGGCGCCCGGTCATCTACACCACCTTCCTCGCCTACGACGAGGTCGCGCACCATTCGGGCATTGAGCGGCACGACGCGCTTGTTGTGCTCCGCGACCTCGACCGCCAGATCGCCCGGATCGCCCGCGCCTGCGAAGACGCGCCCCGCCCCTACCGGCTGGTGGTGCTCTCCGATCACGGGCAGTCGCAGGGAGAAACCTTCCGTGACCGCTACGGGCAGACCCTCGAGGATCTGGTGCGGGGGGCCTGCGAGGCAGGGAGCGTGATTGCGGCGGAAGCAGGCGACGACGATGCACTCTCCTACCTCAGTGCGGGTCTCACCGAGGTGGCAAGGGATGACACCGTCGCCGCCCGCACGGTCCGCGCCGCCACCCGAGACCGCCTCGCCGACGGCGCCGTCGCTCTCGATCCGGCCGCCCGCCGCACCATTGACGAGACGCACGACGGCGAGCTGCCGGAGCTCTCGGTGATGGCCTCCGGCTGCCTCGGCCTGATCAGCTTCCCGCGGGAGCCGGGGCGGCTCAGCCTCGAGCGCATCGATGCGCTCTACCCGCAGCTGATCCCGGCCCTGCGAGATCACCCGGGCATCGGTTTCATCCTCGTCCGCTCCGAACGGGAGGGTGCGCTGGCGATCGGCGCCGCAGGCGTCCACCACCTCGACGACGATCGGGTGGAGGGGGAGGACCCGCTGGCGCCCTTCGGTCCCAATGCGGCCGACCATCTGCGCCGCACCGACGGTTTCCCACACTGCGCCGACCTGATGATCAACAGCACCTACTGGCCGGAGTTCGGCGAGGTCGCGGCCTTCGAGGAGCTGGTCGGCTCGCACGGCGGCATGGGGGGGACCCAGAGCTTTCCATTCGTCCTGCACCCGAGCGAGCTCGAGTGGCCGGGTGGGGAGGTCGTCGGGGCCGAGCGCGTCCACCGCATCTTCCGCGGCTGGTTGGCCGGACTTGGGCAGAGCGCCTACTCCAGCGAGGTCGATTCGCCGGGGGAGAGGACCCGGGTGTCGACGTGAGGCGCCAGCTCGCGCATGTGGGAGACGAATGTGTCGCCCGGCCGGCGCAGAGGTCCTGGGCGCAGACGATCAAGCCCGAGCGGATAGAAGGTCCCCCAGTGGATCGGCACCGCCAAGCGCGGCGAGAGTGCGGCGGCGGCTCGAGCTGCCTCGGCGGGATCGAGGTGTCCCTCGCCGATGTTCGGGCCCCAACCCCAAATCGGCAGCAGCGCCAGGTCGAGGTCCGGGTCGAGCCCGCTCATCCCGGGGAAGAAGTCGGTGTCGCCGGCGAAGTAGACGTCCCGGCGGCCGCGCACCAGGAACCCGATTGCTTCGGGCTCTCTGGCGAACCGTCGTCCTCCGCCGGGGTGGATGGCCTCGACTGCGGCAATCTCGACCTGGCCGACGGCGCTCGTCTCTCCCGGCTTCAGCTCGGTTATCGAGCGGAAGCCGCGTCGCTCGAAGAAATGCCGAGACCTGGGAGGAACCAGCATGCGCACGTCACGCCCGAGCCGCCGCAGGGAGGGGAGGTCGGCGTGGTCGTGGTGAAGGTGGGAGATCAAGACGGCATCGAGATTCCGGGTCGCCTCCGGCGCGGGGGCTGCTCCGTGCCGCACCAGCGGGCCCAGCCGGCGCCGCAACAGCGGATCGGTGAGCAGCCGGGTTCCCTCGATCTCGATCAGGACGGTGCCGTGACCGACGTAGGTGACAGTGTCGGCGGTGCTCATGTCGTCTGAGCCTAAGCCTGAACATGAAGTCGCCCAGGTCAAGCCGAGGGAGCTAGACGGCCTCTTCGCCTCGCCACAGTGGCTTCGGGACCTCGGCTTCTCGGCCTGGCTCCTCGTCGGCGTGGCGGCGGCGCTGGTCGGAGTGATCTGGCTCCTAGCCCTGACCCAGACGATCGTGATGCCGTTGATAACCGCCGGCATCATCGCCTCGGTGACCGCGCCGGCCGTCGACTGGCTGCGGCGCCACAGGGTCCCGCGCGGGGTCGGTGCGGCCCTGGTCCTCGTGGCGATCCTCGCCCTCGCGTTCGGGGTTGGCCTGATCGTGCTCACCGGAATCGCCAGCCAGGCGGCCGACATCGGCATCAAGCTGAAGGAAGGGGCGAGCGAAGTCGAGGCGTGGGCGCGTGACCTCGGCGTCGGTGCGTCGGAGGCCGCCAGCGCCAACGCCGATACCAGCGGTGGGGTGAGCGAAGCGTTCCAGGCGCTCACCCACGGTCTGCTCGGTGGCATCGGGCGCTTGGCCTCGCTCGCGGTTTTCCTCTCCTTCACCGCGCTGAGCCTGTTCTTCCTCCTCAAGGACGCACCGAAGATCAGCGGCTTCGTCGAGCGCCACCTCGGCGTCCCGGTCCCGGTTGCACGCTCGGTCCTCGGCCGGATTGCCGACAGCATGCGCGGCTATTTCCTCGGCGTCACGATCGTTGCCCTCTGGAGCGCCCTGATCGTCGGCGGCGGCGCCCTCCTCCTCGACGTCCCGCTGGCGGGGACGATCGCAGTTGTCACCTTCGTCGGCGGCTACGTCCCATATATTGGCGCCTGGACCGCTGGTTTCTTCGCCGTCCTCATTGCCCTCGGCGCCCACGGAGCCGAGACGGCAATCGCTCTCGGCATCGTCGTCCTCCTCGCCAACGGCGTCCTGCAGCAGCTGGTCCAGCCGATCGCCTACGGCGCCGCCCTCAACCTTCACCCCCTAGCCGTCCTGATCGCAACGATCGCCGGCGGATGTCTCTTCGGAACCGTCGGCCTGGTCTTAGCAGCGCCGCTCCTCTCAGCCGCAGTCAAGATCGCAGCCGATCTCAGAGCTGACGAGGCCGCCCCATCAGCTGGGTCGCCCTGATTAATCTCATCGGGCAATGATCGAACGGATCGAGGAGATGCCGGCCGGGACGATCGGCCTGCGCGCCTCCGGCAAGCTGAGCCGCGAGGACTACCAGCAGGTGCTGGAGCCGGCGCTGCGCGAAGGGGTTGAATCGGGCGAGCTGCGATTGCTCTTCTGAATTGCCAGACTTCGACGGTCTGGAGCCGGGAGCGATGATCGAGGATCTTGAGACTGGCTTGCGGGTCTGGGTCCACGACCACTCAGCCTGGCACCGCTTCGCCCTCGCAACTGACGTCGAGTGGGTGGCGAAAGCGATGCGAGCGTTCCCCTGGTTAGCGCCCGGTGAGGTCCGCATTTTTGCCCTAGACGAGATCGACACGGCCCGCGAGTGGGTCGCCGCCTAGCGCCGCCTCGCCGCCACAACAGACAACGCCCCGCCGGAGAGGCGGGGCGCTTCTGGGGTTACTACAGGGAGGAAAGGAATGCGAGGGGTCAGCTCCAGAGCCATATTTAGCTCGCTGATGCGGAATGTTTCCGGTTACCGCCGGTTGCTTCTGGTGAGGCACGGGCGGGACTGGCGCACCACTGGCGCATCGATCTGCTCCTCTTCGCCCCGCACCAGCGGGCCGTCTGGTGGTGGAGTCGGTGCCCCCCTGATGCAGCCCCGACCGTAGGGTGCTCAGGCCTATGACGCGCCCTTGCCCCCGAATCCTCGTGATAGCAGTCCTCGTCGCCTCGGCCCTGCTGGCGCTCGGCTCCGCCTTCAGCCCTCGGGCCTCCGCCGCTGAATGGGACGAGCTGCCTGTCGTCCCGACCCTTGAACCGCCTGTCTTGGGTCATCTCGAGAAAGTCGTGAGCCGGGGCCAGGTTTACGGAAATCGCCTCGGGGTTTTCGCCAAGGTCGGCGACAGCATCACCGCCTCGCCGTCGTTCCTGCAGGGACTGGCATGCCGGCGGCCCCGTCTCGGGACTTGGAACGCGCTGCGGGGGACGCTGGACTTTTTCGGCGAGGCAGCGGTGCCACGGGGAGTCGAGGAAGCCGGGTGTGCGGTCAGCAACAGCTACTCGCGCCTCGGCGTCGCCGCCGTAGCCGGATGGCGGGCGGTCGATGCTCTAGCGCCGCTGGAACTCCCCGAGTGCCAGGGCCTGCCCGCCGTTAGCTGCGAGCTGCAACTGCTGCGCCCGTCGGTCGCCTTGATCATGTTCGGAACCAACGACCTGGAGGAGTTCACCGCGGTGGAGTTCCGGCGCGACCTCGCCCGTGTGGTTCGGCTCGTATCCGAAGCTGGGACGATTCCCGTGATCAGCACGATCCCGCCCCGCGCGCAACCGCGCTTCTCGCCGCGGGTCGCGCGATTCAACGCCGAAATCGCCGCTCTGGCCGAGAACCGGGCGCTGCCGCTCTGGAACTTCTGGCGGCAGATGACCGCGCCCAGTGTTCCCGGTTCGGGCTTGAGCGAGGACGGGGTCCACCCCAGCGTCCTCTGTCCTCCCTGCAGCGCGGTGGATTTCCGGCCCGGTGGACTTCGGTATGGCTACGACCTGCGGAACCTCGGGGCGCTCCTCGTCCTCGACCGTCTACGCCGCGAGGTTCTTCTTTGACGCCAGTTTGAGGACCCCGCGGATCAGAGCATACGAACCGACTGCCAAAGCAAGCGTTCCGGTAACAGCCAGCCCCCAGCGGACGGGGACCCCCAGGTCGGTCGTGGAGAGCGAGCTTTGCAGCGCGACGAGGAACGGGATGTGGACGAGGTAGATCCAGAAGCTCGCATCCGCCAGGTACCGCAGCACCCGCGATTCCTGACGGACGTATCGCGCCAGTACTCCCCAGATCCCGTACAGGGTGAGCCAGCAGACGAGGCCGACGGTGAACAGTCCGTAGAGGCGCAGCTCGTCGATTTCGGCCAGCACGCCCGGGGTGCCGACGTTGCCGGTGAAGTCGCCGTTGTCGTAGAAGAGGAGGAAAGCGGGGACGGCGATCAGCGCCCCTGCCGCTAGCCGCAGCCAAGCCCCGCGCTTCAGCTGCTCGATCAGGTCGCTCTGGCCGCTGAGCAGCCAGCCGAAGAAGAAGAAAAAGCTGAAGTAGGCGAACAGGGTTGGGGCGGGGATCAGCGAGTTGGAGGCTGAGCCTCCGGCGACCCAGCCGGTCTTGGTGATCAGGATGGCGGCGCTGATCGACGACAAAGCCGGAATTCCCCACCACGATGTCATCAGGTGGCGGAAGCTGTGGCGGATCGCCATCCCCAGCTTCGGCGCCCGCTGGATCGCCAGCCAGATCCCGATCGCGACGAGGGAGATCAACAGCAGGTAGGCGATGAACCAGAGGTGCCGCGGAGTCAGGCTGAAGACGTTGCCGAGCTCCAGTTCTCGTTTCGGCGGCAGCTCGCCTTTGCGTGGCCAGATCGCCGCTGCACCGATGACAAGAAGATTGGCAAGCGGCACGACAGTCAACATCCCGACCGCCAGCGGCAGGCCGAGGCGGCGAAAGCGGGCGCGCAATTGACGGGCGGCGGTGGATCGCCGCAGCGCGCTTGCCGCCAGGAAGCCCGAGATAGCGAAGAACAGAGGCATGTGCCAGACGTGTACGAACCAGACGACAGCGTCGACGATTCGGGGGTCTCCGTCGCCCTTCTGGACATAGCGGGCGGCGTGGTAGGGGATCAGAAGGAGGATCGCCGAGACACGGATGGCATCGAGGTGATGGCTGCGCTGGTTCCCGTTCTCGGACATAGGACAGGGTAGGACTCCTCGAGCCCGGCCTGAGGAGACCCGAAGCCTTTCATTACCAGAGCCGGTAAGCATCAGCTTTGGCTTGCTAGAGCCGCCACAACAGAAAACGCCCCGCCGGGGAGGCGGGGCGCTTCTGGGGTTACTACAGGGAGGAGAGATATGTATCTCTATATATGTGTGGATCCGTGGGAGGTAGGTGAGCCCGGTTTGTGTCGAGTGCGTCGCTGTGGGAAGCAGCGAGGCGATATATCGACGCGGGGTTCAACCAAGAAGTCTTTGTCGTGTTCCTTAGGTCGGTTTCCTCGTGCGAATCCTTGAACAGCGTACGAACGTATGTGCGACTTGTGTGTGAGTGGCCTCACAGAACGCCTGCATCTCACGGTCTCTCCGGCTTCCTCGTCTCAAGCGCGTCTAAATCCCTCTCGCTGCGGAGGCTGGCTGTAGCGTTCGAGCCGTGAAGAAGTCCCGCATAGACGCGGTCCTGGCCGGTCGCGGCCTCTTTCCGTCCCGCTCAGCCGCCGCCGGAGCGGTGCGGGCTGGCGAAGTCCGGGTCGGGCAGGACGGGCCGGTGGCACTGCGGCCGAGTCAGCTGGTCGAAGCCGACGCCGACTTGATCGTCGCTTCGGGTCCCCGCTTTGTCTCTCGCGGTGGGATCAAGCTCGAGAACGCGCTCGAGGCGCTCGACATCGCCGTCGCCGATCGCGACTGCCTCGATGTCGGCGCCTCCACCGGCGGCTTCACCGACTGCCTGCTGCAGCGGGGGGCGCGACGCGTGGTCGCCGCCGACGTTGCCTACGGGCAGCTGGACGTCCGCCTGCGCGAAGACCCGCGCGTCTGCGCGATCGAGCGGCTGAACGCGAGGGCGATGGAGCCGGGGGATCTGCCTTTCCAGCCGTCGCTGTCGACGATCGATGTCTCCTTCATCTCGCTGGCGAAGGTGCTGCCGGCGGTGGTCCGCTGCCTGGAGCCCGGCGGGGATCTGCTGGCGATGGTGAAGCCCCAGTTCGAGCTCGGGAAGAGCCGGGTCGGCCGCGGCGTTGTCCGCGACCTGGCCGATCGGCGCGAGGCGATCCTCAAAGTCGCGGAGGCGGCGCGAGATCTCGGGCTGCCGGTGCGCGGTTTCGCCTCCTCCGGTTTGCCGGGGCCGAAGGGAAACCGGGAGACCTTCGTCTGGTGCGGCGGAGAGGGCGCGGAGGTCGAGGATCTGGATGCGGCCGTTACCGCGGTCGTCGAGGTTGACGCATGAAGACCGCCGCGCTGATCACCCATTCGCATCCGCCCGCGGCTTCAGAAGCGGTCTCGGTCGCCGCCGAAGTAGCCCACGAGCTCGGCTGGCGGCTCGCCGCCAGCCAGGACGAGCTCGAAAAGCACGGTGCTGCCAGCGAGGGGGTCGATGTCACCGCCGAACACACGCTGCCGGAGATCTGTCTGGTGCTCGGCGGTGATGGTTCGATCCTCCATGCGCTGCGCCGCTTCGCCGGCTCCGAAGTGCCGGTCTTCGGGGTGAATTTCGGCACCGTCGGATTCCTCGCCGCGGTCGAGCGGGAAGAAGCTCGCGAGGGCATCCGTCAGGCGCTGCAGGGGGAGTTCGAGACGATCCAACTGCCCGGGCTCGAGGTCACGTGCGACGAGGTGAAGGCGGTCGGCCTCAACGACATCACCCTCGCGCGGCGCCCCCATGACCGGGTCGCCGAGCTCAGCTACCGGATCGCCGGCAAAGAGGTCGGCCACGTCCGCTGCGACGGCCTCGTAGCCGCCACGCCGGTTGGTTCCACCGGCTACAACCTCGCCAACCAGGGCCCGATCCTCGCCTGGGGCGTGAAGGGCTATGTCGTCAGCTACATCGCCCCGCATTCGCTGACCGCCCGGGCGCTCGTCGTCGCGCCGGGGGACGTCCTCCATATAGGGAACGCACCGGAGCGGGCGCCGGTCGAGGTTGCCGTCGACGGCGGCAAACTGGCCGAGCTGGCGCCCGGGGCGGAGGTCGAGGTCCGCTTCCTCGACTCGGTCAGCCGCCTCGCCCAACTGCCGGGCGCGAGCTTCTACCAGCGCATCAGAGACAAGTTCGGCCACCTCGCAGTCTGAACCCGTCTAGCCGACGGGATGGGTTCATTAGGGTGCCTCGCTTATGGAGCGCAAGTGGTGGACCCTGCTGCTGGTCTCGATCGCGACGTTCATGCTGCTGCTGGACGTCACCGTCGTCAACGTTGCCCTGCCGGACATCCAGCGGGAACTAAATGCGAGCCTCTCGAGCTTGCAGTGGGTGGTTGACGCCTACTCGCTGACGCTGGCCGCCTTCCTCCTCACCGCCGGATCACTCGGTGACCGGCTCGGGCGCCGGCGCGTGTTCACGATCGGCTTCGGGATCTTCACCTTCGCCTCGTTCCTCTGCGGCATCTCGCAGGACCCGACGATTCTGAACCTTGCCCGCGGGCTGCAGGGGGTCGGCGGGGCCGGGATGTTCGCCACCTCGCTCGCCCTTATCGGCCAGGAGTTCCACGGCAAAGACCGGGCGACCGCCTTCGGTGTCTGGGGCGCGACCGTCGGCGGGGCGGTTGCGGTCGGCCCGCTGGTCGGCGGCGTAATCACCCAGAACTTCGGCTGGGAGTGGATCTTTTTCGTCAACGTCCCGATTGGGATCACCGCGATGGTCCTAACCGAGCGGAAGATCGTCAACGTCTTTGCCAAAGACCCCGAGCCGGTGGATGTGCCGGGCCTGGTCACCTTCTCGGCGGCGCTGTTCCTGCTGATCTTCGGCCTGATCCGGGGCAACCCCGAAGGCTGGGACAGCACCGTGATCCTCTGCTGCCTGATCGGAGCCGCAGTCCTGCTGGCCGCCTTTGTCGTGATCGAGCACCGCACCGCCCATCCGATGCTGGACCTGAAGCTCTTCCGTAAACCGGCCTTCAACGGCGTCTCCGCGGTCGCCTTCGCCCTCTCGGCCGGGATGTTCGCGATGTTCCTCTACCTGACGATCTACATGCAGGGGGTGCTCGACTTCTCGCCCTTGGAAGCCGGCCTGCGCTTCCTGCCGCTGACCGTGCTCGGCTTCGTGGTGGCGCCGATCTCCGGCAGCCTCTCGCACCGTGTCCCGATCCGCATCCTGGTGGGCACCGGACTGACCCTCGTGGGGATCGGCCTGCTGCTGATGCACGGGCTGACGCCGAGCTCGGAGTGGACGACCCTGCTGGTCGGGTTCGTGATTGCCGGCATCGGTATCGGGACCACCAACCCGGGGATCGGCCAGGCGGCGATCGCCGTGGTTCCGGTCGAGAAATCCGGGATGGGTTCGGGGATCAACACGACCTTCCGCCAGGTGGGGATCGCAACCGGCGTCGCCGGACTTGGCGCTGTCTTTCAGAGCCAGATCGATGCCAAGCTGGCCGCCGAATTGCCTGAAGTTCCTGCGGGCCTTGGCGAAGTCGTCGCCTCCGGCGGCTCTCGGGCCGCTGCCGAAGTTGGCTTCCACGGCAAGGTGCTGCACGCCGCGGACGCCGCTTTCGTCAGCGGCATGAACGAGATCCTCGTGATCGGCGCCGTCATCAGCTTCGTTGGTGCGGTCTTGGGTTTCCTGCTGGTCAGGTCGGAGGACTTCGTGCAGCCGACTGGCGGTCCGAGCGAGCCCGCCGGCGGATAGTTCCACTTCCGCGCGGAAGCTGCGCGAGAAGTTTTTGTTTCTGCGCGCCATTGATGACAAGTCGCCTCCTATGGTTGGCTGCATGGCAGTCATGAATCCGGAAAGACGGACCGACGAGCAACGGGACAAAGCCATCGGGCGCCTCGACGGCGACCTGCGCGAGCTCCGGGTGGAGGTGAGAAAAGGCTTCGAGCAGGTTGCCCAACGGTTCGAGCAGGTAGGCCAGCGCTTTGACCAAATCGACCAGCGGTTCAATCGTCTAGAAACTCGGTTCGACGATCGCCTCGGACGGATGGAATTCTGGATGGCCAGCCTGTGCTGCACGATCATCGGCAGCCTGATCGCTGCCTTCGCTCTGCATTAGCCGGAATCTGCGGCCGAACCCCGCAAGTCGATCCGCCCTCGTTGCTACACAGATTCCATGTTGCGCGAGCTGCGGATCGAGAACCTGCTTCTGATCGAGAGGGCCGAGCTGCGGCTGGGCGAGGGGCTGAACGCGATTACCGGGGAGACCGGGGCCGGAAAGACCGTGCTGGCACATTCGCTCGACCTGCTGATGGGCGGCAAGGCGAAAGCGCAGATCGTCCGGCCGGGGGCGACCGAGGCTTGGGTGGAGGGCGTTTTCGATCTGCCCGAGGGCCTGATGGAGGAGCCGGAGTTCGTCGACTTGGCCGAGCGGCTGCCCGAGGGTGCCGAGGAGGTGGTACTAGGGCGGCGAGTTTCGGCGAGCGGACGCACCAGTGCCTTTGTTGCCGGCCGGGCTGCCACCGCTGCCGACCTGAAGCTGCTGGGTGGCCGCCTGCTCGCCTTTTTCGGCCAGCACGAGCATCGGCGCCTGACGATCTCCTCTGCTCAGCTGGAGATCCTCGACGGGTTCGCCGGTGCGCCCCACCTGGAGGTCCGGCACGGGTACCGGGAGGCGCACCGGCAGGTCGGTCTCCTGCAAACCGAGCTGGCCGAGCTGCGCGAGCGCGAAGGCTCGCGAGAGCGCGACCTCGACCTCTATCGCTACGAGCTCTCCGAGATCGAGGAGGTCGCGCCGGTCCCGGAGGAGCGGGAGGAGATAGGCGCTCAGCGGGAGCGACTGCGCCACGCCGAGGGCTTGCGCGAAGCCGCCGGCGCGGCTCACGCCGGCCTCGCGGGAGCCGAAGAAGACGGCGGCGCGCTTGCCGCCCTGGCCCGGGCGGAAGCGGCGCTGCAGGGGGCGGCCGGCCTTGATTCGACGCTTGATGCTCTGGGCGAGCGGGTCGCCACCCTGGGTGTCGAGCTTGGCGACGTCGCCTCCGAGCTCCGCGATTACGCCGAGGGCGTGGAGGCAGACCCCGGCGCTCTGCTGGCGATCGAGGAGCGGCTGGAGGCGATCGACCGGCTCGTGCGCAAGCACGGTGGCAGCGTAGAGGCGGTCCTGGCGCACGCGGAGCATTGCCGCGAAGAAATCGCCCGTTTGGAGGGGGCTGGAGAGCGCTCGGCCGAGGCCGAGGCGGCGCTGGCCTCGGCCGAGGCCAAGCGGGCGGAGCTGGGGGAGAAGCTGACCGCCGGACGGGAGGAAGTCGTGGAGCCACTGCAAGAGCGCGTGGCCGCCGAGCTCGCGCAGCTCTCGATGGCGGGGGCGACGCTTCAGGTCGTGCTCGAGCCGCACCCGGACGGCTATGGCGCCTCCGGTCGCGAGACCGTGGAGCTGCGGGTTGCGCCGAATCCCGGCATCGAGCCGGCGCCGCTGCGGGACGCCGCCTCCGGCGGCGAGCTCTCGCGGGTGATGCTGGCTCTGAGCGGCCTCGGCCAGGCGGCAAGTGCCGGGACGATGGTCTTCGACGAGATCGACGCCGGGATCGGCGGCAACACGGCCCGGGTGGTGGGCGAGCGGCTGCGGGCGCTGGGCCGCGAGCGCCAGGTCATCTGTATCACCCACCTGCCGCAGGTTGCCTCACTCGCCGACACCCACTTCCGGCTCGAAAAGGACGTCTCCGTCATGCAGGCCAAGGCGCAGGTCGAACGGTTGGAGGGCGAAGAGGTCGTCGCGGAGATTCGCCGCATGCTTGGTGGCGAGGATTCGGACAAGACGGCAACCGAGCATGCCCGTCAGCTCCTAAAAGCTGCCTGACGGTCCCTTGCGGTTTTCCGCCCGCTTCACGTAGCCTGGAACCGTGGCTACCGCTTCCCGCCGCCGTTTTCCCGCCATACTCGGGCGCAGGAACGGCGCGCGAGCGGATCTGCCGATCGAGGGTACGGCGCGCCTCGGTGAGCGGACCAAGCACCTGGTCAAGCGACTGCGGCCCGGCGAGGTCGCGGTCGTCAACCACGTTGACATCGATCGGATTGCCGCCGAGGAGCTGATCGAAGCCGGTGTGGTCGCGGTCCTGAACGCCGCGCCGTCTTCCTCGGGCCGTTATCCCAACGCCGGGCCGCTGATGCTCGCCCGCGCCGGGATCGCCCTCGTCGACGCCCCGGAGGCCAAGCTCTTCGAGCAGCTCAAGGACGGCGATCAAGTGGGGATCGCTGGCGGCACGATCTCCGTAGGGGGCGAGGAGGTCGCCGAGGGCCGCCGCCTCCGCGTCGCCGAGCTGGAGCGCGAGATGCAGGAGCACCGCCAGCGGATCGACGAGGCGCTGGGGGAATTCGCCGAGAACACGGTCGCCCACGTGCGCGAAGAGACCGACCTGCTGACCGGCAACATCGCCTTTCCGCCGACCCGCGCCAGCTTCCGCGACCGCCATGTCCTGATCGTCGTCCGCGGCGAGCGCCACCGCCGCGACTTGAAAGCGCTGCGCGCCTACATCCGCGACGTGCGGCCGCTGATCGTCGCCGTCGATGGGGGCGCCGACGGCATCCTCGAGGCGGGGCTGAAGCCCGACATGATCCTCGGCGACATGGATTCCGCCAGCGACGCCGCTCTTCGTTGCGGCGCCGAGCTGATCGTCCACGCCTACCCCGATGGCCGGGCGCCGGGGCGCGAGCGGCTGGTCGAGGCCGGCCTCGACCACCAGGTGATCCCGGCGGCGGGGACCAGCGAGGACGTGGCGATGCTGATGGCCTACGAGAAGGGGGCGACCCTGATCGTCAGCGTCGGTGCGCACTTCAACCTGGTCGAGTTCCTCGACCGCAAGCGCGGCGGCATGTCTTCGACCTTCCTGACGCGGCTGCGGATCGGCGAGCGGCTGGTCGACGCGAAGGGGGTCAGCCGGCTCTATAACCCGAGCTCGGCGCTGGCGCCGCTGGCCTTCTTCATGGTCGCTTTCCTGGTCCTGCTGACGATCCTCGTCATCACCTCGCCGGCCCTCAACGACGTCTGGGAACTGGTCTGGCTGAAGATCCGCATCTGGCTCGGCATCTGACGCTCCGCCAGGAGCCGACTAGCCTTCCCTCCGAATGGGTTACTCCGCCCGCTACCACGCCGCCTCTCTGATCGCCATCTTCCTCGCTCTGGCGATCGGGATCCTGATCGGCGCCGAGTTCGGCGGCGATGCGCTCACGAACACCCGCAAGGACCTCGAGCACAGCCTCGTCGGCAACCTCCAGGACGCACGCTCCCAGGCCGACGACCTCAGCGCTGAACTCGGTCGAGCCGACGAATTCGGCGAACGCGTCTACCCGGTGCTGACGCGGGACCGGCTGGCTGGGCGGCGGTTCGCAATCGTCGCCCTCGGCGGCCTGCCGAGCGACATCACCGGCGACGTCGAGGATGCGCTCGGTCCGACCGGGGCGAAGCTGGTCGGGGTCGGCGTGGTGCGCGAGCCGGTCGACCTCAACGGCCTGGCGACCGACCTGGCGAAGACGCGGTTCGCCGACCTGCGCACGAACCCCGACGCTCTGACCGAACTGGGTACGGGCCTAGGGCGCCAGCTCGTGCTCGGCGGCACCCTGCCTGAAGTAGTTCGCGGTCAGCTCTTCTCGCGCGCCAGCGGCACCTTCGGCGGCCTCGACGGGGTGATCGTCGTTCGCGACCAGCCCGAAGACATGGGGCCGGTGCAGCGCTCGCGCGCCGGTCAGCTCGAGTCGGCGCTGATGAGCGGGATGACCGCGACCCGGATCCCGGCGGTGGGGGTCGAGGCAACGACCACCGAACCGTCCTCGGTCTCCTTCTTCCAGTCCAGCGACCTCTCGAGCGTCGACGATGTCGACCTCACCGCCGGACAGCTGGCGATGGTCTTCGGGATGCTCGGCGCCGAGGGCAGCTTCGGGGTCAAGGGGACCGCTGACCGGTTGCTGCCGGACCTGCTTACCGAGGGCAAATAGCCGCGATGTACTGGGTTGGCTTCCCGCTGGCGATCGCGATCTCGCTCTTCCTGGTCCCGGCCGGAGCGCGGGGGCTGCGGGATGCAGGGCTGGTGCGGGAGAACTACCGCGGCGCCCTGCCCGCCTTCCCGCTCGGGGCGGTGCTGGCGACCGCGGCGCTGGTGACGCTGGCGCCGCTCGCCTTCCTCAACGATCGCGCCGACCTCGACCTGCTCGAGCCAGGGCTGCGGCAGTGGCTGCCGTATCTGCTGGGGATCGCCTTCCTTGGCTTCCTCGACGACGCGCTCGGGCGCGGGGAGGCGGTGGCGACCCCGCGCGGCTGGCGCGGGCACTGGGGGGCGCTGCGGACCGGGACGCTCTCGACCGGGGCGATCAAGGCGATCGGGGCGCTGGCGCTTGCCGCCTACGTGGTCTCCGGCCGGGGACTCGAATCCTGGCGCTACCTCGCCGACATCGCCTTGCTGATCCTCAGTACTAACCTGGGCAACCTGCTCGACCTGCGACCGGGACGGGCCGAGAAGGCGCTCGCCCTGCTTGCCGTCGGCCTCTGCCTCGGCGCCTGGACCTTTGAGCCGCTTGAACTGCTCGGGATCTTCGCCGGGCCGGTGCTGGTCGGCGCCTGGTTGACGCTGGGGGAGAAGGCGATGTTGGGGGACACCGGCTCGAACCTAATCGGGGCGATCGCCGGGGTCTGGCTGCTGACCGTGCTGAGCCCGGATGGGCGGCTCGGGGCCCTGGCGGTCGTCCTCGCACTGACGATCTACGGAGAGATTCGCTCAATTTCCGCAACCATCGATTCGGTTCCGCCCCTGCGCTGGCTAGACTCGCTCGGCAGAGCATGAGTCCAGGGAACAAAGGCGACACGCGGTTCATCTTCGTCACCGGTGGCGTCGTTTCGGCCCTCGGCAAGGGCATCACCGCCGCCTCGATCGGACGCCTTCTTGTCTCCCGCGGCTACCGGGTCCAGCTGCAGAAGTTCGACCCCTACATCAACGTCGATCCGGGGACGATGAGTCCGTTCCAGCACGGCGAGGTGTTCGTAACCGAGGACGGGGCGGAGACCGATCTCGATCTCGGTCACTACGAGCGCTTCACCGACGAGAACGCGACCCGCGCCTCCAACGTCACCGCCGGCGCGGTTTACAACTCGGTGATCAAGCGCGAGCGCCGCGGCGACTACCTCGGCGCCACTGTGCAGGTGATTCCGCACATCACCAACGAGATCAAGCAGAAAATTCTCATCGTCGCCGAGTCCCAAGCCGTCGACTTTGTAATTACCGAGATCGGCGGCACCGTCGGCGACATCGAGTCGCTGCCCTTCCTCGAGTCGATCCGCCAGCTCTACACCGACCTTGGGCCGAAGCGGGCGATGTTCGTCCACCTGACCCTGGTGCCGTACGTCGGCCACGCCGGCGAACTGAAGACGAAGCCGACCCAGCATTCGGTCAACGAGCTGCGCCGGATCGGGATCCAGCCGCACGCGCTGGTCTGCCGCTCCGAGGGGCGCCTCGACCGCGAGATTCGCGGCAAGATCGCCCTCTTCGCCAGCCTTCCGGTCGACGCGGTGATCTCCGCCCACGATGTCGACAACATCTACAAGGTGCCGCTCGTCTTTCGCGCCGAGGGCGTCGATGACCTCGTCCTCGACCACTTCGGGATGGAGGCCCCCTCGCCCGACATGGCCGAATGGGAAGAGATGGTGCGGCGCGCCGAGGAGGCAAGCGGCGAGGTCCGGATCGCCGTCGTCGGCAAGTACGTCCAGCTCGCCGACGCTTACAAGTCGGTGATCGAGGCGCTCGAGCACGGCGGCTTCCACCACGGCGTCAAGGTCAAGGTCGAGCTGGTCGACTCCGAGAACTTCGACCCCGAGCGGCTTGAGGGCTGCGACGGGATCCTGATCCCCGGCGGCTTCGGGGAGCGCGGTATCGAGGGCAAGATCGAAGCCGCGCGAATCGCCCGCGAGAAATCGATCCCCTACCTCGGGATCTGCCTCGGAATGCAGATCGCCGTCGTCGAGTTCGCCCGCCACGTCGCCGGGATGGATGGTGCCAACTCGGCCGAGTTCGACCCCGAGACCCCGTTCCCGGTCGTCGATCTGCTGCCGGAGCAGAAGGAGGTTTCCGACATGGGCGGGACGATGCGCCTCGGCGCCGACCCGGTGAAACTGCACGAGGGAACGCGGGCGCGGGAGATCTTCGACGAGGCCGTGATCTACAAGCGCCACCGCCATCGCTACGAGGTCAACAATCAGCTGCGGCGCCGGCTCGAAGACGAGGGGCTCGTCTGCGGCGGCACCTCGCCCGACGAGCGCCTCGTCGAGATGGTCGAGCTGCCCGACCACCCGTTCTTCGTCGCTTCCCAGTACCACCCGGAGTTCAACTCCCGCCCGAACCGCCCCGAGCCGCTGTTCCGCGAGTTCGTCGGTGCCGCCGCCCGCCAAGCCGGGGAACGACCCGCCGACGGCGGCGAGATCGAGGAGATTCGGGTCGAGCAGTCCGAAGTCCGCTCGGGATAGCCTGTCCGCCGTGGGTTCACGGCTACACGAGAGGTTTGTGCGCTACTGCGAGGTTCGTAGCCCCACGGGGGAGGAGCGCGAGGTAGCCGACACCCTGGCCGCCGAGCTGCGCGGGATGGGGCTCGAGGTGGTCGAGGACGACGCCGCCCAGGCGGCGCAGGCGGGATCAGGCAACCTGATCGCGCGCTCGCCCGGGTCGGGAGCGGAGTGGCTGATGTTCTGCGCCCACATGGACACCGTCCCTCACAAGGGGCGGGTCGAGGTGGTCGACGACGAAGGCGTCTTCCGCAGCCGCGGTGACACCATCCTCGGCGCCGACAACAAGGCGGCTGTCGCCGTCTTCATGGAGTTGGTTGCGCGGCACGTCGAAAACCCGTCTCCGGTCGGGATCGAGATCGTCCTCACCGTCGCCGAGGAGCAGGGGCTGCGGGGGGCCAAAGCCTTCGATGCCTCGCAACTGCGCTCGCGCGCCGGCTTCGTCCTCGACCACGCGGGGCCGGTTGGTGAGGTGATCGTGACTACGCCGACCCAGCAGAAGATCCTCGCCGACTTCATCGGCGTCGAGGCCCACGCCGGGATCAGGCCCGAGGACGGCAGCAGCGCGATCGCGGCTGCTTCGGCGGCGATCGCCCGGATGGAGCTCGGCCGCCTCGACGAGGAGACGACGGCCAACGTCGGCCTGATCGCCGGCGGCACCTCGGGCAACGTCGTTCCCGGCCACTGCGCGATCCACGCCGAGGCGCGCAGCCTCGACACCGAGCGCGCAGCCGAAGTCGCTGGCAAGATCGCCGACGCCTGCGCCTGGGGGGCGAGCGAGCACGGCTGCGACGTCGACGTGCGGATCGAAGAGCTGTTCCGCGGTTACCAGGTCCCCAAGGACTCGGCGGCGCTGGCGCTCGCGGAGACCGGCCTGCGCGGCGCCGGCCTGGACCCGCAGCGTGTGGCGATCGGCGGCGGCAGCGACGCCAACGTCTTCCGCCGCGACGGCCTCGACTGCGTCCTCCTTTCCAACGGCACCTCCGACGTCCACACCTCCGAGGAGCGGGTGCCGGCCCGGTCCCTCGACAAGATGCTCGAGGTCTGCGAGCGAATAGTCGCCGCAGCGGCGGAGCCCGCGGCGAGCGAATAAGTGGCGGGGCGCCTGAAGCTGCGCCGCGGCGTCATCGTCTCGGCCGAGCCGCTCGAAGTAGAGGTCGAAGGAGAACGCCGTCGCGCCTGGGCTGACGAGGCACTCCTCGGCGAGATGCGCAAGGGCGACGAGGTCATCATCAACACGGCTGCTCTGGACTTCGGCCTCGGCTCCGGCGGCTTCGACGTGGTCCACGTCAACCTCACCCGCGGCCTTGAAGGCGGGGGAGAGAGCGACGCCCACGTGATGAAGCTGAACTACACCTCGCTCCAACACCCCGTCGACCCTGTCGAGCGCCCCAACTCGCGGTTCCAAACGCACGACATAGGTGCAAAAGGAACCACGCGATCGACGCCGGTAGCCGTTCTCCCGCTCCACGGCCACCTTGCGCCCGCGGCCTGGGCGTTCGCGCAGGCGGCGCCTGACCCGCAGATCGGCTACATACAGACCGGCGGCGGCGCCCTGCCGGGCTCCTTCTCCCGCGACGTCAAGCAACTTCGCGCACGCAACCTCCTCTGCGGCCACATCACCGCCGCCCCGTCCTACGGAGGCGAACACGAGGCCCTCAGCGCCGTCGGGGCCCTGGATGCGGCAACGACAGAACTCGGCTGGGATGCCGTCCTGATCGGCCCCGGGCCGGGAATCATCGGCTCCGACACCGCCTACGGCCACGGCGGCATGTCAGCCCTAGAAAACGCCCACGCGGCCCTAAGCCTGAACCTCCCAACCCTGATCTCCCCCCGCCTGTCCAGCAGCGACCCCCGCGACCGCCACCGAGGTCTTAGCCACCACACCCAAACCGTCCTGCGGCTGCTCCTGGCTCCAGTCGAGGTGCCGATCTCAATTGACGCGCCCGAGGTAGCTGCAGCCCTCGAACCCTTCGACCACCATGTCGAGCAGGTAGCTGTAGATCTATCCGGCTACGCCGAAGCAGGTCTCCCGACCACCACCATGGGTCGCTCACTCCAGGATGACCCGCTGTTTTTCACGGCAGCCCTAGCGGCAGGGCGCCTGCTCGCGGAGCGGGTGGCCGGGACGTGAGCCAGCGCATGGTCCCTTGCGGCCCAAGGACTGCCGACGACCAAGACGAAACCACCCGTCATGGCAGTCGCGATCAAACCCGACGCCCCCGTGGCCGCCGCCAAACCCGGCGCCGACAAACGCTTCCAATCCCTAGTCCTAGATTTCCTCAGCTACCTGGAGCTAGAGCGAGGCCTCTCCCGTAACACCCTCAACGCCTACCGCACCGACCTCCTCCAGTACGGCGAATACCTCTCAACCCACAACCGCGACGCCCTCGAGGTCTCCGCCGCCGACGTAGCGGACTTCCTCGCCGAGCTGGCAACCGGTGAAGGGGAGCGGCCCGCCTGTTCGGCGGCGACGATCCACCGCAAGGCGGCCTGCCTGCGCTCGTTCTACAAGCACCTGCGCCGCGATGAGCTGATCGGCGACGACCCGACGGCGGCGCTGACGGCGCCGCGGCGCTCGAAGAAACTGCCGCACGTCCTCAACTACTCGGAGGTGCAGAAGCTGCTCGCCTCGCCGAAGGGGAGCGAGCCAACGGCGCTGCGGGATCGCGCTCTGCTCGAGGTGATGTACGCGTGCGGGCTGCGGGCCTCGGAGACGATCGGGCTCGAGCTCGGGGACGTCGAGCTGCACGAGGGCTTCCTCCGCGCCCGCGGCAAGGGCTCGAAGGAACGGTTGGTGCCCCTCGGCCGCCAGGCGATCGCGGCGATCAACGGGTACCTGCGCGGCGGTCGGCCGAAGCTGGTCGGCGAGCGCCAGGAGTCGCGGCTCTTCGTCAACTTCCGCGGCGGCTCGCTGACCCGGCAGGGGCTCTACAAGATCGTCCAGCGCCACGCCCGCGAGGCGGGCCTCGCAGGCAAGATGAGCCCGCACACCCTGCGCCACAGCTTCGCCACCCACCTGCTCGCCGGCGGCTGCGACCTGCGCGCCGTCCAGGAGATGCTCGGTCACGCCGACATCTCCACCACGCAGATGTACACGCACCTCTCGGGCGATCGGCTGAAGGAGGTCTACTTCTCGGCCCATCCGCGGGCCAGCGAGTAGCTCGACTACATGAAGTAGAACTCAGGGGATGCCCGAGCTGCCCGAGGTGGAGACCGTTGTCAGGCAGCTGGAGCCGGAGGTGGAAGGGCACCGGATCGAGCGGTTGGAAGTGCTGGATCCCCGCTGGTCTCGACCGGCACCGCCGGAGCAACTGGGCGAGGCGGTCAGCGGCAGCACGATCGAGCGGCTCGGCCGCCGCGGCAAGTACATCCTCATGCACCTCGACGGCGAGCGGACGCTGGTCATGCACCTGCGGATGACCGGCAACCTGATCCTCCGCGAGGGTGAGGAGATGCTCGACCCCTCCGAGGGACGGCGCTTGTACGAGAGCGAGCGCTCGACCGAGGAGCGCCACCTGCGGGCACGCTTCGTCCTCGACGACGACCGCGAGCTTTGGTTCACCGACCCGCGCCGCTTCGGCGAGGCCTTCCTGATCGCGGACTCGAAGCTGGACGATCGCTTCGCCAAGCTCGGCGTCGAGCCTTTCTCGCCCGAGTTCACGGCCCAGGCGCTGGGCGAGATGGCAGCGGGACGGAAGGCGCCGTTGAAGTCGTTCCTGCTTGACCAGTCCGGCGTCGCCGGTGTCGGCAACATCTACGCCGACGAGGCGCTCTTCCGCGCCGAGCTGCACCCGCTCTCTCCCGCTGGCTCGATGAAACCGGAGCACCTGCAGGCATTGCGAGACGCGGTCGTGGCGGCGTTGGAGGCCGGGATCGACGCCGGCGGCTCCTCGATCGACGACTACCGCGACGCCCGCGGCGAGAAGGGGACGATGCAGGACGAGTTCCTCGTCCACACCCGCGAGGGGGAGGAGTGCCTGCGCTGCGGCGGCACGATCGTCCGCATCGTCGTCGGCGGTCGCTCGACCTACTTCTGCCCGAGCTGCCAAGTGAGGCTGCGGAAACGTCCGAGGCGCCGGGCAAGATGACAGCGTGGCCGGAACTACGGTCAAGACGGAGGCAGTTGTGCTGCGGAGCATTCGCTACGGCGAGGCCGACCGCATCCTTCACCTGTATTCGAAGACCCGCGGGCGGATTGGGGCGATCGCCAAGGGGGCGCGTAAACCCCGCTCTCGCTTCGGTGGGCGCCTGGAGCCGTTCTTCCGCCTCGACCTGATCCTCCACGAAGGCCGCGGTGACCTGATGACGGTAACCAGCGCCACTACGGTGGACGGCTACCCGCGCCTGCGGAGCTCTGGGGCCGCCCTCACCGTCGCCGCCCGCGCCTGCGACTCGGTCCTGCGCCTGCTCGACTCAACCGAACCGAACCCGCCCGCCTACAACCTTCTTTGCCGCTATCTCTCCCTGCTCGACGATCCGGCCGCACCGCGGGCGGCGGAGCTGGAGACCGCCCTCGCCTTCCGGCTGAAGCTGGCCATGGTTGCCGGCTTCGCCCCAGAGCTGGGCTCCTGCGCCCGCTGTGGCGAGGCCAGCCACCTGACCGGGTTTTCTGGTGCTGCCGGGGGCGTTGTTTGTGGCAGCTGCGAAGCCGGCTCCTTTCCCCTTGACGAGGAAGCGCATCGGTTCATGGTCGAGGGGCTGGCAAAGCCGCTCAGCGAGGCGCCGGAGGCGGAACCACGCGCTTTGCGCCTGGTCGAGCGCGCCGTTGGGGAGACCCTGGAGCACCACGCGCACGTGCAACTTCGCGCTGCGGCTTAAGCGACGGGGAGGGGGTCTCCGGACACTCCCCGCTTTTGTCCGGAGACCCCCTCCCCGTCGCTTGCCAGCGCGGTCGTATGATCGCTACGTGCCAGCCACCGCCACCTTCGAGGATCGCGTCTCTGCCTGGGAGGAGGAGTTTCTGGCACCGCAGGCGACTCGGTCTTATCCAGCGCGGCGACAGCGGGAGGAGGCCGATAGCCCGCTGCGGACGCCGTTCCAGCGTGATCGCGACCGCATCGTCCACTCGAAGTCCTTCCGCCGCCTGAAGCACAAGACGCAGGTCTTCGTCGCCCCAGAGGGCGACCACTACCGCACCCGCCTCACCCACACCCTCGAGGCTTGCGGGATCGCCCGCACCGTCGCCCGCGCCCTGCGGCTGAACGAGGACCTGACCGAGGCGATCGGGCTCGGCCACGACCTCGGCCACCCGCCCTTCGGCCACGCCGGCGAGGAGACGCTCGACGAAGCGCTCCGCGACCACTGCGGCGCCGGCTTCCGTCACAACGAGCATTCGCTGCGGGTCGTCGACGTGCTCGAGCGCGACGGCCAGGGCTTGAACCTCACCGAGCAGGTCCGTGACGGCATCCTCAACCACACCGGCTCGCGCAAGCCGGCGACGCTGGAGGGCCAGATTGTCAAGATCGTCGACCGCGTCGCCTACATCAACCACGACATCGACGATGCGCTGCGCGCCGGGATCCTGCGCCAGGAGGACTTGCCGGCGGCGGAGATCGAGCTCCTGGGGCCGACCGGTTCGCAACGGATCGACACCCTGGTCCGCGACATCGTCGACCACTCCGAGGGCGAGGAGGAGATTCGCCAGGGGCGCGAGGTCGGCCAGGCGATGCTGCGCCTGCGCAAGTTCATGTTCGACCGCGTCTATCTCGGGCCGGAGGCGCGCAGTGAGCACGAGCGGGTGCAGCGGACGATGCGCGGCCTCTTCGCGCATTACCTTGCGCACCCGGGCGAGATTCCGGCCCTCGACCCGAGCGCGAGCGAGTGCCAGCGGGTCGCCGATTACATCGCCGGGATGACCGACCGCTTCTGCATCGCCAAGTTCACCGAGCTGACCGTGCCTGAAGAGAGTCGGTTCTGATGGCACTGATCTCGAACGAGAGCCTGGAACGGGTGAAGGGGGCGGCCGACATCGTTGAGGTCGTCTCTGCCCACACCGACCTGCGCCGCCAGGGCGCCCGTTACGTCGGGCTCTGCCCGTTCCACGAAGAGCGGACGCCGTCGTTCTCGGTCGAGCCGACCGAAAAGCTCTACCACTGCTTCGGCTGCGGGGTCGGCGGCGACGTGATCAAGTTCGTCGAGGAAAAGGACGGCCTCGGGTTCGCCGAGGCGGTCGAGATGCTGGCCGATCGCTACGGGGTCGAGCTCGAGCGCGAGCAGGAGGACCCGCGGGCGGAGGCCAAGCGCCAGCGCCGCCGCCGCCTCGAGCAGCTGCTGGAACGCTCGGCGGCCTTCTACGCCAACTACCTCTGGGAGTCCGAGGAGGCCGGCAAGGCGCGCGACTACCTGGCCCAGCGCGGGCTGCGGGAAGAGGTGCTGCGGGCCTTCGGGGTTGGCTACGCCCCCAGCGCCTGGGACAAGATCCTCGTCCGCGGCCAGCAGGCCGGCTTCGGGGTCGAAGAGCTGCGGGCTGTCGGGCTGGCGCAACGCGGCCGCAGCGGCGGCGAGTACGACCGCTTCCGCGAGCGGATCATGTTCCCGATTCGCGACCGCCGCGGCCGCGTTCTCGGCTTCGGAGGCCGGGCGATGCGGTCCGATCAGGGCGCGAAGTACGTCAATACCGCCGAGACCGACTTCTTCCACAAGAGCCAGATCCTCTACGGGGTCGACGTGGCCAAAGCGGCGATCGCCAAAGCCGGTCGCGCGGTCGTGGTCGAGGGCTACACCGACGTCCTTGCACTGCATCAGGCTGGAATCGAGGAGGCGGTGGGGGTGATGGGGACCGCGATCACTCCCGACCAGGTGGCGGCGTTATCGGGGATGGTCGACGAGGTGGTGCTGGCACTCGACGCCGACTCGGCCGGCCAGGAAGCGATGCTGCGGGCGCAGCGGGTTGCCGCCGGGCGGCGGATGCGGCTGCGGGTGGCGGCGATGCCGGCCGGCGAGGACCCGGCGGAGATGATGGCCGCCGAGGGCGGTCGGGAGCGCTTCCGGGAGCTGGTGGAGGGAGCCGAAGAGCTGACCGCGTTCCAGGTGCGCCTCGTGCTCGAGCGGACCGACGTCTCCGAGCCGGTGGCCCGTGACCAGGCCTTGACCAACGAGCTGATCCCGATCCTCGCGGGCATGGACGACAGCCAGGAAGCGCTGCGTAACGAGTTGGAACGGCGGGTTGCCGAACGTCTGCAGATCGACCCGCCGCGACTGGCGGCGCGAGTGATCGCTGGAACTCCCGCCAGCGGCGGGCGGCAGGATCCCGGTTCGGAAGCACGCGCTCCTCAGCAGGGGGCCCCCGCACCCCGGCGTCCCGCCGAGCTGACCTCGCGCGAGCGGCGCGAGCGGGCGCTGCTGGCGATGTGCATCGCCCTGCCGAACGAGGGCAGGGAGTACCTGACGCGGCTCACCGACGCCCATCTCTCGCCGACCGGCCTGCGCGCCGCCACCTGGCTGCGCGAGCACCCGCAGGACCCGGCCTCGAACCTTCCCCACGACGACGGCGAACTGGCCGGCCTGATCGCCGAACTGGTGATCATGTCCCGCGAGGAGCCCTCATCCCACGAAGCGATGGAGCTCAACTTCCTCCTCCTCGACCAGCGCCGACTGGAGGACGAGATCGCCGCCGCCGGCGAGCGCGGCGACTACGAGCGGCGCGCCGCCCTCAGTCGCGAACGCGCCGCCTTGGTCGAACGAATCGCCCACGCAGAGCGGGTCGAGAGCTGAGTCGGTAAATTCCGAGCGATCCGGGGTAGCACCTGGAGCCGGTCCGGGGTAGCTCAATCGGCAGAGCATTCGACTGTTAATCGAAGGGTTGTGGGTTCGAGTCCCACCCCCGGAGCTTCTTAGGCGGCGGCGAGCTTCTTCAGCGCCAGCCGCTCGACCAGTTCCGCGCCTCGCGCAGCGCCGTCGTTCTCTCGTCCCCAGGCGGCTATCTCCTGCGCTTTTGAAGTGAACGAGGGCTCGTGCAGCAGCCGCCGCGCCGCCCACCTCAGCGGCGTCAGGCGGCACAGCCGCCATGGCAGGGAGAGGCCGGCGCCGGCCCAGGCTACGCGCATCGCGGTCTCGCTCATGTCGCCGATGATCGGGCAGATGAGGACGGGGGTGCCGGCGCCGAGGGCACGGGCGACGGTGCCGTGGCCGCCGTGGGAGATGACGAGGCTGGCGGCGGGCATCAGCTGGGTGTAGCTGAGCCATTCGACCAGCTTGGCGTTGGCAGGGACCCCGATCGGGCGCTGGGGTGCGACCCGGTTGGTCGTCGCCACCACCCGCACCGGCTCCTCGGCCAGAGCCGCCAGCGCCGTCCGGACAAGATGGTTCTCGGAGTCGTGGGCGGTGCTGGGAGCGACGAGGACGAGCGGGTCGTCGCCGGGTGGCAGCTCGATCTCAGGGTGGGGGACCTCGAATGTCATCGGGCCGGTGATCTCGACCCCCGGTGGCCATGCCCTCGGGTACTCGAGCTGCGGATAGGTGGCGACCAGCGCCAGCTCGGGGCTGATGCCGCCGTGGAAACGGTCGATCGGCGGCAGGTCCAGCCGCTCTCGTTGGATGTTGAGGTCGCGCCGGCCCTGTTCCAGCCCGACCCGCAGCGCCCGGTCATGGCCGTAGCGCCAGACCCTGCGGCCGAGCCCGGTGCGCGGCCGCCGCAGCCCGATCGCGAAGAACGGGGAGCCGGGCTCGACGACCGGGTAGATGTGCGGGATCAGCGTCGCCAGCGGGACCCCCGCTCGCTCGGCGGCCAGGGTGGGGGCGAGGGTGAGGATGTCGCTGACGACGACGTGGGGCTGGAAATCCTCCAGCAGCGGCTGCAGCGCCTTGGCCGCCTCCGCCGCATGCTGCCCTTCCTCGGAGTCGGGATCCGGGGGCGGGAACATCCGGTATTCCTCCGCCGCCGCGAAGCCGAGCCCCTCGCCCTCGACCGCCGCCCGCCGCTCCTCCCAGGTCTCGATCACCACCCCGTGGCCGCGCGCCGCCAGCGCCTTCCCCAGCGCGATCGCCGGAAAGACATGCCCTGCGTCGCCGAACGCGGCAACCAGTACTCGCAGGCGCTCTGACACGCCCGATTCCACGCTAGGGCGTATCGAGGCTCTCCCCGGGACGCGTGAAGACGATCTCCGGGATGTGGCAATTCTTTGACGTCCGCAGCAGGAACCGGACCGCCTCGCCGAGGTCCTCCGGCCGGATCATCTCCTCCGGCGGAATCTGGCCCTGGACGAACTCGGTCATCGGGGTCTCGACGAAGCCGGGCGCCAGCGCCGTGCACTGGATCCCAGCGTTGCCGGCCTCGCGGTGGGTCGACTGGGTGAAGTTGATCACCGCGGCCTTCGTCGCCGCGTAGATCGAGAGCCAGGCCTGGCCGCCTTTGCCGGCGATCGAGGCGGTGTTGACGATCAGCGCCTTGCCGTGCTCGGCCCCGGCCTCGCGCAGCATCGGCAGCCCCTCTCGGGTGCCGAGGATCAGCGCCCGTAGGTTGACCGCCAGCTGCATATCCAGATGTTTGGTCTGGATCTGCTCCATCGGTGACCCGATCCCGACGCCGGCGTTGTTGACGAGCGCGTCGAGGCGGCCGAACTTCTGCCGGTGGGCGGCGAAGATCGCGACGACGTGGTCCTCCTCGGCCATGTTGGCCGGGATCGCCTCGACCTCGAAGCCTTCCCCTTTCAGACCCTCGGCGGCTTCCTCGAGCTTCTCGGGGCGGCGTGCGGCAACCGTCAGCGCATAGCCTTCTTCACCGAGGACTTTCGCGATCGCAAGCCCGATCCCGCTCGATGCACCAGTAACCAACGCCGCTCGATCGGCCATCTCATCTCCTTCTCGTCGAGAACCCCGGAGACCCTATCTGTCCATAAGATGCCGCCGATGCGCGCCCCCCGCCTTGCCCCAGCGCTGCTCTGCGTGCTTGCAATGGGGGCTCTGGTCGGCGGTTGTGGGGGCGGCTCGGATGGCGAGGAATCGACCTCCAGCTCCGACGGGCCGGCAGCGAGTCGACCGGCGCCGCCGAAGTCGGCGTTCCCGAGCCCGGAAGGCCGGTCCCTGCGGGAGGTGCTGAAGGCCGCCGACGCGAGGGCCGAAGTCCTGGTCGAACCAGCCGCGGTCGTCTTTTACCCGGGGAAGAATCGCTACCCGTTCGAGATCGTCGACAAAGAGCACAAGCCGATCTCCGACGCCGAGGTCGCGCTCTACTACGCCAAGGTGCCCCAGCCGAAGCCGGAGTCGAAATCAAAAGCGGGCAACCGCGGCCAGATCGCCAAAGCCGAATCGCAGGCGCTCGACGAGCCGGCGGTCGGTCCCTTCCCGGCCAAACTCGAAAGCCTGGCAACCAAGCCGCAGTTCAACGCCGACAGCACCCTCGAGGACCCTGACGCAGCCGGCGTCGTCTACTCAACCGAGCTGACCTTTCCCGGCGATGGGGAATGGCGCCTCGCGGCGATCCTCAATGAAGACGGCGAACTCAAAGGGGCGCTCTTGCCCGGCATCGTGGTCGGCGAATTCAAGCGGGTGCCGAAACCCGGGCAAAGTGCGCCGGTTATTCATACGCCGACCGCGCAGGATGCGGGCGACGAGTTGTCGAAGATCACGACCCGGAAGCCCCCCGACAGCCAGAACAAGGTGGATTACGCGGACGCGCTGGGCAAAGAACCGATAGTCCTCTTGTTTGCGACCCCCCAGTTCTGCCAGAGTCGGGTCTGCGGCCCCGTCGTTGACGTGGCGGAGCAGGCAAAAAGCGAATACGGAGACAAGGCGGCCTTCATTCACATGGAGATCTACAACGAAAACGACCCCGGCAACGGCGTGCGACCACAAGTGCGAGCCTTCCACCTGCCGAGCGAGCCGTGGCTGTTCACGATCGACCGCCAAGGCGTCGTCCGCGAAGCCGTCGAGGGAGCCTTCGGGCTCAAGTTGATGCATGAAGCAGTTGACAAGGCGATCGCACCATGAACGAGAAAGCCGCGACCGAGGAGGAGCTGCTGCAGTCGTTCGCTGACGAGGCGAAACGGCGCTGCGATGTGATCGCTGCAGGCCTCGCCACTGGCAGCAGCGATTTCGAGACGATGCGCGCCGAAGCCCACGCCCTCAAGGGCACCGCTGCCGTCGTCGGCCTCCGCCGCCTCGCCGAGCTGGCTGGCCTGATGGAGTCCGATCTCAACGAAGCGAAGAAGACCGGCACGATCCGCGGCGGCCGCGACCACCAGATCGCCGACGCCGCCAAAGCCCTCGCCGACGGCGCCGCCGCCGCCGCCAAAGGCGAAGAAGAGCCACCAGACGTCGGCCGCTCCCTCGCCCAGCTCTTCAGCGCTTAGCGCCGAGGGCGCGGTACGCTCGCCGAACTTGCAATCCAGCACCTGTGAGGTGCAGGATCGCAACCTCGGGGCAGTAGCTCAGTTGGTTAGAGCAGCGGACTCATAATCCGTCGGTCCCTGGTTCGAGTCCAGGCTGCCCCACTACTGTCGGCCCAATCGGTTTAATTGGCTCTTTGACGCCTGAGTGATAAGACTCAGTAGTGGCCGGACGAGAGCCAAGAAAACACAGGGCACATAGAGGCCATATCTATGTCAGCGTGGGAGGCTCAGAGACTTCTCGTGAAGCCCAGAAGGTCACTGTTGGCGAACTGACCGAGCGCTACATTGTTAGAGAGCGGAGACACGAGCGCCGGTCTTCGATCGTCGAGGTAGTGGTGGCTCTAGCCGGGCTCTTCCTAGGATTGGTGCCTCTCATCCTGGGCCACTCGCCATTACACGGCAATGCGGTTGGTCTTATCGCCGCCCTTGTTGGCGCAGTGGGTGTCGGATTGCTCACTGCAGGGTGGAGTCTTGCTTTAACGGTGAGCCGGCAACGGCAGTCAAGACAAAGGGAGAAGCCTCAGCAGTTGTCAAAGAGTCTTCGATCCCTGCATGATCGATTGAGCTCCATTCGGCAGCCGTTGCTTGATAAATCTATAGTCGTTAGAGCTACAGAGGACGATCAAATTTGAGCTCTAGCGAAGGCGGGGGATCAGCTCAAGAGGCAGTGAAAGGCAGGGATGGATCGTCACCGGGGTCGGCGCCCGTGGATCCGAGTCTGGAACGAGCACTGCGCGTACTCGATGGAATCTTGCGACGCGGGCGGGCTAGGGAGTTCTCGGATGAGGGCCTAGCTGTTTTGCTGAAGTTGCAATTGGAGTACATAGAAGAACTTGGTGCTGAGGCGATTCGAAGGGCGAATCGCAACCGCTGTGACGTGGTCTCTGCGAACGATCTCGAAACCGCCGACCAATCGGTTCGGAGCTCTACCTACGGCCGAGCTTGGCTTGAGGCAATCGGCGGTATCTTCGCGGGCGCCGGAATCGGCACGTTCTTGCAAATTGCCGTCGATTCCAACCCATCTGTTCTAGGACTCACTATCTCCGGGGTAGTGGCCCTTGCAGGGTTCACGACTGTAGCCGCCTCACTCGCTCGCCAGCGAACCTTGGGGTGACTGGCGCTCAGACTATGAACAGTTGCACCAGCGCACCGAGCGAGCCGCAGGCTGCTACCGCGAAAAGCACCGTCAGCTTCGAGTGCCAGCGGTTGAGGGCGAGGAATGCGCCTACGGCCAGTGCCGCGGTGTAGACGTCGACGACGCTGGCTTCGAGGATTTCGACCGTGACGGCGGCGATTAGGCCGATGACGCCGGCGGCGACGCCGAGGAGGAACTGGTGCAGCCGCTCGTTTTCGGCAATCGCAACCAACTGGCGGTGAAGGAAGATCGGGAAGACGAAGGCAGGGATGAAGATGCCGAGAGTCATCAGCAGAGCACCCGCTAAACCGCCAGCGAGATAGCCGACGAAGGTCGAGAAGATGATTAGCGGCGCGGGGAGGATGCCGCCGATCGCGAGCCCGTCGATGAACTGGCTCTCGGTCAGCCAGTGGTGGCCTTCGACGGCGCCGTCGTGGAGGAAGGGGACGACGGTGTAGGCGCCGCCGAAAGTCAGCAGGCCCGCCTTCAGGCCCTCGAGGAAGATTTCGCCGCCGAGGCTGACGGTTATCGCCCCGGCCGCGATCCAAGCCAGGGCGGGCAGTGAGAGGGTGAATGAAGGCGCGCGGCCGAGCCAGCTGCGGGCGTTTCGCCAGAGCTCGTAGGCGAGGCCGCCACCGAGCAGGACGAGAACGAAGTTGGCGTCGGCGAAGAAGGTGACGACGAAGCCGGCAACCGCGATTAGCGCCAGCGGCACGTCCTGAATGAACGATTTGCTCAACCGCACCAGCGCCCGCGCCACTAGCGCCCCGACCGCAGCATTGAGGCCGTAGAAAAGGGCATCGAGGTTCTTGGCGATGTCGGCCTCGACGTAGAGGATCGAGAGGCCGAGCATCAGCAGGAAGCCCGGCAGCATGAAGCCAAGCCCTGCCGCGAAGCCGCCGAGCTTGCCGCCGCGCAGCCGCCCGAAGTAGACGCAGAGCTCGTGCGCCTCGGGCCCCGGCAGCACCTGGTAGACCGCGAGCTGGCGCTGGAAAGCGCGCTCGTCGAGCCAGCCTTCCTGGTCAACGCACTCAGCTTTGATCATCGCGATCTGCGCCGCGGGGCCGCCCCAGGCGAGGCAGCCGAACTTGAGGAAGCGGAGGAAAAGGGCGAGGGGGGATTCCAGAAGGCTGTTTGTCTATCGCAGTCGGGGGTAATCCGCCTATAAGCCCAAAGTCGAGCGGTATCGCTGAGGTTCGCGCCGAAATCGGGTTATCCAGAACGGGGAGTGGGGGGCCGACGGGCCCCGGCCTGACCCCGGTCGAGAAGAAGAAGCTCCGGCAAGCGCCGTCGCGCGCCCCTGCCGGGGCAGAGAGCACACGACCCCGAACCGAGGAGGACGAAATGGCTGACGGAAGCGTTGGCGAAGCGCAAGAGAAGGCGCAGGAAGTCGCAGGCGAAGCACAGGAGAAGGCGCGGGACGCCGCCGGCAAAGCGCAGGACAGCGTGCGCCAGCAGGTCGACCAGCGCTCGACCCAGGCGGGCGAGCAGGTGACCAGCACCGCCCAGGACCTCCGCTCCGTCGGTGAGGAGCTGCGCAAACAGGGCAAGGACACGCCGGCGAAACTGGCAGACCAGGCCGCCGACCAGACCGAGAAGGTCGGCTCCTACCTAAAAGACAAGGGTCCCGACGAGATGCTGCACGACGTCGAAGACTTTGGCCGGCAGCGGCCGTGGGCCGTTCTAGCCGGCGGACTCGTGCTCGGCGTGGCAGCGGCGAGGTTCCTCAAAGCCTCGAGCCGCAACCGCTACCAGCAGCGCAGCGGCAACGGCAGCAGCCCATCCGGGCAGCTGCCGCGGAGAACGGCGGCGCCGCCGGTGAACCGCTCGGCAGTCGAGCCGGTGGTCAGCCCGCCGCCCCCGACCGCGAACCCCACCCCGACCGCGACGCCGGTTACCCCGACCCCGACGGCGTCCCCGGCCCCATGAGCACCATGAACGGGGAGAGCAACGAGCTGCGCTCGCACTCCACCGGGGACCTCGTCAAACAGCTCTCCGAGCAGACGACGACGCTGGTCCGCAAGGAGATCGAGCTGGCGAAAGCCGAGCTCACCGAAAAAGGCAAGGTGGCGGGACAAGGCGCCGGGATGTTCGGCGGCGCCGCGGTCGTCGGCCTGCTGGCGCTGGGGGTGCTGACGACGATGATCCTCGCCCTGCTGGACAAGGCGATGGACCTCTGGGTTGCCGCCCTGATCGTCACGGTCATCTACGGCGCGATCGCGGCCGTGATGGCGATGACCGGCAAAGAGCGCATCAAGCAGGCGACGCCACCCGCACCTGAACAGACCGTCGAAACCGTGAAGGAGGACGTGCAATGGGCCAAGAGCCAAGCCAAATCCGCCAGGAGATAGAGGACACGCGCGCCGAAATGGGCGACACCGTCGACGCGCTCGCCTACAAAGCCGACGTCAAAACCCGGATGAAGGAGTCGATCTCCGACAAACGCGACCGCCTCAAGGAGCAGATCCAGGGCACGACGCACAAAGTCGGCGAAGCCACTCCGGACGGGCAGCAGGTCAAAGACGGCGCCCGCGAAGTCGTCGGCGTTGCCCAGGAAAACCCGCTCGGCCTCGCGATCGGCGGCCTCGCCGCCGGCTTCCTCGTCGGCATGCTGCTGCCGAGCTCGCGGATCGAGGACGAACGGGTCGGCCCGATCGCCGACCAGGTCAAGGAAACGGCTGCTGAAACCGCTGGCGAGGCCGTGGAGCGCGGCCGCGAGGTTGCCAGTCAGGTCGCCGAGCAGGCGGTCGAAGGGGCCAAAGAAGTTGGCCAGGAAGCAGTGGAAACGGCCAAACAGTCCGGCCAGGAGCAGGCCGAGGAGCTCAAAGACAGCGCTAAAGACAACGCGCAGGAAGTCAAAGAGCAGGCACGCGCCTGAGAAGTCTCAGGGGTCGAGTCCCGTCTCGGCGGGACTCGACTCAATGAAATGGTGCAGGACGATTTGGTGTGCCGGCTGAACCTCGGTAGATTTTCCTCAATCAGGAACTGACGGAGTGCTGGGAAGCGCTCTGACCGGGGGGCAAGCGGGATGAGGATGGAGGAGGAGCGGTGACCGAGCTTGACGTCGATCTAGGGGCGTTGCTGCCCGCGGACCTGCCGGACGGGCGCGAAGCGGTCGAGGAGGGGAAGGCGCTGGCCGCGACCGTCGAGCGCGGACGCTCGCTCTTCTGCGAGGAGAAGGGCGTCGGCTCCGAGCGCGAGTGGCGCGAAAAGGCGCGCGAGCAGGGCATCTCCTGCACCTGCATGAACATCGGCCTCAACACCTGGGCCGACACCCGCGAGGCCCTCGGCCAGATCTACGAAAACGCGCTCTCGCGCGGGGTTCGCCCGCCGGACCGCTTCAACCTGATCGCCGAGCGGCGGCAAGGACTGCCGAAAGACAAGCGCGCCGAAGCGCCCAAGGAAACCGGCCCAGCGATGATGACCGCGCAGGATTGGTGGGAGCTCGCCCACACGGTCCCGATCGAGCCGGAGGCCGCGGACAACAACATCGGCAGTCCGGCCTCGATCGAAAACGCGATCGACGCGCTGCAGGGCGGGGTCAGCTCGATCGGCGTCCTCTCCCAGTACTCGTGGCGCTGGCCCTACTGGGACGACGAAGTCGGCCAGACGATGGTGACCCTGAAGGGGGCCGGGCTGCTGGCGGCCTTCAAAGGCGACGGTGTCGTCTTCGACTCTTACCTCGAGGACGGCTATCCCGGCGTCTTCCACGACTACGCCAACTACATCGGCTGGGCGATGGTCGAGCGCTACATCTCTGAAGAGCTGATCGGCGCCGCCTACTCGCCCTCCTGGGGCGGGCTGACCCAGAACCCGGTGGTCAAGTCGGCGGTGACCTTGGCCCTCGAGGCGGTCAACTACGACCGGGTCCCCTTCCTCTACACGCAGGGGGACACGATCGGCAACACTCCCGATTTCGACGCCAACATGGCCGTCCTCAACACCGACGTCCTCTTCATGAAGATGGTCGACATGCGCTACCGCCTCGGCTCGGCGCCGATCGCGGTCCCGGTCACCGAGACCGAACGGATCCCGTCCTGGGACGAGGTGGCGACGGTGCAGACGATCAGCCGCCGCCTCGACGACTACGTGCCGATGGTCGATCCGGTGGTCGACTGGGCGAAGATCGAGGCGATGCGCGACCGGCTCGTCGCCGGGGGGCGCCGTTTCTACGAAGCGGCGATTGGTGGCCTTGCCGGCGCCGGCATCGACGTCCGCGACCCGGCGCAGCTGCTGCTGGTGCTGAAACGGCTCGGCTCGGAGCGCTGCGAGGAACTCTTCGGCGCTGGCGACCCCGACCCCGAGTTCCCGCGCGGGCGCCGCCCGGTGTTGGAAACCGACCTCGTCAAGAGCACGATGGAAGAGCGCGAGCGGATCCTCGCCCAGCTGCACGGCCGCCACGAAGAGGAGGCGATCCGGGGGATGAAGGTGCTCGTCACCTCGACCGACGTCCACGAATTCGCCCCCTTCTTGCTCGGGTCAACCCTGTCGGCGGTGGGGACCGAGGTGATCGACTTCGGCATCAACCGCGATCCCGAGGACATCGTCAAAGCGGTGATCGAGACCGACGCCGACGCGGTTGTGATCAGCACCCATAACGGCGTCGCCCGCAACTTCGGACAGCTGCTGATGAGCGAGCTTGGCGGGGCGGCGACCCGGGAGGTGCCCGTCTTCATGGGCGGGGTCCTCAACGAAGACGTCGAGGGATCCGATGTCCCTCGCGACGTCAGCGCCGACCTCAACGCCAACGGGATCCAGACCCCGGGGACGATCGACCGCCTCGTCGACGCGCTAATCGAGTGCCGCGCCGGCGGCGTCCCCGCTTGAGATGAGCTAGATGGGCGCGATCGCGCTCGCCGACTTCGGCAGCACCTACACCAAGCTCAGCCTCGTCGATCCGGAGGAGGGGAGACTGCTCGCCCGGGCCGAGGCCCCGACCAGCATCGGCACCGACTTGATGGAGGGTTACGCCGCTGCGCTTGAGACGGCCCGGCGCGCCTGCGGCGAAACCGTCGAGGTGGAGGAGGCGATCGCGGCCTCCAGCGCCGGTGGCGGCCTGCGGGTCGCGGCGGTGGGCCTCGTTGCCGACCTAACCGCCGCCGCCGCCCGGCAGGCGGCGCTGAACGCCGGCGCCCGGGTCGGGGCGGTGCTGGCCGGCAGGCTGGAGCCTGCGCATTTGGAGGAGCTGCGGGCGGCGCAACCGGAGATCGTCCTCTTTGCCGGCGGTACCGACGGCGGTCAGGGGGAGCTCGTCCTCGAGAACGCCCGCCGGCTTGCCGAGGCGCAGCTCCCCACCCGTTTTGTCGTCGCCTGCAACTCCGTGGTCGCAGCGGAGGTGGCGGAGATCCTCGAGGAGGCGGGCACGGCAGCCGAGGTCGCCGGCAACGTGATGCCGAGACTGGGGGAGATCGAAGTCGAATCGGCTCGCGAGGCGATTCTCCGTGCCTTTCTTGACCACGTGATCGGGGGCAAGGGTCTCAGCCACGACCCGGACTTCAAACGGATGGTGCGGATGCCGACTCCCGAGGCGGTTCTCGAAGCTACCCGCCTGCTCTCGCAGGGTACGGAGAGGGTTCCAGGGGTCGGCGACGTGTTGGTCGTCGATGTTGGCGGCGCCACCACCGACGTCCACTCGAGCCGTTTGGCCGAGGCGGCGACTCCGGGCGTCGAGGACCCGCTGTTACCGCCGCCGCCGACCTTGCGGACGGTCGAGGGGGACCTCGGTCTGCGCTCCGGATCCGCGGGCGTTCTCGCAGCCGACGGGCAATGGATCGAGACCGAGACGGCTCTGGGCGGGGAGGCACTTGGACAAGCTGTCGCTTTACGGTCGAAGGATTCGAAGTGGATTCCCGATGATCCCGAGGGGGCTCGTTTAGACCAACTGCTCGCGGTCGGCTGTGTCACCCACGCGCTTCGGCGGCACTGCGGAACGATGCTCCTCTCGCGCAGCGATAACGGCCCGCCCACGCTCGTGCGCGACGGTCCGGACTTGAGAGAGGTGGAGCAGGTTCTCGGTACCGGAGGGGTTTTCGCCCATCGCAAGGACGGTTGCGAGATCCTCGCCACAGCTCTCGAGCGCCGCGCCCCGCGCTCCCTGTCGCCTCATGACCCCGCTCTGCGTGTTGACGGGAACTACGTCCTCGCCGCGGCGGGTCTGTTGTCAACCGCCAACCCGGACGCGGCCGCCTTGCTGCTGCAGCGCGAGCTCGACCTGGTCAGTGCCTAGACATGGTGTCCAATTCGATCTGGGTACGTCGCCGTCTCCAGCCTCGAAATAGCGCATGATCTAGGCAGGGAACGGGGAACATGTTCAGGCGGCGGCAAAGAGAAAGCATCATCCGGCTCTTCTACGCAGGGGACGTGCATGGGTCGCGCGTCTGCTGGAAGAAGTTCGTCAATGCAGCCCTGCACTACCCGGCCGATGCCCTGGTGATGGGCGGCGACCTCACCGGCAAGGCGCTGGTGCCGATCGTCCGCGGCGATGACGGCACCTACCGGGCCCGGGTGATCGGTGAGGAGCGGGTCGCCCGCACGGCGGCGGAGCTGGACCAGATGCAGGCGGCGATCTCGACCAACGGGATGTACCCGCTGATCGTCGATGCTGACGAGGCGCAGCTGCTCGAGAAGGATGAGCGCCGCCGCGATGAGGTCTTCGAGCGGGCGCTGCTGGATGAGCTGCGCCTCTGGGTTGAGCTCGCCGACGAACGCCTGGCCGGGACCGATGCCCGGGCGTACGTGATCCCGGGCAACGACGATCCCTGGTCGATCGACGAGGTGCTTGCGGGCGGCGACAGCGTCGTTGCCTGCGACGAGCGGATCGAGGTTGTTGGCTCCCACGAGATGGTCTCACTCGGCTACTCGAACCGGACGCCGTGGAAGACGCCCAGGGAGCTTGACGAGGAGGAGATCTACGCTCGCTTGAAGCGCCTGACCGAGCAATTGGAAAAACCGGAGCGGGCGATCTTCAACATCCACGTCCCGCCCTGGGAGAGCAGCCTCGACACCGCCTTCGAGGTCGACGAGGAACTGCGTTACGTGACTAAGGGTGGCCGGCCGCACGAGATCCCGACCGGCAGCCACGCGGTGCGCCAGGTGATCGAAGAGACGCAGCCGGTCCTCAGCCTCCACGGTCACATCCACGAGAGCAAAGGTGTGACGAAGATCGGCAGGACGGTGGCAATCAATCCGGGTTCGGATTACGGCAGCGGTCACCTCGATGGCTGCCTCGTTCACCTGGCACCTGAACGTGTAATCGGCCAGTACCTGGTCTCTGGCTAGCGTGAAAGGGAGAGAGGGATGACTGAGTTGGGGGAGAGGCCGGCGCAGCAGGGGGGTTCCCAGGTCTATGCGCGGAAAGCCACCGGGCTGGTGCGGGAAGTGTCGCCGTTCTCGGCCTTCGTCTTCAACATGGCGGGGCAGCCGACCTCGGTGTTGCTCGCCACCTCGGTTTTCCTCGCCCTCGCCCTGTTCCCCGGCGGCTCGATCTGGCTGGGATTTGCGATGGCGCTAGGGGTGGCGCTCGTGATCTCGGTTTGTTACGGCCTCTTCACCTCGGCGATCCCGCGCAGCGGCGGTGACTACGTACTGGTCGGACGGGTTACCCATCCGGTGATCGGCTTGGTGTCCTCCTTCTTCTGGACCTCGGGAGTGATTCTCTCGATCGCCTTCATCGCTCTAGCGTTCGTCACCGTGGCGCTCGGTCCGTCGCTGACCGCGCTCGGCCTCGTCAGCGGCCACGAATCCCTCGTCACCGCGGGCAACGACCTCGCCACCAGCGAGGGCTGGCAGTTCGGCATCGGCACCGCCCTGATTCTCGGCTCGGCCCTCCTACTCGGCGGCGGCTGGCGCTGGACGACGCGGATCATGAACGGCTTCTGGCTGCTGATGATGCTCGGCCTGGGGACGGTGTTCCTCGTCCTGCTGTTCAAGAGCCATGCCGGCTTCGTCCACAGCTTCAACCAATTCGCCGGCTCGATCACCGGCGAAAAAGACACCTACAGCTCGATCGTCGCCAGCGCCCACAAAGAAGGGATCGACACCGACCCTGCGTTCAGCATGAACAACACCTGGCCGACCTGGGCGCTGATCTGCAGCCTCACCCTCTTCGCCTGGCTCTCGATCTACATCTCCGGCGAGGTCAGGCGGGCAAGAGATACGACGCAGATTAAGGTCATGGCAGCTGCCAGCACGGTTCATATCGCGATCGCCTTCGTTCTGGCGATCCTCTTCTTCAGCACCTTCGGCCACGACTTCTTCGTCGCCATCAACGGCCTCAGCGAATCGGAAAGCTACCCCTTCGCAGCGCCGCCGTTCTACACCTTCCTGACCTCGATTGCAGGCGGCAGCACGCTGCTGTCGTGGTGGCTCCTGATCACCTTCGCGGCCGCCTTTCCGCTGCTGATGATCCCCAACATCACGATCGCCGTTCGCACCTTCTTTGCCTGGGCTCTCGACGGCCTGCTGCCGGCCCGGTTCGCGCAGGTGTCTTCGCGCACCCACGCACCCCATTACGCGATCGGCCTCACCGTCATCCTCAGCATCGCCGTTCTCGGCTGGGCGGTCACCAACGGCGAAGGCTTCTTCAGCGTCCTGGTCGAGGCCGTCCTCGTTCAGTTGATCGCGATGACCCTGATCGGGGTCTCGGCGGCGCTGCTGCCCTACCGCCGCCCGGACGTCTGGCGCTCCTCGGCGACGACCCGGCGCTTTCTCGGCGCCCCGGTGATCTCGATCGCCGGCGTCCTGCTGGCGATTCTGCTGGCGGGTGTGTTCTACGTATACATCCGTTACGAAGGCCTCAACATCGACAGAGGCCACTTCGTTCGCGATCTCGCGATCATCTTCGTCGCCGCCCTGCTGACCTTCTTCGTCGCCCGCGCCGCCCGCCTCCGCCAGGGCGTCGACGTCGACAAGCTCGCCTCGGAGATTCCGCCGGAGTAGTGGTGGGAGCGGGGGTGGAGCCAGTCACGGATCCTGTCGCCGAGGGGCGGCGGATCGTCGAGGCTGCGAGCGAACAGGGGGTGCCGCTGCGGGCCCTGGGGGGTGTGGCGGTAGCGATCTTGTGTCCCAGCGCACGCCGGCCGCCTCTGGCCCGCGACTACGCCGATATCGACCTTGCCACTGTCAGCTCCGCAAAGGAAGTGGTGGCGAATCTGCTCGAATCTCTGGGCTACACGGGTGACAAAGAGTTCAACATGCTGCACGGACACCGGCGCCTCTACTTCTGGGATGAGCGTTCGCAGCGGCAGGTCGATGTCTTCGTTGACGAGGCGAACCTCTGTCACCGGGTTGAGTTGAAGCGCAGACTTCAGGTTGTTCCGCTCACCCTCTCGCTCGCCGAGCTAACCGTGTTGAAGCTCCAGGTGGTGGAGACCAACGAAAAGGACTTCCTCGATATCTGCGCGCTCTTTGCCGACCACGGGCTAACCACCGACGACAGCGGCATCAATGCCACATATATAGCCAAACTCACCGCAGCCGACTGGGGTTTGTGGAGGACGGTGGGGTTGGTAAGCGAGCGCAGTGAACAGTTCGCTCTCGAATTGCCGGAGTTCGAGGCCGCCGCGCTAGTGGCGGAGCGGTTGCGACGCCTTCGCAAAGAGATGGAGGCAGCGCCGAAGTCACGCGGGTGGAAGCTACGAGCACGGATCGGCGACCGCAAGCGTTGGTACGAGCTTCCCGAAGAGGTCCGGTGAGGTAGGTCATGTCAGTTGCGTTGGATAGTCTCGCCCCTGTGAAGTCTCTGACCAATCGCCTTCAGAAGGGGCAAACGTGATGCGGCCCCGGCGCGGGGAGCCGCGCGCCCGGACGAAAATTCTCGAGGCGAGTCGGAAGCTCTTCTCCCGCCGGGGATTCGCGGAGACCTCGATGGGGGACATCGCCAGAGCGGCACAGGTCGCCAGAGCAACCGTCTACAACAACTTCGACGACAAGCAGGACATCCTCGCCGAGATCATCAAGGACTACATGGTTGGCTACGCGCAGATCCCTCAGCGACTGCGCGAAAATGCCCGCTCCGGTCAGACCTCATTTGACCTGGTCGAGGAGATGGTTCGCGAGGCCCTCACCTGGAGGGTGGTTAACGCCGATCTGCGCCCGATCGTGGCGGTTGCGCGCAACATGCGCGGCTCCGGCTGGGACGAGGCGGACAAGGCGGCTGACGATGCGATGCTCGGCTGGATCATGGCGGTTCACGCAGCCGACGAGTCGGCGGGGCTGGTTCGCGATGACGTCGATCTCGAATTTGGCGTTCGCGCCACCTACGCGATGATCGAGGCGATCCTCCGCAACTTCCCGGTTTCCTCAGATGAAGAGGAGATCAACCGCGTCGCTCACCAGCTGGCGCTGCTGCACTGGTACTCGATCTGTTCAGTTCCTCCCGAGGAGGCACCCCGCAGCCCATTGGGGAAGAAAGTCACCCCTAGCGCGTAGACAGGCTGTCCACTTTCGGTAGCCTGAGTGGTGTGACTGCATCAAATAATGTAGCGAGTGACCTCAAGCACCTGATCCATCCATTGACCGATCATTCGGTCCTGCCGCGGGCGGGCCCGCTGGTGATCGCCCAAGGGGAAGACTGCGAGCTGATCACGGAGGACGGCCGCCGCTTGATCGACGGCATGGCCGGCCTTTGGACGGTCAACCTCGGTCATGGCCGTCAGGAGCTGATCGAGGCGGCGGCGGAGCAACTCCGCTCGCTTCCTTATCTCTCGACCTTCGGCGGCGTCTCCTCGCTACCAGCGATCGAGCTCGCAGAGAAGATCGCCGAGCTTGCCCCGGCCGGCCTCAACGGCGTCTTCTTCACTTCCGGCGGCAGCGAGGCCAATGAGACGGCGATCAAGTTCGCTCGCCGCCATTGGCTTCGCAACGGCGAGCCGGAGAAGTCGATTGTGCTCGCCCACGAACGCGGTTACCACGGCCTTGCCGGCGTGACTACGACGGCAACCCGGCTACAGGCCTACCACGCCGACTTCGGGGACGGGGTGTCGGACATCTACGAGGTTCCGGCGCCTTACCTTTATCGCTGCCCGGCCGGCACTCCCTGCGATCCCGAAACCTGCCCAGTCTGCACCGGCGCCGCCCTCGAGCAGCGGATCGCCGAACTGGGCCCCGAGCGCATCGCCGCGGTGATCGTCGAGCCGGTCTTCGGGGCCGGCGGCGTGATTGTGCCCCCGCCGGGCTACCTGCGGCGCCTGCGGGAGATCTGCGCCCGCCACCGGCTGCTGCTGATCCTGGACGAGGTGATCACCGGCTTCGGGCGCTTAGGAGACTGGTTCGCCGCTGAGCACGAAGGGGTTTCGCCGGACCTGATCACCTTTGCCAAGGGCGTCAGCAGCGGCTATGTCCCGCTTGGTGGAGTGATTGTCAGCGACGAGCTCTGGGACGAGCTGCGCGAGCCCGGTGAGGAGCCCGGGGTCCTCATGCACGGCTTCACGCACTCCGGGCATCCGGTTGCCTGCGCGGTCGGCCTGGCCAACATCGCGGCGATCGAAGGCGATGGCCTGCTGGCGCAGGTTCGCGAGATGAGTGCGGTGCTGGCGAGGATGCTGGCGCCGTTGCGCGACCATCCCGAGGTCGGAGAGGTGAGGCAGGCGGGCCTGATGGTCGGGGTCGAGCTGGTCGCCGACAGGGCGACTCGAGAGCGTTGGCCGGCGGTGGCGATGCGCGGTCGCCGGGCCGCCGCCGAGGCGCGCGAGCGCGGTCTGCTCACCCGCAGCCTGCTCGATGACATTCTCTGCTTGGCGCCGCCCTTCACGATCTCCGAGGAGATGATGGGGCGGGCGGTGGAGATCCTCGCGGAGAGCATCGAGGCCACGCGGGACCCCCACCGCTGACGCCCGGCGGAGCGGGCGGCTATTCGAGGTACTTTTCCGCCTGCTTCTGAACTTCTTCGGCGCCCTTTTCAGCCTGCGCCTTGCCTTCTTCGATTCCCTTTTCGGCTTCCTTGCGGGCTTCTTCGACCTTCTTCTTGGACTTGCCCTTGAGGTTCTTTTCGACCTGTTCCTGGGCTTCTTCCAGCCCCTTTTCGGCCTTCTTCGTCCCTTCCTGGACGGCTTCTTCGGCCTTCTTGGTGCCTTCGTTGATCTGCTGCTTCGCCTGTTCGCGAATCGAGTTGCTTTCGTCGCTGCTGCTGCCGCAGCCGGACCAGACGATGCCGCCGGCGCCGATCGCGATAACCGCCAGGATCGGGCTGATGGCGTGCAGTTTCTTCGTCATTTGAGATGCCCCCGGTCGTTTGCTGATGGGTGGTTGCTGACTACCTGGAGCGGCAGTGAATCAGACCGGGACGGACGGTCGGCGATCAGCGGACCCGGCAGACCTTTTCCAGGGTCGAGGTGATTTCCGAATGGCCTTCGAAGCGGAACTTCGCTTCAGCAAAGGTGAAGGGAACTTCAGGGAAACCGGCAGGGGCGCTGCAGGCGGCCGAGAGGTAGCTGCGGGGCTTGCCGGCGAAACGCCAGCGGCGGCCGAGCGAGAGCTCGATCTGGGTGATCGAACCGAAGCCGTTGGCCAGCTTGGGGATCCGAGTCCGCAGAACCGGCCCGAATTCCCCGTCCCGATGGTGGCCGATCCCCAGCGGCACGACCAGGGTGAAGCGGACCGGTGCACCGCCGAAGAAATGGAGGAGCAGGCCGGGTTTGCCGGCGACGCGGCCGTTAAAGGCGAGGACTTCGCCCGCCGCGGCGACGGGGGTGGCCCCGAGCTCGACTTCGGCCCGGAAGCGCCCCTTTCCGACGAGCGCGCTGCCGCAGCGCGATCTGGCCTCGCTGGTGCTGGTCGACTGCAGGCGCGAGGGCGAGCAGGAGGGCAGGCCCTTCGTGTAAATCCGGCCGCTGCGGTTGAGCTTAATTTCGAGGACTTTCAGCGGCGGCGGATGACTGCCGTCAGTGGTCGCGACGGCGCCTTTGATTGTCACCTGGATCGGCGCCGCGGTCTGCCGCGGCAGCGAATGTGGAGAGAACTCGGCGTCGAAGTGAACGACCAAGCCATCCTTCTGTTGCACGACTGCGCCAGTGACGGCTGCCGTCGCGAGAGCCAGCAGCAGCGCCAGCGCAAATATGGGTAGGCCTCTCCGCATCCTCTTGCCAGTCTAGGATCCCGCCGGGCCTAGCCGTCGTCGCCGTCGCCGAGGTGGGTCACCCGTTCGGCTCTTTGCCGCACTTCCGCGCTGGCCTCCCGGGTCGCCGCGAATGCCTCCTCCCGCGCCGCCGCCAGACCCTCGCTCGGCTTGCCACCGACGATGTCGCGGAAGGCGTTCTTGAAGCGCTCGGTGCGGCGATCGGGTGGGAATCGCGCTTCCGCGCGCGCTTGCTTCTTCGGCTGCCGCTCGCCGTAGCGGCGCCGCGCCCAGGCAGAGCCGGGCTTGCCGAGGCGGCAGGCTCCATAGAGGGCGATCGGGAAGACGAAGAAGCCGATCGTCCCGTGCAGGACCCGGCCCTTGAGGAAGCAGATCGCGACCAGGGCGAAGACGACGAGGGCGCTGAGGAAGCTGCCGAGAACCGCCTGCGCCGAGCCGTCTTCGATCGTCAGCGGCGTGAAGCCGACCAGCACCAGCATCATCCCGGCGGCGGCGATCACGGTGGCGTCGATCGACTTACGCCCCTCCTCGGCCCAGTAGACGTCGTCGAGGTAGACCCAGAGGGCGAACTCGTCGATCGTCAGCCCGGCGCCGATCCCGAAGAAGAGGGCGCAGATCTCGGTCCAGGGGGTGTGGCCGAAAGCGAGGAAGCCGCCGGCCCCGGCGATCATCATCGTCACGATCCCGAAGACGAGGTGGTGGAGGTGGACGCCGCTGTCGCTGACGATGCTCCCCGGCCACCACGGCACCCTCGGGCTGCGCTGCAGCCGCGTGCTCATGCGGATGAAGGCGAAGGAGCCGATGAAGCCGACGAGGACGAGGAAGAGCCCCTGCTCGTCGTGCTGTTCGAGCTTGCCCCAGAAATCGCCGAGGAGCGAGGCGGTGATCATGCCGGCACCGGGATCGTGTGCAGCGGTGGGGCGGTGCTCTCCTTGGCGGCGATCAGCTTGACCGTCAGCAGGACAGCGGCCACCGCGAAGATCGGCGAGAGGAAGATGTTGGCGACCGCCTCGGCCAGCCAGGCGGCGAGGAGGGTGTCGCCTAGCTCGTGGTGGACCAGCGCAGCCAATCCGCCGCCGATCGCGTCGCCGACGATCTCGATCGGGACCAGGACCCAGAAGACGAGCCAGAAGCTGCCGCGGACCAGCTGGAAGCTGCGGTGGAGCGCCGTCGCCGCAGAGCGCTCCTCGATCTCGACAATCGGTCCCGCCAGCCCGAGGAAGACGAAGGCGAGGACGCCCGGGACGAGGCCGAGCAGCAGGCCGAGGGCGACGATCGCGACGAAGCCGACGTCGACGACGACCAGGCGCCCGTACTTGATCCGCCCGGCGATCTCGCGCAGGCCCGGCGGCTGCTGCCCGTGCGGGTGGGTGAGGGAGATCGCGATCGCGCCGCTGAAGAAGATCTCGCCGAGCAGGCCGGTCATCGTCACCGCGCCGACCGCGAGCATCAGCGCCGCGACCTCGACTCCGCTGGTCAGGTCTAGCGACTCGGCATCGACCTGGAAGCTGAGCGCGTCGAGCAGCCCGAGCGGCACGAAGACGACCACCGCCAGCGTTAGGAGCGTGGGCATCCAAGCCCGGTAGGTGCGCCAGATGTCCGAGTAGAGGGCGGCGACCCGTTGGCCGAAGCTCATCCCCGCCGTCCGCGGCGGCCGGGCGGGCGGCGGCCGCGTGCCTCCAGCTTCGACTGGCTCGACTCTGAGGCCGGTACCCGCTTGAGGCTGCCGAGCTCCGGGACCAGGAGTTCTTCGGCACAGCGCCGGTGCCAGTGGTGATGATCTGTGCCGCCGAGACGGCGGACGAACTGGACCACGGTGTGCTCCTCGCCGACCGGAATCTCACCGTGGCAGCCGGGGCAGCGGTAAAGCTTGCGAGAGATGCCGCGGATCAGATAGACCTCGTCGCCCTCTTCGTTGATCCCGGTGAGGCTCCAGCGAATGCTCGGCTGTCCCTCGAACTGGCTCATCGGCGGCGCGCCATCCAGGCAAAGCCGGCGGCCATCGCGACGTTGGCGACGCCCGCCAACTGTAGGCCCAGCTTCGCCCCTGGTCGGCTGACCGCCGGCGAGGCGGACCAGAGCGCGTCGGTGGCAATCTCGGTCCCCCGCAGCCAGGCCAGCGACTGCCAGTCAGCCGGCTTGCCGCGGCGGTCGGCAATCAGATGCGCGGCGGCAAAGGTCAACCAGATCGGTCCGCAGCGGCGGAACAGGTGCTTGGCATCCGGCGAGGGCTCGTCGTGACCGAGCACCTTCAGGGTGGCCGCAGGGGCGGCGATCGCCGCCGTGCCTAGGGCGAGGTCGAAGGCGATCATGTTGCGGTTGGTGAGGCGCAGGGCCTCTTCCAGGGTCATGACTCGACAAATCCAACCAGAACCTGGAAGGGAAAGGTTGAGGTTCGGCGAAATGGACCGCCGTGACCAAAACCGCGACGAAGTCCCCACAGCTCAAAAGCCTTTCCGACTACATCCAGGAGCGTTTCGAAGAGTTTTCGCGCTCCCAGAAAGATGTCGCCCGCTACATCGTCGACCACCTCGACGAGGCCGCTTTCCTTACTGCCGAGGAGCTGGCCCGGAGAGCGAGCACCTCGTCCTCGACGGTGGTGCGTTTCTCCCAGGCCCTCGGCTTTGAGGGTTACCCCGAGCTCCAGCAGGCGGCGATCGAGGAGTACCGGACGACGATCGCCACCGCCGGTGCCAACGGTGGGGCCCTCTTCTCCTTCGACCACTCCGAGCTGGAGGGATCGCTCAGCGCCGACTACTCAAACCTCGAGGAAACCGCGCGCAAGCTCAGCACTGAGCAGGTGCAAAACGCGGTCGCGGCCCTGGCCGAAGCGCAGCGGATCGTCATCGTCGGCGTCGATCAGATGGCGTTCTTCGCCAGCTACCTGCGTCACACCCTCAGCCTGCTCGACATCCGCGCCGAAATCGTCGCCTCGACCGGTGGCGAGTCCCTGCAGCGGCTCGGGCGGATCGATGAGAGCACCCTCGTCATCACCCTTTCCGCCGGTCGCGCCCACCCGCTGCTGCTGCGGGCGATGAAGCTCGCTCTTCACCGTGGCGCCCGCACCCTGGCGATCTCCGACGCGACGATGTCGGAGGTGGGGGAGCACGCGGAGCTGACGCTCTACTTCTCCTCCAACAGCCCCAGCTTTACCCGCTCGCACACGGCGCTGATGGCCCTAATCCAGGGTTTGGCCCACGGTCTCTACGCCCGCGACGAAGCTGCGCACAAAGACCGCATCCGCGCGTACAAACTGAAGTAGTCACGTTCGCCACTGAGGCGATGCCGGTGGCGCCCCTCGGTATGTAATCTGGCCGTGATGACTGAGCGCGCGACGTTTCGACTGAAGACCGGCCTCGCCGAGATGCTGAAAGGCGGGGTGATCATGGACGTGGTCACCCCCGAGGAGGCGAAACTCGCCGAGGAGGCGGGGGCGGTGGCGGTAATGGCGCTGGAACGCGTCCCCTCCGACATCCGCGCCCACGGCGGCGTCGCCCGCATGTCGGATCCCTCGATGATCAAGGGGATCCAGGAGGCGGTCTCGATCCCGGTGATGGCGAAGGCGCGGATCGGCCACACCGCCGAGGCACAGGTTTTGGAGGCGCTCGAAGTCGACTACATCGACGAGTCGGAGGTGCTGACCCCGGCTGACGAGACGAACCACATCGACAAGCTTGCCTTCGAGGTTCCGTTCGTCTGCGGCGCCACCAATCTCGGCGAGGCGCTGCGGCGGCTCGGCGAGGGCGCGGCGATGATCCGCTCGAAGGGCGAGGCCGGGACCGGCAACGTCGTTGAGGCGGTCCGCCACATGCGCGAGATCACCTCCGGGATCAAGCGCCTGGCGCAGCTGCGCCCAGAGGAGCTGGCGGCGGCGGCGAAAGAACACCAGGCGCCGCTGGAAGTCGTCCAGGAGGTTGCGGCGGCGGGACGGTTGCCGGTACCGCTGTTTTGCGCCGGTGGGATCGCCACCCCGGCTGATGCGGCGCTGATGATGCAGCTCGGCGCCGAGGGCAACTTCGTCGGCTCCGGAATCTTCAAAAGCTCCGATCCAGAGCGGCGGGCGCGGGCGATCGTCGAGGCGACCACTCACTACCAGGACCCCGAGCGGGTCGCGGCTGCTTCGACCGGTCTCGGTGAGGCGATGCCGGGCCTGGAGATCGCCGGGCTCGAGGCCGAGGACGCCCTGCTGCAGCACCGCGGAGCGTAGGCGTAGGTGGCGAACCCAGGGCCCGGTCAGGCTCTGCGGGTCGGCGTCCTCGCGCTCCAGGGAGATTTCGCGGCTCACGCTGAGACCCTGCGCCGGCTGGGCGCCGACCCGCGCGAGGTCCGCACGCCGCAGGACATGGAGGGGCTCGACGCGCTGGTCATCCCCGGCGGCGAGAGCACGACGATCGGGAAGATGATCGAGTCCGCCGGGCTGGAGCCGGCGCTGCGGGCCCACTTCAACGGCGACAAGCCGATCCTCGGCACCTGCGCCGGCCTGATCGTCTGTGACGCCGAGCACCTCGGCTTCCTCGACGCGACTGCCAGGCGCAACGCTTTCGGCCGCCAGCTGCAGAGCTTCGAGGCCGAGCTCGAGGTCGAGGGCGCCGGCGACGAGCCGCTGCGGGCGGTGTTCATCCGAGCCCCCTGGGTCGAGGAGCACGGGCCGGCCGTTGAGGTGCTGGCCTCATACGAAGGGCATCCGGTGGCGATAAGGGATGGCAACGTGCTTGCCTGCGCCTTCCATCCCGAGCTGACCGACGACCCTCGATTCCACGCGATCTTCATGGCAATGGCAACCGCTGCCCGAGACCGGGTGGGGGAGGAGGCGAAGGCATGAGCGGCGGTGACCCGAGGGTTCAGAATCTGGCGAAGATCCTGGTCGGCTACTCGACCGAAGTGAAAGAGGGAGACGTCGTCTCGATCGACGGCGAGAGCGCGGCGGCGCCGCTGCTCCTGGCGGTCTACGAAGAGGTGCTGGCGGCCGGTGGCAACCCGATGCTGAACGTCGCCCTCGAGGGACAGGTCGCCGCCTACTTCAAGCAGGCCACCGACAAGCAGCTGGAATGGATCTCGCCCTACGCGGAGTGGATGGTCGACAACGCCGACGTACGGATCGCGATCGGCGCCAGCACCAACACCCGCGAGCTCTCCGGGGTGCCGCCGGAGCGACAGACTCTGCGCCAGTCGGTCACCGGCGACCTGATGACGCGGGCGATGAAGCGCAGCGCCGAAGGGGACTTTCGCTGGGTCTACACGCTCTTTCCCACCAGCGCCTACGCGTCTGAGGCGGAGATGAGCCTGGCCGACTACGAAGACTTCTACTACGGCGCCTGTCTGGCCAACGACTCCGAGCCGCTGACCGCCTGGCAACGCGCATCTGACGAGACGCGGCGGCTGGCCGACTGGATCCAGGACCACGAGGAGGTGCGGGTCACGGCGCCGGGCACCGACATCAAGCTCGCGATCGCCGGCCGCGAGTTCATCCCATGCGTCGGCGACAACAACATGCCCGATGGCGAGTTCTTCACCGGTCCGGTCGAGGACTCGGTCGAGGGCGAAGTCAGCTTCCATCTGCCGGCCGTGATCGGCGGCCGCGAGGTCGCCGGGGTGAAGCTGCGCTTTGAGGCCGGCCGCGTCGTCGACGCCTCGGCCGAGCGCGGTGAGGAGTACCTGCTGAAGCTGCTCGACACCGACGAGGGGGCGCGCACCCTGGGCGAGCTCGGGATCGGCACCAACTACGGAATCGACAAAGGCACCCGCGAGGTTCTGCTCGACGAGAAGATCGGCGGCACCGTCCACATGGCCGTCGGCGCCAGCTACCCCGAGTCAGGAGGCGAGAACGAGTCCTCGGTCCACACCGACCTCGTCTGCGACCTCCGGCTCGGCGGCAAGCTCGAAGTCGATGGCGTCGTAATGCAGGAAGACGGCAAATTCGTGGTCTGAGCGCCGCTTACTGGTTCGGGATCGGGGAGCCGGCCAGGAGGAAAAACCAGACCGTCAGAGCTAGGGCGGCCAGCATCACCGAGGCCATCAGGACTGCCTCGACGACGGTGACCGAGCTGTGCACCGGCGCCGTGTCCCGCATGCTCTTCAGCCAGTTGGGCCGGATCGGTTCCAGCCGGTTGGTGCCGGTGATGCGGATGTAGAGGTTGTTGAGGCGGCCGATCAGCCAGGCAACCACCACGAAGGTGAGGAGGATCCCGACCACGACCACCGCGTAGGGACCTCCGGCCGGGAACTGCGTCTGCGAGAGCTTCGATGCGATGTAGACCCAGCTCAGCGGAATTGCCGTCCAGAGCGAGAAGGCGGCAAGGAGCATGGCGATGAAGACGAAGCCTGCGGCCACGCCTCGGCCTGCTCGTTGCGATCGCGTCATCGTCGACATTGGCTGGTCATAGAATGGCAGGCGATGTCCGGGCATTCCAAGTGGCACTCGATCAAACACAAGAAGGGCGCTGCCGACGCGAAACGCGGCAAGCTCTTCAGCAAGCTCGCGCGGGCGATCACCGTCGCCGCGCGTGACGGCGGCGGCGACGTCGACCACAACCCGACGCTGGCGACTGCGGTCCAAAAGGCCAAAGACGCCTCGATGCCGAAGGACAAGATCCAGAAGGCGATCGACGTCGGCACCGGAGCGGGGTCTGACGGAGCGGCGATCGAACGGATCGTCTACGAGGGATACGGGCCCGCCGGGGTCGCGGTCCTGGTCGAGGCGCTGACCGACAACCGCAACCGCGCTAGTGCCGAGATCCGGCACGCCTTCTCCAAACACGGCGGCAATCTCGGCGAGCCGGGCTCGGTTGCCTGGATCTTCGAGCGCAAAGGGTCGATCGTCGTTGACGGCAGTCGCTACGGCGAGGACGACCTGATCGGGGCGATCGATGCGGGTGCCGAGGATGTTCAGGTCGACGAGGAGAAACTGCGAGTGATCTGCGACCCCGCCAACCTCACCGCCGTCAAGCAATCGCTGGAAGGCGAAGGGATCGAGATCGAATCCGCCGGGTTGGCGATCGAACCGAAAAGCAGCGTCGAAGTCAAAGGCCACGACGCCGAACGGGTGCTGAAACTGCTCGACGCGCTCGATGAGCAGGACGACGTCGACGAAGTCTTCGCCAACTTCGATATCCCGGCCGAGGTTCTCGAGCAGCTCGCAGCCTGAATCGGGCCTCGGGAAGGCATCCGACCTACTCCACAGAATCACTACCTGTGCAGGTAGTGATGGGAATCGATCCTGGTGCGGCCAATCTCGGCTTCGGCATCGTCCGCGTCGAGGGCAGCCATATGGTCGCGCTCGACGGCGGCGTCGTCGAGACGACGCCGGATCTGCCGATGGAGCGGCGACTGGCCCGCATCCACAGCGCCCTGCGCGAGCTGATCGCCTGGCACGAGCCGAAGGCGATGGCGCTGGAGGAGGTCTACTTCGGCAAGAACGTCAACTCGGCGATGTCCGTCGGCAGGGCGAGCGGGGTGGCGATGCTGGCCGCGGCCGAACACGGCGTCGGTTGCTTCTCCTACACGCCACAGGCGATCAAGATGGCGGTCTGCGGCTCCGGCGGCGCCGGCAAGCGCCAGGTGCAGAAGATGGTCGGGACCCTGCTGGGGCTGCCTGAGCCGCCTTCTCCCGACCACGCCGCCGACGCGCTTGCGGTTGCGATCTGCCACGGAGGGACCAGCGGCCGTCGCGAGGCGATCGCGGTCGCCCAGGAAGCTTCTGCCCGAGTCGAGGAGCGGGTCGCCGGATGATCGCCGCCGTCCGCGGCGAGGTGATGGTGCGCCGCCCCGATCACGTCGTTATCGACGCCGGCGGCGTCGGCTATCGGCTCGCGGTCTCCTCGGAGACGCTGAAGGCGGTACCGGCCGCAGGGAACGACGCCTTCCTCCACGCCGAGCTGGTCGCCCGCGAGGATTCGCTCCTGCTCTACGGCTTCTCCTCCGAGGAGGAGCGCGATCTCTTCCGCCTCTTGACCACGGTCAGCGGCGTCGGCCCCAAAGTCGCCATAGCCACCCTCTCCGGCGGCAGTACCCGGGACCTGCTGCGGGCGATTGCCGCGGGTGACGCCAAACGGTTCCAGGCAGTGCCGGGGATCGGCAAGCGGACGGCAGAGCGGATCATCGTCGAGCTGCGTGAGAAAGTCGCCGGGGCGCTGGAGGAAGAAGTCGCCGTTGCCGCCGGCGAGGAGGGCAGCGCCCGCACCCTGGCCCGTGACGGGCTCGTCAATCTTGGCTACGCGCCACTCGAGGCCGAGCAGCTGCTCGACGGGGTCGAGGGCTCCGAGGCCGAGGAGCTGGTCGCGGCGGCGCTGCGCAAGGCTGGCGCCTCGAGGAACGCTGCATGAGCGGGCCGCCCGACATCGGCGGCGGCCGCATTCGCACTCCCGGCATCGATGGCGACCCGGTGCCGGTCGACGCCGAGGTCAAGGTCCACGACGCCCGGGCCGAGGCGCCGGACGAGGAGCTCGACCGCTCGCTGCGGCCGCCGACCCTGGCCGACTTCGTCAACCAGCGGCAGGTCACCGAGCAGCTGGCGATCTTCATCGAGGCGGCGAAGAAGCGGGGCGAGCCGCTCGACCACGTCCTCCTTGCCGGGCCTCCAGGCCTTGGCAAGACCTCGCTCGCCCACATCGTCGCCGCCGAGCTCGGCGTGCCGATGGTCCAGACCGCCGGGCCGGCACTCGAGCGCAAGGCCGATGTTGCCTCCTTCCTCACCGCGCTGGAGCCGGGCAGCGTCTTCTTCATCGACGAGATCCACCGCCTCGGCCGCGCGGTCGAGGAGACGCTCTACCCGGCGATGGAGGACGGCGAGCTGCCGGTTGTCCTCGGCCAGGGGGCGGGTGCGCGGACCGTGACGCTGCCGCTGCCGGGCTTCACCCTCGTCGGTGCCACCACCCGCGCCGGGCTGCTGACGACGCCGCTGCGCGACCGCTTCGGCGTTTCCCACCGGCTCGAGTACTACGAGCCCGAGCACCTGGCGCTGATCGTCGAGCGTTCGGCGGGGATCCTTGGCGTCGACGTTGACGCTGGCGGAGCGGCGACGATCGCCGCCCGCTCAAGAGGGACGCCACGGGTCGCAAACCGCTTGCTGAAGCGGGTTCGGGACTTCGCTCAGGTGAAAGGCAGCGGCCAGATCGAAGCCGAGGTTGCGGCGGCGGCGCTGGAGATGCTCGAGGTCGACGAGGCTGGTCTCGACCGCAGCGACCGTGCCCTCCTGGAGACCGTGGCGTCCAAGTTCGGCGGCGGCCCGGTCGGCCTCTCGACCCTGGCGATCGCGATCGGCGAGGAGCAGGACACGATCGAGGACGTGTTCGAGCCGTACCTCCTTCAACAGGGATTGTTGAAGCGGACTCCGCGCGGCCGGGTCCTCACCCAGCGTGCCTACGATCACCTCGGCATTGCCGCCCCCGAAGGCGCCGCCAGCCTCTTCTGAGACGCGAATCCGGATCGTCACCCGATCATCTAGCCTGTCGCCTATGCCGTTTTTCATCTGTCCGAATTGCGGACACCGGGAGGTGAGCGGGGAGCGGACCGCAGGGTTCAGCACCCGCCCCAAGGGCTGCTCGAAATGCGGCTTCGGCTTTGTCTTCGAATTACTCGACGATTATTATCCGGCTCCTAATGCTGCCTTTTTCGTCTGTGACAAGCAGGAACGCGTGATCGACGCCGGCAAAGGCAGCTTCGAGCTGACCGGTCTGACCGATGAGGACGTGATCGGTCGGCCGGTGCGCGAGGTCCTTGGCCTCGACTGGATCGACGCTGGCGACGGCGGCGAAGAGGCCGACACCAATAAAGACGGCTCCACCGACCCGATCGAGACCTCACTGGAGTGGGGCGTCCGCTCGCTCGGCAAGCGGGTCGCGGTGAACGCCGAGGGCGACCTGCCGGCACGCGCGGTCGCCGACGTCTTCCCGGCCTACGACGACGACGGCGGCCTGCTGCTCGTCCTCACGCCGGAGGGGTAGCTCGATGGGAACCCGGCGCAGCCACATCTTCGTCCTCCTGTTCGTGATCGGGCTGGTCGCTGTCTCCGGCCTGGTGATCGCGGCGAAGGAGACCAAGCTCGGCCTCGACCTCCAGGGCGGGCTCGAGCTCGTCTATCAGGGGCAGGCGACCGAAGCAGAAGGCGAAGTGACGGGCGAAGACATCGAAGACTCGATCTCGATCATCGAACAGCGGATCAACAAGCTCGGCGTCTCTGAGCCTGAAGTCGCCCGCCTCGGGACCGATGAGATCACGGTCAGCCTGCCGGGCGTCACCGACGCCAACCGCGCCGCCGAACAGGTCGGCAGCACCGCCCAGCTCTACTACTACGACTGGGAGCCGAACCTGATCGGTCCCGAGCGCGCGATCGGCGGCTCGCCCGGCCGCGAACCCCCGGAAGCGGCACGTAAAGCCTCTGAAAAACGCTGGGAAGAAGCCGGCCGCAACGTCACCAGCCAGGACAACAAACAGCTGATCTACGCGGGCGCCTACCCGACCGCCTACGACGCCGCCCAGCTCGCCGCCAAACAGAAGCCGGTCGAAAACTGCACCGAATGCTCGGTCGCGAAACCGCGCTACTACCTCTTCCAGAAAGCCGAACCGCACGACCTGATTGCCGGGCCAGAGCTCGCGAAAAAGGACCTCTACATCAGCCCGACGGGCAAGAAGCGGCCGAAAGACGGGATCGTCGTCGAAGTCCCGGTCGGCACCGTCCTCGTCTCCGAATTCCCCACCGACGAAGAAGGCAAGCTCGACGAAACCGCCGACCCCGGCTGGTTCGCGTTGCAGGACAAACCGGCGCTGAGCGGGCAGGACATCACCAACCCCGAACAGTCCTACGGGCCGAACAACGAACCGATCGTCACCTTCGAATTCACCGGCGGCGGTCGGGAAGCCTTCCAGGATGTGACCCGCCAGATCGCCCAGCGCGGCCAGGCCTCGGCGATCGGCGTGGTCAGCCCCGAAGAAGCCGGGTTCCTCTCCGGGCACTTCGCCGTCGTCCTCGACAACGAAGTCAAGACCCGGCCGATTATCAACTTCCAGGAAAACCCCGACGGGATCGACGGGCGCACCGGCGCCCAGATCTCCGGCGGCTTCAGCAGTGTCCAGGACGCTCAGGACCTGGCGACGACCCTGCAGATCGGCGCCCTGCCGATCAACCTGAAGCTGATCTCCGAGACCCAGGTCTCGGCGACCCTCGGGAGCCAGGCGCTTCACGAAGGCATCAAGGCCGGAATCATCGGCCTCAGCCTCGTCATCATCTTCCTGCTCCTCTACTACCGCTTCCTCGGCCTGATCGCCTCGATCGCCCTCGGTGCCTACGGGGTGATCTTCTTCGCCCTGATCAAACTGATCCCGATCACCCTGACCCTGCCGGGGATCGCGGGTCTGGTGCTGACGATCGGCGTCGCCGCCGACTCCAACATCGTCATCTTCGAGCGAATAAAGGAGGAGGTGCGGGCTGGGCGCTCGATGGCGAGCGCGATCAGCGCCGGCTACAAACGTGGGATCAGCACGATTGTCGACGCCAACGTCGTCACCCTACTGACCGCCTTCATCCTCTTCGTCCTCGCGTCCGCCGGGGTCAAGGGCTTCGCCTTCACCCTCGGGGTCGGCACGATCGTCTCGCTGTTGACCGCGGTCGTCTTTACCCAGGCGCTGCTCGGCAGCATGAGCCGCTCGCGGCTCCTGCGCTCGCCCGCAGCGCTCGGCGCCGGCGGCGAGGGCAAACGCTGGCATTTCGACTTCATGGGCGCGAGCCGTTGGTTCTTCTCGATCTCCGGCGTGATCCTGCTGATCGGCGCCTTCGCCCTGGCGACGAAGCAGCTCAACTTCGGGATCGACTTCGAGTCCGGGACCCGGATCACCGCGGCGCTGCAGAAGCCGACCGACGAGGAAGGGGTGCGGGACACGCTCGAGTCGGCGGGGATCAACGGCGAGGAGGTGCAGCAGGTCACCGACCCGAACTTCGGCGCCAACGTCTTCCAGATCCAGTCCCACCAGCTCGAACCCGGCGAGGTGCACGAGGCGGAAGCCGCCTTGGCCTCCGATTACGGGATCGTCAGCCAGGGCTTCGACAGCACCAGCGTTGGCCCGACCTTCGGGCAGCAGGTCGCCAATAGTGCCCTGAAGGCCTTGATCTTCTCGCTTTTGGTGATCTGCGGCTATGTGGCACTGCGGTTCGACCCGAAGTTCGCGGTGCCGGTTTTGATCGCAATCTTCCACGACATCCTGATCACCGCGGGCGTCTACTCGTTGACCGGAAAAGAGGTGAGCAGCGGTACGGTCGCCGCCTTCCTAACCATCTTGGGTTACTCGATCTACGACACGATCATCGTCTTCGACCGAATCCGCGAGAACGTGCCGCGGATGCCGCGAGCTGCCTTCTCGCAGATCGTCAACCGCTCGATGAGCGAGGTGCTGACCCGCTCCCTGGCGACCAGCTTCTCGACCCTCCTGGCGGTCGCCTCGCTGCTCGTCTTCGGGGGCGCGACCCTGCAGGACTTCGCCTTCGCGATGCTGGTCGGGATCGCCTCCGGTACCTACTCGTCGATCTTCATCGCCTCGCCGGTGCTGACCGCCTGGAAGGAACGCGAGCCCGGATTCATCCGCCGCCGCCTGCGGATTCAGGAAGTCGAGGGGGGCCAGGTGCCGGCCTACGCCGACGACATCGAGATGGCGAAACTCGGCCGCGATGAGGAGCGTGAAGCAGCCGCCATGCCGGTGGCGGAGGAACCCGCTGCGGAGGCGGCGCCCGGTGCGGTGGCGACGGTCGAGCGCACCGATGACGGCGGCGGCAATGGGGCCGGATCGCTCACCAACGGCGACACCGAAGCCGCCGAGGCGGCCTCGGCGGAGCGGCGCAAACGTAATGCCGAGCGCAAAGCAAGGCGCCAGGCCCGACGGAAGCACGGGAGGAGGTAGCGATGGCCCTGGTCGTCTTCTTCATGATGGGGATTGCCCTCTGGCACTTCACGGTCTTCCTCCCCGACCACTTCTGGCAGGGGATCGTCGGCGCCTTCCTCGGCTCGGTCCTCGGCGCGATCATCTTCGGGCTGATCGTCCAGGAGGCGAGCGGCAAAGGACTCGGTGACACCGACCTCTCGACCGCGCTCGTCGCGATTCCGGGAACGCTGATTGGCCTGGGGATCGTCTACGCGATCGGCATGCGCAGCGAACCCGAGCACGCCTGAGCGGAGCGCGCCTTTTTTGCCCAACTTGGGTGGGTGAACGGCAGCTTTGCCGCCGGACCGGTTCCTAGCCTGGAAACGTGCCGGAAACCATCGCCGCATTTGCCGCAGAGCCATATTCGTACGCCGAGGCCCGGGCCCTGCGGGAGCAGCTCGGGCTGAGCGAGCCGGTCGCGGTCACCCTGGTCAGGCGGGGGTACCGCACGCCCGAGCAGGCGCGCGCGTTCCTGGCGGCTGACGAGTCGCACCCACCAGCGGCTTTCGAGGGGATGGGGATGGTGGTGGAGCGGGTGCGCGCGGCGATCGAGGCTGGGCGGCGGATCACCGTGCATGGTGACTTTGACGTCGATGGGGTCTGCGCGACGGCGGTGATGGTGCGGACGCTGCGCGAGCTGGGGGCGGAGGTTGATTGGTTCATCCCTGACCGGGTTGCCGACGGCTACGGGCTCAGCGACGAAACCGTGCGGCGTTTGGCCGAGCGAGGAACTTCACTTCTGTTGACGGTCGACTGCGGGATCACCTGCGCGCCTCAGGTGGCTCTCGCTCGCGAACTCGGTGTCGAGACGATCGTCACCGATCACCATCAGCCGAAGGAGGAGCTGCCGGATTGTCCGATTCTGCATCCCGAAGTCAGTGGCTACCCCTTTAAGTCGCTTTGCGGGACTGCGGTGGCTTGGAAGTTGGCTTGTGCTTTGCGGGGGGCGGGGAGCCCCTCCCCGGACACCCCTCGCTATGGCTCGGGGTTGAGTGTCCTGGGAGGGGCTCCCCGCCCCCCTGCTGACAGTGATCTTGATTTGGTCGCGCTTGCGACCGTGGCTGATGTGGTTCCGCTCGTGGGGGAGAACAGGGCTTTGGTGCGACGGGGCCTGGTGGAGATCCGGCGGGCGCAGCGGCCTGGGGTTCGGGCTCTGCTGGAGGCATCGAAATGCGATCCGGAGCGGCTTGACGAGGGGGACCTGGGTTTCCGGTTGGCGCCGCGGATCAATGCGGCTGGGCGGCTGTATCGGGCCGATGCCGGCGTGGAGCTTTTCCTGACGGAGGATCAGGACCGAGCGGCTGCAATTGCCGAGGAGCTCAGCCGCGCCAACTCGGAGCGGCGAGCTACCGAGCGCGAGGTCGACGCGGCCGCTGAGGCGGCGCGGCGGGAGCTGTCAGACGATTTGCGCGAAGCGCGGGGGCTGGTGCTGGCGGGGCCGGACTGGCATCCGGGTGTGGTCGGAATCGTCGCCTCGCGGCTGGTCGAGCGGCACTGCCGGCCGGTCGTCGTGATCTCGCTGGACGAAGCGGGGGAGGGGCGGGGCTCTGGACGAAGCATTCCCGGCTTCGACTTGCTGGGGGCGCTCGAGGCGTGCGCGGAGCACTTGGAGGGCTTCGGCGGGCACCGGGCGGCGGCGGGTCTGACGATCAAGGCCGAGAACGTCGAGGCCTTTCGGGGCACTTTTGCCGCTCACGCCAACGAGGTCCTGGCGCCCGAGGATCTGCGGCGGACCGAAAAGGTGGATGCGATCGCGGGCGGGGTGGGGCTCGGGCTGGAGCTGGCGGAGGAGCTGAAGCAGCTCGCCCCATTTGGGATGGGCAATCCCGGCGTGCGCCTGCTCGTCCCGTCCGCGCGTGTCACCGACGTCCGGTCGATGGGGGAGGGCAAGCACGCCCGCTTCAGCCTCCACAGCGGCTCCCACTGCGCCCTCGGTGTGGCCTTCGGCCGCTCCAGCCTCGGCGTCGAGGACGAGGATCTGCTCGACGCCACCGTGCGGTTAGAGGTCAACCACTGGAACGGCTCCGTCGAGCCGAGGCTGGTCCTCCGAGAGCTCTACCCACTAGAGGAGCCGGAGGCAGACGAGAAGCCAGCTCTCCCACATACCTGCGTCACCGACGAAGCTGAATGGTGGTCGCGCTTCGAAGCCGAGGTCACTGCAGACCTCGACCGCGAGGCCGGCTGGTCAGTTGAGCACAGCATCGTGGGCTTAAATGACCAACGGTCGCGCGAGTCGGTTGAGGGTGCCTCTTCGGCCACGGTTGCGATCGCGGAGCTGGTCTCCAGCGGGGCCGGCGTCCTCGCCGTCTGCGCTGACGCTTCGCGGCGAGCCGGCCTTGGCAACGGCGCCACCGGGCTCGCCCGCTTTAACGGCGGTGCGGCGCTGATCGCTTGCCATCGCTGCAGCGACGATGAGATCGGGCGGCTGGTGGGGAAAGCGGACGCTGGGCTCGCGGTCGTCGATTACGCCGCTCTCGAGCGGGTGCCGGAGCTCGCCTGCGCTTTCGAGCACGTGGTCCTCGTCGATCCTCCACGGAGTGCACTGGACGAGACGCTCGCTGGCCTCCCTTGCCCTGACGGTGGTCCCGGCTTCCTCCACGTGCTCTGGAGCGACCCCGAGCGCGAGTTCGCCTCTAAGGCACTGGCCGAGCAGTGGCCGGGGCGGGAGGCGGTCGTGGGCAGCTTCCGGGCCCTGCGGGAGATGGGTGAAGCGAGCGGTGAGGAGCTACGCAAGGCGCTCGCGGGTGAGGGGAACCACCCGCTCTGCCCGGAGGCCTGCGCCCGTCGCTTTCGCGTGCTCAGCGAGCTTGGGCTTCTGCAGGGGGAGCCGGAAGGCGGCGCAGGCGTCGTCCGGGTCGTATCCTCAGAGAAGACCGAGCTGCAGCGCTCGGCTGCGTTTCGCGCCTATGGCGAAAGACTTTCGGAGGCTCAGCAATTTCTCGCAAGACCCAAACCGCGGTAGAGCACAAGGAGCTCCTGGCTGATCTCTTTGCGGTGATCGAGGAGTTCGACTCCTCCGCGGCTGAAAACGGCAACGGCGATGGGGCCGTGGTCGGCGGCGGGACCGGGACCGCGGTTGCAGTTGCGGCGATCGATCGGGCCAAGGTCAAACAGGCCTTTGACTTCGCCTGCGACCGCCACGCCGACCAGCGCCGCTACTCGGGCGATGAGTTCATCACCCACCCCGTGGGAGTAGCCCAGATTTGCGCCGGGATGCGGCTCGACACCGAGACCCTCTGCGCCGCGCTGCTCCACGACACGGTCGAGGACACGACCGCGAGCCTGGAGGAAATCCGCGAGGAGTTCGGCGACGAAATCGCCCAGCTCGTAGACGGGGTCACCAAGCTGACGGAGATCGCCTTCCAGAGTCGCGACGAGCGGCAGGCAGAGAACTATCGGAAGATGATGGTGGCGATGGCCACTGACGTCAGGGTGATCCTGATCAAGCTGGCCGACCGCCTCCACAACATGCGCACGCTCGGCGCCCTGCCGAAGCAGAAACAGACGCTGAAGTCGCATGAGACGCTGGAGATCTACGCGCCGCTTGCCCACCGGCTCGGAATCCACGCGATCAAATGGGAGCTCGAGGACCTGGCCTTCGCGACCTTGCACCCGCGCAAGTACGCGGAAATCAAGCAGCTGGTCGCCCAGCAGCGCGACGAGCGCGAGAACTACGTCACCGGGGCGGGGGAGTTCCTATCCAAAGAGCTCGAGCAGGTCGGGATCGAGTCCGAGATCTCAGGCCGGGCCAAGCACTTCTACTCGATCTACACGAAGATGGCGAAGAAGGGCCGCGAGTTCAACGAGATCTTCGACCTGACGGCGATGCGGGTGATCGTCCACTCGGTCAAAGACTGCTACGGCGCGATCGGCGTCATTCACTCGCTCTGGAAGCCGCTGCCCGGGCGCTTCAAGGACTTCGTCGCGATGCCGAAGGCCAACATGTACCAGGCGCTGCACACGACGGTGATCGGGCCAGAGGGCAAACCGCTGGAGATCCAGATCCGGACCGAGGAGATGCACAAGCTCGCCGAGTACGGGATCGCCGCCCACGTCGCCTACAAAGAGGGCGCCAGCCGCGACCCGCAGCGGGAAAAGATGACCTGGCTGCGGCAGCTGGTCGAGGCCGAGGGCGAACAGGACCCGACCGAGTTCCTCGAGTCGCTGAAGGTCGACCTCTTCGAGGACGAGGTCTTCGTCTTCACCCCGAAGGGCGAAGTCAAGAATCTCTCGGCTGGCTCTACCCCGCTCGACTTCGCTTACGCCGTCCACACCGACGTCGGCCACAGCTGCGTTGGCGCCAAGGTCAACGGCTCGATCGTGCCGCTGCACTACCAGCTGCGCTCCGGCGACATCGTCGAGGTGCTGACCGCGAAGCAGAAGCGCGGCCCCTCGCTCGACTCGCTGAAGCTGGTGCGGACCAGCCGCGCCCGCAACAAGATCCGGGCCTGGTTCAAAGAGGAGCGCCGCGAGGACGCCGAGCGCAACGGCCGCGAAAAGCTCGACGAAGCGCTGCGCACCCGCGGCATCCCGATGCAGAAAGTGTCCGGCTCGCCCCTGCTCGCCGACGTGATCCGCGAGATGGGCTTCCGCAAAGGGACCGACTTCTACATCGCCCTCGGCCAAGCCAAGATCGACGCCAAGACCGCCGCCAACAAGCTGATGCAGCGGCTGAAGGCCGGGGAGGGCGTCGAGGAGGACGCCAGCGCTCCGGCCGGCCGCGAGGACCGCGCCCGCCGCACTAAGGAGGCCTCCAACTACGGGATCAGCGTCAAGGGCGCCGACAACGTCGCCGTGCGCCTCGCCAAGTGTTGCCGCCCTGTCCCCGGCGACAAGATCGAGGGCTACGTTTCGCTCGGCCGCGGCATCACCATCCACCGTGCTGACTGCAAGAACGTCAAGGCCTTAAAGCGGGCCTCCGAGCGCTTCGTCGAGGTCAGCTGGGTGGGCGAAAACGAGGCGGCCTACCGGGTCGAGCTGGCGATCGACGCCTACGACCGCACCCGCCTGCTCGAGGACCTCTCGCGGACCTTCTCCGAGGCCGGGATCAACATCATCGGCGCCACCTGCACGACCAACCACCCGATGGTCAAGAACCGGTTCGTAGTTGAGGTAGGCGACACCGAGCAGCTCAAACACTGCATCAGCCGCCTCCGCAACGTTGACAGTGTCTTCGATGCGTATCGGATTACCCCGGCCGCCTAGGACGGCCAGTCGGACGGGGTAGATGCCTTTAGCCGTCGCAGTCACCGGCCCCACGGGGGAGATCGGGAAGCCGCTGATGTCGGAGCTGGAGCGGCGGCCCGAGGTCGGCATCGTGCTGGGGATGGCCCGGCGGCCCTTCGATCCCGCCGAGGAAGGCTGGGAGAAGGTCACCTATCGGCGCGGCGACATCCTCGACCGCGGCTCGTTGGCGGCGCTGTTCGACGGTGCCGACGTCGTTGTCCACCTAGCTTTTGCGATTTTTGGCGGCCGCGAGGAGACTCGCCAGGTCAACCTGCAGGGCACGCGGAACGTCTTCGAAGCGGCGATCAAGGCTGGTGTCGAGCGCCTCGTCTACGCCTCTTCGGTCGCCGCCTACGGCTTCCACCCGGAGAATCCGCAGCCGCTCGGCGAGGAGGTGCCGGCGCGAGGGAGCGATAGCTTCTACTACTCGCAGCAGAAGGCGGAGCTGGAGGACCTGCTCGACGAGCTGCTGCTCGGCAGCAACGTCGAGGCCTACGTCTTTCGCCCCTGCATCGTTGCCGGCCCGCGGGCGACGATGCTGATCGAGCAGACCGTTGAATCAGTGCGGGTGGGGGACCCGGTGCCGCTGGTCCGCAGAAGCGTCGAAAAGCTGCCGCTGGTGGCGCCGATCCTGCCCGACCCGGGGACCCCGATCCAGCTCGTCCACCACGACGACGTCGCCCAGGCGATGGGCGCGGCGATCTGCGGTGATGGCCCGCCCGGCGTCTACAACCTCGCCGGCGACGGGGAGATTCGGGTCCGCGACATCGCCAAGGCACTCGGCTGGCGCTGGATCCCGGTCCCGCGCCCCGCGGTCAGCCTCGGCACCGCCGCCGCCCGCCACCTCAGCTTCGCCTCGCCGAAATTCGAGTGGGCGATCGCCGCCGACACCCCGGTCCTGATGGACACGACGAAGGCCCGCCGGGATCTCGGCTGGAAGCCGCGGCACGATGCCCGGGAGACCCTGACGGAGACGGTCGCCGGCGCCAGGGCGATCAATTTACTGCACTAACTGTCGACCTCGAGCGACTAAAAGCTGCATAAAGGCTGACGTCCAGCCCTGTATCCCGTTGTACGGTGTGTCAAGTAACCCGAAGGCAAGGGTTTAGGTTCTCCCAGGCGGGTAGAAGATCCCCGGATGGGAGCGAGAGTGGAGGGGCCAGTCGAGATGACTCGCGACGACAGCGCGCGGATGCGAGGTGTTGCCGTCGGGCTCAGTCAGCTTGCCTTTGATGCGCTTCTCGCAGCGGATGCCGGTCCGATGGTGAAGGCGCCCCCGAGGATGAAGATCGCGGTTCGTTGTTACCTCGGGGACAAGGGGGCTGGGCTACCAGCCTGGGCGTACCCCGATTTCCTTCGCGGCAGCGAAGGTAAGGCGGACGTAGAGGTGAGCTTCGACGTCGAGGAGGACCTGTGGCGCGAGTTCGAGACCGAGGCCGGTGCGCAAGGTGTTTCGGTCGACCAGCTCGCCGAGCACGCGGCGTTCTACTTCGCCGCCGAGGCGAACGCCGGCAAGCTCACCCAGCGGATCCTCGAAGACCTCGGGGACGATCGGGAGGGCTGAAACTCCTAACGAGGGGGACCGGCGACCACCGGGGCGGCGTCGAGCTCGACCAGGTTCGCCCGCAGCGACCTCCGCCCGCGATGGTGAAGGCCGTGCACCGAGCTCTCACTCTTTTCGAGCGTGTTGGCGATCTCCACCGGCGAGAGGCCGGCGATGTGGCGCAGGACCAGTACCTCACGTTGGTCCTCTGGCAGGTCTTCTAGCGCCTGGCGCAGGGCGCGGCAGCGATCCTGCGCCGTCTCCGCCCGGCCGGTATCGGCCAACCGCACTTCCTCGGTGGGGATTGCGCGCTTCGCCCGTAGGTGATCGAGCGCCGCGTTTCGCGCCACTCGCATGATCCAGGCGTCGAACGGGACCTCACGCTCTTCGTATTTTTTTATCGCCGTCATCAGCTTCGCAAAGACATTTTGGGTGATGTCTTCGGCTTCGTGATGATCTCGGATGAAGCCCGCTATATAGCGAAGCACGTCATCCGCATAACGGACATAGAGGTAATGCAGTCCCTCCGAGTCTCCGGCCTTGGCCCGAGTCACAGCCTTCCTCGTAAGGTCGGTGGCCCCGGGGTCCAATGCGCTGCTCATCGCTGCTCTCCCGCGTGCTCACCGCACGCCGATCCAACTGGGTTTCCATATTCAGGTTCTGCTTGATTAAAGAAAATATTCCCACATCAAAGCCCAAAATGGGGAAGAAATTGTGAAACGTTCCGAGCGCGAGAAGGGCTTATTGGTCGAAAGACCATCATCGGGCAACTGAAAAGTCAATACGAAAATCCCACTATTAGGAGGATTGGAGTCGAACTTTTAACGCCTGGGACTCAAATGGCAGTTTTGGGTACTGCTGTCTGGCCGAAAAGGCTGAAGATCAGTCGAACTCCGCCGGACCTCGAAATGTTGGGCGCCCGGGGCGAGTTTCTTCGAGTAGGAATGATCAAGGTCCAACTTGGAGAACTCGCGCAGAGCGGGCTCGAAAAATACTTCTGCGCCGACCTCGCCGGCGGTGTGCGCCGCGCCCTGGTGCATTACGCCTACAAGCTGAGGGTGGGGCGGCCGCCGGTACCGCCGCCGCGCTTCCTTCCCGATCGCCTGGCGCCGCAGACTGAATTCGAAATGCGGCTCGATCCGCAAAGCGAAGCCATTCTCGAGCAGGAGGCGCTGCGCCGGCGGGTCAGCATGAGTGAACTTGCCACCCACGCGGTGATGGTCTACCTGGCCGAGCTCGATTTCCTCGGCGTCAAGTCTCCGGCCCCCACAGAGCGGGACCGGCGCCCCTAGTCGCGGAGCGGCTGTAGGTCTGCCCGTGCCGCGCGCAGCTCCTCGGCGGCGGAGCGCACCGCGACCGGCTTTCCCTGGCTCCGCAGCGACTCCTCCAGCGCCTCCAGGCAGAGCACGATCTCGAGTCCCAGGTGGGCGTTCGAGACCGGGGTGGCGCCCTCGCGGATCGCGGCGGCGAAGTCCCGCAGCTCCTGGCTCAGGGGCTCGAGGGCCTGAACCCGGGGGGCGACCATGTCGCCGGTGCGGTAGGTGAGGCGGTACTCGCCGAAGTTGGCCGGCGGCTCGGCAAAGTCGAGGCCGCGGTCGTAGATCCGCACCGAGTCGTCAGCCGCGGTGTCTTCGTACTGGACCATCCGTCGCGAGCCGACGACGACCATCTGGCGCATCTTCCGCGGGGCCAGCCAGGAGAGCTGGACGTTGGCCTGGGCGCCGCCCTCGAACCGCAGGGTCAGGAACGCGGTCTCGTGGACGCCCTCCTGGAAGACGCTGCGGCCGGTGGCCGAGACCTCGACCAGCGGCTTGCCGAGCCAGTGGAGCAGGATCGAGAGGTCGTGCGGGGCAAGGTCGAGGACGACGCCGTCCTGCTGGTAGAGGCCGAGGTTCATCCGCGAGGAAGTGATGAAGTAGATCTCGCCCAGCTCGTCGCCTTGGATCAGCTCGCGGACGGCGTTGACCGAGGGGCTGTAGACGAAGGTGTGGCCGGGCATCATCACCAGCTCGAGCTCCTCGGCGAGCGCGATCAGGGCCGCGGCCTCTTTCGCGGTCCGCGCCAGGGGCTTCTCGACGAGGACGTGCTTGCCGGCCTCCAAAGCGCGGCGGACGAGGTTGTAGTGGGTGTGCGGCGGCGTCGCGACCGCCACCGCCTCGATCCGCGGGTCGGCGAGGGCGGCGTCGAGATCGGGCTCGATCCAGATCCCGGGATGGCGGCGGCGGAAGTCTTCGGCGCGGCCTTCGTCCAGCTCGCAGAGCCCCATCAGGCGGAACTCGGGGCGCTCGACGACGTTGCGGACGATGTTCGGGCCCCAGTAGCCGTAGCCGACGACCAAGGTTCCGATAGCTCCTGATGGATTCACTCTGCTCCCTTTCGACTGAGGACTACCCATGGGGTCTTGAGAAGAATTGAGAGGTCGAGGCTGAGGTTGCGGCGCTTCGCGTACTCGATGTCGAGGCGCACCATTTCCTCGTAGGTGCGTTCGCTGCGGCCGCTGACCTGCCAGTAGCCGGTCAGGCCCGGCTTGACCGTGAAGCGCTCGCGGTACCAGCTCGGGTACTCGGCGACCTCGTAGGGGATCGCGGGGCGGGGGCCGACCAGGGTCATGTCGCCACGGACGACGTTGAAGAGCTGCGGCAGCTCGTCGAGGCTCCACTTCCTGATCCAGCGCCCGACCCCGGTGATGCGGTTGTCGACCGCGAGCTTGTAGAGGTTCTCGCGACCGCCGTTGGGGTTGGACTCCGCGCCCTTGATCAGGGCGGTGACGTATTCCTGATGGCCCTGGGGGTCGGCGTCGACCCGCATGCTGCGGAACTTAAAGAGGGTGAACTCGCGTTCCAGGTAGCCGACCCGGCGCTGGCGGAAGAAGGCCGGACCGCGGCTGTCGATGCGGACGGCGAGCGCGACCCCGATCAGGATCGGGCTGAGCAGGAGGATCAGGGTCAGCGCGAAGAGGACGTCGAAGCCACGCTGCATGGCGCCGAGCGTGCGCTGCTGCCAGCTGCTCGCGCCGAGCGCCTTGCTTCGCCTAAGTCCGGTGTGGGCCTCCATCCTCGACCAAGACAACGGGCGCCGGTTGGGAACTCTTGCGGCCTTCGATCCTGATCGGGGCGGAAATCGGTCGAACCGGCAAGTCGGAGATTTTTTCCGTCGGGGCGAAAAGACGCGGGCCGCTCGTGCGTTGATCAGTCATGGCAGCCAGGATCGTCTCCATCATCGGCTCACGGCCCGAGATCGTGCAGGCGGCGCCGCTCTCGCTCGCCCTCGCCAGCCGGGCGGAGGAGATCCTCGTCCACACCGGGCAGCACTACGACCCGGGGATGTCCGACCTGCAGATTGCCGACCTGCACCTGCCGCTGCCCGAGTTCAACCTTGGTGTCGGCTCGCTGCCGGCCACGGCGGCGGTGACCGTGGCCGAGGAGCGGATCGGTCGTGTGATCGCCAGCCGCGAGCCCGACGCGGTGCTCGTCCGCGGCGACACCCACGCGACGATCGCCGGCGCGCGAGCGGCGGTTGCCGCCGGGGTGCCGCTGATCCACGTCGAGGCCGGTCTGCGCAGCTACCGCTCCGATATGCCGGAGGAGGCCAACCGGATCGAAACGGACGAGCTCTCCGATCTCCTCTTCGCGCCCTGCGAGCACGCTCGCGACGTTCTGGAAGAGGAGGGGGTGAGTGGGACGGTCCACGTCACCGGCGACGTCCTCGCCGACGTCCATCTCGCCACCCGTGGTCGCCTGCCCGAGCGGAGCGAGGAGGGCGAGTACGTCCTCGCCACCGCCCACCGCAACTACAACACCGATTCGGCCGCGCGGCTCGCCGCCGTCCTCGAGTGCCTCGGCGCCGCCGACTGCCTGGTGATCTTTCCGCTGCACCCCCGGACCCGCAAGAGCATCGAGTCCTGGAACCTGGAGGTGCCTGCGAACGTCGAGATGCGCGATCCGGTGACCTACACCGAGATGCTGGCGCTGGAGCGCGATGCGGTGGCGATCGCCACCGATTCGGGCGGTGTTCAGCGCGAGGCGTACCTCTGGGGGGTGCCGTGCATCACGATGCGCGAGGAGACGGAGTGGATCGAGACCGTCTCGACCGGCTGGAACACCCTGGTCGGCGTCGACGCGGAGAAGTTCCGCCTCGCCCTCGCCAAGCCGCTGCCCGACGCCCGGCCGCCGATCTTCGGCGACGGGCGGGCAGCGGAGCGGATCGCCGAGCTGGCCGTCGCTCACCTCGACCGCGCGCGGGAGAAGTCCCTTGTCTGAACAGCTTCGTGTCGGCGTCGTCGGCTGCGGCCGGATGGGGTCCTTCCACGTCCGCAATTACGCCCAGCTCGACTGCGCCGAGTTGATCGCGGTGGCCGATCCGGATCCGGAGGCGCGGGCGCGGGCCCTGGCCGGGGCTCAAGCGCTGGAGTTCTCCGACTGGCGCGACCTGATCGAAGACGCCGAGGAGCTCGACGCGATCTCGATCGCCTGCCCCTCCGAGCACCATGCGGACGTCGCGATCGAGGCGCTTGCCGCCGGGCTCCACGTGTTGGTCGAGAAGCCGATCGCGACCACGCTTCCCGACGCGCTGCGGATGCGCGGCGCCGCGATCGAGGCCGACCGCAAGCTGATGGTCGGCCACGTTGAGCGCTTCAACCCAGCGGTGGCGAAGCTCCGCGAGCTGGTTGCCGACGGTCGGCTCGGGGCCGTCTACCGGGCCCACACCACCAGGGTCGGGCCGCTACCGGTGCGGATCCAGGACACCGGCGTGGCGATCGACCTCGCCACCCACGACCTCGACGTGATGCAGTACGTCCTCGACAGCTCGATCCACGAGATCTACGCCGACGGCGGCCGTTTCCAGCACAGCTCCCAGGAGGACCTGCTCACCTGCCTCGCCCGCTTCGGAGGCGAGGGCGGAGGGCAGACGCTGGGGCTGCTCGACGTCAACTGGCTGACCCCGGAGAAGAAGCGCGAGATCGCCCTGATCGGCGAGAACGGCCTCCTGCGGGCGAGCTACATCACCCAGGACGTCTGGTTCGTCGAGTCGACGACCGCGCCGCTGCAGTGGGACGGCCTCTCGGTCCTCCGCGGCGACGGCGAGGGGGCGGCGGTGCGCTTCTCGCTCGCCAAGGCGGAGCCGCTGCGGGCCGAGCTCGAAGCCTTCTGTCGCTGTGTGCTCGACGACACGCCCGAGCCGATCAGCGCCCACGACGGCGTCAAGGCGCTGGCGGCGGCCCTCGCGGTCCGCGAGTCGGCGGCCGTGCGGCGGCCGGTTGGCCTACTCGACATTCCTGCTCCCCGGCCCCTGGAGGTGTTCGCATGATCCGTTTCGTGATTCCGGCCTACAACGAGGCCGAAAACATCCCCCGCCTGCTCGCCGACCTGGCGCCGGTGGCGCGCGAGCTGGGGGCGCGGGTGATCATCGTCGACGACGGCTCCACCGACGGCACCGGCGAGGTGATCCGCGAACACGCCCAGGACATGCACCTGGCAGTCGTCACCCACACCGTCAACCGCGGTCTCGGCACCGCGATCAACACCGGCATCCGCTCAGCCCTGAAGGAGGCCTCCGACGACGATGCGATCGTCACCCTCGAGGCCGATACCACCTCCGACCTCTCCGACCTGCCGCGGATGCTCGAGCTCTTCGAGCAGGGCAACGACGTCGTCCTCGCCTCGGTCTATGCCCCCGGCGGCAAGATCATCGGGGTGGCCGGCTGGCGCCTCGCCGCCAGCAAATCGGTTTCCAACACCTTCCGCTACCTCGGCGGCCTGCGCGAGATGCACACGCTCTCATCGCTGTACCGGGTCTACCGGGCGGGGACGCTGCGCAAGGCGGCCGACACCTACGGCTATCTGCTGGTTCGCGAGCCCGGCTTTGCCGCCAACGTCGAGCTGCTGTTGAAGCTCTACAACGCCGGCGCGACGGTGGCCGAGGTACCAACGACCAATGACTGGAGGACCCGCAAAGGGGTCTCCAAGATGCAGTTGAAACCGACCGTGGTCGCCTACCTGCGGGTGATGGCCGCGCACCTCGTCGGTCGCATCCAGCCGCCGCCGGTTTCGCCGCTGGCCGAGGCGACGGCGCCGTTGGCCCTGCCCGAGCCGGCCGCGGCGACGGTCAGCGAGGGCGCGCCGGCCGGCCGCCACACCGCGGTCGCGCAGAGCTGATGGAGGGGGTGGCGCCGCGGGTCGGCGTCGTCGGCGGCGGCGTCCTCGGCGTCTCGCTGGCGCTGCGACTGGCCCAAAAAGGGGCCCGGGTCACCGTCGTCGAGCGCGGGCCGAGCCTCGGCGGCCTCGCCGGCAGCTTCGACTTCGGCGGCCACGAGGTCGACCGCTTCTACCACGTGATCACCCCCGCCGACCAGCGGATGATCGCGATGGCCGAGGAGGTCGGGCTTGGCGACCAGCTGCGCTTCACGCCAGTCGGCGCCGGCTTCTTCTCGAATGGGGAGATGCATGACTTCAACGGCATCGGCGACCTGCTGCGGTTCTCGCCGCTCAGCCCGCCGGCACGGTTGCGCCTCGGCTGGTTCGTCGCCCAGTGCCAGCTGCGCAGCTCCTACGAGAAGCTGGAGACGATCCCGCTCGAGACCTGGCTGCGGCGGATCTGCGGCAGGGAGGTCTGCGAGCGGATCTGGAAGCCGCTGCTCGACACCCGCTTCGACGGCGACCCCTCGGGGCTGCCGGCGACCTACCTCTGGGCGCGGACCCGCCGGATGTCGGGCGCCCGCTCGGGCAAGGGGCGGGGGGGCGAGGAAATGGGGCACATCGTCGGCGGGCATCAGCGCCTGGTCGATGCGATGGTGGCGCGGGCGCGCGAGCTTGGGGTGGAGGCGCGCACGGGGGCGCCGGTTACCGGCCTCGCTCTCGCCGAAGACGGCTCGGTCGCCGGGGTCGAGCTGGAGGGGGAGAGGCTCGAGTTCGACCTGACGATCCCGACCCTGCAGCCGCCGGCGCTGCGCTTCCTGCTGCCCGAGCGCCATCAGGGCCTGCTCGCGGCCTATCCGCAGCGCTGGCTCGGCGTCGTCTGCCCGATCATCAAGGTGCGGCGCCGGCTGCTGCCCTATTACGCGATTAACATCACCGAGCCGACGCCGCTGACCAGCGCGGTGGAAACGACGCAGGTGCTGGGCACCGACCACACCGACGGCCTCGAGCTCGTCTACCTGCCTAAGTACTGCGATCCGGCAGCGCCGGAGCAGAGCGAGGACGACGAGTCGGTCTACCGGCGCTTTACCGATTACCTCGCCCGCCTCTCGCCGGGATTCAGCCGCGACGAGGTCGTTGATTGGACGGTGCAGAGGGCGAAGCTGGTCGAGCCGGTGCACCAGGTCCGCAGCGGCGAGGGGCCGCGAATCGCGCCGGTCTGGCCCGGGGTACCGGGGCTGGCGCTGGCCTCGAACGCCCAGATCTACCCCTATCTGCTGAACGGCGACTCGGTGATGGGCTACGCCGAAGAGGTCGCCGCGCAGGTCGCCGACCGGCTTGGCCTTTCCGGCCAGCCGGTCGGCGAAAGTGCGAAAAAAGGACTAGTTGGCGCGTTGAACCCCTAGAGGGTCAGCCAGCCCCCCTGGTTCTGGCTCTCGATTGAAGCCATGTACCAGGTAGAAGCCTCCAAAGTTCTGTTGAAGCCGCGGTTGTGGGCGGCCCGCTCGGCCCGCCTGCGGGTCCCGCGCAACGTGGTGATGCTCGGCCTGGTCAGCCTCCTGACCGACGTCTCCTCCGAGATGGTGGCGACCGTCCTGCCGCTCTACTTGGTCTTCAGCCTCGGCGCCAGCCCGCTGGTCTTCGGGGCGATCGACGGCACCTACCGCGGTGCCGCGGCGCTGGTCCAGGTCGCCAGCGGCTTCGCCTCGGACCGCTGGCGGCGGCCGAAGGGGGTCGCCGGCCTCGGCTACGGGCTCTCGGCGGTGGGCAAGGTGGCGCTGGTCGCGGCTGGCAACACGATCGGCGGCATTGGTGCGATCGTCGCCGTCGACCGGGTCGGCAAGGGGATCCGCACGGCTCCGCGCGACGCCCTGATCTCCCTCTCCAGCGCCAAGGACCGACTGGCGACCTCATTTGGCGTCCACCGGGCGATGGACAGCGCCGGGGCGATGCTGGGGCCGCTGCTCGCTTTCGGGATCCTCCTGCTGGCGCCGGCGCGCTTCGACGCCGTCTTCGTCGTCAGCACCCTGTTCGCCGTCCTCGGCCTCGCGGTCCTGGTCCTCAACGTTCAGGGCAAGCCCGACCGGGCGCCGCGTGAGGGCTCGCCGCCGTCTTTGCGGGCGGCCCTGCGGCTGTTGGCCGAGCCACGCTTCGCGCCGCTGCTGATCGCCGCCGCCGGGCTCTCGGTGGCGAGTATCTCCGACGCGATGATCTACATCGGCCTGCAGCGCACGATCGACTTCGACCCGGCGCTCTTCCCGCTGCTCTACGTGATGACCGCGATCGCCTTCATGGGGCTGGCGATCCCGGTCGGGCAGCTGGCCGACCGGATCGGCAAGGTGCCGGTCCTGCTCGTCGGCCAAGCCCTCCTCTTCGTCGCCTACGGCGTCCTGATGTTGAGCTCGGTCGGCTATCTGGCGCTCGCCCTCTCGCTGTTGGCGCTCGGCGGCTACTTTGCTGCCACCGAAGGGGTCCTCACCGCGCTGGCCGGGGCGCTGCTGCCGGAGAAGCTGCAGGCGAGTGGCATCGGGCTGCTGATCACCGTGACCAGCCTCGGCCGCCTGCTCTCCTCGGTCCTCTTCGGAGCTCTCTGGTTTACGGTCGGTCTGCAGATGGCCGTCCTCTGCTTCGCCGCCGCCCTGGTCATGGCGATCGCCCTGGCGGCGCCGCTGCTCCACCGCGCCCAGCGCGCCGCGCTCGATGCATAGTCGCAGCGGCAAGATCACCGTCGCGCTGGTGGTCGTCTGTGTCCTGCTTGGCGGCGGCTACGTCGCCCTTGCTGCCCTCGCTCCCGACGAGACCACCACCGACGCCCGCCCGCAGGCCGGGGAGGCGCCGGCCGGGGTGGCGGTGATGGTCCGTGCGGTCGACCCTGCGAGCCCGACCCTCAACGGGCGGGTCTTCGTGGTCGAGGACGGGAAGGTGCGGCGGCGTTCGTCAGACCTCGCCTGCGAGCGGGTCTACTACGCCGCCGGTCGCGGCATCTGCATGGGCGTCGCTCCCTCGGGGGTGGATTACACCGCCAAGGTCTTCAACGCGAACTTCGAAACGCTGCACACGATCGACCTCACCGGGTTGCCCTCGCGGGCGCGGGTCTCCGCCGACGGCCGCTACGGGGCGATGACCGTCTTCGTCGCCGGCGACTCCTACCTCGGCAATTCCACCGCCTTCTCGACCCGGACGACGATCCTCGACATGGCGAGCGGCGAGGAGATCGGCCAGCTCGAGCGGTTCAAGGTGACCAAGGGTGGCAAGCCGTTCGACGCGGTCGACTTCAACTTCTGGGGAATTACCTTCGCCAAGGACCCGAATCGCTTCTACGCGACCCTCGCCACCGGCAGGCACCACTACCTAGTCGAAGGCGACATCGCGGCCGAATCGATGCGCGTCCTGCGCGACGGCGTCGAGTGCCCTTCGCTCTCGCCCGACAACAGGCAGATCGCCTTCAAGAGCAGGATCGGCGAAGAGGACCGCTGGCACGTCCACGTCCTCGACCTATCCACCCTGGCCGACCACCCCGTAGCCGAGACCCGCTCGGTGGACGACCAAGTCGAGTGGCTCGACAACGACACCCTCGCCTACTCCGACGGGGAGAGCGTCTACACCGTCCCCGCCGACGGCAGCGGCGAAGAGCAGTTGCTGCTGAGGGACGCCACGTCCCCGGTGCGGTTGGAAGCTTCTAGCCGTAACTAAGGACGAACAGCTGCGGGGTAGGGGGCGAGTCCTCGGGCCTGTCGACTTTGTCCTCTGGTGGGGGACAAAGTCGACACGGTCGATTCTGAGATCGCGCGCATCGCTTCGCGGCAGCACGGTGTTGTGACGTTGCGGCAACTCGAAGAAGCGGGACTCGGACGACGAGGAGCCTCGACGCGGGTATCGAAGGCGCAACTTCATCGCCTCCACCGCGGCGTCTACGCCGTGGGACACCGCGCTCCGAGTTGGCACGCGCGCTGGATGGCAGCCGTGCTCGCTTGTGGAGACGGAGCGGTGCTGAGCCACCACTCCGCCGCGGCACTTTGGAAGCTCCTCAAACCCATCAATGGCCCAATTCAGGTCTCGACGCCGTCCACCTCGGGACGCAAGCCTCAACGAGGGATCCACCTCCACCGCTGTCCCTCCCTCTCAACCTCCCGAGAGCCGTCTCCCTCGCCCTCCTACCTAGCAGAAGAAGGAGGGCGAGGGAGACGGCTCCTCACCACCCACCGCCACAACATCTCCGTCACCACGATCCGACGCACCGTCGAAGACCTCGACGGCACCGTTGCCCCCCACCTCTTCCGCCGCGCCAAGCGCCAAGCGGAGCTGAAGAACGTCCGCCTCAAAGGCACCAAAGGCCGCCGCGCCCGCTCCGACCTCGAGGAAGACTTCTTCGCCCTGATTCAGCAGCATCGCCCGCGCCTCCCTCTCCCCGAGACCAACGTCAAGATCGGCCGCTGGGAGGTCGACTTCCTCTGGCGCGAGAAGCGCCTGGTCGTCGAAACCGATTCCTTCCTCTACCACCGCGGCTCCGTCTCCTTCGAGACCGATTACGCGCGGGACCTTGACCTCCGCTCCGCCGGCTACACCGTCCTCCGCTTCAACGAAACGCAGATCGAAGCGGAACCCGAGCGCGTCGCTGCGGTCGTCGCGCAAGCTCTGAGCGCATCCGTGCTTTAGCGGGCGCGTGAGAGGAGGGGTTGCAAGCGGTCGCGGCTCTCGCTGAGGAGGCGGCGGGGTACTGCGAGGGGGCGTGGGCGGGGTGGTGGGACGTGGTCGGGATCGACGGCGGCGGCGGGCTCGGGCTCCGGGGCGGCCTCGCGGGTGGCGGCTGCGATTTCGCCTAGGGAGGACCAGCGGAGGGGGGCGATGCGCTCGAGGTCGGTGGCTGCTTCGGTGAGGAGGTCGAGGCCCGCGGCGAGATCTTGCTGGTGGCCGTAGAGGATCAGCGGCTGGCCGAGGAAGGCTCGCAGCCTCAGCTCGGGAAGCGAGCGTTGGGTGAGGGGGTGGCGGAGCAGGATCGGTAGGCCGTCGACCGTGTCGGCTGGGCGCCAGCCGACCAGTGGGCCTGCCTCGGGCGGATGGGCGAGCCAGGAGCGGGCGCCGTCGCCGAGCCAGGGGTAGGGCTGGGTCGCCGTCAACGCGTCGAAGCCGCAGCGGCGCAGCGCGGTGACGGTCGCCTGTGAGCACTGCTCGTGCGGGGGCACCATCACTCGGTCGATTTCGACTCCCGTGCGGCGTTCGAAGGAGCGCACCCGGCGCATCGCCTGGGCGGCGAGGCCGAGCGCTTCGACGGCAGTCCGGGGGCGACCCAGCTCGCCGCCGTAGTGGTCGTTGCCGTGGATCGAGAGGGATAGGGCGCCGTCACTGTCGCCGAGGGCCCCTAGAGCGCGGGGGTGGGCGAACCAGCCGTCGAGCGGGACCGTGGCAAGAGCGGCGTGATAGCCGTGAGTGCGGGCGTGGTCGGCGAGATTGGGAAGGTCGACGAAGCCGTAGCTCGGCCAGTGGAGATTCGGGTCGTCGAAGAGGAAGCTTGCCTGTAGTGGCGGCTTCGGCCCCTCGCCGGCGGTGAGCTCGCGGAGGAAGTGGACCAGCGGCAGCAGGGCGGCGCTGCGGCGCTCGCAGAGCCGCTCCCGCAGCGCCTCTTCGGGCCCGAGCTCGGCTGGGGCGAGCAGTGCTGTCTCCAGACAGCCGCGGCGGGTCCAGGTCGGTAGCCCTCGGCAGCTGGCCAGCACCGCCGCCCGCTCGGACGCCTGCTCGGCGGCACCCAGTGCGGCGGCGAGACGTTCGTCGGGCAGCTCTGCTCCGCGCAGGCGTCCGTCCAGCGGCGGCACCGCTCCGAGTTGCTGGGCCGTGAACGCCTCCGGCTTTGGCGGCTCGGGAACGAGGAGGCGGAGCGCCGGCAGGCCGATCGCGGCCGCGGCCTCCGCCTGGTTGCCGTTCCCGAGTTGGAGCAGCGCATCCAGCTCGCCCAGTTCATCCTCCCCGCGCCCCTCGAAGCGGACGGGAAACGCCTCTTCAAGTGCCCCCAGCAAGCGGTCGTGTTCGGCGCAGCCGGCGGCGGGGAAGACGCCGACCGCCCAGCGGCGGGCGCCGTCGCTCACGGCTGCTGCGGCGAGAGCTCGTAGACCTCGAAGCGGGTGGCGGCGTTGGTGCCGCCGACGGGGTCGCCTTCCCCGAAGCTCGCCACCGGCGGCCCTTCGCGCTCGATCCGCTTGGCCAGGAGCCGGTTGTAGTCGCCGCCGAAGTAGCTGAACCGGTAGCCGTCGAAGCGCCGGGCGCTGACCACTGCGTAGCGGACGCGCTCGGCGTCGAGTTCGGCGATCGCCTGCACTTCGTCGGCGCGGCTGTCGAGCAGGCCGGGCAGGAACATCGGGTTGTAGAGAGCCGATGGCCGCCCGGTCATGAAGTTGATGCCGGCGTCGGAGGGCACAGCGAGGAGCGGTTCGCCAGCTTCGGTGTGCCTGTCGATGTAGTCGATCGCCCCCTGCAGCCCCGGCGCCGCAGCGGCGGTAGTGACGAAGCTACCGCGCGGGGTGTGGACCGTGGCGTTGTCGTCGCGGTAGAGGCCGACCTGGGCGTAGGCGGCCAGCATCACGCCGACCGCCGCGAGGAAGGCGTAGGAGGCAAACCGGGCCTGCGGCCAGCGCTTCGCGATGCGGTCGTGGAGGAGGGCGAGGACGAGTACAAGGGGCGCCGCGTAGTAAGGAGCGTAGGAGGCCTCGGCGGTGAAAGCGTCGTAGGCGCGAGCGCCGAGGACGGCGGCGACGGCGACGAGGGCGAGGTCGAATCCCCAGGACCTGGTGAAGGGCGGCGATTCCTTGCGCAGGAAACGGACGCCGACGATGGCCGCGGCAGCGAACCCGAGCGCCGGCAGCCAGCTCATCCCGATCAGCAGGTGGGTGGCCTCGTACTGGACACCGTCCCGGGTCTGCGGCCAGAGCGAGAGCGACTTCATCGCGGCGTCGCCGACCGCCAGGGCGCCGAGGACGACCGGCACCGGCCACAGCGCCCGCACCCGAGCCGAGCGGTCCCCAGCTCGCGAGAGCAGCACCGCCGTCCAGGTCACTGCCGCCAGGAGGCCGCCGTAGACGGCGGCGCGAGCGAGCGTTGAGGTGACGCTTTCGAGATCGAACGGCGCCCACGCTTCCTGCGAGCGCAGGCCGCCGACGCGGAGGAAGTCGACCGGCCAGAGGTTCTCGGTAAAGAGGTTGGCGGCGCCCGCTTCGGCGGTGAGCCAGGCGAGCACCGGCACTGCAACCGCCAGCGCCGGGAGGGCGAGGCGCGGCAGGGTCCGCAGCGCGGCCCGGATCCCGAACTGCCGCGCTTCGCCAACCAGGTAAGCGGCGGCAGCGAGCGCGGCGACGCCGGCGAATTCGGGCCGGGTCAGGCAGGCGAAGCCGATCGCCACACCGGCGAGAACGAGGCGGTCGCGGCAGAGAGCGAGCAGCGTCAGCAGGACGAAGAGGATCCCGAGGGTGGCCGAGTTGGTGTGGGGGAGGACGAAGTTGAAGGCGGTTCCGGAGAAGCCGATTGCCGCCACCACGGCGGTCGCCAGGAAGGCCGGAAGGACCCGCAGCAGCTGCCGCGCCAGGGTGTAGAAGACGCCGACGACCGCCGCGGCCTGGCACAGCCCGAAGGCGAAGGTGGTGGTGAAGCTGGTGCCGAATACGGCGAAAGCGCCGCCGAGCGAGTAGACGCCGAGGGGGCCGTAGAAGTAGCGGATGTCGCGGTAGGGCTCGCCGCCTTCGGCGATCGCGGCGGCGACGGTGAGCTCGTGCCCTGCGTCGACCGAAGGCACGCCCCACTTGCGCCAGCTGAACGCCGCCAGCAGAGCGAAGATCAGGGCGAGACCGGCGACGGCGCGAACATCGGTGTTGCCGGCGATCTCGCGGGCGCGGGAGCCGACGCGTTCGGTCGCCTGCGGTTGCTCGGCTGGGGTGCGGACGGCGACGTTCATGCCGAGGCGGGGCGCAGCGCGGCGACCAGCAGGCGCACCTGGTCGGGCGCGAGCCACGGCGTCAGCGCGACGTATAGCAGCGAGCCGACGACGATCGTGACCGCCGGTCCCGCCAGGCCGGCGCCCAGCGCGCCGCCGAGCAGCGCACCGACCCCGAAGCAGGCAGCCGCGGCGAGGGCGAAGCGGAGGCCGTCGCGGCCGAGCTCGCGGGCGATCGGGCCGCTGGCGCGACCGGCGCCGGCCAGCAGCAGCACGACGGCGAAGCCGAGCGGGACGACGAAGAAGGCGCCGACCACCCCCTCGACGCCGAAGAGGCTGCCGCCGAGGGCGGTGATGCCGACGTGCAGGAGCACGATCGGGAGGGCCAGCGCGTTGACCATCCGCACCCGGCCGAGCGCGAACATCGCCGGCAGCAGCAGGTTGACCAGCAGCGCTGCCACCGTCCAGGCGCAGAGCAATGCCGTGAAGGTCTGCAACTGACCGACCTGAGCGGGGTCGAAGCTGGCCGGCAACACTTCGCCGATCAGGTCAGCGCCGCCGGCGATCAGCGCCGCCAGGGCGGGGGCGGCGATCAGCATCGAGTAGCGGAAGCCGGCGGGAACGGTGTCGGCGATCACCTCGCGCCAGTTGGCGAGGGCGCCGCGCCGCATATCGGCGATCCGCGACATCCCGAGCGCGAAGCCGGTGGCGGCGACCAGGTAGCTGGCGAAGAGGTAGGCGTAGGAGAGGACGGTGGCGCCGCCCGCGCCGTAGTTGCTGGCGAAGGCGAGGGTGATCACGTAGAGCCCGTTGAAGGCGAGGTAGATCGCGGTGCTGCCGAGGACCAAGAGGACGCAGCGGAGCAGACGGCCGCCGCGCGGTCGCGCGCCCGCGGTGCTCGAGGCTCGACTGCTGGTCCGGACACCGTCGAGCATCGTCGCGCTGGTCACCACCGCCATCGCCAGCATCGACCAGCCGAGCGAGAGCTCCCCGGCCGGGCCGGAGACCGCCAGGTAGACCACGAGGCCGCTGGCGGCGCCGGCGATGTAGGCGAAGGCGATCCGGTCGAAGCGGTCGCGGACGGCGAGCACGGTGGCGCCGCCGGCGGCCCAGAGCTGGAGGATCATCGCCACCCCGAGGATCGGCAGCGCCGATTCGGCCACCTCGCGCCCGACCGGGGCGACGCCGGGTGCGAGCAGTCCCGCCAGTGGTCCCGCCAGGGGGATCGTCGCGATCCCGACCGGGACGGCGATTGCGACCAGCGCCAGCGCGAACTCGCGCTGGGTCAGCCGCGGGCGCTCGCCGACCAGCATCGGCGCCGAGGTGACGCGGATACTCTGGCTGAAGACCCCGAAGCTGGTGTAGAGGGCGAAGGCGACGAAGAAGCCGTCGGTGCGGGCGCCGGCGCCGAACGAACTCAGGTAGAGGAGCGCCTGGATCCCGGAGGCCGCCCCCATCGCCAGGGTCGCCACCGCCATCGCGATGCCGGCGTGCGCGTGCTTCTCGCGCATCTCCTCCTTATGGGCAATGGGCTTCGCGCTCACCCCAGGCGAGGTCGCGACCGCGGTCGTGCTCATATCTCACCAACGGCTGGAACGCCCTATTACTTGTTGCGCAATTCAGGGCCGTAGCGCTCGTTTGCCGGCGACCAGGTGACCCCGGCGCCGCCTGGGACGCGGTAGTCGTCCCGGCCTGGGTCGGCGAAGCGGGGGGAGCAGTCGTGCCTCGAGGCCCCGCCCGGCCGCGGCAGCGTGCTTTCCCAGCGGCAGAAGACATTTCCCTTGCTCGCGAAGGGCGCCCAGGGCCCGCTCCAGTCGCTCCAGGCGCGGTAGATCACGTTGTCTTCGATCGCGATCCGGCCGTAGGGCCCTTCGCGCAGGGCGAGCGGCGAATCGTTCTCCTCGGTCCAGATCGTGTTGCCGGCGATCCGCAGGCCGCGGATCGGCCCGAACGTCTGCACGATCGACGGGGGCCCGCAGCCGCTCTCGGGCGGATCGCAGGGGGCGGCGTCGCGCAGCATCAGGTTGTTCGCGAGGACGACGGTGCGGACGGGCGCGGGCTGGTCGTTGACGAAGAAGCCCTGGCAGCGGTTGTCGTGCAGGTAGTTGCGGCGGAAGTAGAGCCCGTCGCCGCCCCAAACCGACTGCAGGCAGTCGCTGTGGTTGCCGTTCTCGCGCACCCCGGTGATCTCGTTGCCTTCGATCAGGACCCCGTAGGGGTCTCGGTCGCCGCTGTCGTGGTAGCGGTTGAGCCGGATCGCGTCCTCGCCGAAGGGGCCGACGAACTTGTTGCCGGCGATCGTCGTGTCGGAGATGTAGGTGGTCGTCGTCGGTCCCGCTTCGACCCCGAAGTAGCCGCCGCCGATGCGGTTGTGGAGGACCGAGATCTTCCGCGACCCCGGCTCGATCGTCACCTGGCCGTGGACGTCGAAGTCGGCCAGCGCGAGGTGCGAGCCGGCGAGGGTGGCGCCGTCGATCGTGGCGTCGCCGGGATGCTCGGCCCGGACGGTGACGTCTTGCCCCGAGCCGCTGCGCCGGAGCCTGAGCTCGCCGTAGCTGCCGTTCCGCAAGCAGATCACGGAACCCGGCTCGGCCCCGCCGACTTGCTCCCGCAGCGCCTGGACGCCGCCGAGGGTGCGGCTGCAGGTCTCGTGACCGCCGTGCCTGCTCGCCTCAGGGGAGCCGTCGGCGCGGGCGTGGCCGCTGCCGCCGCCCCCGCTCAGCAGGATCGCCAGCGCACCCGCGCCGGCGATCGCCAGCAGGGCCAGGAGAGCTGTCGAGCGTCGGGAGGAGAGACCCCTTCTCACACCCTGATCAACGATCAGGGCCCGTAGTGAACTTCCGCGGGTGCCCAATCGACGCCGCGGTTGGCGCCGCTGCTGAGGCGGTAGTCGTCGGTGCTGGGATTGACGAACTGCTGGCTGCAGCTCATCGTCTCCCCGGGGCGGGATGAAGGCCAGCTGCCTTCGCGCTGGCAGATGGTGTTTTCGGTCAGGCTGACCCCGCTCATGTTGGTGTCGGTCCAGAGCCGGTAGATGACGTTGTTGGAGATCGCCGTGTCGGCGCCGGTGCCTTCGCGGAAGGTGGCGATCGAGTCGGCGCCGTCGCCCCAGATCGTGTTCCGCCGCATCTTGAAGCCGTCGTAGGGGCCGAAGACCTGGAAGTACATCGGCTGCCCGCAGCTGGTCAGCGGCGCGCCGCACGGTTCGTGGTTGCGGAGGAAGAGGTTGTCTTCGACGGTGATCCCGTGGATTGGGCCGGAGACGCCGCCGAGGCTCGCCTGGTCCTTGACGAAGAAGCCCTGGCAGCGGTTGTCGTGCAGGTAGTTGCGGCGGAAGACGAGGTGGTCACCGACCCAGACCGTCTGCAGGCAGTCGGAGTGATTGCCGTTCTCGCGGACGTTGGTGATCTCGTTGCCTTCGACCAACACACCGACGCCGTCGCCGTTGCCGTCGTGGTAGCGGTTGAGGTGGATCGCGTCCTCGCCGAAGGGGCCGATCAATTCGTTGCCGATGAACGCCATGTCGTTGCAGGTGGTGGTCGAGGACGGGCAGCCGTCGAGGCCCTGACCGCCGCCGGTGACGCGGTTGTGTTCGACGGTCATCCCGTCGGCGCCGGGCTGGATCGTGATGCTCGAGGTGGAGACGAAGCGGGCGAGGGTGAGGTTTTCACCCTGCAGTGAGGCACCGGCGATCGTCGCCGCGCCGGGGTGGGCGGCGCGCAGGGTGACCCCCGGCTTCGCCTTGGTCGCTTCCAGCGAGACCTTGCTGTAGCTGCCGTCGGCCAGGCAGACCACGGCGCCGGGAGCGGCCGAAGAGACACTCGACTGCGCGGCGGAGACGCTGGAGACGGTGGTGGTGCATTTTTCTTCGGGGCTCGGGGACGGGCCCGGTTCGGGTTCCGGCTGCGGTTCGGCTTCTACCGTCCAGCTGCGCGTGGCGGGGGTTGCGTCGATGTTGCCGGCGCTGTCGGTGGCGCGGACCGAGAAGATGTGCGTGGCAACGCTCAGGCCAGAAAGCGACTTCGGCGAGCTGCAGCCCGACCAGCTGCCGCTGTCGAGCTTGCATTCGAAGGTCGAGGCGGTCTCCGTAGCCGTGAAGGAGAAGCTGGCCGTGGTCGCGGTGGTGCTGCCGCTGGGACCGCTGGAGATCGTCGTGTCCGGAGGCGTGGTGTCAGCGGGCGGCGTTTCTTCCACCGGCGGGACTTCTTCTTCGACCGGAGGCGTTTCTTCTTCGGCCGGCGGAACTTCTTCGGCGATCGTCCAGCTCCAGCTGGCGGGGGTGGGGTCGAGATTGCCGGCGGCGTCGCGGGCGCGGACGGCGAACTGGTGCGAGCCGTCAGCGAGGCCGGTGTAGGCACGGGGCGCCTTGCAGCGGGACCACTTGCCGCCGTCGACCTCGCAGTAGAAGGTCGAGGCCGACTCGCTGGAGACGAAGGAGAAGCTGGCGCTGGTCGCGGTCGTGCTCAGCGCCGGGCCGCTGGAGATGGTCGTTTCCGGCGGCGTCCGGTCGCCTCCCGAAGGCCGGGTCTTCTGGGTGGCAACCGTCGTTTCGGTCGAGCCGGTGGTTTCGCTCGACGGCGAAGTTTTTCCCCCATGCGAGCGGGTCGTGGTCAGGGCGGTTGCATCTGAGAGCCCGATCCGCGGGCTGCTCGCCTGTCTGGCCAGCGATACCGTCGCGCCGACCAGGGCGCAGACAAGAATTACGGCCAGCGCGAAGCCGGCGCGGCGCGAGCGCGCGGGGCGATCCGTGGAAGACATCCTCTGCTCCTTTGCCATGGGCAGATGGATCGGCACTCGGCCGTACCCTGCGGACTCCCTTTACCCATCTGCCAACGGGTGTTCTAGTACCCGCGGCTAGCAACACTAAAAACCTAAATGTTTAAACAGGGGCTTGCTATGGCCCGAAGTGGACTTCGCCGGGCGCCCAGTCGACGCCCCGTGCCGAGCCGATCAGGCGGAAGTCGTCGCTGGCCGGGGCGGTGAAGGGCGGGGAGCAGTCGACCGTCTCGCCGGGCACGGACAGCGGCCAGGCGCCGCCGCTCGCTTCGCGGACGCAGCGGGTGTTGTCAACGTAGGCGACAGTCGAGAGGTCGGTTGAGGTCCAGAACCGTTCGACCACGTTGGCTTCGATCCGGGTGTCGATCCCAGTCCCCTCTTGGAAGGCCGCGACCGTGTCCCCCTGCCAGATCGTGTTGCGTTTCATCACCAGGTCTAAATAGGGGCCAAAGACCTGGAAGTAGGCGGGCTGGCCGCAGTCGGGAGAGCTGGGGGCGCAGGGTTCGTCGTTGCGGACGAAGAGGTTGTCTTCCACCGCGATGCCGATCACCGGGCTCGCCTGGTCCTTGACGAAGAAGCCCTGGCAGCGGTTGTCGTGGAGGTAGTTGCGGCGGAAGACGAGATGGTCACCGACCCAGACCGTCTGCAGGCAGTCGGAGTGGTTGCCGTTCTCGCGCACGCCCGTGATCTCGTTGCCTTCGATCAGCACGCCGATCCCGTCGCCGTCGCCGTCGTGGTAACGGTTGAGATGGATAGCGTCCTCGCCGAAGGGCCCGATCAGTTCGTTGCCGACGATTTCTACGTCGTTCACGGAGACAGTCGAAGTCGGTGCCGCTTCGACCCCGAAGTAGCCGCCGCTGATCCGGTTGTGGGCGACTCGCATGCCGCTCGAGCTCGGCTCGACCTGGACTTCGTCGGTGATCGCGAACCGTTCGATGGTCAGGTTGCGGCCGCTCATCGTGGCGCCGTCGATCGTCGCCTGGCCGGGATGCTCGGCTCGCAGGGTCACCCTGCCGCTCGGCGAAGCGGAGAGGTCGGCCTGGCCGTAGCTGCCGTCGGCGAGGCAGATCACCGCTCCGGCTGCAGCGTCAGAGACGGCGCCGAGCGCGCCGCCGAGGGTCGAGGCCGTGTCGGTGCAGGCAGGCGGGGGCGGTTCGGGCGACGGGCTGGGAGGCTGCTGAGGCGTCGTCGCGCCTACTGCCGCCGCGCCCGCATCCGGTTGCCCCGAACCTCCTGGGTTCGGGCTCGGCACCGCCTTCGCCTTGCTCACCGCCACTCGCGGCGCGATGCCGATCCGTGCCGGCCGATCGACGGCATGGGCAGGTCCGACCCCGCTGGCGAGGCTGGCGCTCGCGAGCAGCAAGGGGACCAGCAGGCTCAGGGTCCTGTTCCCATCCGGCCTACCGGGCCGCGAAGTGCTGGGAGATCTGGGTCGCCGTCAGGGCTTGATTGTAGATCGCGACCTCGTCGAGGACGCCGGCTCCGAACAGCGAGTTGCCGTTGCGGGACATGAAGTTGAGGGTCGAGTTGGCGAAGTTCCCGGCCCCGGTGCCGCTCGATCCCTTGACGAAGGAGACGAGCTGCCCGTCGACGTAGGGGAGGATCTGCTGGGAAGCGGCCGCGGTCGTGTTGAGCACGAACGCGTAGTGGTGCCAGACCCCCGCCGAGGGCCGGGTGAAGTAGACGTTGTTGCGCGAGCCGTTGCGACCGAGCGCGACTTCGAAGCGGCTGCTCGAGGTGGTCGAGTTCGGGTTGATCACGAAGGCGCCGTTGTTGTTGGTGTTGTTGGCGGTGAACTCGAAGGCGAGGTCGTCGTTGTTGGCGAACGAGGTCCATTTCATCCAGAACTCGATCGTCACTTTGGACGTGCCGGAGAGGTTCACCGAAGCGGCGGCATTGTCGTTGGTCCCATCGAAGCTCGCCGCCGTGTTCGGGTCGAGGGTGAGGTTGGCAGCGGTGCCCAGGGTGACGCCGTTGCGAGCGGTTGCCGTGGCGCTGCCGACCGAGTCGGCGAGGGAGGTGCTGCCGGAGCTCTCACCGAGGCGCCAGTAGTCGATCAAGCCGGCGGTGGAGCGGACTGCGTTCTCATACGGCCCGCGGACGGTGACGGCGCGGGTGGTCGTCCCCGTCGCCCCGAGGTTGTCGGTCACCCGCAGCCCGACCGTGCGGTTGCCGCCGGTCGCATACGAGCTGCTGGCGGTGGCGGTGGTGCCGGTGTTGGTCTCAAAGCTACCGTTGCCGTCGAGGTCCCATTCGTATTTGGCGATCGTGCCGTCGGGGTCGCTGGAGCCGGTGGCGCTGTAGCTGACCGTCTGGCCGGTCAGGGCCGGGTTCGGCGTCGCCGTGAAGGAGGCGGTCGGGGCGCGGTTGGTGACGGTCAGGGTCCGCGTGGTGGTCGCGGTGGCGCCGTTGCTGTCGGTGACCCGCAGGCCGATCGTCAGCGTCGCGATCGCGGCGTAGGAGCGGCTGGTCGAGCTGGTCGTGCCGGTGCTGGTCTCGTAGCTGCCGTTGCCGTCGAGGTCCCATTCGTATTTGGCGATAGTCCCGTCGGGGTCGCTCGAGCCGGAGCCGTTGAAGGTGACCGTGGTCCCGGTCGGCGCCGGGTTCGGCGAGACCGTGAAGGAGGCCGTCGGGGGCCGGTTTTCGATCACGATCGTGCGGGTGGTCGTCGCTTTGGCGCCGTTGCTGTCGGTCACCTGCAGCCCGACCGTCCGGGTCCCGGGTTTGGCGTAGGCAGCGCTGGTAGTCGCTTTGCCGAAGCCGGCGGTCTCATAGGTCCCGTTGCCGTCGAGGTCCCAGGTGTATTCGACGATCGTGCCGTCGGGGTCGCTGGAGGCGCTGCCGTTGAAGGCGATCTGGGTGCCGGTTGGGGCCGCGCTCGGAGTGGCGGTGAACGAGGCGGACGGGGCGCGGTTCTGGGCGGTGACGGTTCGGGTCGTGGTCGTCGTGGCACCGCCGTTGTCGGTCACCCGCAAGCCAACCGTGCGGGTACCCGGAGTCGCGTAGGTGGTGGTGGCGGTTGCCGCCGTCCCGGTGTTGGTCTCGTAGGTCCCGTTGCCGTCGAGGTCCCATTCGTATTTGGCGATCGTGCCGTCGGGATCGTTCGAGGCAGAGGCATTGAAGCTGACCGTGGTGCCGGTCGGGGCAGCTTCCGGCGTCGCCGTGAAGGAGGCGGTCGGTGCGACGTTCTGAATCGTCAAAGCTTTGGTCGCCGTGGTGGTCGCGCCCTGGTTATCGGTTAGCCGCAGACCGATCGTCCGCGACCCCACGGTGGCGTAGCTGCTGCTGGTGGCCGGCGTCGTGCCGGTATCCGTCTCATAGGTGCCGTTGCCGTCGAGGTCCCACTCGTATTTGGCGATCGTGCCGTCGCTGTCTTTAGAGGCGCTTGCATCGAAATTGACGGTGGCCCCGACCGAGGCGGGGTTCGGCGCGGCGGTGAAGGAGGCCGAGGGCGGGCTGTTCTGGATCGTCACCGTGCGCGTCGCTTTCGCGATCGCCCCCTTGTTGTCGGTCACCTTGAGGCCGATCTGGCGATCGCCGGCGGTGGCGTAGGTGCGGCTGACCGTAGCCGAGGTGCCGGTGCTGGTCTCGTAGGTGCCGTTGCCGTCGAGGTCCCATTCGTATTTGGCGATCGTGCCGTCGGGGTCTTTCGAGGCGCCGGCGTTGAAGCTGACCGTGGCGTTGGTGAAAGACGGGTTCGGCGTCGCGGTGAACGAGGCTTCCGGCGCCGCGTTGGGAACCGAGAGTTCGAACTGTTTGCCGACTTCCGCCGCGCTCAGAGCGCGGCCGTAGAGCGCCACCTCGTCGAGGTCGCCCGCACCGAAGAGGCCGCTGCCGTTGCGAGACATGAACGAGAGGTTCGAATCGGCGAACGCCGGTGCGCCGGTGCCGCTCTCGACCTTCGTGTACGGAACCGGTTGGCCGTCGACATAGGGGATGACCTGTTCGGAGGCCGACGCCTGCGTGTCGAGCACGAAGGCGTAGTGGTGCCAGGCTCCGGCCGAGGGCCGGGCGAAGACCGAGACGTTGCGGGAGGGGCCGATCCCGATCCCGACGGCGAAGCTGCCGTAGCTGCTGTTCGGGTCTACGAGGAACCCTCCCGGAACGCTGTTGAAGTTTTCGGTCAGCTCCATCGCCAGTTCGTCTTCGTTTTTCCAAGCGCTCCACTTCAGCCAGAACTCGACCGTGACCGCGGTCTTCCCGCCTAGCTGGACCGGGGCGGTCGCCGCGTCGTTGATCCCGTCGAAGCGGACGGCGGTGTTGGTGTCGCCGGCGAGGGCCCCGGGGACCCCGAGGACGGGTTCGCCGCTGGCAGTGGCGGTGTTGGGTCCGGCGCTATCGAGCAGGGCCGGGCCGACTGCCTCGCCCAGGCGCCAGTAGTCGAGGATGCCCGCGGTTCCGAGCTGGCCTTCGGGGTAGCTCGGCTGTTTGACTTCTTCTTCGGAGCCGGCTTCGCCTTCGACGGTCAGGGTCCGCACCGCGCTACCGGTGCCGCCTTTGTCGTCGGTCACCCGCAGGTGGACGTTGACTGCTCCCGGGTTCGCGTAGGCACGGCTCGCGGTCGGGGTCACCCCGGTGTCGGTCTCGTAGCTGCCGTTGCCGTCGAGATCCCATTCGTATTTGGCGATCGTGCCGTCGGCGTCTTTGGAGGCGGAGGCGTCGAAGCTGACCGTTTCGCCGACTTTGGCCGTGGCCGGGCCCTGGAAGCTGGCCGTCGGGCGTTTGTTGGCGCTTTCGCTGTTGAAGTGTTCGCTCACCGTGGCGGCGCTGAGGGCGCGTTCGTAGATCGCCACCTCATCGAGATCGCCGGCGCCGTTCAGTGCATTGGCCGCACGGGACATGAAGTAGAGGTTCGATTTGGCGAAGCTGGTGCCGGTGCCGCTGTCGGCCTTGGTGTAGGTGACAGGTTTGCCGTCGACGTAGGGGGTGATCTGTTCCGCCGCCGGCGCTGCGGCGTCGATCACCAGGGCGTAGTGGTGCCAGGCGCCGGCCGTCGGCCGAGTGAAGAAGACGCTGTTGCGGGAGGCGCCGTTGCCGATCCCGACCCCGAAGGTGCCGCCGAACTGGGGAGCATTCGGGTCGACCAGGAAGCCGCCGGCGTTTTCGTTGAAGTTGCCGGTGAACTCCATCGCCAGCTTGTCGTCGTTGGCGTAGGCGTTCCATTTCAGCCAGAACTCGACCGTGATCGCGGTCTTCCCGGCGAGGTCGACCGGCGCCGTCGCGGCGTCATCGATCCCGTCGAAGCGGGCGGCCTTGTCGCTGTCGTGGGGGACGCCGCCGGTGACCCCGAGGGTTGGGCCGCCGCTGGTGGTCGCGGTGCTGGTGCCGACGAGGTCGGCAAAGCTGGTGCCCGAGGTCTCATCGAGGCGCCAGTAGTGAGCGAGGCCCGGGGTGTCGAGGACGGTCGGGCTGTAGTTGCTGACGATTTCTTCTTCGGGCGGGTTTTCGCCTTCGATCGTGAGCGTCCGGGTGGTGGTGCCGATGCCGCCCTGGTTGTCGGTAACCCGCAGGCCGACCACGACCTGGCCGCCGGTCGGGTACGAGCGGCTCGCGGTCGGCGTCGTGCCGCTGCTGGTCTCGAAGCTGCCGTTGCCGTCGAGATCCCATTCGTAAGTGGTGATCGTGCCGTCGGGATCGCTCGAGGCGGAGGCGTCGAAGCCGACCGTTTCTCCCGCTTTCGCGGTCAGCGGCGCGGTGAAGCTGGCTTTCGGCCGCTTGTTCGCGGTTTCGCTGTTGAAGTGTTCGTCGATCGTTTCGGCGTCGAGGGCGCGGTCGTAGACGGCAACCTCGTCGAGATCGCCGTTGCCGAAGTAACCGCTTGCCGCCCGCGACATGAAGTTGAGCGTCGATTTGGCGAAGTTGCCGCCGCCGGTGCCGGAGTCGAGCTTGGTGTAGGTGACCGGTTTGCCATCGACGTAGGGGGTGATCTGCTGCGCCGCCGGCGCCGCCGTGTCGAGCACGAAGGCGTAGTGGTGCCAGGCCCCGGCTGAGGGCCGGGCGAAGAAGACGTTGTTGCGGGAGCCGCCGAGGCCGAGGCCGACCCCGAAGGTGCCGCCGAGCTGCGGCGCGTTCGGGTCGACGAGGAAGCCGCCGGCATTTTCGTTGAAGTTTTTCGTCAGCTCCAGCGCCATCCGGTCATCGTTGGCGTAGGCGTCCCATTTCATCCAGAACTCGACCGTCACCGCGTGGGTGCCGGAGAGGTCGATTTCGGCCGCGGCAGCGTCGTTGACGCCATCGAAGCTGGCGGCTTTGTCGGAGTCGTTGGGGACGCCGCCGGCGACGCCGAGCGTCGGTTCGCCGAAGGTGGTCGCGCTGCTGCCGCCGACTTTGTCGGCGAAGCTGGCTCCGGAGGTCTCGTTCATCCGCCAGTAGTGGGCGAGGCCGGGGGTGCTGAGGACGGTCGGGCTGTAGTTGCTGACACCGTTGCTGACAACGGTGATCGTCGTCGCCGCGGTCGCGGTCTTGCCGCCATTGTCGGTGACCCGGACTTTGGCTTCGATTTCGCCAGCGCCGGAGTAGACGCGAGTCGCGCTCGGCGTCGTCCCGGTAGCGGTCTCGAAAGTGCCGTTGCCGTCGAGGTCCCATTCGTATTTGGCGATCGTGCCGTCGGGGTCGGTGGACCCGGCGGCGCTGAAGGTGACGGTTTCACCGACTATCGGCGAGTTCGGGGTGGCGAGGATCGCTGCCGTCGGCGGCTGGTTGTTGATCACCGTCAGGGTGCGGACGGCAAGGTCCGTGCCGCCGCCGTTGTCGGTCACCCGGAGGCGGACGTTGATTTCACCCTCGCTGGCATAGCTACGGGTGGTTTTCGGGTTGCTTCCCGAGTTGGTCTCGAAGCTGCCGTTGCCATCGAGGTCCCATTCGTATTTGGCAATGGTCCCGTCGGGGTCGGTCGAGGCGGAGGCGTCGAAGGTGACCTGGGTGTTGGTTTTGACCGGGTTCGGCGTCGCCGTGAAGCTGCCGTTGGGAGCGCGGTTGGTGCCGCCGGGATCGAGGGTGATCCCTTCCGGCGTTTCCGGCTGGGCGCCCATGTCGGAAAGGACGTTGTAGGTGGCCTGTTCGATCCGGTCGTCGGCTTCGTCGCCCAAGCCCCTGGCCCACTGCATGGTGCCGCTGGCGAACACCTGAGCGCCGCTCGGCGCCGTGTACCTGACGGCGTTGACGGTTCCCGGCTGGCCGGGGGGTGGGGTGTTATTGCGCAGCCGGCCCTCGTCCTGAATCCAGGAGTTGTCGGAGGCGGTCTGGACGTTGCTGGAGGTGAGCCGGACCACTTCCGCCGGCTCGCGCGAGGCATACTGCGCCTGGGTCGGGATCGCGTCCCACTCCCAGCCGACCAGCCGTTCGCCGATTGAAGTGTTCGTGTTTTCCGAGATCCCGGTGTTGCGCCAGGTCCGGTCGGCGGCGTATTCGTCGTTGGCGTTGCCCGCGGGGATCGTCAGCGGGAAGTTCTTGGCGTCGTTGTCGCCCACATACATGACTCCGAAGAGCTGGTTCTCGGGCATGTCGGGACCGACCCGGCCGCCGGCCGGCGCCGAGGGGTCGCCGGGGGGCGCGCCGTTGTCGCGGAAGGTCGTAGACGAGTTCTGCGGGTTGTCGTCGGCGGTGCCGGCTTTGCCGTCGAGCCCGAGGGCGTCGTCGGCGGTCCCTTTAATCCCGTCGGGACCCCAGTCGTTGTCGCTGACGGTGCCATTGCCTTCGGTGCCGCTGCCCTGGACGGTCTTGTAACAGACGAGGGTGCGGTTGCTGTCCTCGTAGCGCACCTTCCAGTAAGCCGTGTTGGCGCTGAAGGAGGCGATGTTGACGCCGAGGTCCCGGGCTTTGAGGAAGCCGTCGAACTGCGGCAGCGACCAGTACTCGGAATGGCCGGAGACGACGACGGTGTCGTGCTGGCGCAGCTGCGCCGGTTCGTTGTGGACCTGGACGTCATCGGTGTAGGAAACGTCGTAGCCCTGCTTCTCGAGCCAGAAGAGGAGTTCGAAGTCCGGGCCGAGGAACCAGTTCATTTCCGCGCCGGCCTGCGCGTAGGGCCGGTTGAAGGAGACCTTGACCGCGCGGTCGGTGCCGGATGCGGTGTTCGGGCCTTCGTAGCCCCAGTAGAGCGACTTGCCGCCGAACAGGTTGTAGGCCTGGTAGGTGGCGTCGGGAAGGACGTAGAGCAGCTTCGACGGAACCGTTCGTTTGTCGTCGCGGACGGTGAAGACGACCGCGGTCTGATCGCCGGTCGAGGCGGTCAGCTTCGCCAGGTAGATGCCCGAGGCCGGGAGGGCGCTGCCGGGGATCGTGTAGGTCGGCGCCCAGTTGCCACAGTCGACCAGACCCGTCGTGTTGTCCATCGCTTTGCAGGTGTAGTCGTTGTTGATCGCGACGTTGGAAGCGCTGTTGACGAGGCGTCCACCGGTCCCCTGGTAGTAGCCCATCCGGTAGACCTGGATATTGACCGTCCGGGTCGGTGAGACCGGGCCGTTGCGGCCGATCTTCAGGACCACGCTTTCGCCCAGATTGACGCTCGACTGAGTGGTGAAGCCGCCGAGGTTTTTGCTGTATTCGTTGATCTGCCAGCTCGTGGTGCCGGTTTTGCACTGGTTCTCGTTGAGGACCGGATTCGCGTTCGGGCAGGTCACCGCGCTCGCGCCCGACGGGGCGAGGAAGACGGCGGCGAGGAGGAACAGGCCGAGGGCGCAGGAAATGGTTTTACGCACAGTCCAATTCTCCCAGCGCAGGGCGGGGCGAAAGTTCCAAAAACGGCCAGAGCTGGGGGTCATCGACTCAGGTTCCTCCTACGGCCCGTTCGGCCGTACGGCGTACCCAGGGCACGCCGATCGTGTTGGTGGGGACTGGTAGAACGCGTCGCGTCAGCTGCGCGAGGTCGCTCCATACGGTTGGGAAAAGGCTGCGCAGGGCGGTGAGGTAGACGGCGGCGCCGAGCAGCCCGACGGTCGCCAGGAAGACGAAGACCGGCGTGCCGGCCCCGCGCATCAACCCGGCGGCCGGCAGCGCCACGCCGAGCAGCAGAAGGCTGCCGGCGACGGCGGGGAGGAGGTCGGTGACGAGGCGCCGGATCGGGATCGCCAGCACCCGGCGGAAGAGCACCCCGTAGACGGAGAGGAGCAGGAAGACGTGGACGCCGACTACCCCGAAGGCGAGTGCGATGGTGCCGTGAGGGGCGGCGAGCCAGGCGACCGCCACGTAGAGCGCGAGCAGGATCACGTTGAAGACGAAGAGCGCCCGCGGCTTGCCGGCCGCGAGCATGATCTGCGGGTAGCCGGTGAGGACGGCGGCGATCATCCCGGCGACGCAGAGGATCTGGACCGGGCCGACGGCCGGCGCCCAGCGCTCGCCGAAGAGCCAGGGGACGAGCTCGGGGGCGACGACGATCAGCAGGGTCAGCAGCGGCAGCAGGACCGCGGCGTGGATCCGGGTCGCCCGCTCGTGGAAGCGGCGCAGCTGGTCGAGGTCCTTGGTCCGCGAGTAGACCGGGAAGGCCAGCCGGATCATGATCCCGCTGATCTTTTCCTGGTAGATCACCCCGAGCTGGAAGGCGCGCCAGAAGATGCCGACCTGGGCTGCGCTGAGCCGCGCCGCGGCGACCGCTAGGGTCGAGTTGGTGATCGCGACGTAGGTGAGCCCCGCTCCCGAGGCGGGGATCCCGAACGCCAGCACCTCACGCAGCGCCCCCCGGTGCCAGAGCGGGGGCGGGGGCGGCGCCGCGATCAGCAGCAGCACGGTCGTCACCAGCGAGCCGCAGAGGGCGCCGAGGACGATCGCCGGCGCGTCGAGGCCGGACCCGGCCGCGAGGGCGACGGCGGCCGCGGCGCCGGCGCCAAGCGAGGCCATTTCGATCAGGCTGACCCGACGGAAGTCGAGCCGGCGCCAGAGCAGGCTGCGGGAGACGGCGCCGATCCCGGCGAGCAGGAAGACCGGGGAGATCATCACCAGCAGCCGGGCCGGCCCCTCGCCGAAGAGCGGTTCGCCGACCGGCCGGGCGAGCAGGACGGTGACCGCGGTGAAGGCGGCGCCGGTGAGGATGCTTGCGAGCATCGCCGCCTCGCCGTGGGCGCGCTCGATCGTCTTGCGCTGGACGAGGGCGCTGCCGAAGCCCTCGAAGGTGAAAATCACCGCCAGCGGCACGAGGATCAGCGGCACCACCGCTTCGCCGAACCCCGCAGGCGGAATTAGGCGGGCGAGGGCCACCGCGGCGGCAAAGGTGACGATCTCGATCGCGATCCGACCGGCCGTCGTCCAGCGCACGCCGCTGACCGCGGCCTGCTTGAGCTCGTCCTGGGACATCTCCTCCTGGGTGGAGTCGGGGTGCCTCACGCAGGACCAACGGCTCGCGAGGCAGGCGACTTGCGCCGCCTGGCGGCGACTTTCGGCGCAAGCCGGGGGCCGTCACCGCCGTTTTCTTCACGGATGGCCGCTACGCACGCGATCTACACCTTCGACGACATGACCTGGGCGGCCGCCCAGCGGCGGGGGATGTGCTTCCCGCAGGATCAGTTGGTGCTGGCCCTGCTGCGCGATCCGGCGATCGAGCGGCTGCTGATCTGCGACCGCCCCCGCAGCGCCGCTGTCAAGGCCGTCAAGGACCTGGTCGAGCGGCCGGCCCGGTTCGAGAACAGCGAGCGGGCGCGGCTCTGGCAGCCGCTGCGCCTGCGGCGCCAGGACCCGAGCGGGGTGGAGGCCCTGCGCCGCACCTATGCCGCCTACGACCGCCGCCTCCGTCGCGTCGCCGAGCGCGCCGGCCTCGAGCGCCCAGCGATCATCACCTCGCAGCCGCTGCTGGCCGGCTTCGCCGAGCTCGAGTGGGCCGGCCCGGTAACTCTCTACGCGAGCGACGACCTCTCCGCACACCGCGACTACCAGCGCTGGCGGGAGGGACTGCAGACCGCCTACCGCGAGGTTGCCGAACGCGGCCGCCGAGTCTGCGCGGTCAGCACCGCGATCCTCGAGCGGATCGAACCCCGGGGGCCGAGCGCGGTGGTGCCGAACGGGGTCGACCCTCGACTTTGGGTTGAGCCTGAGCCTGCGCCTAGCTGGTTCGGCGAGCTGCCGGGCCCGCGGCTCCTCTACGTCGGGACCTTGGACGACCGCCTTGATGTTGAAGCGCTCCGATCGGTGGCCCGGTCATGGCCCAACGGCTCGGTTGTACTGGTCGGGCCGCTGGTGGACCGCGCGCACCTCGCTCCGGCTCTGTCCGAGCCCAACGTGCACCTGCATCCAGCCGTCCCCCGTGAGCAGGTTGCCGCCCTCGCCCACACCGCCGACGCCTGCCTCGTCCCGCACCGCCAGACCCCCCTGACCGAAGCGATGAGCCCGCTGAAGCTCTACGAGTACCTCGCCTCCGGCACCCCAACCGTCGCCACCGACCTCGAGCCCGTCCGCCGCGTCGACGGCCCCGTCCACCGTGTGCCCTCCGGCGGTGACTTCGCCGGCGCGGTAAGGGAGGCTCTCTCTAAGGGCCGCACCCCCGAGCCCGATCGCCAGCGTTTCATCGCCGAGAACTCCTGGGCGACCAGGACCGCCAGGGCGTTGGAACTCGCGCTTGCCGACGAAACCGCCGAGGTCAGCGCTTCTGTCGCATCCGCGCTTTAGCGCTTACGGTAGGTGCAGCCACCCGGTGTTTACTACGAGGATCTCCTCGTCCGAGGGAAAGTCCACACCTTCTTCGTGAAGTTGAACCAGCAGTGAGAGGCCGGCGATCCCCGACTCATCAGCATGGACCTTGTTCGCCCTAGCCATATCGAGAGCGTCGCTGACAAAGTCCTCACTGACGAAATAGATTTCGCTGCGGCTTCCACATAGATCGGCATCCCGCATCTCACCCACAACCTGTTCGGCCTCTTGGAGGGTAGGACGGTGGTGGGCAAACAGCTTGTCCATCTTGGTCTTGCGGTCATCCGAAGTAGCTCCGTAGAGCTCGAGCCCCTGCAGAGCCCGTTCCCCGCCAAGTAGCCGGCGATCGTTCACATTGTCGACCAGCTCCTCTCTGAGGACAGTCAGAACATTGACAAAGAGGTCGCCGGTTCCAACTGGAATAAAGATGTGTTTAGCGCCGCAATTCAGAATCTCATAAGCAAGCCAGTCATAATAGGTACGACGATTCGGATCGACGAGTTTACGTGAGGTAACGTCAAACCCGCTTTTATTGTCGGTTAGCTGTAGAACATCCTCTGAGTCAAGCAACCTGGGCGATAAATCCTCTTTATATACTTCACAGCCGGCACTTTCGAGACGATCGACTATTGCTGGACGCGTCCGCCGATCAATAAGAACCTTCAGAGGTGGCAAGCCGTAGCAGCGAAGCATGACTTGAATGGCAATTGCAGCGGATCCGTTCGAGATGATCGAGGCAGAGGGTAGGACGGTGGCCTTCGAGTTCGGATCTAGGACGTCTTCGATCAGATCTTTGTAATACACGACAATCTCCCACGCCATACGGTCCTTATGACTGCCCGTGAAGTTGTGACTCTCGTCCTTGATGGTGATCTCGCGGGCTAAAGGAGAAAACCAAATGCGATAGTCCGGGGTGGCAGGAAAGCGCGGAGAAAACGGGGGAAACTCCGGACGTTGGGGGTCGTCCTCGGATGGCACAAAGATTCCCTCATGAAGGTCAGCGAGGTACTTCAGTTCAGGCGTGTGTTTAACCTGGGTCTTGATTGCTGCTGCGTTGGCAGCTGAGCCGTTCTTGCTCGGTTTGCGACTGAACGCAGGACGAAAGCTTCGAGCGGAGCGTTGAGCCGCACGCTGTCGCGCAGGCGAGTCGCCAACGGTGCGCAGCCGATCAATGACGTCGTTGAAGCCAGTTTCCGCCTGAGCGGAGTAGGAGGCGACGTAGATGCTTTCAGTCACGGTCCGCATGAAGCGCATTACCTTCTCGCCGATGTCTCGCATTACGGTGAGGTCGCCACGGAGCTCATCCAACGCTGCTCCGAGCTCCTTGCGCGCACTGATTTCATCCTCGAGCTCGCGACGCTGTTCCCACCAGTAGTCGACAATCTGGATCTGGCCCTTTTTGTCGAAGAGATCGAGATCATCCGGTGAGCTGTTCAAGATGAGGGGCACCGTGCGCTCCCGGTAATGATTGCGCTCCATGTCGTCCTTCATGAACTCCAAGAGCTCGCGCATGCAGTTGAAAGAGCGGAGAAAGTCGGGACTAATTAGATGCAAAACTGCATCATGCTCGCGAACTGACTGCATGAACGTTTTTGGGGAAGCGTAAGGAAGTAAGTCAATCGCGTCCAGCGTCAACGTCACGTCTGACTCAGTGGCGAGTCTGTCGCTGAGCGCGAGTGCCTCAGCTTTATTCTCGTGGCTGTAGGAGAGGAACGCCCGCATCCGATTAGAGTACTCAACGAAAAGTACAGTAAGTAATAGCTATAAACGCTGGGGTTCTTTGTGCAGAGGTTGACCGGAGCAGCAGAGAGAAGGGTGCAGTTCATTTCACGTTTCGGCGACGAGGTGCAGGCAGTCGCCCGCGGCTAGCCGGTCGCTGAGGAAGAGGAGGGGGGCGAGGGCCCAGGCGAGGAGGCGGAAGCCGCGGCCCTCGAAGCGGAGGCGGCCGAGGGTTGCGTATTGGAAGCTGCCGAGGGGGCTCGGGCGCATCGAGGCGGCGGTGATCTCGACCGGGCGCAGTCCGGCGGCTTCGACCAGGATCGAAAGGGAGTTGCGGTCGAAGTGCTGGAGGTGGCGCGGCAGGTCGAGCTGGAACCAGGCCGAGCCGAAAAGGCGGCGGTGCCAGCTGCCGAAGTTCGGGACCGCAATCGCCAGCAGGCCGCCCGGACGCAGCAGGCGCGCGGCCGCGGCGACGGCGCCGGCCGGGTCGTCGATGTGCTCAAGCGAGTGGTTGAAGAGGATCGCGTCGAACTCGCCGTCCTCCCAGGGGGCGTCGGCAAGGGTGCCGGTGACGGCTTCGACCCCGACCGCCCGCGCGTGCTCGGCCGCGGCCGCGGAGGGCTCGATGCCGGCGGCACTCCAGCCGCGGCCGGCGAAGAGCGCGGCCAGGTCTCCGGTCCCGCAGCCGACGTCGAGGAGGCGGCCGGGCGGCCGCTCCCAGACCTTGCGGTAGGGGCCGAAGCGGACGATCGCCTGCCGCTGCAGCGCCCCCAGCCGTTCGCCCAGCGAGCGGCGCTCGCTGACGTTTGGCTCATAGGCGCTGTAACTCTGCGGGTAATAGAGGGCGAACTCCTCCGGGCGCAGCCGCGGGTAGGTGAAGGCGAGGGCGCAGGCGGGGCAGGCGAGCACCGAGAACTGCCCCGGCGCGCCGGTGAGCCGGTCGCGCCCGCGCAGCAGCACCGCCGCCCCCGCGGCGTAGGTTCCGCATCCCGGACACACCGCCTGCTCGGCAGTGGCGGCAGGCTTGTCGGTCAGCGTCGCGGTCATCTCGGCGACTCCGAAGGTCGGTCGTGGGCGAGGACGAAGGCGATCGCCGCGATGAAGCAGAAGAGGTATGGCAGCTGGGGGAAGGAGAGGAAGTCGAGCAGGGCGCCGCTGACCAGCGCCACGCAGATCGCCGCCGCCGCCGCCATCGCCGGCGGCCCCCGGTCGGGGTCGCCGGAGCGGGCGACGCGATGGGCGTTGACGAAGGAGGTGACGATGATCGCCAGGTAGCCGATCAGCCCGAGCAGGCCGACCCCGATCGCCAGGGTCAGGTAGAGGTTGTCGAGAATCCGGTGCTTCTTCTGGTCATAGCTGCCGTAGCCACGGCCGAGCAGCGGGTGGTCGACGACGTCGGGGACGACGGCTTCGTAGTCGCTGACCCGGTCCTGGGTGGTGTTGACCTTGTTCACCGAGCCCGGCGCGAACTGGTCGATGACGCCACCGAGCGCCCCGGGCGCGGTCAGGTGCACCACAGCGACCAGGACCACGGCAAGCGGCGCCAGCCGCATCATCGCCCGCGGCCTGTAGGCGGTGAGTACCGCCACGCAGACAAGCGGCCCGACCATCGCCGTCTTCTTCTGGGTCGCGACCGCGCCGCCGATCAGCAACACCACCATCGCCCCGTAGAGCAGGCGTTGCTGGCGGTCCTCCGCTTTCAGCAGCCAGGTGAAGGCGAACGGAAGCGTCATCGAGAGCATCACCGCCGGGACCAGGGGATGCTCGCCTGGCCCGTAGATCTGGACCCGCCCGATCGAGTCGATCGTGCCGAGCCCGGCAGGGCGTACGTACCCGGGAAACAACGGGCCGATCCAGTCGTGAAAGGGGTTGATCCCGAGCCGGTACTCGAGGATCACCGAGAAGGCGGTGATGCAGGCGAGGAACAGCATCGCCTTGATTAGCCTTGTCACCTCGCTCGCCCGGATGATCGAGGCGCAGAGGGCGAAGAAGACGCCGTAGGTGACGACCAGGGCGAGCTGCTTGGTCGCCAGGTCCATCTCGCCGAGCCGAATCAGCGATTCCCCGCGCAGGACGATGCTGAGGGCGGCGATCGCGGTGAAGGCCCCGAAGGCCCAGTGGACGCCGCTGACCCGGACCCGCCTGGTGCTGCGAGCGGCGCGGATGCTGAGGAACCAGAGGGCGGCAAGCAGCATCAACATCGGCCGGTCGAGCGTCGCGTCGATCGGGCCGCCGAACGGCAGCTTGATGCTGTCGAACGGGACCAGCCACAGCATCGCGACGAAGGCGAAGAGCGCCCAGGGAAGCAGGCGGGTGGTGTTGGGCCAGTCGGCCTCCCGGCTTGCCGAACGCAGCAGCTCACGCGGCGGGCGGCGGGCCGTCCCCAGGGGCTGCCCGATCAGCGGGCGGGACCCGGTCGTCGCCTCCATTAGCGCAGCGGCGTCGTTGCGTGCTGGGCTTCGGGCTCTTCTTTGGCCAGCCGCGGCTCGAAGCCGGGCTCAGGATTGTGAACCGGCTGAACCGGCGCGGGCTTGCGCCGCGGGGGCCCGGGCTGGCGCCTCGCCGCCGCAGGCTCGCGCGGCTCAGAGGCCGGCGCCGACTTGCGCTGGTCGAGCCGGTTGAGGTCCCGCCAGCGGGCGACGAAGCTCGGCACCACGAGGATCGCCGCGCAGCCGAGGCCGAAGACGAGCAGGAAGGCAAGCACCATCAGGATCAGGTTGTTGGAGCCGCCGAGGGTGCCCCCCTCGGGCTCGCCGAGCTGGCGGACGATGACTCCCTGGCGGACCGGCTTGCCGTCGGTCCGCAGATCCTGGACGTATTCCTTCAGGGTCGCGAAGGAGGCGCTGGCGAGGGCGACGGCGCGCTCGGAGGTCGGCGCCTGGGCGGAGACGGTGAGGATCGGCACGCCTTCCTGGGCGGTGAAGACGAGGCGGTTCTGGGCCCCTTCCTGGAGCAGTTCTTCGGCCCGTTCGTCGGAGGGCTGGGAGGCGTAGCTTTCCTGCCCGGTGGCGGGACTGAAGGGTCCGCTGGTCGAGATCGCTTGGGGCGGGATGCCGACGCGTTTGGCGATCGCCGCCCGGGCCGAGAGGCTGCTCAGGTACTGGCCGTAGATTTTCGCCCGCGTCGCCAGCGCGTCGAGGGTCCCGGCTTCGGCGCCGGTAACGAGCGTCGAGCGGGGCGAGTCGATCAGGATCTGGCTCGAGGCGGCCGAGACCGAGAGCGAGCGCTTCGCCAGGCCAGGCGGGTTGAGGTTGATCTGGTATGCGGAGTAGATGCAGGCGAGCAGGGAAAGGGCGAAGACCAAGCCGACCAGCAGCTTGCGCTGCCAGAGCTCGCGGGCGATTTCGACGAAGGCCATCGGACTAGGAACGCACGAAAAACGTAGGAACTTTCGCCAGGTTCGAATCGGCTTCGAATCGGCCTCGCGGGTTTGCGGCCGCGCGCACCCGGCCGCGCAGCTCGCGGGAGACGAAACGGCGGTAGTCCTCGTCCTCGACCCGGCCTTGGCGCAGCAGGGCCGCGCGCAGGTAGCCGTAGAGGAAGGCGAGCCCGGAGAGACCGCGTGGCCGCTGGCAGGCGACCTTCAGCGAGCGCAGCGCCACCCACCAGAACCCGTAGCGGAGGATGTAAGCGCAATGGCCGTGGCGAGCCCTGCCGCGCAGGGCCCCGCCACGGGTGCCGACCGGCCGATGGTGGCGAGCCTGCAGCTCGGGCAGCGAGCGGGTCTCGAAGCCGCGCATGCGGGCGTAGGTCTCGTCGATCGTGTCCCAGCCGAGGCGCTCCTCGATCCCGCCGATCGCCGCGAAGCACTCGCGGCTGTAGAGCTTCAGCGCTCCGCGCACGTGGTTGGCCGGCACCTTGGTCGGACGCCAAGCACCGCCCTCGGACTCGAGCAGGGTGCCGCCGGCGATCCCCAGGTCCGGTTCGGCGGCGAAGCGCCCGAGCAGGCGCTCCAGGTAGTCCGGGGGAAGCTCGACGTCGGCGTCGAGCTTGCCGATGTGGGTGAAACCCTCGAGCTCGACGTCCGCCAGGGCGGCGTTGAAGGCGACTGCCTCCGCCGCAGTGGCCAGCCCGTCTTCGCCATCGCGGTGTTGGCGCGGTGGCGCTTGACGGACCTCGAGGAACGACACCTGCTCGGCCAACCGCGCGAGCAGCTCGGCGGTGCCGTCGGTGGAGCCGTCGTCGACGATCAGCCAGCGCTCGGGGGGGCGGGTCTGCGCCGCCACCGCGCGGACCGTCGCCTCCAGGTGATCGGCCTCGTCGCGAGCCGGGGTGATCAGGAGAACGCGGTGCACCTCAAGCGGCCTTCGCGTGCTCGACCAGGTCGTCGACGAGGTCGAGGTAGCCGCGCCGCTGGCTCCGCCACTCGATCTCGGCGAGCCGCTCGGAGGCCCGCTCGGCGCGGGCAAGGGCGCTCTCGGGCGCCCCGCGGACCCCTTCGATCGCCGCTGCAAAAGACGCCGCGTCCCCCGGTTCGGCAAGCAGGACGTCGTCGCCGAAGTAGCGCTCGATTACCGGCAGCCGCGAGGCGACCACGGGCAGGCCCATGTGCACGTACTCGAGCAACTTGACCGGCAGCAGCAGCTCGGTGAAATCGTCGCGCAGGGTAGGGACTACCCCGAGATCGGCCGCCAGGAGCCGGGCCGGAATCTCCTCTACCGGCGTCGGCCGCGGCGCCACTCGCACGCCCTTCGGAGCGACCTCGGCGGCGATGGCAGCGAGACGGGCCGCCGCCTCTGCGTCGGATCCGAGGACCTCGAGGCTGACTTCGCGGCTGCGCTGGCGCAGCATCCCCACCGCCTCGACCAGCGTCTCGACCCCGAAGCGGCCCGCCAGCCCGCCGTGGTAGACGACCCGCAGCTCGCCGTCCGCCGGGGGAGCGACAGGCGCCCGCCGCTCGCCGAAGACCCGCTCGTCGGGCGTGTTCATCACCACCTGCGTGCGAGCGGCCGCGATCCCGCGCTGGGCGAGGAGGTCGCGGGCCTCCGGGGTGACGAAGACGTGGCCGTCGGCGAAGCTGGCGCTGACCCGCTCCTCGGCCCGGACCAGCCGCACCAGCGGGTGGCCGGAGGAGCGGTCGAAGAGGGTTGCGAAGAGCTCGGGGAAGGTGTCGTGGAAGTTGAGGACGATCGGCGTGCCCCGCAGCTTCGGTCGCCAGGCGGTGAAGACGAGCGCGTCGGGCATGTTGTGGATCTCGATCAGGTCGAAGGGCTCCTCGCGGTCGAGGGCGCTGACCTTGCGGGTGGCGCCGGCGAAGAAGCGCGTGTTGCCGCTGAGGTAGGCCCGGGCGCCGCCGCGCGGCTTCTCGGCCGCGGCCCGGTGGAGGTTGATCTGGCCGGCGCCGACCCGGATCTCCTCGTCATCGCTGAGGCAGACGCACTCGACCCGGTCACCCCGTTCCGCCAGCGCCCGGGCCTGCCGCTGGATCCGGGAGTCGACGACGAAGTCCGAGTAGTGGACCATGCAGATCCGCAGCCCCCCGCGGCGGTCGGCGGGTCTGACGTCAGTTGCCTGCGGCGCCTTCAAAGTCCTTCACCGCCGCCGCGATCTCGGCGACCTGCCAGTCCTCGATCGCCGGGAAGATCGGCAGCGAGCAGTTTTCGCCGGCCAGGCGCTCCGCCACCGGCAGGCTGCCGCGCCCGAGGCTGAGCTCGGCGTAGGCGGGCTGCAGGTGGATCGGGGTCGGGTAGTGGATGGCGCTGGCGATCCCGCGGGCGTCGAGGTGGTCGCGCAGGGAATCGCGATCGTTCGAGCGGACGACGTAGAGGTGGAAGACGCAGTCTCCCTCGGGCGAGACCGGCGCCGGTAGCCCGAGCTCGCCGCCGGCGAGTTCGGAGCTCAGCTGGGCGGCCGCGTCGCGGCGGCGCTGGTTCCACTCGCCGAGGTGACGGAGCTTGACGCTGAGGATCGCTGCCTGGAGGGTGTCGAGGCGGTGCGTTCCCGTAGCCATCTCGTGGTGGTGCCGCGTACCCTCGCCGTGCGAGCGCAGCAGGCGGACCTTGGCGCTCAGCTCCGCATCGTTGGAGACGAAGGCGCCGCCGTCGCCCCAGCCGCCGAGGTTCTTGGTCGGGTAGAAGCTGAAGCAGCCGGCGTCGCCCAGCGAGCCGACCGGTCGGCCGCGGTAGAGGGCGCCGTGGGCCTGGCAGGCGTCCTCGACCACGGCGATCCCGCGACCGCGGCAGAGCTCGAGGATCGGGTCCATCTCGACCGTGCGGCCGAACAGGTGCACGGGGATCACGCAGCGGGTCCGCGGCGTCAGCGCGGCGGCGACGATGTCCGCCGTGATCAGAGCCGTCTCCTCGTCAACGTCGACGATCACCGGGGTGGCGCCGACGGTGCTGACCGCCTCGGCGGTGGCGATGAAGCTGTAGGTGGGGACGATCACCTCGTCGCCGGGGCCGATCCCGAGGCCACGCAGTGCCAGCTCCAGCGCCGCCGTTCCCGAGGAGACGCCGATCGCGTGCTCGGTCCCGCAGAACTCGGCGAAGGCCTCCTCGAACCGTTCGAGTTCCGGGCCGAGGGTGAATGCGGATTCCCTGGCGATTCGCTCGACGGTCTCCATCAACTCGGCGAACAGCTCCGGATGGGCGCTGTCGAGGCGGATGAAAGGCACCAGCTTGCCGTCGGTCGCCGCCAGCGGCAGCGCGGTCCCTACTCCTGCAACAACACTCATCTATGACTCCCGTTCAACTCGAGGAAGAGCGCCGCGGCCTCCCGGCGCGAGCTCACTCCGAACTTGGCAAAGGCTGAGGAGAGATGACTCTTCACCGTGCTTTCGGAGAGGAAGAGCTCCTCTGCGATCTGCGCGTTGGTGAGTCCCTCGGTGACGTGGGTGAGGACCTGACGCTCCCGGTGGGAGAGCGCCGGCCGCTGGACGGTGGCCCGCAGCTCGCGGGGCACCACCGCTTGGCCGGAGCCGACGGCGCTGACGGTCACCGCCAGGGTCGACTCGATCAAGGGCTCGAAGACGATCGCATCGGCACCGGCGTCGAGGCCGCGGCGGACCCCGGTGCCGGTGGCGGTGGGGGAGATGGCGACGATCGCCACCCCCTGGACTTCGCGGCGGACCCAGCGCAGGGTCGCCATCTCCGCCGGTCGGTCGAGGTCGCAGACGAGCAGGGCGATCGCGCTGGCCTCGAGGCCGAGGTCGATCAGCTCCCGGGGGGCGTTGGCGAAGAGCAGGGGGGTGTCCGCTTCTGGGCGCTCCAGCGCCTTCGTGATCCGGTGGCGAAGTGGTGCCGAATCGGCACCGAGCACCACGCACAGCAGATCCGAGGAAGCGTGAATCTCCCCAGTGGGTTCGGTTAGGACGGCCACGGATCACAAACGGAAGAAGGTGTCGAAAGCTTGCGGCCCGCGCGGGCGTTGACGTGACGATGGGCGAGAACGAACCGGTACCCCCTGCGAACGAGGCTTCTTATCGTCTGCTGGACGACGTGGCCTTCGGCGAGGGTGTGGTCGTCCACTCCTTCACCAACCTCTACGGCTGCAGCGTCGGACCGGGCACCCGGATCGGGACCTTCGTCGAGGTGCAGCGCGGGGCGGCGATCGGCGCCGCCTGCAAGATCCAGAGCCACACCTTCATCTGCGAGGGGGTCCGGATCGAGGACGAGGTGTTCGTCGGCCACGGCGTCGTCTTCGTCAACGACAAGCACCCGCGGGCGACGAACGCCGACGGCGGGCTGCAGGGCGAGGCGGACTGGGAGCTGCTGCCGACGGTGGTTGAGCGGGGCGCCAGCATCGGTTCAGGGGTGACCGTCCTCGGCGGTGTGCAAATCGGCGCCGGAGCGACGGTCGGCGCTGGTGCCGTAGTGACCAGGGACGTCGAGCCCGGAGCCACCGTGGCCGGCAACCCGGCACGGCCGCTGCGCAGCGGCCAGCCGAACTCAGCGCCAGTGCTGCAGTAGGTCCCCCTCGGGGACCTCGCGAACCGCCCGCGCCGGCACCCCCATCACGGTCGTACGGGGAGCGACGTCGGCGGTCACGACGGCGCCGGCCGCCACGAAAGCCTCCTCACCGATCTCGACCCCCGGGCAGATCGTCGACCCTCCGCCGACCCGGCAGGCCCGTCGCAGCAGCGGCCCTTCGAACTCGAACTCCGGCCCATGCCGGTCCATCGTGTTGTCATTCGTCAGCGTCACCCCCGGCCCGACGAACACGTCGTCCTCGATCCGCGTCCCGCCGGTGATGTAGCAGCGGGTCTGAATGCTGACCCGGTCGCCGATCACAACCTCGGGATCGACCGACACATAGCTGCCGACCGTCGAGCCAGCGCCGATTCGAGCGCCATCCCGAACCTGCGCATGATCCCCAACCCGAGCCCCATCCCCGATCCGAACCCCCGAGTGGATGACCGCATGCCCCCCGATCAGAACCCCCGCGCCGATCTCCACGTCCTCGCCAAGCAAGAGCCCGGGTGCAAGGTTGGAAGGACGAAGGATGGGGCCGGTCATCGCGGCGAGATCGTAACCACTCCGAACTTCACCTCGCTATAGCGAGGACAATCGCGGAGGCTCGCTCCTCGCCCCGCAAGCTCCGCCCCTGCCGCCACGTTTATCCCTCGTGCACGACGTCTGCGCCGTCATCGTCTCTCACAACGGCAAGGAGTGGCTCGACGCTGCGCTCGGCAGCCTGTACGGGAGCGCCGGTGGGCTCGACCTCGACGTGGTGGTAGTTGACAACGGCAGCGATGGCTCGGCGGCCTATGTCGAGGAGCGCTTCCCGGCGGCCCGCACGATCACCTGCGCGAACCGGGGGTTCGGGGCCGCCAACAACGTCGGGGTGGCGACGGCGGACGCTCGCTACGTGCTCTTCCTCAACCCCGACACGGAATTCCTCAGCGGCAGCCTCGCCGACCTGACCGCGGTCCTCGACCGGCGCCCCAGCGTCGGGCTGGTCGGAGTTCGCCAGCTCGGCGGCAGGGGGCAGCTCGCTTCGAGCATCCGTCGCTTTCCCTCCACCGCCAACATGCTCGCCGAAGCTCTGGCGGTCGAGAGAGTGCCGATGCTCCGGCGCCACTTCGGCGAGCGCGTCCTCGACCCGGCGGCCTACGGCCGCGAAACGCCCTGCGACTGGACCTCCGGCTCGTTCATGCTCGTGCGCAGGGAGGCGCTTCAGGGCTGCGGCGGCTTCGACGAGCGCTTCTTTCTCTTTTCCGAGGAGACCGACCTTTGCTGGCGCCTGCGGCGAGCCGGCTGGGGGATCGTCCACCTGCCGCTGGTGACGATCCGCCACTTCGAGAGCGAGAGGTCGGCGAGCCCGCGGATGGAAGCGCAGTCCGCCTTCGCCCGCCTCCAGTTTGCTCGCAAGCACTTCAGCCGCTTCTCGCCCTACCGTTGGGCGATGGCGCTCCGCTACGCCCTGCGGGCGGGGGTCCCGTCGCTCCGCGGCGGGGACCGGCGCCGGCGAGAAGCGGGCCGCGCCGCCCTCGTCGCCGTCCTCGACGAAGCGCCGCCGTTCACGGTCCCGGCCCCGCCGGTCCCTCAGGCGACGATTGTCAGCGCGGCCGGAACCGCGCGCAGCTCGATCCGGTCGCGCTCGCCGATGTAGTCGCCGTCGACCTGGATCGGCAGCGGGCGGAAGATGCCCTGCTTGTCTTTGGAGACCGTTTCGACGACCGCGTGGCCGACGTCGTCGAAGTGGGCGACCTGCTTATGGCGGGCGGCCGGGTTCTTCTCGCTGAAGAGGCGGTTGATCAGGGTCGGCATGTCGCGCTGGGCGGCCCGCTTCAGCACCGCCATCGAGAGGGTGCCGTCGTCGATCGCGATCCCCTCGCAGACCCGGATTGGCCGACTGGCGAAGTAGGTGAACGGGTCGGAGTTCTGGACGATCGTGGTCACGCCCTCGACCGGCTCGGACCCGTCGATCGTGGTCCGCATCCGCACCGGATTGAGGAGATATTTGCGATAGAAGCTCGAGACCCCGGCCCATGAGTAGTAGTAGGGCCCGGCGTTCCCCTTCATCGTCGGGTTGCGGTCGACCCGTTTGACCACCGAGGCGTCGATCCCGGCGCCGCAGGCGAAGACGAAGTAGCGGTCGTCGACCATCCCCAGGTCGATCCTCCGCGGCTGCCAGTCATCGGCGAGCGAGAGCAGGTGCTCCGTCGCGTCAACCACGTCGTTCGGCATACCCAGCGTCCGCGCGACCACGTTGGTCGAGCCCCCCGGCAGCACCGCCACCGGCATCTCGGTCCCGGCGACCCCGTTGACGACCTCGTTCAGCGTCCCGTCCCCACCGAAAGCGACAACGACGTCATAACCCCCGTCCAGCGCCTCTCGCCCGATCTCCGTCGCATGGTTCTGCGCCTGAGTAGAGACCGCTTCCACCTCAAACCGCCCCTGTAGCGCATAGACCACCAAATTTTTCAGCCGATCCGAAACGGTGGTCGCGTACGGATTGACAATCAGCAGCATCCGCTTCTTAGCGGGCTTACGGCGGCGAAGAGACCGAATCTGCGCAGTCACGGACGCGCAAGCCTAATGCCGGTGCGCTTCGCCTAGGCTGCCGCCGATGATCGACCGACGGGAGCTGGGTGCGATCTTTCTCGGCGGGGCGTTGGGGGCGCTGGTGCGGGCCGGGTTGGGGGAAGCGTTGCCGGACCCGGGGGTGGGTTGGCCGTGGGCGACTTTCCTAGTGAATGTGGTCGGGGCGGCTCTGCTCGGTTACTGGTTCACCGTTCTGCCGCACACGCAGTACCGGCGGCCACTGCTTACGACTGGGTTCTGCGGGGCGCTGACTACGTTTTCGACGGTTCAGGTCGAGCTGGTGGAGATGATCGATGCCGGCAGGGTGCCGCTTGCGTGCGCCTATCTCGCGGTCAGCGTCGCGGCCGGTCTGCTCGGGGCGCAGGCGGCGACTTCCTTCGCGTGGCGGACGGAGGCGGCGTGAGCTGGGTGGCTTGGGTAGGTGTCGCCGTGGTCGGTGGGTTTGGGTCGCTGGCGCGGTTCGGTTTGACGCTGTTCGTCACCGATCGGCTGCATCCGCATCTGCCGGAGGGGACGCTGCTCGTCAACGTCAGCGGCGCCTTCCTGCTCGGACTGTTGGCGGGGGCCTCGGTCGAGGGAGACGCGCGGTTGATTCTCGGCGCCGGGTTGCTCGGCTCCTACACGACCTTCTCGACCTGGATGGTGGAGACGCAGCGGATCGAGGAGGCGGGAAAACGAAGGATCGCGGTCGCAAACATCGTCCTCAGCGTCGTCCTCGGCCTAACCGCTGCCGCGCTCGGCCACGCGATCGGCGCTCAGCTCTAGGGCGTGTCGCTTTTGTGGCCATATGGGCCACTAAGGCGACATTAGGTCGCTTCGTAGCGAATCACTGAGCCCTCGGCGACTTCGCGCACCCGCCCCTCGTTGACCAGCAGGTCGGCGTGGCCGATCACCTCGGAGAGGGTGAGGAAGGCTTGGGTGACGGCGACGTTGCCCCAGAGCGCCTGCGCCAGCTCGTAGGCGTTGCGCGGCTGCTGGGCGATCAGCTTGTAGATCTTCTCCTTGCGGCGGTCGTAGCCGGCCATGCGGGAGTCGATCAGCTCGGCGTGTTCGGTGATCGGCTCGCCGTGGCCGGGGAGGACGATCTCGGCCGGCATCTCGCGGGTCTTCTGCAGCGACTCGATGTAGGTGACGAGCGCCTGGGTGCGCTTGTCGCTGCCGTCGAGCGGGCGAGTGATCAGGGGGTTGGAGGAGATCTTCGGCAGCAGGTGGTCGGCGGCGATCAGGATCTGCCGCTCCTCGTCCCAGAAGACGGTGTCCGAAGGGCTGTGCCCGGGGCGATGGAGGATCTGCAGGCTCCGATCGCGCAAGGCCAGCGTGCCGCCGTCCTTCAGCGGCTGCGTCACCGCTACGTGCGACCCCCAGCCGCGGAAGCTGCGCGAGACGCTGCGCAGCGCCACGGTCACGTCCTCGGGAATGCCGTTGCGCAGCATCACCTCGACCGCGAACTCGTCCTCGGCCTCGGCGTCCTTGTCGAAGGCCGCCAGCCGCTCGGCCGCCGCGCCAAGGGCCGCCACCTCGGCGCCGGAGTGCTCGACCAGGATCTCGACCAGCCCGAGGTGATCGATGTGCTGGTGGGTGACGACGATCAGCTCGAGGTCGGCGAGCCCGTGACCGCGCTCGGCCAGCCGCGCGGTCAGCTCGTCTAGCGCCTTGCCGGAGTTGGGCCCAGTGTCGACCAGGGTCAGCGGCTCGTCCTCGATCAGGTAGCAGTTGACCCGCCCGACCGCGAACGGCGTCGGGATCGGGAAGCAGTGGATGCCGGCCAGCGCCGCCTGCTCCAGCGCCTCCTCCGGCGTTGCCGTCACGCCCGGATCAGCTCGAGGATCTCGTCGCGGCGGCGTTCCATGTCCTCCCGGGAGACCAGCGACTCGAGGTTGAGGCGCAGCAGCGGCTCGGTGTTCGACGGCCGCACGTTAAAGTGCCAGTCGGGATAGTCGATCGAGATCCCGTCAAGGCGGGTGATCTCGCCGTCGGAGTAGCGCTCGGCGATCTCGGCCATCTTTGCCTCCTGGTCGTCGACTTCGGAGTTGATCTCGCCGGAGATGAAGTACCTGGAGCGGAACTCTTCCATCAGCTCGGCCAGCGAGCGGCCGTCGAGCGAGAGCAGCTCCAGCACCAGCAGGGCCGGGATCGTCCCCGAGTCGGCGTTCCAGAAGTCGCGGAAGTAGTAGTGACCGGAGACCTCGCCGCCGAAGGCCGCTTCCTCCTCGCGCATCCGCGCCTTGAAGAAGGCGTGGCCGACGCGCGAGAGGTCGGAGCGGCCGCCCTCGGCGGCGACCAGGTCGGGGACCGCCCGGCTCGAGCGCGGGTCGTAGAGGATCGTCGCGCCCGGGTTCTTCTGCAGGACCGAGCGCGCGAGCAGGGCGCAGATGAAGTCGCCGTCGCAGAACGTCCCCTCGCCGTCGATGAAGAAGCAGCGGTCGGCGTCGCCGTCCCAGGCGATCCCGAGATCGGCGCCGGTGCTTCGCACCCGGTCGATGATCATCCGCCGGTTCTCCTCCAGCAGCGGGTTCGGCTCGTGGTCGGGGAACTCGCCGTTGGGGACGAAGTACATCTCCTCCAGCTCCAGCGGCAGCCTCTCGAGGATCGGGCCGACCATCGGCCCGCCCATGCCGTTGCCGCCGTCGACGACGACCTTCATCGGCTTCACGTTCGCCGGGTCGATGAACGACAGCGCGTGGGCGCGGAACTCGTCCCAGATGTCGACCTCCTCGAAGCTACCGCCGCCCGGCGCCTCACCGAGGCCGCCTTCGATCTCAGCCTTGACGTCGCCGATCCCGGCGTCGCCGGAGAGCGGCAACGCTCCCTCGCGCACCAGCTTCACTCCGGTGTAGGCCTTGGGGTTGTGGGAGGCGGTGACCATTGCGCCGCCGTCGAGCTCGCGCGAGCCGACCAGGTGGTAGAGCATCTCCGTCGCTACCTGGCCGGCGTCGACCACGTGAACCCCCTCGGCGATCAGGCCCTCGCGCACCGCGCCCGCCATCGCCGGTGCGGTCAGCCGCATGTCGCGGCCGAGGCCGACCTTCAGATCGCTCGGCTCCTTTCCTCGCAGCCGGCCCAGCACGCGTGCGAAAGCGCGGCCGATTGCCCGCGCCGTCGTCTCGTCCATCTCCGAGCCATGGAGACCGCGGATGTCATAAGCCTTGAAGATCCCGGGCGGGGCGAGGGGGGACTGGTCGTTCAAAACGCTCCTTTCAGCGCCTCATAGCTCTGCTCGATCGATTGCGGCATCACTTTCGTATCGGCGATCACCGGCATGAAGTTGTTGTCGCCGGCCCAGCGGGGAACGACGTGCATGTGGATGTGATGCTCGACCCCGGCGCCGGCAACCCGGCCCTGGTTGAAGCCGACGTTGAAGCCGTGCGGCTGGTAGACCGACTCGAGCCGGTCCATCGCCTTTTGCGCCAGCGCCATCATCTCCGCCAGGGTCTCGCCGGGGATCTCCTGCAGGCGGCCGACGTGGTCGTAGGGCGCCACCATCAGGTGCCCGTTGGTGTACGGGAAGAGGTTGAGGATCACGAAGCAGCGCTCGCCGCGGTGGACGATCAGGTTCGCCTCGTCATCTTCCGCCGCCGGCTTGGCGCAGAAGATGCACTCCTCCTCGATGTCCTTGGACGCGTCCTTCACGTAAGCGAGGCGCCAGGGCGCCCAGATGCGGAAATTTGCCACGGGCGCTCCATCCTATGGAAGCCGGTGGCGCCTCAGAGCCACTTGCGGCGGCGGAAGTAGGCGACCATCCCGACCAGGACGATTGCCATCACCACCAGCACGGCGATGAACCCCGCCTCGTGGTGCTCGCTCGGCACCCAGGTGTTCATCCCCATGACGCTGGCGATCAGGGTCAGCGGCAGGATCACGACGCTGATCGCGGTGAGGACCCGGAGGATGTCGTTGAGGCGGTGGGAGATCAGCGACTCGTTGGTCTCCTCAAGCGCTTCGGCGACCTCCTTGTAGTTCTCGAGCATGTCCCAGATCCGCTCGTGGGCGTCGACGATGTCGTCAAAGTAGATCTCCAGATCGAGGTCGGAGGCGAGGTAACGCTGTTTGACTTTCTCGAGGTCGCGGAGGACCGGCCGCTGCGGCCGGATGACTTTGCGGAAGTTGATGATCTCCTGCTTGACGTTGGAGATGTCGCGCACGACCTCCTCGGCCCGCTCTTCGAAGATGTCGTCCTCGAGAGCGTCGAGCTTGTTGCCGATCTTGCGCAGCATCGGGAAGCAGTAATCGAAGGCGTCGTCGACCAGCCGGTAGAGCAGGTAGCCGGAGCCGCGGGAGAAGAGCTGTTCGCGCAGCTCCTCTTTGGTCCGGCAGCGCTCGAACAGGTACTCGACCGGCTGCAGCGGCAGGTTCGGGATCGTCACCACGTAGTCGGGCCCGACGAAGAGGTCAAGCTCGCCGGTGCCAAGCCGGCCGGCGTGGGGATCGAAGACCGGCAGGTGGAGGACGATGAAGAGGTAGTCGTCGTAGACGTCGATCTTCGGCCGCTGGTTGCGGGAGAGAACGTCCTCGAGGTCAAGGGCATGGAACTCGAAGTGCTCCTCCAACCAGGTCCGCTCTAGCGAGCCGGGCCACTCGATGTTGACCCAGCGCAGGCCGTTGGCCTCGATTTCCTCGACGTTTGGCTTCTGAGGCTCAGGCGCCGCCGGCTGAGAGACGAGCTCGCCGCGCCGGCCGGGCCGTCGCAGCCTCGGTTTCGGAAGGTTCGGCATCGGAAAGTCCGATCGTCTCGTGGAGCAGCGGGCTCATCGTGGGGCCTAGGTTAGTCAGGCGTGACGAAAAGCGTGCGTTCTCGCACGGAATGGTTGCCGACCGCCAACCCCTTCGCTATCTTTCCCTGCACATAAGCGCCACATCTAGAGGGGTGGAGGGACTGGCCCAGTGAAGCCCCGGCAACCATCGCGACCGCAAGGTCGAGACAGGTGCCAAGTCCAGCAGGTCGCGAAGCAGAAATGCGAGCGATTTGGAAGATGTGGGGGATGTCCGATCGGACCTCGCCCCACAGATGGCGAGGTTTTTTCATAAGTGAAAGAGGATCGGATGTCAGTAGAGAGCCTGAAGTGCAAGGAGTGCGGCACCAGCTACGAGCTGGACGCCAGCTACGTTTGCGAAAACTGCTTCGGCCCGCTGGAGGTCGCCTACGACTTCAGCGGCCTCGATGCGGCAGGAGCGAAGCGACGGATCCAGGCGGGATCGCAGGGGATCTGGCGCTACAGCGACTTTCTGCCCTTCAAGGGGCGGGCAAGCGATCCGCTGGAGCCCGGCCTGACGCCGCTGCTGAAGGCCGACCGGCTGGCCGAGCGGCTCGGCACCAAGGCCGAGATCTGGATCAAGAACGACGCCGCCAACCCGACCCACTCGTTCAAGGACCGGGTCGTCGCGGTCGCGGTCGCGAAAGCGCAAGAGCTTGGGTTCGAGACCGTCGCCTGCGCCTCGACTGGCAACCTCGCCAACGCGGTCGCCGCCCACGCCGCAGCGGCCGGCCTCGACTCCTACGTCTTCGTCCCCGCCAACCTCGAGGAGCAAAAGCTGCTCGCGACCGGCGTCTACGGGACCAACCTGGTCGGCGTCCGCGGCAACTACGACGACGTCAACCGGCTCTGCACCCAGCTGGCAGAGACCCACCCCTGGGCCTTCGTCAACGTCAACCTGCGCCCATACTACGCCGAGGGTTCGAAGACGCTCGCTTACGAGACGGTCGAGCAGCTCGGCTGGAAGTTGCCGGACCGCGTCGTTAGTCCGATCGCCTCGGGTTCGCTGTTCACGAAACTGGGCCGCGGCTTCCAGGAGTGGCTCGACCTCGGCCTCGTCGAGGGCAGGCAGCCGGTCTTCAACGGCGCCCAGGCGCAGGGCTGCAGCCCGGTTGCGACTGCCTTCGCCGAAGGTTGGGAAGTCTGCAAGCCGCAGCGGCCGGAGACGATCGCCAAAAGCCTCGCGATCGGTGACCCTGCCGACGGCCCCTACGCGGTCGAGCACGCCCGCAAGACCGGCGGCGGTATCGACTCGGTCACCGACCAGGAGATCCGCGAGGGGATCAAGCTGCTGGCCGAGACGACCGGGATCTTCACCGAGACCGCCGGTGGCGTCACCGTCGGCGTCCTGCGCAAGCTGGCCGAGCGTGGCGAGCTGGCCGACGGCGAGCGGGTCGTCGTCTACATCACCGGTGAGGGCCTGAAGACGCTCGACGCGACGCGCGATACGTTCCAGATGCACGAGATCGACCCCAGCCTCGACAGCTTCGAGACCGAGTTCCGCCAGGAGGTAGCCGCCTAGATGTCAGTCACCGTGAAGATCCCAACCCAGCTGCGCGCCGCCACCGACGGCCAGGCGGAGCTGGAGGTCGAGGGAGGGACCGTCGGCGAGGTCCTCGACGCCGTCTTCGACGCCCACAACGGCCTCCGCGACCGCATCACCCAGGACGGCGACCTGCGCCGTTTCGTCAACGTCTACGTTTCCGGCGAGGACATCCGCTTCCAGCAGGGGCTGGAGACGAGCATCAATGACGGGGATGAGGTCACGATCCTGCCGGCCGTAGCGGGCGGCTGAGCGTCTCCGAACTTCGGGCCCCCATAGGGGCCACAATCTCGGAACCATGAAACCGCCAGTCGTAATCCTCTGCGGCGGCCGCGGGACGCGGCTGCGCGAGCGGACCGAGTCGGTGCCGAAGGCGCTGGTCGAGATCGGCGGCCGGCCGATCCTCTGGCACGTGATCCAGATCTACGCCGCGCAGGGGTTCGAGCGGTTTCTGCTGGCCACCGGATACATGGGCGAGGCGGTGGCGGAGTTTGCGGCCGGCGAGCGCTGGCCGGAGGGGGTCGAGGTCGAGTGCGTCGATACCGGCCTCGATACGCCGACCGGCGGCCGCGTCGCGGCGCTGGCGGACCGCCTCGGCGAGGAGACCTTCTGCGCGACCTACGCCGACGGCGTCGCCGACATCGACCTCGACCGCTTGCTCGAGTTCCACGGCGAGCAGGGGGCGCTGGCGACGGTGACGGTGGTGCGGCCGCATCTGCAGTGGGGCGTCGCCGAGCTGCGCGGCGACGCGGTCACCGGTTTCGTCGAGAAGCCGCGCAGCGAGCACTGGATCAACGGCGGCTTCTTCTGCTTCGAGGCAGGCGCGCTCCGCTACATCGGTGAGAAGAGCGTGCTGGAGCGCGAGCCGCTCGAGCACCTGGCGGCCGATGGGCAGCTGCGTGCCTACCGCCACGAGGGTTTTTGGGACTGCATGGACACCTATAAGGACGCGGTAGTGCTGAACGACCTCTGGACCGACGATCGCGCCGCCTGGCGGATCTGGGACACGGCGCCGGTGGACGCCTCTTGAAGCGGGCTCTGGTCACCGGCGGCCACGGTTTCGTCGCCTCCAATCTGGCCCGGGCGCTGCTAGAACGGGGCGACGCGGTCAGCGTCCTCGACCTGCCGCCACCGCCGCGCTCGGGCCTCGCCCTGCAGGGGGTCGACGCCGAGGTCGAGCTACTCGAAGTCGACCTGCGGGATGCGCCGGCCGTCGAGGCGGCGATCACCGCCGGTGAGTTCGATGTCGTCTTCCACCTTGCGGCGCAGACCCTGGTCGGTCCGGCGATGGCCGATCCGACCCAGACCTTTGAAGTCAACGTCCGCGGCACCTGGTCGCTGCTCGAGGCCTGCCGCCGCGCCGACGTCCCGGCCCTGGTCGTTGCCTCCTCCGACAAGGCCTACGGCCCCAGCGACGAGCTGCCCTACCGGGAGACGATGCGGCTCCAGCCCGCTTCTCCCTACGAGGCGAGTAAGGCGGCGGCCGACGCGATCGCCCTCTCCTACCGACCCTCCTACGGCCTGCCGGTAGCGGTCACCCGCTTCGCCAACATCTACGGTGGCGGCGACCCCAACTTCTCGCGCTTGATCCCCGAGGCGATCGCCGCTGTCATCGACGGCCGCCGCCCGCAGATCCGTTCCGACGGCAGCCCCGAACGCGACTTCCTCTACGTCAGCGACGCGGTTGCCGCCTACCTTGCGGTTGAGAGCGCCGTCGGCGCCGGCGGTCCAGGGGCGGGGGAGGCCTTCAACGCCGGCGGCGAGCGCCCCTACTCGGTCGCCGAGGTGCTGCAGACGATCGTCGACGTCTCCGGCACCGATCTGCAGCCCGAGTTCCTCGGCACCGGCAACCCCGCTGGCGAGATCGACCGCCAGTACGTCGACTCGACCAAGCTGCGGGAGATGACCGGCTGGCGACCCGAGGTTGAGCTGCGTGACGGCCTCATCCGCACCCTCGACTGGTACCGGGACCATGCGGAGCTGCGTCCCGAGGGCGCCGGGCTCGCCGGCTAGGCTGGGCCCATGTGCGGGCGCTTTACGGTCACTGGCAAAGACACCAAGAAGATCGCCGACCGCTTCCAGGTCGAACTCGAGAAGGCGCTGGAAAAGGGCGGCGCGCCGGCGAGAGAGAGCGTCAAGGACGGGGGAGAGGCGAAGGAGGGCGCCAAGGAGAAAACGCCGCCAGGTCTCGGCCGCTTCAACGTCGCCCCGACCCAGGAGATCCTCGTCGTCCGCTCCTCGCCTGACGAGGAGGCGGCGGCGCGGGGCGAGCGCGAGGCACAGCTGATGCGCTGGGGCCTGGTTCCGGTTTGGGCCAAGGACCTCAAAGTCGGCTACCGGATGATCAACGCGAAACGGGAGAACCTGCTGAAAAGCAAGGCCTACGGCCCGCTCGTCGACAAGTTCCGCCACCGCTGCCTGATCGTCGCCGACGGCTTCTACGAGTGGATGAAGGCGGAGGACCCGAAGCAGCCGCGCCAGCCCTGGCGCTTCACCGTCGACGGCGGCGAGCCCTTCGCCTTTGCCGGTCTCTGCACCCGCAAGAAATGGGACGACCCGGAGGAGCGCGGCTACGACGACGGCTACCTCTATACCTGCACCCTGATCACCACCACCCCGAACGAGGTCGTCAAGCCGGTTCACAACCGGATGCCGGCGATCCTCCCGAGCCCCGAGGCCGAGGCCGCCTGGCTTCGCCCCGACCTAAGCGTCGAGGATGCGGTGGCGATGTGCGAGCCGCTCGACCCGCGGCGGATGGAGGGCGCCCCGGCCAACCCGGCGCTGAACAAGGTCGGCAAAGGTATGGCTGAGGGGCCAGAGCTGCTGGTCGCGCCGCAGGAGCAGCTCGACGTCTAGCCTTCTTCGTCCGCTTCTTCTTCAGCTTCGAGTTCTTCGCGTTCTTCGGCTTTTTCGGCTTCCGCCTCTTCGTCGATCGGCGGCGAGCGGTGCTCCAGCGCCACCTTGGTCGCCACCGACGCCTTGCCGGCACTCGTTTCCAGCGTGCAGGCGATGTCGGCCGCGGGGACCTTGGTCGTCCGCCAGACCGTGAAGAAGGGAAGTTCGAGGTCCTTTTTCGGTTTTCCGGAGATGAAGTATTTGAGGTGCTCGGTGCCGACTTGATATTCGGGCCATTCGAGCTTGACGCCCTGTTCGGTGGTGAACCGCTTCGGCCGGTCGAGGACTTCGAGGGTTGCCAGTTCGCTGCTATGGGAACTGAAGTCCATCAGCACCGTTTCCGGCACTTCCTGGTTGTAGATCCCTTCTTCTGAGGAGCGGGGATAGGTGCCGCGCAGGCCGCCGGCGCTCTGGGCGATTTCCGTGCCCTTGTGGGCTTTGACGCTGCAGAGGATGCGGCTGCCGCCGATCGGCGAGCCGGCCGAGACCTTCAGCGTCGAGCCGGCGGTGAAGAGCGAGTAACCGCTGACGTTGGTGCCGGTGGAGCGGATGTTGGTGTTGATCAGCTGCATCTCGCCCTTGCCGCCGGGAACCGGGGTGGTCTGAGAGTCCGCGGCGATGCCCGATTGCACCCATTCCAGCTGCGCCGATTCGCCCTCGCCCTTGCCAACGGTGGCCAGCGCGGCGACGACGCAGGCGATCAGGCCGATCGCGACGACGGCCAGAGCGCCTCGCGGCAGCCTGTCGTCCTGCGGGTCGGCGGAGCGGGGCGGGAGGCGCACGGCGCGACAGTATTGGAATCGGGGGCGGATTCGCCGTCGCGCGATACCTCTGCACGTTTTGGGGGTATGGACCCGACGTGGCAACCAAAGCGACGCGGTTGAGCAGGGCCAAGCCGAAGCCGAGGGCCGTCGAGGTCCACGGACGGCCGATGAACTTCATCGAAGCCGGTTCCGGGCCGGTTCTGCTGCTGATCCACGGGATGGCCGGCACCTGCGCCAACTGGGAATCGGTGATCGAGCCGCTGGCGATCGACCACACCGTGATCGCCCCGGACTTTCCCGGCCACGGCGCCTCGGCGCCGGGCGGCGGCGACTACTCGCTGGGCGGCCTCGCGGGCAGCCTGCGCGACCTGATGCTCTCGCTCGGCCATGAGCGGGCGACCTTGGTCGGCCACTCGCTCGGCGGCGGCGTCGCGATGCAGTTCACCTACCAGTTCCCGGAGATGGTCGAGCGCCTGGTTCTGGTCTCCAGCGGCGGCCTCGGCCCCGATGTCAGCCCGGTCCTGCGCGCCGCGGCGCTGCCGGGCGCCGACCTCTTCATCTCCGCCACGGCGGGGGTAGGGAAGACGATCGGCGGCGCGATCGGCCGCGGCATCGGCGTCATCGGTTTTCGCCCCAACGCCGACCTCGCCGAGGTCACCCGCGGCTACGCGACCCTCTCGGACCCCGAGCGCCGCAAGGCCTTCCTCGCCACCCTGCGCTCGGTTGTCGGCATGGAGGGCCAGCGCATCGCCGCCCTCGATCGTCTCTACCTCGCCGAAACCCTCCCTGTCCTCATCGTCTGGGGCGAGAACGACCCGATCATCCCCGTCGAGCACGGCCGCGAAGCCCACGCAGCCCTCCCCGACAGCCGCCTCGAGATCTTCGATGACACCGGCCACGTCCCCATGCTCGAGCGCCCCGGCCACTTCATCGCCGCCCTCGAGCGCTTCCTAGCCGAAACCGACCCCGCCGAATTCAACCGCGAAGAGTGGGTCGCGAGGTTCAAGGCTGCGGGGAACTGAAGACAGAAATAGAGATGTCTGGGCGGCCGTGAGTGATGCTAAGGGCGAGCGATGGTGGACAAGAAGCGGATGGCTCCCTCAACGCGACCTTTAAGACCATGAAGAGCGGCGAGATCAAATTTGCCGGCGTCTCCATGCGTCCCATCGTTGAAGACCCGAAACAAGCCGACTACGTCATCGATGTCGGTGTCGACAAACTGCTCAAGGCTTTCGTGGTTGCTAGCGCGCCGCTCCAAGAGGTAACGAACCTTGTCGCGGCGGATCGGCCGACCCGCAGCAGTGAGAGAACAATCGCCGATCTCGGCCTTTACTTGCTCATCGGGCGCACTGATATCGATGATTCGGGTGATGATCTCCCGAGCGCTGGTGCAGAAGTGTCGAGCGGCGTCGGGATTCTGAGGATTGAGCGAGAAGAGGGCCCCGCGCCAGCGGTTGTCCAAATCCTCCGAGAAAATGCTCAGGTGGTCAGTCAGCTCCGTGCTCTCGATCTCGTTGGCCGCTGCTTCGGCGCCCGTTAAAACGTTGGCGACAGCGGCGCTGTTGGCTGCCTCGGTCTCAGCGAGATCGACCAGCTGATTTCCCTCTGCGCCCCAGTCATTCGCATCAGCTGCGAGATCCACAACCTTGTAGGCCTGATGCAGTGAAAGGGTCGATTGCTGAACGGCGGAAGTCTGAGAGGCCCGGGTCTCCCTCTCTATCCGGCTGATTTCTCTGGCGAGTCTTTGCCGATCCGCTCGGACGCGAGCGTTGTGAGCGCGCGCTTCGCGGTTGTAGCGGTCGATTGCCTGTTTTGCTTTACGAGCTTCAGAATTCTGAGCATCGATCGCGCGTTTCAGTTCGGAGTTGTACTTACGCGCCGCCGCGTTGTACTCATTGACTGCGCGTCGTCGCCGCGCTTCTTCTTGCCGAACGATGGCTTGAAATTGAGCTGGAGTAACTCGCCGTACCATGCAGCCACCAAGGGTAGCGTTGCCTATGGACGAGGATGACCCGAGCCCGACGAGGTAGATGAAGAACGCGCCCGACAGGATTCGAACCTGTGGCCTACGCCTCCGGAGGGCGTCGCTCTATCCAGCTGAGCTACGGGCGCGTGCCCGCAGCTTAGCCGTCCGTGACGGCGGGTGACGGAGTCGCTGGTTCCGTCCGAAGACAGACATAAAGTTTCAGGAATGAAGACGGCAACCAAAGGCAATGAGGCGGAGGCGATGATCCTGTGCGCGCTGGTTGAGCGGGGATTCGAGGTCTCCGTTCCGTTCGGCAGCGGTCAGCCCTACGACTTGGTGGTCGATCTCGGTGGCTTTGATCTATTGAAGGTCCAATGCAAGACGGGCTGGCTTCACAAAAGCTGCATTTCTTTCAATGCGAGAAGCACGGACCACGGGCAGGGAAGACGCCCATACACGGGACTCGCCCATATTTTCGGCGTCTACTTTCCGCCCACGCGATCCGTCTATCTGGTGCCGCTTGAGGTAGCCGGCTTCAACGGGCGGCTGCGGCTTGAGCCGACGCGCAACAACCAGCAGAAGGGCGTCCGGTTTGCGGCCGACTACGAGATCGATCGTTGGTCGACGGAGCGCCTGCTTGAGACCAAGCGCCAGGCGGAGCTCGCGGCGGAACCGGAGCTGAACATCGCGTAGGCTCGCCGCGCAATGGATTTGGCGGTGACTTTTCTTGGGACCGGGGGGTCGGTGCCTTCGGCGCGACGGTCTACTGCGGCTGTGCTCGTTAGCCGTGGAGGGGAGCGGTTGCTGTTTGACTGCGGGGAAGGGACGCAGCGGCAGATGCAGCGGTCGCTGGGGTTGGTGCAGGTGGATGAGATTTTTCTGACTCATTTCCATGCCGACCATGTGCTGGGGATCCCGGGGCTGTTGAAGACCTATGACCTCACCGATCGACAGGTGCCGCTGAAGATCTACGGGCCGCAGGGGCTGACCGAGCTCTTCCAGGTCTTTTCGCCGCTGATCGGCCGGCTCGGGTTCACCCTCGACCTGATCGAGCTGAAGCCTGGGGATGGGGTGGGGCACGACGGGTACGAGGTTTGTCCGTTCGAAACTGCGCATCGCAGTGCCCGCGCCCTTGGGTACGCGCTCGTGGAGGGAGAGCGGCCGGGGCGGTTCGATCCGGACGCTGCCGCTGCCGCCGGCGTGCCGGAAGGCCCGGCCTACGCGGCGCTCCAGCGGGGCGAGTCGGTCGAGGGTGAGGCTGGAACCGTGACTCCTGACCAGGTAATGGGACCGAGTCGTGCCGGGCGCACGATTGTCATCACCGGCGACACCGCTCCCAGCCCCGCCACCGTCTCCACCGCGGCCGACGCCGACCTGCTGATCCACGACGCTTCCTTCGCCGAGGAGGAGGTGCAGCGGGCCGCTGAAACGGGGCATTCGACCATTGGGCAGGCCGCCGCGGTCGCCGACGAGGCGCACGTGAAGCTGCTCGCGCTCGTTCACATCTCCTCCCGCTACCACGTCGGCAAGGTGATCGAGGAGGCGAAGGACGTCTTCGAGGCCACCGTCGCGCCGCGCGACTTCGACGTGATCGAGCTGCCGTTCCCGGAGCGCGGGGAGCCGCATCTGGTACCGAACGGAGCCCGCGAAACCCGGAAAGACCAGGAAATCGAGGGCTAGACCGCCGTCACTGAGCGCTGCTACATTGGGCGCGTCCTTTAACCCGGTCCCGTGAGGCCAGGAAGGAAGCAATCGAAGTGAACGAGAAGGTCGTGCTTGAGCACGACGATCTGAGGCGAACGCTGCGGCGGATCGCCCACGAGATCGCCGAGGGGAACCCCGATTCCGAGCGTTTGGCGGTCGTCGGCATCCACACCCGCGGCGCCGTCCTTGCCCGCCGCCTCCACGTCTTCCTCGGCGAGCTGACCGGCAGTGACCTGCCGTTCGGCGACCTCGACATCTCCTTCTACCGCGACGACGTCGGCGCCAAGGCGCCCGGCTCGCAGCCGGTCGTCCATGCCTCCCACATCGACTTCGACCTCTCCGATCGCACCGTCGTCCTCGTCGACGACGTCCTCTACACCGGCCGCACCGTCCGCGCCGCGATCGAGGCGCTCTTCGACTACGGCCGCCCGCAGCGGGTGCAGCTCGCGGTCCTCTGCGACCGCGGCCACCGCGAGCTGCCGATCCGCCCCGACTACGTCGGCAAGAACCTGCCGACCGCCCGCGAGGAGCGGGTTAACGTCCGCCTCGAGGAGATCGACGGCACAGACGAGGTGACGATCTCCGAGCCCAGCCCCCTGGAGGTGAGCCGATGAAGCACCTGCTCTCGATCGACCAGCTCTCGCGCGAGGAAATCGAGTCGGTCCTCGACCGCGCCGAGAGCTTCGCCGAGGTCGGCCGCCGCGACATCAAAAAGGTGCCGACCCTGCGCGGCCGCACCGTCGTCTCGCTCTTCTACGAGTCGAGCACCCGCACCTCAAGCTCCTTCGACCTCGCCGCCAAGCGCCTCTCCGCCGACCTCGTCTCGGTCAAGGCGGCCGGCTCTTCGGTCGAGAAGGGCGAGTCGCTGAAGGACACGGTGGCGACGCTCTCCGCCTACGACCCCGCCGCGATCGTCATCCGCCACCCCTACGCAGGCGCCGCCCAGATGGTCGCCGGCTGGACCACCGCCTCGGTCGTCAACGCCGGCGACGGCAAGCACGAGCACCCGAGCCAGGCCCTGCTCGACGTCTACACGCTGCGGCGCCGCCTCGGCTCGCTTGAGGGCGTCCGCATCTGGATCGTCGGCGACGTCCTTCACAGCCGCGTCGCCCGCTCCAACCTGATCGCCTTCGCGAAGATGGGCGCCGAGGTCACCGTCTGCGGCCCGCCGACCCTGATCCCGCGCGGGATCGAGGAGCTCGGCTGCGACGTCTCCTACAGCCTCGAGGGGATCGGGGAGGCCGAGGTCGTCTACGCGCTGCGGATGCAGAAGGAGCGGATGAGCGAGAGCTTCGTCCCCTCGCTGCGCGAGTACGCCGCCTGCTTCCAGGTCGACAGCCGCCGCCTCCACCCGCGCCAGCTGCTGATGCACCCAGGACCGGTCAACCGCGGCGTCGAGCTCTCCGGCGAGGCGATCGACTCGCCGCAGTCGCTGATCGCCGAGCAGGTCGCCGCCGGCCTGGTGGTGCGGATGGCGATCCTCTACGAGCTGCTCGCCGGCGGCGACGCCTCCGCCCCGAGCGGCGAGGACGAAGGCAGCCGGCCGACCCCGATCGGAACCCCCGCATGAGCGCCCAGGGCGAACTGCCGACGACGAGCCTGCGCGACCAACTCGACGTGCGCCCCGGCGAGGATGCGCACCTGGTGCTGCGGAAGGCGACGGTGCTTGACCCGGTCGCCGGCATCGACTCGGTCCACGACGTAGTGGTCCGCGACGGCCACATCGCCACCCTCGCCGCGCCCGGCGAGGCCGACACCGAGGGCGCCGAGGTAGTCGAGGCGGAGGGCCTGCACGCCTTCCCGGCCTTCTTCGACCCCCACGTCCACCTCCGCACCCCCGGCCACGAGCACAAAGAGGATGTCGAGACCGGCACCCGCGCTGCTGCAGCCGGCGGCTACTGCGGGATTCTGGCGATGGCCAACACCGAGCCTCCGGTCTCCACCGCCGCCGACATCTCCGCCCTGCGCGAACAGGCCCGCGCTGGCGCCTCGGTCCCGGTCGGCTTCCTCGCCACGGTCACCAAGGAGATGGCGGGCGAGGAGCTGACCGAGATGGTCGAACTGCGCGAAGCCGGAGCGATTGGCTTCTCCGACGACGGTCTCCCGCTTACCGACGCCGGCGTCATGCGCCGCGCCCTCCAGTACCAGCACCTCTGCGGCGGCAATATCGCCCTCCACGAGGAGGACCCGCGGCTCTCGATGGGCGGCGCGATGCACGAGGGCCCGGTCTCAGCCATGCTCGGCATCGGCGGCATCCCTTCGGTCTCGGAGACGACGATGGTCGCCCGCGACTGCGCCCTCGCCGCCCACGAGCGCGCCCGCATCCACGTCCAGCATCTCTCCGCCGCAGAGTCGGTGGAGATCGTCCGCGCCGCCAAGGCCGCCGGGGTGCAGGTCAGCGCCGAGGCCAGCCCCCATCACCTCTGCCTGACCGATGAGGAGGTCCGAACCCTTGATCCGCACCGCTTCAAGATGAACCCGCCGATCCGCGAAGAGCGCGACCGCCAAGCGCTGATCGAGGGTCTGCGCGACGGTTCGGTCGAGTGCATCGCCACCGACCACGCCCCTCACCAGCCGGAGGAAAAGGACGTCCCCTTCGAGCAGGCGGCCTTCGGCGTCACCGGCCTGGAGACCGCCTTCGCCGTGCTCCACACTGAGCTGGTGATGCCGGACGTCATCGACCTCGGCCTCCTGATCGAGCGGATGGCCGGCGGCGCCGAGCCCTTCGACCTGCCGCGCCCAACCCTCGCGCCCGGGGCGGAGGCGAACGTCGTCCTCTGCGACCTCGGCGCCGAGTGGACGGTCGGCGAGGATGGCTACGAGAGCCGCTCCGCCAACTCCTGGTGCGCCGGCCGCACCCTCACCGGGCGCGTGCTGATGACCGTCGCCGCCGGCCAGGTCGCCTACCGACTGAGGTCTTTCAGCCTCGGAGTAGCAGCGTGAGTCGCCGCCAGTTGTTCCTTATGGCTGCTCTACGACCGAAAGGAACAGGCGAATGAGCGAGGCGTATCTGCTGCTCGAGGACGGGACCCGGCTCGACGGGCTCGCCTGCGGCCACGACGGCGCCGTCACCGGCGAGGTCGTCTTCAACACCGCGATGACCGGCTACCAGGAGGCGGTCACCGATCCCTCCTACGCCGGCCAGATCATCGTCTTCACCTATCCGCTGATCGGCAACTACGGGGTCTCGCAGGCGGCGATGGAGTCCGATCGCGTCCATGCCCGCGGCGTCGTCATGCGCGACGCCAAGAACCGCGAAGACGTCGCCACCGCCGAGGGCGGCTGGCTCGAGTGGCTGAGCGACTGCGGCGTCCCCGCGGTCAGCGGCGTCGACACCCGCGCCCTGGTCCGCCACCTGCGCGACAAGGGAGCGATGCGCGGCGGCATCTTCCCGACCTCGACGCCCGAAGCCGAGGCGCGCGAGCGGATCGACGCCGAGCCTTCGATGGACGGCGCCGACTTCGCCCGCACCGTCACCCCGTCGGAAGCGGTCCGTTTCGAGGGCGACGGCCCGCACGTGGTCGGCATCGACACCGGCGTCAAGCTCAGCATCGTCCGCCAGTTGCGCGAGCACGGCGCCCGGCTGACGCTGCTGCCCTGCACCAGCAGCCCCGAGGAAGTCCTCGCCGAGGACCCCGACGTCGTCTTCCTCGCCAACGGCCCCGGCGACCCCGCTGCCCTCGACTACGTCGTCGAGACCGTGCGCGGCGTCCTCGGCCAGAAGCCGGTCTTCGGGATCTGCCTCGGACACCAGCTGCTCTGCCGCGCCGTCGGCCTGCAGACCTACAAGCTGCCCTTCGGCCACCGGGGCTCCAACCACCCGGTCAAGGACCTGGAGACGGGGCGGATCGACATCACCTCCCAGAACCACGGCTTCGCCGTCGTCGGGCCGGGGGGCGAGCCGAAGATCGAGGGCGACGAGCCGGTCCGCTGGGACACCGACTTCGGCGTCGCCGAGCTCTCGCAGCTGAACCTCTACGACCGCACGGTCGAGGGCCTCGTCCTCCGCGATGTCGCCGGCGCCACCGTCCAGTACCACCCGGAGGCTGGGCCCGGCCCGCACGACGCTCGCCACCTCTTCGACCGCTTCCTGGAGCTCGCCGCGTGATCTGGCCGCCGCCGGACCACACGCTGGAGGGGACGCAGGTCCGCCTCGAGCCCCTGGTCGAGGAGCATCGCGAGCCGCTGCGCTCGGTCGCGATCCACCCCGAGGTCTGGCAGTGGATCGACCGCCGGGTGACCGAGACCGACGAGGGCTTCGACGGCTGGTTCGACGGTCGCCTGCTGGCGAGGAAGATGGGTGACGAGCACGGCTACGCCACCCTCAGCGCCGACGGCGACCCGCTCGGCAGCTCCTCCTATCTAGCGCCGCGCCCGATCCACGACGGGGTCGAGATCGGCAACACTTGGCTGACGCCCTCGGCCTGGGCCGGCGGGGCCAATGTCGAGGCGAAGCTGCTGATGCTCGGCTTCGCCTTCGAAGACCTCGGCTGCATCCGCGTCGAGCTGAAGACCGACGCCCGCAACGAGCGCTCGCGCGGGGCGATGGAAGCGCTGCCGGCGAAGTTCGAGGGCATCCACCGCAAGCACATGCTGATGCCGATCACCGGCGTCCGCGACTCGGCCTACTACTCGATCGTCGACGACGAGTGGCCCGCGGTCCGTGAAAACCTGGAAAAGCGCCTGGCAGGGGCGCGGGAGGTAGAGAGTGCCTAAACGCGAGGACATCCAGAAGATCCTCCTGATCGGCTCGGGGCCGATCGTGATCGGGCAGGCGGCCGAGTTCGACTACTCCGGCGTGCAGGCCTGCAAGGTCCTGCTGGAGGAGGGCTACGAAGTCGTTCTCGTCAACTCCAACCCGGCGACGATCATGACCGACCCGGAGTTCGCCACCCGCACCTACATCGAGCCGCTGCTGCCAGGCCCGGTGACGAAGATCCTCGAAAAGGAGCGCCCCGACGCGCTGCTGCCGACGCTCGGCGGCCAGACCGCGCTCAACATCGCGATGGCGCTGGACGAAGACGGGACGCTCGAGCGCCTCGGGGTCGAGTTGATCGGCGCCAACGCCGAGTCGATCAGCCGCGCCGAGGACCGCGACAAGTTCCGCACGACGATGCAGGACGCCGGCATCCGGGTTCCATGGTCGGTCATCGTCGAGAGCGTCGGAGAGATGGATGCGAAACTCGCCGCCGGCGAAATCACCCTGCCGGCGATCGTCCGCCCCGCCTTCACGATGGGCGGCCAGGGGGGAGGGATCGGGAACACGGAGACCGAGCTCCGCCAGGTCGTCTCCGAGGGTCTCGCCGCCAGCCCGATTAACCAGGTCCTGGTCGAGGAGTCGGTGATCGGCTGGGGCGAGTTCGAGCTCGAGGTGATGCGCGACCGCAACGACAACGTCGTGATCATCTGCTCGATCGAGAACGTCGACCCGATGGGAGTCCACACCGGCGACTCGGTCACGGTCGCCCCGGCCCAGACCCTGACCGACCCGCTCTACCAGGACCTTCGCGACCAGGCGATCAAGGTGATCCGGGCGATCGGGGTCGAGACCGGCGGCTCCAACGTCCAGTTCGCGGTCAACCCCGAGGACGGCGAAATCGTCGTCATCGAGATGAACCCGCGCGTATCCCGCTCCTCGGCGCTCGCCTCGAAGGCGACCGGCTTCCCGATCGCGAAGATGGCAGCGAAGCTGGCGGTCGGTTACGCGCTGGAGGAGATCCCCAACGACATCACCCGCGCCACGCCCGCCTCCTTCGAGCCGACGATCGACTACGTCGTCACCAAGATCCCGCGCTTCGCCTTCGAGAAGTTCCCCGGCTCCGAGGGTCGGCTCTCGACCTATATGCAGAGCGTCGGCGAGGCGATGGCGATCGGCCGCACCTTCCGCGAGTCCTTCGCCAAGGCGATGCGCTCGCGCGAGCTCGACTCGCCCGCCGAGATCCCGGAGTCAGATGAGGAGCTGCTGGCGGCGCTGGAGATCCCCTGCGCGGAGCGCTTCGACCAGGTCCTCGCGGCTTTTGAACGCGGCCTCTCAGTCGAGGCAGTACACGAGCGCTGCCTGGTCGACCGCTGGTTCCTGCGAGAGCTCGAGGCGCTGGCCAAAGAAGGCGACGGCACCGATGGCCTCGCCCGCACTTACAAGGCAGTCGACACCTGCGCCGCCGAGTTCGAGGCGGCGACGCCCTACTACTACTCCGGCCACGAGCGCACCCGCCATGACGGCTCGCCGCCGGCCTCGGAGATCCGCCGCGGCGACAACGACTCGGTCGTCATCCTCGGCGCCGGCCCGAACCGGATCGGCCAGGGGATCGAGTTCGACTACTGCTGTGTCCATGCCGCGATGACCGCCCGTGAGCTCGGCCGCGACGCGGTGATGGTCAACTGCAACCCGGAGACCGTCTCCACCGACTACGACACCTCCAACCGCCTCTACTTCGAGCCGCTGACGGCAGAGGACGTGCTCGCAGTCTGCGCCCAGGAGAACCCGGAGGGCGTGATCGTCCAGTTCGGCGGCCAGACGCCGCTGAAGCTGGCCCGGACGCTCGAAGAAGCTGGCGTGCGCCTGCTGGGGACGCCGGTCGACGCGATTGACCTCGCCGAGGACCGCGGCCGTTTCGGCGCGATGCTGCGCCGGCTCGGGGTCGAGCACCCGCCCTACGGCACCGCGCTCTCGGCCGAGGAGGCGGAGGTGATCGCCGAGGAGGTCGGCTTCCCGCTGCTGGTCCGGCCCTCCTATGTGCTCGGCGGCCGGGCGATGGAGATCTGTTACTCGACCGACGACCTCAAGGCCTACCTGAGCAAGCACGTCAAGGCCGACCAGGAGCACCCGTTGCTGCTCGACCGCTTCCTCGAGGACGCGATCGAGGTCGACGTCGACGCGCTCGGCGACGGCGAGGACGTCTATGTCGCCGGGATCATGCAGCACGTCGAGGAGGCCGGGGTCCACTCCGGCGACTCCGCCTGCGTGATCCCGCCGCTCTCGCTCGGCGAGGAGATGCTCAGCCAGATCCGCGCCACCACCGAACAGATCGCCCTCGAGCTCGGCGTCATCGGCCTGATCAACATCCAGTACGCGGTCGCCGGCGGCAAGCTCTACGTGATCGAGGCCAACCCGCGCGCCTCGCGCACCGTCCCCTTCGTCTCCAAGGCAATCGGACTGCCGCTGGCCAAGCTCGCTTGCAAGCTGATGCTGGGCGAGAAGCTGGCCGACCAGGAGCTTCCGGAGGGGATGCCCGAGCACGTCAGCGTCAAGGAGGCCGTCCTGCCGTTCGCCCGCTTCGCCGGCGCCGACTCGGTCCTTGGCCCGGAGATGAAGAGCACCGGCGAGGTGATGGGGATCGCCGGCGACTTCCCGACCGCCTTCGGCAAGGCCCAGGCCGCCGCCGGGGTGCGGCTGCCCGAGTCGGGCTCGGTCTTCATCACCGTTACCGACACCGACAAGGCCGCCGCCACCCAGCTGGCGACCCGCTTCCATGACCTCGGCTTCGAGGTGATCGCCACCCACGGCACCGCCCAAGCAATCGAGCGAATGGGGGTGCCGGTGACCCCGATCAACAAGCTGCAGGAAGGCTCGCCGCACGTCCTCGACCTGATCCGCAAGCGCCAGTGCGACCTCGTCATCAACACCCCGACTGGCTCCGGCGCCCGCACCGACGGTTACGAGATCCGCACCGCCGCCGTGCGCCAGGGGATCCCCTGCGTGACGACGATGACCGGCGCCACCGCTGCCGCCCGGGCGATCGCCGCCGCCAAGCAGGGGGACGCCGAGGTGCGCTCGCTGCAGGAGATTCACGGGACCGTTGCCGGAGAGCCGCAGCCGCGATGACCGCGCCATTCGGCCGCCGCCTCTGCGAGGTCGCCGGGAACGAGGCGACCGGCGGCTACCGGATCTTCTCCCTGCTCGACCGCGAGGGCTCGGCGCCCGAGCCCGGCCAGTTCTACATGCTCGCCAGCGCGAACGGCTGGGGGGAGGGGGGAGGCCGGCCCTACCTGCCGAGGGCGATCTCGGTCGCCGAGACGGCCCCGGCCAAAGACGGGGTGCGTCTCGACTTCCTCGTCGAGGGCGTCGGTCCCGGCACCGACCGGCTTTGCGAACTGGAGACCGGGGAGGGGGTTTGGGTGACCGGCCCGCTCGGCAACTCCTTCTCGACTCCGAAGCAGGTCAACCCCGACGCGGCCGGGGCGATCCTGGTCGGCGGCGGCATCGGCATCGCCCCAATGGCGATCTGGCGCCGCCACCTGGTCGAGCGCGGCATCCCCCTGCGCGTCCTCCTCGGTTTCCGAAATGAGAAGCACTCCGGCGGCCTCAACGAGCTCTTCTGCGCCGGTGAGACCCTCTGCCCCGACGTCCGCCTCGCCACCGAGGACGGCCACGCCGGCCACCAGGGCTACGTCACCGACCTGCTGGTGACGATGCTCGCCGGCGACGACGCGGGCTCAGCCGTCGTCTACTCCTGCGGCCCGCCGGCGATGCTGGAGGCGGTCCGCGCCCTCTGTGCTGAGCACGACGTCGCCTGCGAGTTGGCGATGGAGTCGCCGATGGCCTGCGGCTTCGGCGCTTGCTTTGGCTGCGCGGTGGCGAAGCCCGGCGGCGGCTACATGCGGCTCTGCGTCGACGGGCCGGTCGTTCGCGGCGATGCCGTCGCCGAGGTGGCGCATGCCTGACTTTTGCGGCATCCCCCTTGCCCACCCGGTGATCAACGCCTCCGGAACCTACGACGCGATCGCCGCCCGCCGGGTCTTCGGCGACGAACTGCTCGAGAGCTTCCCCTTCTCGGCCTTCGTCTCGAAGACGATTACGCCCGAGCCGCGGGCCGGCAACAAGCCGCAGCGGATCTGGGAGACCCCCGCCGGGATGATCAACTCAATCGGGCTGCCGAATAAGGGCCTGGAGGGATTCCTGGCCGAGGACTTGCCGCAGCTGGCGGAGCTGCCGGTGCCACTGATCGTCTCGGTGATGGCGACCAACCGCGAGGACTTTTCGCGCATGGTCGATGGGGCCGCGGTGAGAGATGAGGTGGCAGCTATCGAGCTGAACGTGTCCTGCCCAAACGTTCACTCGGGCCTGATCGTCGGTGAGAACCCCGCCGAAACGGAGGCGCTGCTGGATGCGCTGCGGCCGCTGACCGAGAAGCCTCTGATCGTCAAGCTGACTCCCAATGTGGCGAACCCCGAGGCGGTCGCCTTGGCGGCTGAAGAGGGCGGGGCCGACGCGGTCTCGCTGATCAACACCTTGAAGGCCAGCGCTATCGACCCGGTGACCCGGGAGCCGGCGCTCGCGGCCGGCCATGGTGGCCTCTCGGGACCGGCGGTGCGGCCGATCGCGCTGCAGCAGCTGCGGACGGTGACCGCCGTCACCGAGATTCCCGCGATTGGCATGGGCGGGATCTCCTCCGGGGCCGATGCCGCTGAGTTCCTCGCGGCTGGAGCGACCCTCGTAGCCGTCGGAACCGAGAGTTTCCGCGACCCGAACGCCGGCCCGCGGATTGCAAATGAGCTGGAAACTGGCGTGTATCAGGCATCTTCGCGCCTGTAGACACTCCACCTCGACTAGAGGTTGACGCGAATTTTTGGTCTTTTCGGGGTTTCCGGCTTGCAGCCCCCAAACTCGCGGCTATACTCGCCGCCCACATGACTGCCCCTCCAGTCAAATCCTCCCTCGCGGCCCCGGAAAGATCTCTTGATCAGCGGATGGAGGCCCTGAAGCGAGCCAACGACATTCGCACCGCTCGCGCCAAGCTGAAGAAGGATTTGAAGGCGAACCGGGCAAGCATCCAGACGATCCTGCTGGACCCGCCGGAGTATGTGCAGACGGCGAAGGTCTTCGACATGCTCCTCGCCGTGCCCAAGTACGGCCGGGTGAAGACGAACCGGATCCTCAACCAGTGCCGGATCTCCCCGTCGAAGACGATCGGCGGCCTCTCCGAGCGCCAGCGCGCAGAGCTCATTTCCCAACTGCGCCGGTAGTTACCGACCGCCGCAGCGGTCAATATCCCGGCCCGCATGGCCAAAGTCTTCGTCATTACCGGGCCTTCGGGAGTGGGCAAGGGAACCCTGATCAGGGAGTTGTTGAAGCGGGTCCCCGACCTCGAGCTCTCGGTCTCGGCGACGACCCGGGCGCCGCGCGAGGGCGAGGTCGAGGGACGCGAGTACCACTTCCTCACTCCGGAGCAGTTCGAGCAGCGGATCGAGGAACAGGACTTCCTCGAGTTCGCCACCTACAGCGGCAACCGCTACGGCACCCTGCGCTCCGAGGTTGAGCGCTGTCTCGAGCACGGCCGCTCTGTGGTGCTGGAGATCGAGGTCCAGGGAGCCCAGCAGGTGCGGGCGGCGGAACCCGATTCGGTCCAGATCTTCATCGCCCCACCCGACCCCGCCGTCCTCCGCGAACGCCTGATCGGCCGCGGCACCGACTCAACCGATGCAATCGACGACCGTCTAAAAGTGGCCGAGCAAGAGCTCGCCGCCCAAGACGACTTCGACCACCAGATCGTCAACGACGACATCACCCGCGCCGCCAACGAGCTGGTCAAAATAGTCCGCTCCGAGCTGGGTCTCAGTCGCTAAGGACAGAGGTAGTGCCGTAGGGAGGGGTGGGGGTCCCTCTCGAGACCTGGGTTGCCGGCCTCTAAGCAGCCGTCTCTTGCTGACTGGTCTGTGCCGGCAACAGGACGCCGGCCCCGAGAGTGACCCCCACCCCTCCGAGCCACACGTTCTGGCGGACGCTTTTTCGCGAGTCCGTGAAAAAGGGTGCTGTACACGCCTTTTCACAGACTCGCGGATCAGATCGTCCCGCGGAGCGTGTCAACGAGGGGTCCGGTCGTCCTCCGCAGGAATGTTCGGCGATATGCAATCTGATCTGGGGCGCGCCGGAGGCGCGCTGGCCGATTGCGGCTAAGCCGCGAAGCGGCGTGTCGCGCAATTCCGGAGGAGGATGACCGGGCCCCTCACCCCGTACCGCTAGACTGCGCCGCCGATGATTAAACCTCGCGTAGACAAGCTGCTGGACCACGCCGATTCTCATTACGCCGCCGTTGTTGTTGCGGCGAAGCGGGCTCGGCAGATCAACAGCTACTTCCACAACCTTGGTGAGGGCGGCTTCGGGGAGTACCCGCCGCCGATGGTCGAGACGAATGCTGAGAGGAACTACCTCTCGATGTCGCTCGAAGAGCTCGCCGAGGGCAAACTGAAATACGAGTACCGCGCCTAGGTTCGGGGCTGCCCGCGTAGCGGGCGTGCTTTAAAACCGGGGCATGGCCCGAATACTTCTCGGCGTCAGCGGCGGCATCGCCGCTTACAAGGCCCTGGAGCTGGCCCGGCTGGCGACGCTGGCCGGGCACGGCGTGCGGGTGCTGTTGACCGAGACGGCGACCCGCTTCGTCGGCGCCGCCTCCTTCGAGGGGATCGTCGGAGCCCCGGTCCTGATCAACGAGTTCGACCGCGACCCGATGCGCGGGGCTTTCCCCGGCGACGAGGCGGTCGCGCACGATCCGATCGGCCACCTCGAGCTGGCCGGGCGCTGCGACGCCTACCTGGTCGCGCCAGCCTCGGCGAATACGATCGCCAAGCTCGCCTCCGGCAACGCCGACTCGATGTTGACCACCTCCTTTCTCGCCTGCACCGCACCGCGCCTGGTCGCGCCGGCGATGAACGACCGCATGTACGCCGACGCGGCGACCCAGGCCAACCTGGCGACGCTGCGCGAGCGCGGGGTGGAGGTGATCGAGCCCGACGAGGGCAAGCTCGCCTCCCGCGGCGAGTACGGCCGCGGCCGCCTGCCCGATCCCGAACTGTTGCTGGCGCGGATCGAGGCGTCGCTCCCCGGCGGCGACCGTCCGTGGGACGGGCTGCGGGTCCTCGTCACCGCCGGCGGCACTCGCGAGCCGATCGACACCGTCCGCTTCATCGGCAACCGTTCCAGCGGCCGGATGGGCTTCGCGCTCGCCGCCGCCGCGGCCAAGCGCGGGGCGGAAGTGACCGTGATCGCGGCCAATGTCTCGCTGCCGACGCCGGCGGGGGTGCGGCGAATCGACGTCGAGACCGCCGCCCAGCTCGCCGAGGCCGCCGCGGCCGAGTTCCCGCAGGCCCACCTCCTGCTGATGGCCGCGGCCCCGGCCGACTTCCGAACCGCCGATCCTGCCGCCGGCAAGCTGAAGCGCCAGGACGGTCTCGACCTGCATCTGGAGCCGACCGAGGACATCCTCGCCTCGCTCAGCGCCCGCCGCAGCGAGGGCCAGACGATCGTCGGCTTTGCCGCTGAAGCGGCGGCCAGCCGCGAGGAGGCGGTGGAGCGCGCCCGCGGCAAGCTCGAGCGCAAGGGCGCCGACCTGATCGTCTTCAACGACGTCTCGGATCCCGCGATCGGCTTTGAGAGCGAACGCAACGCGGTTACCCTGATCGACCGCGAGGGGGAGACGGAGGTTCCGATCGCCTCGAAGGACGAGATCGCCGAGGCAATCCTGGAGGAGGTCGACCACCTGCGCGAGAAATCCCGCAGGCCTGCGCACTGAGCGGGCTATACTGGCTTCAAGCTTTTCTGTCCTATGCGGTGTCGAGGAGTGGGCCTGGCCCACTTTTTTTACGCCCGGACCCCAGAAATTCACCCCAAAGCAGCACCCCACCCAGGCATGGCCGACCCCACCGAGCAAGACATCCAGCAGGAGCTCTCCGACCTCGATTCGCAAATCGACCTCGTCGCCCTCGAGAAACCGAGGACCGACGCTCTGCGCCTCTTCATCGACCACCCCGACGGCGTTGATCTCGCGCTCTGCGAACGGGTCAGCAAGCACCTGAAACACCTGCTGGTCGATTATTCGCTCGAGGTGTCCTCGCCGGGTCCCAAATACAGAGACCGCCGCAAAGCCACCAGTTCCGAAACCAAGGAGTCGCTTCAGTGAGTAAAGAGATCGTCGACGCAGTCAAAGCGCTCGAGCAGGAGAAGGGCATCTCGGCCGACCGGCTGATGGACGCCCTCGAGGACGCGCTGCTCTCCGCTTACAAGAAGACTCCCGGCGCCGCCAAATACGCGCGGGTAGATCTCGATCACGAAACCGGCGACTTCCGCGTCTTCGAATTGATCCTGCCTCCCGAGCTGGAGGAGAAGCTGCTGGCCGAAGCCGCCGAGCAGCAGGAGGAGCCCGAAGTCGACCCGGAGACCGGCGAAATGAAAGAGCCGGAGGATCCCGAGCTCGACCCGGAGATGATCGCCCCCTACGAGGACCAGATCGACACCCGCGACGTCACCCCGGAAGACTTCGGCCGGATCGCCGCCCAGACCGCCAAGCAGGTGATTCTGCAGCGGATCCGCGAGGCCGAGCGGCAGATGATGTACGACGAGTATCAGGACCGGGTCGGCGAGCTGATCACCGGGATCATCCAGCAGTCCGACAAGCGCTACACGCTGGTCCAGCTGCGCGAGCGGGTCGAGGCGCTGCTGCCGAAGTCCGAGCAGGTCTACAACGAGCGCTATGACCACGGGATGCGGGTCAAGGCTGTCATTACCGACGTCTCCGACTCGACCAAAGGTCCGGCAATCGTCGTCTCCCGCCGCAGCCCGGAGCTGATCAAAAGCCTGTTCGAGCTCGAGGTGCCGGAGATCGCCGACAAGCTGGTGGAAATCACCGGCGTCGCCCGCGAGCCCGGCTACCGCTCGAAGATCGCCGTCGTCTCCCACGCTGACGGGGTCGACCCGGTCGGCGCCTGCGTCGGCCCCCGCGGCTCTCGCGTCCGCATGGTCGTCTCCGAGCTGCGCGGCGAGAAGATCGACATCATTCCTTACAACGAGGAGCCCGCTCGCTTCGTCGCCAAAGCGCTCTCGCCGGCGCGGGTGCGCGAGGTGATCGTCGATGACGACGAGCGCCAGGCGACCGTGATTGTCCCCGACGACCAGCTCTCGCTGGCGATCGGCCGCGACGGCCAGAACGCCCGCCTCGCCGCCCGCCTGACGGGCTGGCGCGTCGACATCAAGTCGGAGACCGAGTTCGCCTCTGAAGAACAGGACATCGAAGTCGAGGGCGAAGAAACCTTCGACGGCCGCTGCATGGCGGTGCTGACCACCGGCCGGCGCTGCCCCAACGCCGCGGTCCCGGGCTCGACCTACTGCGGTCTGCCCCAGCACCAGGCGCTCTCGCGCTTCGAGACGAGCCAGACCGCGATCCTCTCCGACCTCTCCGAGGCGGAGGTGGAAATCCTCGCCGATCCGGACGCCGACGAAGGCCAGGTCGAAGAAATCGTCGCCCGCGCCTCGGCCAACTTCGTCGAGCCGAGCGCCGGCGAAGAGGCGACCGAGGAGGCTCCGGCGGAGGAGACCGCCGACGAAGTCGCCACCGAGGAGGCGATCGAAGCCGACATCCAGCAGGAGGCCACCGAAGCCGAGGAAGTAAGCGGCGAGACCCTGGATGATGATCCTGAAGCCGCAGAGGAAGCACCGGCCGAGCAGGCCGAAGAGGTTGTCGAGGAGGCGGAGCAGGCTTAGTGGCTAAGAAGCGGGTTCACGAGATCGCGAAAGACCAGGGCGTCAGCTCGAAAGAGCTGTTGGCCGCCCTGAAAGCAGCCGGCGTCGAAGCGAAAGCCGCTGCCTCGACCGTCGAGGAGGCCGACGCGCTGAAGGCCATCTCGGCTTCGAAAGGCAATGGCGGCGCCGAAGCGACCAAGAAAGCGCCGGCGCCCGCCGCCGCTCCTCAGAAAGCCGCGGCGCCGCAGCAGGCGGCTGCGAAACCGGCCGCCAAAGGCGCGCAGACCTCGAGCAAACCGGTCCGTCCCTCCGGCTCCCAGCAGAGCGCGGGCGGTGGCGGCGCCGCTTCGAAAAAACGCCGCGTCGTGATCGACTCGCAGGCTTCCCGCCGCGAGCAGATGGGCGGCCCGCCGCCGCAGCGCCCGCCCCGCCGTCGCGGCGGTCGCCGCCGCCGGCCGCTGCTGGAGGAGCCGCCGAGCGGGCCGGCGACGCCGGCGGAGCCCGAGGCGGTCAAAGTCAACTCCGGTGCGACCGTGCGCGAAGTCGCCGAATCGCTGGGCCTTGCCCCGGCAGAGGTGATCAAAAAACTGATGATGATGGGCGAGATGGCGACGCTCACGCAGACCCTCACCGATGACTCGGTGAAGGCGATCGCCGACGAGTACGACCGCAAGGTCGAAATCGTCCACGCCGCCGACGAGGAGCCCGAGGAGCCGGAGTTCTCCGACGCCGAGGAGGACCTGGTCGACCGGCCGCCGGTGGTGACGATCATGGGCCACGTCGACCACGGCAAGACCTCGCTGCTGGACGCGATCCGCGAGACCGAGGTCGCCGCCGGCGAGGCCGGGGGGATCACCCAGCACATCGGCGCCTACCAGGTCCACCACGACGAGAAGACGATCACTTTCCTCGACACCCCCGGCCACGCCGCCTTCACGGCGATGCGCGCCCGCGGGGCCAAGGTCACCGATGTCGTTGTTGTGGTCGTGGCAGCCGACGACGGCGTCATGCCGCAGACCAGAGAGGCGATCGACCACGCCCGCGCCGCTGACGTGCCGATGCTGATCGCTGTCAACAAGATCGACAAAGAGGGCGCCAATCCCGAAAAAGTCCGCGGTGAGCTTGCGCAGATGGAGATCACCCCCGAGGAGTGGGGTGGCGACACCGTCTTCTGCGAGGTCTCAGCGAAGACCAAGGACGGCCTCGACAACCTGCTCGACATGATCCTCCTGGTCACCGAGCTGGAGGAGCTGACGGCGAATCCGAACGCCGACGCCTCCGGCCACGTGATCGAGTCCCAGCTCGACCCCGGCCGCGGCCCCGTCGTCACCGTCCTCGTCGAGCGCGGAACGCTCCGGGTTGGCGACTCGCTCGTCGCCGGGCCGCAGTGGGGCCGGGTGCGGGCGATGCAGGACTTCACCGGCAAACCGGTCACCGAGGCAGTTCCGGGGATGCCGGTCGAGGTGCTCGGTTTCGATGGCGTCGCCGACGCCGGCGAGTTCGTGCAGACGGTCGAGGGCGACCGTCAGGCCCGCCAGATGGCGGGGGAGCGCGCCCACCGGCTCAAAACCGAGGCGCTGGCCCGCCGCCAGGGCCGGAAGGTCAGCCTCGACGAGGTCTTCGCCCGGGCTCAAGAGGGGGAGATCAAGGAGCTCAACATCGTCCTCAAGGCCGATGTCGCCGGTTCCCTGGAGGCGCTTCAGGATGAGCTCGCGAAAGTTCCGCAGGAACGGGTCGCGATCAACATCATTCACTCGCAGACCGGCGGCATCAACGAGTCCGACGTGATGCTCGCCTCGGCCTCCGACGCGATCATCATCGGCTTCAACGTGCGGCCGCTGCTCGACGCCAAACGGGCGGCGGCGCGCGAGGGGGTCGACGTGCGCACCTACTCGGTCATCTACAAAATCACCGAGGACTTGCGCAACGCGATGGAGGGCCTGCTCGACTCGGTCGCGGTCGAGGAGACGATCGGCGAGGCGCTGGTCAAACAGACCTTCAAAGCCTCCAAAGTCGGCCGCATCGCCGGCTGCATCGTCGCCGAGGGCAAAGCCGTTCGCACCGCCAGTGTCCGCCTGATCCGCGAGGGCACGGTGATCTGGACCGGCGAGCTCGGCTCCCTGCGCCGCTTCAAAGACAACGTCCAGGAAGTCGAGGAGGGCCAGGAGTGCGGCATCGTCCTCGAGGGATACGCCGACGTCAAGGAGGACGACGTGCTCGAGTTCTTCCAGACGAAACAGGTCGAGCAGACCCTGGAGTAGCATGGCCGGACCCCGCATGCGGCGCATCAACGAGGTGCTTCGCGAGGTCGTCGGGGCCGCCATTGCCGGTGAATTGAGTGACCCGCGTATCGGCTTCGTGACCGTGACTGCCGTCGAGACCAGCCCTGACCTGCGCACCGCCAAGGTGTTCGTCAGCGTGCTCGGGAACGAGGAGGAGCGGGAGGCGACGCTGGAGGGGCTGCGCTCCTCCCATGGCGTTATCCAATCGCGGATCGCGGCGGAGACGCGGATGAAGCGGACGCCGACCCTGACCTTCGTCTACGACGACACGATCGAGAAGGCCTCCCGGGTGACCGAGCTGTTGGAGGAGGGAGGGGACAAAGCGTGAGCTCCCTGCCCGAAATCGCGACCACCGACCTCGAGCGCACTGCATCGGAGCTGCGCGACCGCGAGAAATTCCTCCTGACCGCCCACGAGGGACCAGACGGCGACGCCCTAGGCTCGCTGCTCGGCCTGCACAAAGTCCTCACCCAGCTCGGCAAGGACTCGGTGATGTTCATGGCGGCGAAGGAGTTCCCGCTGCCGATCGAGTACCGCTTCCTGCCGCTGGAGGAGGTTTTCCACGAGGCGCCCGCCGACATGGCCGACCGCACCGTCGTCTTCCTCGACTGCGGCAACATCGACCGGGTCCCGGTTGAGTGGCTGACCGAGGGCGGCAACGAGGTCATCAACATCGATCACCACCACGACAACACCCGCTTCGGCGACGTCAACCTGGTCGAGGTCGGCGCCTCCTGCACTGCCGAGATCGTCTACGACCTGGCGCTGCTGCTGGGGGCGGAGATCACCCCGGAGATTGCCTCGGCGCTCTACGTCGGCCTGATCACCGACACCGGCAAGTTCATGTACGAGAACACCAACGCCCACACCCACCGGGTGGCAGCGGACTTGATCGACGCCGGGGTCAACGTCGACGACACCTACCGGCGCCTCTACGAGCACGTCCCGATCGAGAAGCTGCGGCTCGTCTCCCGCGCCCTTGACGGGATTTCCAGCTACTGCGACGGCAAGCTCGTCGTCAGCTACATCACGATGGCCGATTACGAGGCGACCGGCGCCGCCGAGGAGATGACCGAGGGGCTGATCGACAACTTGCGCTCGATCGAGGGAGTCAAAGTCGCCGCCGTGATCCGCGACCTCGGCGACCGCGGCCGCGCCGCCCGCAAGGTCAGCCTCCGTTCCAGCGCCGGCGACGTCGATGTCTCGGCAATCGCCCGCGTCAACGGCGGCGGCGGCCACAAGCGCGCCGCCGGCTTCTCGACTGATCTCGAGTTCGAGCAGCTGGTCGAGTTCCTGGCAAACGAGGTTTCCGCCCAGCTCCCTGCCTGAGCATGACGGCCGCTACCGGTTCCGTGCTGCTCTTCGACAAGCCGGCGGGGATCACCTCGCACGACGCGGTCGCCCGGGTGCGCCGTGAGCGCGGCGTCAAAGCCGGCCACGCCGGCACCCTCGACCCCTTCGCAACCGGCCTGCTGCTGATCCTGCTCGGCCGCGCCACCCGCCTGCAGCGCTTCCTCGTCGGCCTACCTAAGACCTACCTGGCGACAGCACGGCTCGGCTGGCGCTCCTCGACCGGCGACCCCGACGGCGAGCTGACCGAGACCGGGCGGGTCCCGGACTCGCTGGAGCTGCCGACCGGCACCGTGCGCCAGCGGGTGCCGATGACCTCGGCCGTTCGCGTCGGCGGGGAGCGCCTTTATAAGAAGGCCCACCGCGGCGAGGTGGTGGAGACGCCCGTGCGCGACATCCAGGTGCACCGGGCCGAGCTGCTCTCCAACGACAGCGAGCGCGCCCACTACGAGATCGAATGCTCGGCCGGGACCTACGTGCGGACCCTGATCGAGACGCTTGACGACGCCTACTGCGAGGAGCTGCGGCGGACCGCGATCGGCCCCTTCCGGGTCGAGGACGCGGGGCTGGAGGTGCCGGCGGCCGAGGTGGGGGAGCTGGTGCCGGCGGTGGCGGAGGCCCTGCGGTGAGCAGCATGAAGGTCACCTCGCTTCCCGACGCCGAGCCGCGGCCGCGCAACGTCGCGATCGGCACCTTCGACGGTGTCCACCTCGGCCACCAGGCGGTGATCGAGGGCGCCGACACCGTCCTCACCTTCGATCCGCACCCGCTCGAAGTGCTCCACCCGGCGGCGACCCCGAAACTGATCATGCCCTTCAACGTCAAGCGCGATGTGATCGAAGGCCTCGGGGTCCAGGAGCTCGTCGTCATCCCCTTCGACGAGGACTTCGCCCACCGCAGCGCTGAGGACTTCATCGAGCACGTGCTGCTTGAGAAGCTCGACGCAAAGCAGGTCTCGGTCGGCGAGAACTTCCGCTTCGGCGCCAAAGCCAAGGGCGACCCGGCGATGCTGGAAGCGCGTTCGGAGTTCCGCTCCCGGGTGGTGCCGCTGGTCGAAGTCGACGGCGAAACCGTCTCCTCGACCCGGATCCGCGCCCTAGTCGCCGCCGGCGAGATGGAGCCCGCCCGGCGTTGCCTCGGTGCGCCCTTCATGGTCGAGGGCGAAGTCGTCACCGGCGACCAGCGCGGCCGCGAGCTCGGCTTCCCGACCGCCAACATCGTCCCCGATGACCGGCTGGTCATCCCCGGCCACGGTGTCTATGCCGCCTTCGCCGACGGTGTTCCCGCCGCCGTCAACGTCGGCATCCGCCCGACCTTCGAGAGCGGCCGCGGAGTCCTGATCGAGACCTACCTGATCGACCGCGAAGAAGACCTCTACGGCCGAACCCTCCGCGTCGCCTTCGTCGAGCGCCTGCGCGGCGAGCGCAACTATCCCGACGTCCAGGAGTTGATCGACCAGATGCACCAGGACGTAGAGGACGCCAAGCGGGTATGCGCCGGTTTCACCTCGCCCTAGCGGCGCTGCTGATCGCCCTGCTCGCGCTTCCGGCCGCGGCTGGCGCGATCGAACTTGGCCAAGGCACGAAGTCGAGGTCGCTCGTCTTCGGGCCCGACGGCAATCTCTGGTTCACGGCCGACAAATGGGCTGTCGAAGGCTTCACCAACGTCGTCGGCCGCACTACGCTCGCGGGCGAAGTGCGGGAATTTTCGCTGCCGAAGCGCAACAGCGTCAGCATCGGCGACATCGCTGTGGGTCCCGACGGCAATCTCTGGTTCGCCGATACCGCTGTGGACGCGATCGGCCGGGTCAACCTCGAGGGACAGGTGACGGAGTTCCCGCTCACGTCGGGCAGCGCGCCCACCGGGCTGGTTGCAGGGCCAGACGGGGCGATCTGGTTCGTCGAGACCGGAGCCGGTCAGCTCGGGAGGATCGAGATGAACGGCTCGGTGACGACGATTCCGCTTCCGGTCGGTGCCCATCCCCTCGACCTGGCCTTCGCCGAAGGAGCCTTTTGGGTGACCGAGAGCGGGCGCAACGCGATCGCCCGCGTCACCCTGGACGGCGCTGTGGCCGAGCTGCCGCTGGTCAGCCCCAACGGCAAGCCGAAGGCGATCGTCCGCGACGCCTCCGGCGCTCTCTGGTTCAGCGAGGAAGGGGGAGCGCGGCTCGGCCGGTTCTACCCGAACGGTGCGATCGCCGAACTCCCGGTTCCGGGTAACGCCGGTGGGACCGGCGCCCTCGCGGCAGGGCCCGACGGCTCGATCTTCTTCACCACCGGCAGCGAACACGCCTGGACCGAAGTTGGCTCGATCTCGCCAAGCGAGGAGCTGAGCGGCCTCGGCTGCGTTTCCCCGATCTGCGACCTTCCGGTGACCGCCCTGACGGTCGGCCCTGAAGGCGACCTCTGGTACGGGACCGGCATCGCCTACTACGGTGGGGGCGGCGGCGGAGCCCTGATGCAGCCCTACTTCCCGGGAGTCATCGACCGCTTCGAGCCGCCGACGCCTGTTGCGGTCACGGTCCGGCGCGTCGCCCGGCGCGTGCGGGGGCGCCTCCTCTACCTCGACCTCGTCTGCCGGAGCCCGGCGAATGCGAAGTGCGTCGGAAATGCCTCCCTGGAAGCCCGGATTCCCCGCCCGTTCGGGCACGGCGACCGGCGATTCGTCTCCCTCACTTCTTACTTCCGGCTGGCCGCAGGGGAAAGGCAACGAATCTCCCTGCAAATCGCCCCCTTCGCGATGGACATCCTGCGCCGCAGGCAGTTACGGGCGACGCTGAGGACGGTCCTTCACGGAGGATTCGAAACCAGCCGCCGCTTGACCTTGCGGCTGCCTCGCCATCGCCCAAAAAGGTCCCGCTAAGGCTTCTTGACGACCTTGAAGCTGAAGCTCGCGGGGGTGGAATCGGTTTGGCCCGCGGCCATGGCTGCGACCGAGAACCTGTGCTTGCCCAGCTTGACTTTGTAGGTCTTGGGCGAAGAGCAGGGCGCGAACGCGCCTTTGTCGAGCTTGCACTTGAAGCTGGCGCCGCTGGTAGAGGTCGAGAAGGTGAACTTGACCTTGACCTTCTTCTTCGCGGTCTTGATCTTCTTCGGCGGGTGCTTGCCGAGCAGGGTCTGCGGGAGGAGCGGAGGCTCGGAGATGACCGGGGTGGACGAGGGCGGTGGGGGAGAGACAACCGTGTAGCTCACCGTCTTCGAGCTGGTCCCGCCCTGGCTGTCTTCGGCGGTGACGGTGAAGCTGTGCTGGCCGAGCGCAGCGGTGTCGACCGCGGCGCCACTGGCGACGGTGCCCGAGCATTCGGTCAGGCTCGAGAGTTCGTGCGGGTCGCAGGAGTAGCTCGCGGTGACGGGCTGGCCGATGGTGTAGGTGCCGCCGTCGAGGGGCGCGGTGATGTTGATCGTCGGCGGCGGCGTGTAGAAGATTTCGATTACCGGCACCATGCCGAGGCCGATGGAGTATTCGCCTTCGGCCGGCACCAGAGACCCACCGCCGCCCCCGCCGCCACCGCCGGAAACGCAGCCTCCGCCTCCGCCGCCACCGCCGTAGTAGCCGCCGCCACCACCACCGCCGCCATTCGACCCTTCTTCGCCGGAGCTGCCGTCGCCGCCTTCGCCGAGCGCTCCTTCCTCGCCGGTGCCGCCGCAGCCGCTGCCTCCAGATCCGCCGTTGAAGGCCGTGCCCGCGCCGCCGCCTTCGTTGCTGCCGGCGCTGGTTTCCCCGGAGCTGTCGGCTGCCCCCCCAGCGCCGCCGGAGTCGACTCCATTGCCCCCGCCGCCACCACCGCCGCCGGCGATAGCCAGCCGGCTGCTCAGGGAGGAGAGGCCGGCGCTGCGCGGCTCGGTTCGGATGTCCGAGGCGCCGCCGCCACCGCCGGCGCCGAGACCGCCGCCGCCGCCGTTGAAGCCGCCTTCGCCGCCTTCGCTCTGGTCCTCCCCGTTGCCTCCAACCTCCAGGTAGAGGACTTCTCCGGGCGCGACTTCGAGATCGCCGGTGACGACCGCAGGCAGGCCGCCCTGGCCGCCTCCGTCACCGCCGATGCCGCCGACCAGATTGACCGAGATCAGGTGGACACCGCTGGGTACCGTGAACGTCTGCTCACCGCCAGTGAATTCGAAGCTTTTGAACGCCGCCTGCGCTGGGGCTACTCCCAGGGAGAGGGTGAGAGCGGCGACTATGGCGACCAGGACTCGGAGCCTGCGCGTGCGCAGGGAAAAGACTCTTGCGGTTCCCATTGCCGTCGACCGTCTCAGACGTGATCAGGGAAGTCAACCGAGGTGGGGCGAGAGGCGTCGGGGCGAGCCTGCGTTGTGCTAGCTTCCAGCGGCCGTCGCACCTCCGTGTGCGGCGTTTTTGCGACATGAGCCTGACGAAAGAGAAAAAGAGCGAGCTGATCGGCAAATACGGCCGGGGCGATAAGGACACCGGCTCGGCCGAGGTCCAGATCGCCCTGATGACCGAGCGGATCAACGAACTCACCGAGCACCTGCGCGCGCACGCCAAAGACCACCACTCGCGCCGCGGGCTGCTGATGCTGGTTGGTAAGCGCCGGCGGATGCTGCGCTACCTCGAAAACTCCGACCTCGAGCGCTACCGCGCCCTGGTCAAAGAGCTCGGCCTGCGTCGATGATCGCCGTCGGGGACCAAGCCCCCGACTTCACCCTCCGCGATCAGGACGGGGAGAAGGTCTCCCTCTCCGATTACAAGCGTCGCAAAGTGATGTTGGTCTTCTATCCCGGCGACTTCAGCCCGGTCTGCGGCGACCAGCTCTCGATCTACCAGGAGGTGAAGCCGGAGATCACCGAGAAGGGGGTCGAGCTGGTCGGGATCAGCTGCGACAGCTTCTTCGCTCACAAGGCCTTCCAGGAGAAGCTCGGGATCGATACGACCCTGCTCTCTGATTTCGAGCCGAAGGGCGAGGTCTCCCGCGCCTACGGCTCCTACCTGGACGCTCCACTCGGCTTTTCCAACCGCACGCTGGTCCTCGTCGACGAGGACGGCAAAGTCGCCTGGACCCACGAATCGCCGAACCCCGGCGAGTTCCCCGGCGCCAACGTCATCTTCGACGCCCTCTCCTAGGGGCCAATGGCCGACCTCGGCAGCGCTGCGATCCCGCCAGTCGGGCCGGACGATCACGTCTGCGGTAAGGGGGGAGAGGGGATCGTCGTGTACGCCGACCTCGGCTGCCCGCACTGCGCGGCGGAGTGGCCGCGGCTGCGGGAGCATCCCGGGCAGCTCGTCTTCCGCCACTTCCCGGTTGCCAGCAAGCATCCGCGCTCGCCTGCCCTGCACGCTGCCGCCGAGGCCGCAGGGCAACAGGGATGCTTCTTCGAGCTGGTTGACTCGCTTTACGCCGATCGTGGCCGCGTTGACGACCCGCACCTCTGGGAGCGGGTCGAACAGCTCGGGCTCGATCTGGAGCGGTTCGAGGCCGACCGCCGCTCAGACGAGGCGGAGGCGCGGGTGCGGCGGGACTTTCAGTCGGGCATCCGCGCCGGGGTCACCTCAACCCCCGGCGTCTTCAGCCTGCCGGCAGCCTGATCACAACCCGCTGCCTCTTCGCATCATTCCCAGAAGTGTCGGTGGCGCCGACTTCGGCGCTGATGTAGGGGTATCCGCCGTCCCTGAGTTCCTTCCTGGCGGCCTTCCTGGCGTCGGGTTCGAGGTAGAGGGTCAGGTTCGTCCACTTCCCCGGCTTCACCCACGCTTCTGAGCCGATGCCGATCCAGGCGGTCTGAATCGAAGGGGTTTCCACCGACCCGACCATCCAGAGGCTCCCGAGCTCGTCGGAGCGGGCCTTGACCCTGACGATGCCGTTGCCGAGGAAGTTCTGCCGCTTCGCGTAGCGGACCTCCACCTGGGGCGGGCGGCTGTTCTTCAGGCAGGGACCCTGGCGCCGCGGGTCGTAGCGGCAGCCGTCCTGCGAGGCGTCGCCGTAGCCGTCGCCATCGAGATCCTGCTCGACCAGCGCCTTCACCAGCAGGTCGGTGTCAGCCAGGCGATAGGGCTGTAGCCGCGGGGCGTTGCCCAACGGCGGGATCCACTCGCCGACTTCGCCGATTCCCGGCGCCGAATAGGCGATCGAGGCGATCGCCTGGCCGCTGCCGTTGCCGCGGACGGCGACGTCGAGGGCGAGACGGTTGTTCCACTCGATCGGCAGGCGGGCGGCGAACTGGTGTACACCCGGCTCGCCGAGGGGCAGCTGGCGAAAGACGGTTGCTGCCCCCGGGATGGGGTCCTGACCGCGAAGCAGACGCAGCCGCACCCGAACGCTCTCGGTGGCCGGGGAGGCCGCGCCGCTGGCCACCCGCCACCCGGTGATCACCCCGCGAGATCTGGGGAAGAGGTATTCGCTCGCCCGGAGGCGCTGGGTGAGCAACAGCTGGCTCTCCGTGCAGAAGACTTCGGCCCTGGCCGGAGTGGAGCAGACGCCCGCGTTCGGGGTCACTGCGAGCCTGCTGCCCAGGCCGTCGGCCTGCGCGGACAGCGCCCAGAGCAGGAGGATCGCGAACAGGCTGACCGCTGCAGTCGCGCATTTCTCCAGTCGCCTGCCCATGCGGACACGGTAGTGGGCCTGTACTCTTCCCGGTTGAAAGAGAACGAGAGTTCTGAAAGCAGATGGCCGCCATCCGGGCGGCCGGAGGTAACAACTAAATGAGCATGTTTGACGTTACCCGCGTCTCGGCGGATATCGGCGATGGCCAGATTTCCTTTGAGACCGGCAAACTCGCGAAGCAGGCGGGTGGTGCTGTCGTCGTCCGCAGCGGCGACACGATGGTCCTCTGCACCGCCACCGTCGGGAACCTTCGCGACGTGGACTTCCTTCCCCTTACCGTCGATGTCGAGGAGCGGATGTACGCCGCGGGCAAGATCCCGGGCTCGTTCTTCCGTCGCGAGGGCAAATCCGGCGAGAAGGCGACGCTGACCGCACGGATGATCGACCGGCCGATCCGCCCGCTTTTCCCCAAGGGCTGGCACTACGAGACCCAGCTGGTCGCGATGCCGATGTCGGTCGACCATGAGCACCCCTACGACATCCTGGCGATGAACGGCGCCTCCGCGGCGCTGGCGATCTCCCCGGTCCCGGTCGCCAAGCATGTCGGGGCCGTCCGGATCGGCAAATTGGAGGGCGACTTCGTCGTCAACCCGCCGGAGGAGCGCCAGGAAGAGCTGGAACTCGACCTGATCGTCGCCGGCACCGACGAGGCGATCCTGATGGTCGAGGCCGGCGCCGACGGCGTCACCGAGGCCGAGATCCTCGACGCCCTCGACATCGCCCACGGCGAGATCAAGAAGCTCTGCGCGACGATGGAGGAGCTGCAGCAGAAGGCCGGCAAGGAGAAGATCAAGCACGAGGAGCCGCAGCTCGACAGCTCGCTGCTCGATGAGATCCGTTCTTCGCACGGCCAGGCTCTGGTCGACGCAATCGCGACCGAGGGCAAGCTCGAGCGCTACGAGGCGATCGACAAAGTCAAGGACGAGGTCGTCGGCCACTACGCCGCCGCCCACGAGGATGGCGAGGTCGACTCCGATCGCGTCGCCGAGGTCAAGGCGGCGATCGACTCGATCGAGAAGGACACGATCCGCAAGGCGATCGCCGTCGAAAAGAAGCGCCCCGACGGTCGCGCCCAGGACGAGATCCGGCCGATCGAGACCGAGGTCGACATCTCCCCGCGCGTGCACGGCTCGGCCCTCTTCACCCGCGGCGAGACCCAGATCCTCTCGAATGTGGCCCTGGGGACGACCCGGATGGACATGCGCCTCGACACGCTCGGGCTGCAGACGACCAAACGGTTCTTCCACCACTACAACTTCCCGCCCTTCTCGGTCGGGGAGGCGGGCTTCATGCGCGGCCCGAAGCGCCGCGACATCGGCCACGGCGCTCTCGCCGAGCGCGCCCTGGAGGCGACGATCCCCGACGAAGAGTCGTTCCCCTACGTGATCCGCGCGGTCTCCGAGACGCTCGAGTCCAACGGCTCCTCATCGATGGGCTCGGTCTGTGCCTCCTCGATGGCCCTTCAGGCCGCGGGCGTCCCGGTCACCGCACCGGTCGCCGGCGTCGCCATGGGGCTGATCAAGGAGGGAGACGACTACATCGTCCTCACCGACATCGCCGGCGTCGAGGACCACCTCGGCGACATGGACTTCAAGGTCGCCGGCACTAAGGACGGGATCACCGCCCTGCAGATGGACATCAAGATCACCGGCGTCACCTTCGACATCCTCCGGGACGCGCTGGACCAGGCCAACAAGGGCCGCCAGTTCATCCTCGGCAAGATGGCTGAGGCGATCGACGGGCCGCGGGAGAAGCTTT